>Ga0210409_10002782_pt1 | contig 20282 bp, 13 predicted proteins | sample IncBWH17MmetaG_FD_161649 | JGI IMG/M metagenome (GOLD analysis project Ga0210409, IMG submission 161649) | Forest soil microbial communities from Barre Woods Harvard Forest LTER site, Petersham, Massachusetts, United States - Inc-BW-H-17-M | ecosystem: Environmental > Terrestrial > Soil >...
TCCACAAGGTGCTTCGTCGCATGGCCTGGTGAGTCGTTTTCTCCATTCGGGTTTTGGCTGGTTTAACCGCGGCTTCGAGAGTTTGTCGAATGGATATGGGAATCTGACACGCCGTCTGGTGGCAGGAGTGGCCATTGTTCTCGTGGTCTACGTCGCGCTGATCGGCGTCGCCGGGCTGGAGTTCTCGCGAGCGCAAACGGGCTTCATTCCCGAGCAGGATCAGGGATACCTCATCACCATCGTCCAGCTTCCTCCCGGATCGACGCTCGCACGGACTGAGGAGGTGATGAAGCAGGCTACCGATATTATCCTGAATACGCGCGGCGTTGAACACGTTGCTCCGTTCGCGGGCCTCGATGCGACGACATCGACGGTAGCGTCCAATTCCGGGACGATTTTTTCCGGCCTGCCCTCACTCTATAACCACGAAATTCCTGGTGTGACGGCGGACACGGTATTGGCTGACCTGCGCGCGCGTCTGCAAGTGATCAAGGACGCGTACGTTTTGACCATCCCACCTCCTCCCGTACAAGGCCTCGGGAGTGCCGGTGGTTTCAAGATGATGCTGGAGGACCGCGCCGGGCTTGGTTCGGAGGCTGTTGTGCGGGCAGCGAATGATCTCGTCGCTGCTGCGAACAAGGATCCGCATTTCGCCGGGGCGTTCACGTTGTTTAACACGGGATCACCCTCCGTATACGCGGACATCGATCGCGTGAAAGCGGAGAAGGTTGGAGTCACCCCGACCGACGTGTTTTCCACGCTGCAAGTCTATCTGGGCTCCCAATACGTGAACGATTTCAACTTACTGGGCAGAACCTACGAAGTGGTCGTCCAAGCCGATGGCCAATACAGACGCAACCAGCCGGACATCACGCGGCTGAAAGTTCGCAACGCTTCCGGTGAAATGGTGCCGATTGGGACGGTGGCACAACTGAAGGACAACACGATCCCGTACCGTGTGCCGCGCTACGATCTCTTTCCGGCCGCGGAGGTGCAAGGGGTTGCTGCTCCGGGTGTCGCCTCGGGTACCGCGCTGCTCCGCATGGAGGAGCTTGCCCACCAAGTTCTTCCGCAAGGCATCGGGTTCGAATGGACGGATCTGTCCTTCCAAGAGCAGCAGCGCGGAACTCCCACGCTCGTTGTCTTTGGCGCAGCCGCTCTCTTCGTGTTTCTTGTGCTCGTAGCTCAATACGAAAGTTGGAAGTTGCCGATGGCGATCGTTCTAATCGTGCCGATGTGCCTGCTCGCATCCGTAAGCGGATTGCTCGCACGAGGGTTGCCGATTGACATCCTGGCGCAAATCGGTTTCGTCGTACTTGTCGGCTTGGCCGCAAAAAATGCGATCCTGATTGTCGAATTCGCACGCCAGAAGGAAGAAGACGGTGCTGACGCCGGAGAGGCAGCCGTGCATGCCGCGCGTACACGCCTCCGCCCGATCTTGATGACGTCCTTCGCGTTCATCCTGGGGGTTGCCCCGCTGGCGGTCGCGACGGGAGCGGGCGCTGAAATGCGCCAGTCACTGGGTACGGCCGTGCTGTTCGGGATGTTGGGGGTGACCGGCTTCGGTCTTCTCTTCACACCCGCTTTTTACACTTTCGTTCGCAATTTCGGCCGTAACCGTAAGGAACGCGGATTGAGTCAAGCCGCGCTCAAAGCGGCGGCGATCATTCTTGCCCTCAGCCTATTGGCAGGTGGTTGTGCCGTGGGTCCTCGCTATGTGAAGCCCACCACCAATCTCGCTCCATTTCATAATCTCGCCGGGGCCAGTGCGAAGAAGCCCGGATTTTCAGCACCACCTCTCGAAACTTGGTGGACGGGCTTCAATGATCCCATGCTCGTGACTGTCGTGCAGCGCGCCCTGGACCAAAATCTCGATCTTGCCGCGGCGTTTGCGCGCGTCCGCCAAGCCCGAGCGGCAGCTGCAGCGGCTGGCGCGCAACTTCTGCCGACCGCTGATTTGGAGGCGACAGGCACGGCTCTACACCAGAGCGTTGTGAGTCCACTTGGTTCTGTCGCGAATAGTTTTCCTGGCTACAGCCGCGATCAGCGGGAATACACAGTCGGCGCCGCGGCGAGCTGGGAAATCGACCTTTCCGGAGGGCTGCGCCGCGGCAAAGCTGCGGCCGCTGATGAACTGCAAGCTGCCCAAGCCGACCAGGTTGGGACTCGAATCACCGTGGCTGCCGAGTCGGCGGACGCCTACCTTCAAGTGCGCGAGTTTCAGGCACGGGTTGCGGTAGCTCAGCAACTCATCGACACCGACACACATCTTCTGGAGCTGGTCGAAGTGCGTCGACGCGTGGGAGTGGCGGACGATCGGGAAGTTGCCCAGGCGGAAGCACTTCTCAAACAAGCCAAGTCAACGGTGCCCTCCTTGCGTGTGGCCCTCGAAGCGCAGCTGAACCGGTTGGATGTGCTCATGGGTGCTCAACCGGGAACGTACGCCGAAGAGCTTTCCAAGCCAGGCGCGATTCCCGGAATCCCCGCAATCACCGGTGCCGACCAACCTCTGGATGTCCTGCGTCGCCGACCCGACATCATTGCGGCCGAGCGCCGGCTTGCCGCGTCGAACGAGCGAATCGGTGTTGCGATTTCGGACTACTACCCGAAGGTTTCGCTTTCTGGCGCGCTTGGTTTCGACAGCACGAGCGGAGGCACTCTCTTTAACGGGAAGGCGTTTCAGCCCATTGGGACGGGAGCGCTGCGGTGGCGGCTTTTCGATTTTGGAAGGGTCGCGGCTGAAGTCGCGCAGTCGCGGGGCGCCTATGCCGAAGCGCTTGCCGGTTATCAGCAAGCCGCGTTGAGAGCCACCGAAGATGTAGAGAACGCCTTGATGGAGCTTGCGCAAACGCAGGTGCGCCTCGAGGAGCTGCAGGGTGAAGTTACCTCTCTTACGCGCGCTCGCGATCTTTCGGAGCGGGCCTACAAGGCCGGTGCAATTCCCCTGACCGACGTTCTCAATGCGGATAGTCAACTTCTCGTTGCACGGAACGACGTGGAGAGCACCCGGGCGGATGCGGCCCGCTCCGCCGTGCGCACCTTCCGCGCCCTTGGTGGCGGGTGGGACATACGCAGCAATCCGTCTCTGAGCGCGGTCAAGTAAGAGTCTTGAAAGAAAGGCAGAGTCAAAATATCGGAAAACGATTTCGCGAAAGATGCCTCGCGCAATCGCTTCGCCATCCTGCTGAGCCGCACGAATCATCTGTCCTATCACCTCGGCCAGGCGGTGCTCGGACTCAAGTGATCGAGCGTGGAACATCCGAGCTGGAGACTTCCAGCCAAGACGTATACGTAAGCAAAGCAAAGGAAAAGCCAAAATGGTGCCGGGGGCCAGAATCGAACTGGCTACGCCCGCCTTTTCAGGGCGGCGCTCTACCACTGAGCTACCCCGGCACGCGTGAGTCTGTTAATTTTAGGGGTGCGCAGAAGTTGTGTCAAATAGCTCATCGTCGCTAACTTTCCGTAGGTTTTGCGCGTGTCACCCAAAGACAAAACGAGACCAACAAATGCCGTCAGCAAACGTGCTGGTTCCGCGCAAGAAAAGCCTCCCGCGCGGACTGCCGCCGAGCCCTCGAGCGCCGCGCTGACGGTGCTCACCATCGGGCATTCGACGCGTTCTATCGAAGAGTTCCTCTCCATCCTCGCAGCTCATGGCGTCGAGCACCTCGTCGACGTCCGCACCATCCCCAAGTCGCGTCGCGTTCCGCAATTCAATTCCGACGCGCTCGCCGCTTCTCTGCGCGCGCATGGAATCAGCTACGTGCAGTTGCAAACACTCGGCGGGCGCCGTCACTCAAAAAAAGACTCCGTCAATACCGGGTGGCGCAACGCTTCCTTCCGCGGTTATGCCGACTACATGGCAACGAACGAATTCCGCGCCGGCCTCGAACGTTTGCTAGCGCTCTCATGCGAAAAACGCACGGTCATCATGTGCGCGGAAGCTCTGCCCTGGCGTTGTCATCGCTCCCTTATTGGAGACGCGCTGCTCATCCGCGGCGTCCATGTGGAAGACATAATGAGCGCATCATCGCGCCGAGAACATCCGCTGACACCTTTTGCGAAAGTTGACGGGCTAACCATTTCCTATCCAGGCGAGAACGAGACTCCGCAGCAGGCAAAGCTGGCGCTTTCTTGACCACGCCTACGTTGTGCAATTCTGCGGTGTGGGCGGCGCCCTTTTTATTGCGCGGAATCGTCGAATTCCTTCATCCAGCTCCGCCCTTTTAGGACCTCGCGAGGCTTGGTGCCGTCGGGCGGCCCGACGATTCCGTCTTTCTCCATGAGATCAATAAGGCGTGCGGCGCGGCCATAGCCGATGCGTAGTCGCCGCTGCAAAGTGGAAGTAGACGCACGGCCCATTTCGCAAACCACGCGCACGGCGTCCTGATACAAATCATCGTCGACTTCCTCGGCATCCTCGCCGCTGCCGACGGTGTCATCACCCGCCGCCTCGGCATTTTCATCCTTGGGAGTCGCCAGCAAGTCCTCGTTGTACTTGGCTTGCGCCTGCTCGCGCCAGAAATCGCACACCGCGGTGATTTCGTCTTCGGTGACCAGCGGCCCGTGGATGCGGTGCAAGCGCGCCGAGCCCGCCGGCAGATAAAGCATGTCACCCTTGCCGAGCAGCGATTCCGAGCCGTTGGAATCGAGAATCGTGCGCGAGTCCACTTTGCTGGCCACGCGAAATGAAATGCGCGCCGGGAAGTTAGCTTTGATCAGCCCGGTAATAACGTCCACCGAAGGCCGCTGGGTTGCCAGAATCAAATGTATGCCCACGGCGCGCGCCATCTGCGCCAACCGCGTGATCGATTCCTCGACGTTGTTGGTATCCACCATCATCAAGTCGGCCAACTCGTCGATCACGATCACCAGGTAGGGAAGCGGTTTGTGCTCGCTTTCCTCCGTGTTGTCGAACAGCGATAGCGATTGCGTCTTCTGAAACGTGCGATTGTACTGGTCAATGTTGCGCACACCGCGCTGCGCCAGCAGCTTCAACCGATTCTCCATCTCCCGCGTAGCATTGCGCAGCACATTGGAAGCGATCTTCGGATCGGTGACCACCGGCGCCAGAAGGTGTGGAATATTGTCGTAGAGATTCAGCTCTAGCCGCTTCGGATCGACCAGCACCAGCTTCACATCGTCGGGACTCGCCTTATAAAGAATCGACATCATCAGCGAGTTGATGAACACGCTCTTGCCCGTGCCCGTCGAGCCTGCAATCAGCAAGTGCGGCATGGCGGCCAGGTCGGTCACGCGCATGCGCCCGTGCAAGTCGCGCCCCATCGCCAGCGTAAGCTTGCTCGGCGAATTGATAAATTCCGGCGCCTCGATAATCTCGCGCAGCGCAATCGTCTGCCGGTTAATGTTCGGCACTTCGATGCCGATGGTAGATTTGCCCGGAATGCGCTCGATCAAAATCGATTCCGCCTGCAGCGCCAGGCACAAATCCTCGGTCAGTCCGATAATCCGGCTGTACTTGATCCCCGCTTCCGGTTTGAACTCGAACGTGGTCACCACCGGCCCGGGATTGATCTGCGTCACGCGCCCCGCAATATCAAATTCCAGGCACTTATCTTCAATGGCCCGCGCCCGAATCTTCAGCTCATCTTCATCCAGCTTGTGGCTGCGCTCACCTTCGCGAAGTAGCGAAATGGACGGCAGCTTGTAATTCGTGCTGCCTTTGGTAATCTTCGGCTCGCCGGATTTCTTGGCGCTGACTTTTTCCTTCTTCTCTTGATTCAGGAACAGAATCGGAGGCCTGCGCGAATCCCGCGTCTTTTCTTCTTCCGCTTCAAAAATGTCGCTCTCATCCGCAAGCTGTATCGAGCCTTGCGTTTCCGTAGGCACTCCGCCGGCGCCAATCTGATTCACCGGTTTGCGCCCGGAGATGCGCGTCTCTTCCACACGCCGCCGCATGCGTTCTTGCTCGCGAACATCGCGCCAGCTTTCCCATCGCGCTTGCGCCTTCTGCAGCAACCCCAGTTTCTCGACTGCGCCCAGCGGACCCTTGGTGCTCTTGGCCCAGGCGTGCGTTCCGGCAAAAGAGAAACTCGTCGTCATGAAAAGCGAAGTGAGGAAGAACGCGAACGCGATCAAGCTGGCGCCCCAGAAGTTAAATCCCGCCTGCAAACTTCCGGAGAGCAGCGAGCCGAGCATCCCGCCCGCAGGCAGCCCGCGAACCTCCGGAAAATGCCAAAGTGAGAGCAGGGAAGGCAGCGACAGCAGCAGCAGCATGTAACCGAAAATCGTCGCCAATTGCGAATTAATCGTGCGGCTCCGAAACCATTTCCAGCCTAGGATTAGTATCGCCACGGGAAGCAGAAACGCCGCGAATCCGAACACCTGAAAGAGAGTATCGGCGCTGTAGGCCCCCACCGGCCCAATCCAGTTGTGCGCCAGCGGCCCATCCGCGGGCGGCGCGGAAACATTGAACGCCACATCGTGCGGAGAATAGGAAATCAGAGACAGCGCGACCAGCACCGCCAGGATCATGAATAGGAAACCAATCAGCTCGTTGAGCCGCTTGTTCCCGGTTGGAGTCAGAAAGCGCACGTAGATTTTCTCCTCAGCTTTTGGGGAAGGCTGAGAGCCGCGGGATGGGAGCGTTGGCGCTATCGCGCACCCACCTTTAGGAACGCCAAAACCAGTACGATGATACCAAACACGATTCGGTACACAACAAATACTTTGAGCGTGCGTGTCTGCAAATACCGCAAGAAAAACGCGATTACGAAGTATCCGGCCACGCCCGAAACCAGAACGCTGATTACCAGTGTGGAGAGCGGCAATTCCATCGCCCCCGCCTTGTGCAGTTTAATCAGCCCCGGGAGCTTGGAAGCGACTGCGCCGGCGATGATGGGAGCGGAGAGCAGAAACGAAAAACGGGTGGCCGCCTCGCGAGTAAAGTTGCGAAATAACCCAGCAGTGATGGTGATTCCGGAACGCGAAACGCCGGGCCACAACGCGACGGCCTGCGCCGTGCCGATTGCAACGGCGTCACCCAAGTTTGACTGTTCCAGTTTGCGCGCCAGCGTTGCCCGGGAATCAGCCCACCACATGATTAGAGCCACGAGGATGAGCGAGACGCCGATGATGGCGGGAGTGCGCAAGTTTTCTTCGATCTGTTTATCGAATAGTTTGCCGAGGATGGCTCCCGGGATGGTGCCGACCACCATGTACCAGAACATTCGCCGGTGTTGCGCGACTTCCTCGCTCGGCGCGCTCGCCGGATACTTTCCGCCTAGCCCACAAACCAACAGCGTCAGCCAATCCTTGAAGAAATAAAGAACCACTGCCAGCAAAGTCCCCGCGTGCAGCGCCACATCGAAGGCTTCGCCAGGGTCTTGCCAATGCAAAAGCCATGGAAAAAGAACCAGATGCGCGGTGCTGCTGACGGGAAGAAACTCGGTGAAAGCTTGCACAAGTGCGAGAACAATCGCCTGGAAGAGCGGCATGCCGTCTAAATTCCCTCTTTGGCCGGCCCTTTAGCAGCAGGCGCCAGCAATAGTTTGCGCATTTCGTAGGCGTCGAGCCGGCCCAGGTAGTAGCGCTTGAGTGTTGCTGCAACAACATAACCGTGGCGCTGCCAGAAGGCAACGCCCACATCATTCGTCGCTGCTGTTTCCAGCAAGACGGTGCGCACCCCGCGCAGCCCCAAATTCCGCTCGCTCTCCGCCAGCAAAGTCGAGCCAATCCCACGGCACCGCAATTTCTCCTCGACGTCCAGCGTAATGACATGAGCCAGCGGCGGATTCTCCTCGGTAAGAATAAATCCCGCGATCTGCGCGTCCACCATAGCCACAAGACACTCCGCCGAGCGCAGCGAAAGAAAGTAGCGAAGCGTAGTCTTCGAGTACGAAATTCCCGCAGGGAAGCAAGATTGATCGAGCTTGTAAAGCGCAGCAAAGTCCCGCGGATCGTAGGAGCGCAGCACTGGCGGCATGAACAGGATTCTACGCTGCAGGACGGCTTTCGCGGAGCAGGTCGACGCTGGGGGGAGGGGTGTTGTTTCGGAAAATTGGGGCTGGCACCCCCCTCCCCCCGGTTTTCTGTAAGTGCGCATTCTAAAGGAGTTAGCTCTAGAGGTGCCTGTAAGTGCGCATTCTAAAGGGTTTAGAGAAGCGATTTTTCGGGAAAAGGAACGAGGATTCGGAAGTGCGGAATATAAAGGAGTTAGATGGCGCGGATGGGAGGTCGATTTCACGTCCAATGGTAGCACAAAACAGTAACTATGTCAAGGAAATTACGATATGGTACACGCAAGATTATGGAAGCATGGGAGTTACTCTCGAAAAAGGGTGGTGAGTCAACCGGCTGAGAAGGAAAACGCCCCGTCTGTCCCAGTCTGCCCCGTCTGTCCAGTTCATGGGTCAAGGTACGCCACTGGCGTTCACCCTGAGACTTTTCATGCTCGCGCTTCGTACCATATATGACGGAGGAATTGCCATGAAATCCTCTTTGACCTTGCTTGTGCTTGTCCTGCTGTTGCTGAACATTCTGGCTGGATGTGCCCCGGGGCCAAACCAGTTCAAGGGGACGACGAGCGAAGGCGGGGTAGTCGCGGGCTTCTGGCTTGGGCTGTGGCATGGTTTTATTGCGCCATTCGTGTTTGTGGCCTCGCTGTTCAAAAGCAACCTCAGCATCTACGAGGTGCACAACAACGGAGCCTGGTACAACTTCGGCTACCTCTTCGGCCTGGCCTGCTTCTTCGGTGGCGGCGGCAACCGCACGGGACGTCGGAAGTGAGCTTTCTTCCCTGACCGACGCCGCCAAAAAATTGTCACCCGAGCGGAGCCGACGGACCCGCTTTTCGCTTCACGCGCTCCCAATTCCCTTGCTCACCCGAAACACATGCCCGTCCGGATGCCGCACATGCATCTCCCGTGTATTCCACGGCATGTTCGTCGGCGGAAACGTCACCTCTAGCCCAGCCGCAACGCATTCCCGATGCACCGCATCTACGTCATCCGCCCACAACGACATCCACACGCCCTTATCCCCGGCTTCGTCCCCATCCTTCTGAAACGTAGTCGTGTTCGTCCCTTTCCCGCGCCCGCCCTGCGCCCCGTGACAAAGAAAAATCTCGACCTCACCTGATCCCACTGCCCCAAAAGTCGGCGGCGTCCCCCAATCCCACAACTTCCGCCACCCCCACTTCGCAAACCAAGCAAAGCTAGCGGCCATATCAGACACATTCAATATCGGTGTAACGGCCTTCGCATTCATAGCGCGCAGCATAACATCCTTGGCAACGCAGCTCGACCGGAACGACGCACCGCTAAGTTCCGCTATTGACGCGGCGTTCTTTTCAGGCAGAATGACGGCCAATTTTTGGATCGAGGAGCCCCATGCTACGCCTGAGCTCAGTCCTCGCCGTCATTCTGTTTTTCACCTGAATCTGCCTTTTCTTCATTTCGCAGCCGTCGGGGCGCGCGGCAACGCCCCCAAAGTTGTCAATCCCAAACTTTGGGAGACCCTTTTTAATTTCAATTACTATCATCGGAGAGTACATATCTCGATACAGCGGCAGACCTTTGTCTTTGACGCGGAACTGTCGTAACGCGATTCTGATTGTAGATTCTCAGTGGATTCGGGAAAACAGATGCGGCCATTATTCACAATTCATGGTGGGGAGTACTTGGTCGGCTCCCACATCGAGCAACATTTTAAGAACGTCAACGTATGGCTGCCCTCGCGGGATACAGGAGTAGACCTGCTGGTAACTAACCGACGAGCTCGTAATGGGCTCTCATTGCAGGTTAAGTTTTCCAAGGATTTTCTTGTCACTCACATGGGAGCGGAATTTCAAAGGCAGCTTCGAACTTGTGGGTGGTGGGCCATTAATCGACAGAAGCTGCGGGACTCGCCAGCGGACTTCTGGATATTCGTCTTGCATGGGTTTGGGAGACGGACGATCGATTTTGTCGTCGTGCCCAGAAGTGAGTTGTGGCGGAAACTACAGTCAATTCACGGTTCGAAGAAAATCATTCAAAGCTATTTGTGGGTCACAGAGCGGAATCGTTGTTGGGAGACGAGGGGACTTAGTCTCGAACACCAGCTTCAAATCGCCAACGGTGGGTTCCGCGAAAAGCAGCGCGACTTTTCCAAATGGCTTAACAATTGGACTCCCGTGGCAAAGCTTAATCAATAGGGGATTCAGGAGGTAGGAAGTGAAAAGATGTCCGGTTTGTCTTCAACCGTTGCCGCAAGATTTCGACCGGAAACAACTCGCCGCACGCTTATCGGCTATCGAGAGCGCGGCCACAAAAGCGCAGAAGAAAGCACTTGAAGTAGATTTCCACAAAAGATTACCGGCGATCATAGAGAGAGAGAGCCAGCGGATCCAGCGATCAACCGAAAGCAAGTTACAGGGTAAGTTACTTGCGCTCAGACGGCGCGCGGAAAAGGCAGAACGCGACAAGGATCGAGAAGTTGATCGCATTCGACGCCATGGAGAACGGACGGCCGATCGTAGCGCAAAGCTTGCGGCACAAATGGCGGTGAGGCAGAGCGAAGCGCAAATCGACAAACTAAATGCAGCTCGCGAAAAGGACCGGGCAAGATTTGAGGCCGACCGCGCACGGCTGCAGAGTCAACTGGATCAAATGTCTCGCAAATTGGACAAGCAACAAGCGGATCTCCTTGGCAAAGAGGCTGAAATTGATTTGTTAAGTGAACTCAATCGAGCGTTTCCGGGAGATCGTATTCAGGCTGTTCGCCGGGGAGTCAAGGGGGCTGACATCGTGCATGAAATTATAGAGGACGCCAAACGCTTGGGTCGAATCGTCTATGAGAGCAAAAACGTTTCGAGCTGGAGCAACAACTTCATCAGCCAAGCAAAGAAGTACCAGACACAATACGACACTCCGAACGTAATCATTGTGTCTCGCAGCTTTCCACGTAAGAAAAAGGGAATGTGTATTCTAAAAAATATTCCGGTCGTAGAACCGCACATGGCTATATGCCTCGCATCGATCGTTCGAGATGGTATCAGAGAAATCGGCTACACAAGAATCACTAACGCTGGACGGAATCACAAGGCCCATCAACTTTACGACTACATCGTAAGCGATAGGTTTGTCACGAGATTCCGCGAGATCACGGAAAGCGTTGAATCGTTACGTGACCACCAACAAAAAGAAAAGGACTGGCACGAAGACGCATGGCACGGTCAAACCGCGCTATATGACACGATCGACACGCGACGCCGAGAACTTGATTCGCAGATTAAGGCAATCGTCAAGAAGAGCTCGAGAGCCGAGGTACTACCGCTTGCCGCACGAGGCTAGTATGGGGAATAAAATAAAGCTGATAGGGCCAGAACGCTACGAACTGTCGTTTAATCCCCAGACGTTCGTGGTCGCATGTGTCAGGGGCACGGCTAAGTTTTCTCCGATGGCTTGTTCCAAAGTTCCGAAGTTATACGTTGTGTCCGTAGACGACAAACCCGTGTATGTGGGAATTACAAAGCGACCAATGAGGGCTCGTCTGCGGTTTGGATTCACTGCCGCTGGCAAGGGGGGCTACTATGGATATGCTTGGCGAAAGCACTACCGCAAAGCAACCCTCAACATTTGGGCACACGTTAATTCAACGAACAAGGTGATGCTAGATCTCGAAACCGTTGAAGCCGAGGTCGTTTTCTTGGCGCGTTGCTCCGGACAATGGCCAGAATGCCAAACAGAAATTCACTTTCATGCGTCACGATCAGAACACCGAGAACTTGCAGATTCGATTTGGAAAGCGGTAACGAACTGGGGGAGGAGTTCGCCCACCTGCACTTAAAGCGTCCCTCCGACCAGTTGTCCCGCCGTACCGTTTGCCGTCGATTTTTTACTCTTGTGTTTTCATATTCTTACGAATTGCTTTTTTCGCAATCCCTTTGTTTTGCGAACGATCCAGGTTATCCGGGGGGTGTGGGGGTACTCTTTCGTTCTCTCGCCACTCGCCACTCGTCATTTGCCGCAATCCCTTGACACTGGAGGATTGCTGACCTATGGTCGGAGGCCAAGACAATCGGGGATCCGCACATTCCCATTCGACCTTACCCAAAGGATTTCCGGTTGGGAGGTTGCTCATGCCGCTGGATATCACGACGTTTACCCTGGTAGACAAGCCGACGACTTTGAAGGAGAGCCTGGCGATTCTGGAGCGGGACGATTACCGCTGCCAATATTGCGGGCTGGATGGTCGAGCCAGTTTCGAGAATGCGTTGGTGATGCGCGTGGACTTTGTTGTTCCGCGCGCGAAGAAGGGCAAGAAGAGTCCGACGAACCTGGTAGCCTGCTGCGCTCCGTGCAACACGATCAAGGGCACGCGCGTGTACAAGAGTTTTGATCATGCGAAAGAGTATGTGCTAGCCGGTCGCGAGGAGTTGCGCAAAGCGTGGCAAGAGAAGCAAGCGCGGCAAGCGGCCAGGGCGGCGAAAGCGTAGCGGTTACTACGGCGAGTGCTCGCACATTTGATCGCGTGGGATTTTGTGGTTGAGGTCCTTCGGCCCGGCTGGAAAGCGCCGGGACCTCAGGATGACAACCCGCGGTTTATTGACAATCGCGGGCGATTGGCGGGCGAGGACGATCAAAGAAGCAAGCGCGGCAAGCGGCGCGGGCGGCGAAAGCGTAGCGTTACTACGGCGATTGCTCGCACATTTGATCGCGCAGGATTTTGTGGTTGAGGTCCTTCGGCCCGGCTGGAATGCGCCGGGACCTCAGGATGACAACCCGCGGTTTATTGGCAATCGGCGGCGAAAGCGTAACGCGAAAAGAAGAGACAAGACCCACGCGCAGATACGGCGCGTGGGGCACCCACTCGAAAGAGAAGAGGCGCGGCTTTTGTTGCCGCGCCTCTGATTGCGGTCCACAGGCTGAAGCCCGTGCTACTGGGCTAGATCTTGATGGTTACTGTTTTTACTTCGGTGTAGTTGGATAGGCCGTATTCGCCGAGTTCGCGGCCGATGCCGGACTGCTTGAATCCGCCGAAGGGAGCCGCGGCGTCGAAGACGTCGTAGCAATTCACCCAGACAGTGCCGGCGCGAACGCCGTCGGCGATGGCGTGAGCCTTGGTGATGTCTTTGGTCCAGACCGCTGCGGCCAAACCGTAGAGCGATTTGTTGGCGCGCTCGACGACTTCGTTGATGTCCTTGAATTTGAGGATGGACATCACCGGGCCGAAGATTTCTTCCTGCGCGATCTTCATGTTGTCCTGCACATCGGCGAAGACGGTAGGCTCGATGAAGTAGCCTTTGTCGCCAACGCGATTGCCGCCGGCAACGAGCTTGGCCTTTTCCTTTTTTCCTGTGTCGATGTAACCCATGATTTTGTTGAACTGGTCCTGATCGACTTGCGGGCCTTGCTCGGTATTTTTGTCGAAGGGATTGCCGACGGTGCGCTTCTTGGCGCGCGCGGCGCTCTTCTCCACGAATTCGTCGTAAGCTTTTTCTTCGACGTAGAGGCGCGAGCCGGCACAGCAGCACTGGCCTTGATTGAAGAAGAGAGCGAAATGCGCGCCTTCGATGGCTTTGTCCATGTCGGCGTCGGCGAAGACGATGTTGGGACTCTTGCCGCCGAGCTCGAGAGTGACGCGCTTGAGATTGGAATCGGCGGCGGCGCGCATGATGAGATGGCCGACTTCGGTGGAGCCGGTGAAGGCGACTTTGTCGACGTCCATGTGACGTGCGAGGGCGGCGCCGGCCGTCGGACCGTAGCCGGGAAGAATGTTGACTACGCCCGGCGGGAATCCGGCTTCATTGATGAGTTCGCCGACGCGCAAGGCGCTCAAGGGCGTTTGCTCCGCAGGCTTGAGGACCACAGTGCAGCCCGCGGCGAGAGCGGGACCAAGTTTCCAAGCTTGCATCAGGAGCGGGAAATTCCACGGAATGATCTGGCCGGCGACGCCGACTGGCTCGTGCTTGGTGTAGGTGAAATAGGGGCCGTTGACGGGAATGGTCTTGCCTTGATTCTTGTCGGCCCATCCGGCGAAATAGCGATAGCAAGCGATGGTGAGCGGCAGGTCGGCGGTGCGGGCAACGTGGTAAGGCTTGCCGTTGTCGAGCGCCTCGAGTTGCGCTAGCTCGTCGGCATTTTTCTCGATGAGGTCCGCGAGCTTGTACATGAGAGCGCCGCGTTGGGAGGCGGAGAGCTTCTTACGCCAAGCTCCGGTCTCGAAGGCAACGCGGGCGGCGCTTACGGCCTTGTCGATGTCGGGAGCGTCGGCTTCGGCTACTTGCGTGATGACTTCGCCGGTGGACGGATTGATGGTCGGAAAAGTTTTGCCGGATGTGCTGTTGACCCACTGGCCGTTGATTAGCAATTTTGTGGCGCTGATCTTGACATTGGGTTCCATCACGGTCGTTGCGGTTGCCATGAAGTAAGCCTCCTAATTTTGGTTCGCGCCGTAGGTGGGTGCGGAGCGCTACCCTTTGCTCCGCTGGGCGCGAACTTAGTGTTGAGGAGACATCGTATACCTGTGGGAGGGATAGGACAAGAGAACTGGGAAACAGGCCGGGGCTATCAGGAGAAAAGCCGCAGGGCTCCGCGGACTCCGCCCTGCGCTACAGGATGGGACATCGCCTCGAAATTAGTCGGCGGGGCCGGGAGAGGTGGCGGGATTTGTTGTTGGTTGCGGGGAGGAGGCGTCGACGCGAGTGACGTAGGCGGCGAGGGTTAGGCTGGATAGCAGGAGAAGGCCGGCGAGGAAATACGGTGCGCCGGGGAAGTGGATGGGCACGCTCGGCGAGATGGCCAAGGCGAGTACTTGTGTGAATAGGAGGGGGCCGATCATGCCGCTGATGGCGCGGATGCTGTTGATGGCGCCTTGGAGTTTGCCTTGCGAGGTGGGATCGACCCTACGAGACATTAACGACTGCACGGAGGGGCCCGCTATGCCCCAGAGCCCCAGGAAGGGGATGGCGCAGAGAAAAATCCAGCCGCGCGGCGCCAATGCGAGGCTGAAGAAACCAATAGTGCCGAAGGTCAGGCCGGAAAGAACGCTGCGGCGCTCGCCGAAACGGCGCACGAAGGGGCCGACGAGGACGCCGGAAACAATGCTGGTGCTGACGCCGACTACGGCGAGGGCGAGGCCGACGTCGCGTTCGATCCAGCCGTAGCGATATTGGGTGTAGAGGACGAAGACGGCGGGAAGAGATTGTTGAGCGAGATAAAAGAGAGTCATTACGGTGGCGAGACCGAAGAGTTGCGGATGGGAGCGGAGGAGCGTTAGCGAGCCGAGCGGATTGGCCATATGCCAGGCGGATTTGGAGCGGCGCTCCTTCGGAAGAGACTCGGGAAGAACGAAGAATCCGTAAGCGGCATTGGCCAGGCTGAGCGCGGCGGCGGCCCAAAAAGGAAAACGTAGGTTAATGTTGCCGAGGACTCCGCCGACGGCGGGTCCGATGATGAAGCCCATGCCGAAGGAGGCGGCTAAATAGCCGAACTGCTTGGAGCGCTTATCGGGGGGCGTGACGTCGGTGACGTAGGCGAAGGCGCTGGAAATGTTGGAGGCGGTGATGCCGGAGATGATGCGGCCGACGAGGAGCCATCGGAGCGAGGGAGCGAGGGCCATGAAGATGTAGTCGAGGCCGAGGCCGAAGCAGGAGATGAGGATGACAGGACGGCGACCGAAGCGGTCGGACCAGGCGCCGAGAATGGGCGAGAAAATGAACTGCATTAAGGCCCAGGCGAATCCGAAGTAGCCGGTGATGGCGGCGGCGCGGGCAATGTTGCCGCCTTCGAATTGGATGATGAGATTGGGGAGAACGGGGGCGATGATGCCGAAGGCCAGGAAGTCGAAGAGGACGGTAATGAGAATGAATACGAAGGCGGCGCGACTGGGTTGTGGCTGCGGAGTTGAGGGCGCGGCGGAGGACAAAGATGGCTCCTAAGGAAGGAAGATTGTAGCGAGGAAGTTGAGAACGGGACAGAGAAATTGGACTATGGCCTTTCCGTTTAATTTCCGGGTGCCTCGCGACTCGGGAGTGATTCACTCATCAGCGTCGACTTTGGTGGGCAGCGTGAAACAGAAACTTGCGCCGCGGGGAGGATTGTCGGCAGCCCACAAGCGGCCGCCATGCGATTCGACGATGGAGCGGCTGATGCGAAGACCCATGCCAGTGCCGTGAGGTTTGGTGGTGAAGAACGCATTGAAGATCTGCTCCGCCTGCTGTTGGGGCAGGCCCACGCCGGTATCCGTGACGGACACCACAACGTCCTCGTTTTCCGCTCGCTGCGACCTGATGGCGAGGTCCCGCGTCGCATCCACGTCTTTCATCGCGTCGATGGCATTCATCATGAGGTTCATCAGCACCTGCTGCAATTGCACGCGATCTCCCGTAGCTTGCGGAAGATCGGCGGCCAGTTCCGTGCGGACTGATATGGAATATCGAGTTGTTTCGCCGCGCAGGAGGACGATCATTTCTCGAATGACTTCATTCACATCGATCAACTCGTGCCGCGGAGTACCTTTTTTGAAGAGCAGGCGGATGCGGCTAACGATTTCGGCGGCACGCGTTCCGTCTTTCGCAATTCTCGTGGCAGCGGCGCGGGCCTCTTCGATATCGGGCTCATCGCGCATCAGCCAGCGCAAGCAGGTATTGGCATTGGTGACGGCTGCAGCGATCGGCTGGTTTACTTCGTGTGCCAGGGAGGCAGTCAGTTCGCCCATGGTGGTCACCCGGCTGACGTGTGCGAGATCCGCCTTCGCCTGGCGCAGGACCTCTTCTCCCTGCTCGCGCTCGATGGCGATACTCGCGAGGTTAGTGATGCGCTCTATGACATTTTGCTCTTGCGAACCGGGGCTGCGCGGTTCGCGATAGTAGGTGGCGAAGGTTCCTAACACCTTACCTGCTGAGGAGAGTATCGGCGTGGACCAGCACGCTTGCAGTTCGTGCGCGGAGGCCAGATCGCGAAAATCGGCCCACAGCGGATCGGTGGCGATGTCGGACACGATCACTGGCTCTGCGCGATAAACGGCCGTCCCGCAGGAACCCACAGACGGGCCGATGACGGCACCGTCGATGGCCTCGGTGTAGGTCTTTGGCAGACTGGGCGCTGCGCCGTGGCGAAGGCAGTTGGCGCTCGGGTCGAACAAAAGGATCGAACACAGGGAGCCGCTGGCAAGTTCTTCGACGAGAAGGCATGCGGCGTCGAGGACGTGCTGGCGAGAATCGCCCCTGGCTATCATCTCGAGAAGGCGTTTCTCGCCAGCCAGCAACATCTCGGCCCTCTTTCGGTCCTCGATATCAGTACGCGTGCCGTACCAGCGAAGGACGCGTTCTTGCTCATCGCGCAGCGGATTGTCTCGGATCAAAAACCAGCGATACTGCCCGTCTTTCCCGCGTATACGCGCCTCCATCTCCGATGGGGCGCCCTCTGAAAGCATGCGCTCACGAAAGACCTCTAACTTCGTCAGATCGTCCGGATGAAAGATTCTGGCAACCGCGTCTTTTGACTGCACCTCTTGCAGAGTTAGCCCGGTGTACTCGCGTTCTCGTCGGTTCGCAAAAAGAGGACTCCAATTCGAGTCGAAAACGAAGACTTGCTGGGGGATCACATCGATAAGTTGTCGAAGCTCCGTCTCGCTTCGCTGTAGCTTCTGTTCCTGCAGTTCCAGGGTCTGGGCAGCGAATCGCCTATCCACCCAAGACGTCAACAGAGCCAGCCCGAGGACGATAAAGGTGACGGCGGCAATTCCAGCGGTGCCCAGTGAGGAGATGCTTACGGCGTGAGACAGGTCCGCAGGCAATCCGGAGGGCGTGAAACTGGCGGCGGCCATGCCGGTGTAATGCATGACGGGGATCGCAGTACCCATCACGACGGCTCCGGCTAACTTTTCCCAGCCGACCCCCGTTTTCTCATCTCGGAAGTGAAAGGTAATCCATAGCGCGGCCAGAGAAATCAGAATCGCGAACGCGACGGACAGGGCGACGAGAAAGGAATTAAACTGGCATATAGCCGGTAAACGCATGGCGGCCATGCCGATGTAATGCATACTCGCAATCCCGGCACCCATCAGGACACTTCCGGCGATCGCGCGGGACGCACCCATTTTCGGTCGGCTCACCACGTACAGCGCAATGACCGAAGCGAGAATGGCCGCAAAAAGTGAGAGCAGAACGGTCGGCCAATGGTAGGCCACGGGAATCGGTAGGACGAACGCCAGCATCCCAATGTAGTGCATGGACCAAATTCCAGTCCCCATCGCACCAGCCCCGCCCAGCAGCCAAACCGCGCGAGTCCAACCGCCTGCGGCCGTTACGCGACCTGCAAGATCGAGAGCAGCGTACGACGCAAAGACGGCGATCAACACGGAAAGCGCCACGAGCACGTAGTTGTAGGAGCCAATCAAGTTCACGGCAGCCATGTGACTCCATTCGGTTGCCACGCGAAGCAGTCGCTCCACTCTTCAATTGTGAGAGGGTTGAGGCCAGGATCCTCGCTGTCGCCGATGGCGATACTTGCGATGAGATCAACGGGCCTTGGGATGTTGCCGATGGGCTCGGTGGGAATCGTGATTGGTGCAGGCTTGGCCATACTTGCTGCCTTGCTCGCAGTATAGTTGACCTCAGCGTGTTCGGGTCTATAAGGATTTCAGGGTCTTCATCGCGACGAGCCTCGAACCACAACGCGAATGCCTTCTGATAGCTCCGCGCTCCTGCCACCAAGTAGATTAGACTTCGAGAATTACGGGGAGGATTAGGGGGCGCTTGGAGGTTTGTTTGTTGATATAGCGCTTTAGGTCTACGCGGATTTTTTCTTTTATTACGGACCAGTCGGATTTTTCTTCGGCGTTGGATTGCTCGACGGTTTTCAGTACTACGTCGCGGGCGCCGGCGATGAATTCGGTGCCGTTGTCGCTGAACATGCCGCGGGTGACGATTTCCGGTTGGGACTCCATGCGCCCGGTGTGTTTGTCGATCGCGATGATGGGAACGACTACGCCGTCTTCGGAGAGATGTTTGCGGTCGCGGATTACGACTTCTTCGATTTCCTCGAGGGAGCCGGAATCGACGCAGACGCGGCCGGCGGTTACGGGATCGCGGCGGTAAGCGCCGTCTTCGGTGAACTCGAGGGTGTGGCCGTCTTCGAGGATCAGGATCTCGCCGGAAACGCAGCCGAGTTGATAGGCGAGGGCGGCGTGACGGAAGAGATGGCGATATTCGCCGTGAACGGGAATGAAATATTTTGGCTTAACGAGCTGCAAAACCAGCTTTTGTTCTTCCTGGCTGGCGTGGCCGGAGACGTGGATGGTGCCGGCGGAATTGTCGTAATAGACGAGGGCGCGGCGGCGGAACATGTGATCCAGCATACGGAAGATGGCTTTTTCGTTTCCGGGGATGATGCGTGCGGAGAGGATGACGCTGTCGTTTTCGTCGACGGAGACGAAGCGATGATTGTCGACCGCGATGCGGGAGAGCGAAGACATGGGCTCGGCCTGGCTGCCGCTGGCGAGGATGACGAGGCGCTTGGGGTCGAAGCCGCGAATGTCTTGCGGGCGAACGACCATGCCGTCGGGGATGCGAAGATATTCGAGGGAGTGGGCGATCTCGACGTTGTCGACCATGCTGCGGCCGACGAAGGCGACTTTGCGGCCGACGCGCGCGGCGATGTCGATCACTTGCTGGATGCGGTGAATGGAGGAGGCGAAGCAGGAAAGGATGACGCGGCGGGGGGCGGCGCGGCAAAGTTCTTCGATGCGCGGAACGACGTTGCGCTCAGAGCCGGTGAAGCCGGGGCGCTCGACGTTGGTGGAGTCGGAGAAAAGGGCGAGGACGCCTTCGTGGCCGTAGCGTGCGAAAGCGTGGAGATCGAAGGGAGCGCCGCCGACGGGAGTTTGGTCGATCTTGAAGTCGCCGGTGTGAATGATGACGCCGAGCGGGGTGCGCACTGCCAGCGCGACACAGTCGATGGTGCTGTGCGTTACGGGAATGAATTCGATTTCGAAGGGGCCGATTTCGACGAGGCGGCCGCCGGGGATGACTTCGCGCAGAGTCGTGGATTGCAGGAGGCCAGCTTCATCGAGACGCTTTTTTACCAGCGCTAAGGTGAAGCGGGTGCCGTATACGGGGACGTTGAGATCGCGAAGGATGTAGGGGAGCGCGCCGATGTGATCTTCGTGGCCGTGAGTGAGGACGATGGCGCGGACGTGAGCGCGATTTTGTTTCAGATAGGTGATGTCGGGAATGACGAGGTCGACACCGAGGAGTTCGGATTCGGGGAACATCATGCCGGCGTCGATGACGATGATGTCGTCGCCGAAGCGGAGGGCCATCATGTTCATGCCGACTTCGC
>Ga0210409_10002783_pt1 | contig 20282 bp, 20 predicted proteins | sample IncBWH17MmetaG_FD_161649 | JGI IMG/M metagenome (GOLD analysis project Ga0210409, IMG submission 161649) | Forest soil microbial communities from Barre Woods Harvard Forest LTER site, Petersham, Massachusetts, United States - Inc-BW-H-17-M | ecosystem: Environmental > Terrestrial > Soil >...
ACCAACCAACGCGAAACGACCGCGCATCGTGGCTCTGAGTTCCTCGACGTACAGAGTTCCAATTGCCATATCTACACTAAGCCGTGGTCACAACGCGCGGACGTATCGCGCGGGCAACTCTCCCAAACGGACCTTCGGACCACGGAAAATACCAACCACCACATAAACAGGGGATTAACATGGATTTCGACGTACAGCCGCCCTCTCACGGCAAACCCAGCCACACGCTTCAGAATCCCCATATTTACTTTCCCGATTTCCGCTGTTTATCAGGTGCTGCCCAGGCACTGGAGTTGATTCCTACCCGTTTGTGATTCTTGCCGAGGAGATTCCTCACGGCAGGTGCGGGTGGAATAGTCGGGGGAAAATCCCGAGATAACGAGGCTGGAACAGAGCGATGGCTAGGGCGAAGAAGCCCGTTGTGAGCGCGAAGGAAAGTACCAGCTTGGCAGCATCCCTTGGGCTTTTGGCTGATCTCCACGCATAGGCCCACAAGCAACCTATTATCACGAGTAAATTGGAGAACCATGCAGGTACTGCGATCAAGAGATCTGGTCTGGCCAAATGCCCAGTGTGAAACCACTGGTTAAGCTGTTGGAGTCCATTGTAGAAGAAGGTGGTCGCGAAGATATTCATATAGTCCCAGAGCCCTGCTGCGGAAATTCCAATGAAATATCCCCACCGATTGCCTCTCAGGCTCAATGCGATGGTCGCAAGGTACATCCAAGACTGAAAGAAATGGAGCCAGCGAATGTCGGGCTCCCAGAACGCGGATACTCCTAACACTAAAATGAAAATACTCGCCCCAAATAGAATCACGCCTTCCGGGGCGCCGACTTGAGAATGTGGGTTTCTCATGAACGAGGTTACGAATTGAAAAGTCAAGAAGTTCCGCCCGCGCCTGGTTAACCGGACAGAACAGAATCGAACGAGAGGATGGGGTGCTAGTCGGTCGCCGGCGCGGCCGCAGCCTGCGCCGTGCTCTTGTGCCGCTGATATCCAAACGCGGAAATCAGCACCAGCGCCGCCGCGCACGCCAGGAACACCTGACGGATCCCGAGCCACACCGCCAACTGTCCGGAGAGCAGCAAGCCGAACACCTGCGCGAACGAAAACACCGACATAAAGCTGGAGCTGACGCGTCCCAGCATTTCGCGCGGCGTCTCCTGCTGCATCAGGGTCTGAGCAGCCACAACGATGAAGGCGATGCCGAAGCCCATGGTCAGCGTGGTGCCCACGGCGGCGAGCGCGTACTTGAACAAGCCGAGCAGCGCGACGCCCGCGCCGCAGATGAATAGCCCGCTGATCACGATGGCCTTTTTCGAGCGCGTCTTGGCGAATCGCGTGACGAAAGCGGTGCCGAGGATCAGTCCTACACCCACAGCCGAGCTGATGACGCCGTAGAGCAGTGTGCCCTGGCTCCCTTGCCGCCTGAGAATATCGCGCACATAAATCGAGAACAGCGGGCTAAGGCAGCTCATGACAAACATACCCGCCACCATCGAGGTGATCACGAACGCCAGCGAGTGATGGGTGAAGATAAAACGGTTGCCGCTGGTGAGGTCCTCGAGGAAGCCCTTCAGAGTCTTGTTGGCCGGCGCCGGCTGCCGTACCACGTGAATGGTGGCAATCATGGCCGCCGAGAAGAAGAAGCTGAACGAATCCAGGTAGAAGCAGGACTTCTCGCCCAGCCACGCTACCAGCGTTCCGGCGGCGACCGGCGAGAGCAGGCGCACCACGTAAAATGCCTGCGACATCAGCGCGTTGGCAGCCAGCAGCTTGTCCATGGGAACGATCGTGCGGATGGTGATGCTCTGAGCCGGCTGGAAGAAGCTCGAGATCGCCGCCAGCACCACGAAGATCGCGCACACCTGCCACAGCGTGGTGGCCCGTAGTAGCCCGAGGATGAGCACTCCGCGCATGAGATCGCTGGCGATCATTACCGGCTTAACGTGCAAGCGGTCGACGAATACGCCCGCGACCGGGCTGACAATGCCCAGAGGCAGCATGTAAGCCACCAGGACATAGGTCACCTGCGATGCCGTCCCGTGCCAGCGGAAGGTGATCAGGCTGATGACGCCGAAGATCGCCAGGAAGTCGCCGAACACCGACACGAATTGGCCCAGCCACAGCTTGCGGAAGTCGGCCAGGGCAAAGACAGCTTTAAGGCCGGAAGGAGCGGGTTGGGGGGAGGTGGCCATGAGAGGCGTGCCAGCCGGAATCTTATTTTAACTTCAAGAATGGCGAGGATTGTACACCCAGTTCGGTCTCAGTGCGATGCCTGGATGCCAGCGCCCGATAAGCCTTGCCGGATATCAAGTCAAGTTCTGGAACTTCAAATGGACGATTTGCGCGTCTACCAGGAGTTGGCCGACACCAAGACCTGGTGCGGACCTGTTGTCAACCTACGAGAAACGTTGGCCGCTCTATGCGGACCTCATCAGGAGGAATAGCCCGGCTGTGGTGAGAATGATTCCGATTCCTAGATACAGGAGTCGAGTGCCGTCTTGGCCGATACGTTTCCAAAAATTGGAAACGACCGGGGACATCGAATGCACCTGCTTGAAAAACTGCCGCCCGATTCTCCGGTGTAGGAGGACATTCATGACTCCTGCCCCAATTAAACATGCCCCGAAAAATCTGTCTGAATGCGGGTCTGATGGAATCGCTGCGAGCAGTCCAATCGTTCCGGCAAGAATCAGAAAGAGCAGGACAATCAGCCCCTGCCTGCTTTCGACAGCCGCAATCTGTGGCATCGGAGTTTCCAATCCCACTGACCATTCTCCGTCACCAACTACTGAACGTAAACCCCGCGTCACAGTTCTGAGCTCTGTCGCTAACCGTCCACTCCTGATAAGTCAAACCGGACATGTGGATTGTTTCCGCGTCCCTCGGACAAACCGGGATCACCTCCCATAGCGGGTTCATGTTTGCACGATCTTCCTGGATCGTAAGGTCGATGAAGATTCTCTACGATCTCTTGCTCTACAAGGAGTTCGTCAGCATTCCGCCCGCGGAGGAAGGACCATGAAAATGGATGCGGCGTACCATGTCCCGCCTTGGCTGGGTCCGGGCTTGCACAGGTTGATTTATGCCCTGTTCATCTTTGTGTACAGATGATAAGGATGGGAAATAGGCGGGCGATTTCGGCGGCACTCGGTCATGTTCTCCCCGCCCATCGTGGTCCATGGTGAAGCTGTGAATTACGCAGGACTCTTACAATCGGCTCTCGTTGCGCTCCTCCGGAATAAGATGCGCAGCATCCTGACTGTCCTGGGAATAACGATAGGTATTGCGGCAGTCATTTGCGTCGTGGCTATCGGCAAAGCCGGACAGGCCCGCGTCGAGCAGCAGCTGAACAATCTCGGGGACAATTTTGTCTGGATTGAGGCGGGAGGCCGCGCGGTGAATGGCGTGCGCACCGGCACGCACGATACAAAGACACTGGTGATGGCGGATGCTGTTGCCATCAAGAACCAGATCTCGCTCATAAAGAGTGTTTCGCCGAACGTGGACGATCCGGTCCAGGTCGTGTACGGGAACCAGAACTGGCATACCTCGTATCGCGGTGTGTCCCCGGAGTATTTCGAGATCAAGCGCTGGTACGTGGATCAGGGCGCCATCTTCTCGCAAGACGATGTGGACCGCGCCGCAGATGTCTGCGTGATCGGCCGCACGGTTCGGGACCAGCTGTTCGGCGTGGAAGACCCGGTCGGGAGAGTCATTCGCGTGAGCGGACTCCCTTGCAAGGTTGTGGCTACGCTCCATCCGAAGGGTTTGTCCCTGTCCGGGCAGGACCAGGACGATACGATCATCATTCCCTACACCACGGCGCAAAAAAAGATCAAAGGAATTACCTGGCTTGACGACATCCTGTGCTCGGCGGTTTCCCAGGATGCTGTCAAGATCGCCGGGCAGGAAGCGACAGCGGTGCTGCGTGATCGCCATCATCTGCGTCCCGAAGAAGAAGATGATTTCAACATCCGGAATCCCGAGGACATCATTCAGGCGCAACTCGATGCCAGTAAGACTCTCACCATTCTCCTGATCGCCATCGCGTCGGTTTCGCTGATCGTGGGAGGCATTGGGATCATGAACGTTATGCTGGTGTCGGTCACCGAGCGCACGCGCGAGATTGGAGTGCGGGTGGCTGTCGGAGCAACCGAGGGGGCCATCCAGCTTCAATTTCTTGGAGAATCCGTAATGCTCAGTCTGGTCGGCGGGGCGGCGGGAGTGCTGTTCGGTGTTGTCGGTTCATATTTGGTCGGACAAACGCTGCATTGGCCCATCGAGATGTCGGTGAAGGCGGTCGTCCTCGCGGCGGTTTTTTCGATCGCGGTTGGCACTTTTTTTGGATACTACCCGGCGCGAAAAGCATCTCGGCTGGACCCCATCGAAGCGCTGCGGTACGAGTGACACTTCACGTTTTTTCTAGGAAGAGGAAATGAAGATCAGAGGCCGATGGCTCATCTTGGTGTGCGTTGTGGTCGTGGCGGGATTGTTGGTTGCGTGGGCTTTGAACCGGAGCACGCCGGCGCAGCATTTCACCGCGAAGGTGGAGCGCGGCGTGATCAACGACGAGGTCGAGGCCACCGGCACCATCAACGCGGTCATTACCGTTCAAGTGGGGTCGCAAGTCTCGGGCACCATCGCGAAACTCAATGTCGATTTCAATTCGCGTGTCCACAAGGGTGACATCGTGGCGCTCATCGATCCGGCTTTGTTCAAGGGTGCGTTGCTGCAGGCCGTCGCCGATCTCGAGAATGCCAAGGCGAATGTTATTGGGGCGAAGGCCAGTCTCGAAAAAGCAAAAGCATCCTTGGTACAGACAAAAGCGGACTACGATCGCGCTGTTGCACTAAACAAAGACGGAGTGCTGAGTCAGCAACAGCTCGACCTCGCCAGAGCCAATTACGATTCGGCGGCTGCGAGCGTAAATGGTGCGGCAGCGAATGTCACACAAGCCGAAGCGCAGGTGAGCCAGAAGGACGCCGCCCTCGCGGTGGCACAAACCAATCTCGACTACACGGTGATTCGCTCACCGATCGATGGAACCGTCGTGGCCCGCAACGTTGACGTAGGTCAGACCGTGGCAGCTTCCTTGCAGGCACCCACCATTTTCACCATCGCGCAGGATTTGAAAAAGATGTGGGTGTACGCCAAAACGGACGAATCCGATGTGGGAAATATCAAACTGGGGAAGCCCGTGAGCTTCAAGGTGGACGCCTTTCCGAAGGACACCTTTCACGGCGTGGTCAGCCAGGTCCGAATGAACGCGACGACGGTGCAGAGCGTGGTGACCTACGACACCATCATCGAATTCGCGAACCCTGAACTGAAACTTTTTCCGGGCATGACGGCTTACGTCACGATTCCCGTGGCCACGGTTGAGAGCGTGCTCAAGGTGCCGAATACGGCCCTGCGGTACAAGCCTCCGATGTCGAGCGAGGAGATTCTCGCGGTTTACAAGCAGTATGGGATCGAGAGCGGCGACCACTTGCCGGGCGGTGAAGCCGCTGCCGCGCCGAACCCCGGTTCGCTGTCGGGACAGGCGGCACAAACGCCGCCCCGCGCACCGAAGGCCGACACGGCGGTCGTGTGGAAGCTTCACCCGGATAACACGTTGGAGCCGGTCAAGGTTTCGCTCGGTATCACCGACCATGCGTTTACGGAAATCACCGCCATCCTCAAGGGGGAACTGAAGGAGAGGGACGATCTCGTTATTCGGTCGGTGGTTGCGAAAGGCCAGACACTGAGCGGAATTCGTCGGTAAGGATTTGCATCTCGCAAAAGACTCCATGGACTCTATGGCCGCACTCAACCAAGTCGAAGTCGCATCCGGTTCCTCCCGAGGAGGTGCCGTCATTGCGGTCGAGGACGTGCACAAGTACTACGACCTCGGGGAGACGCGAGTGCACGCCTTGCGGGGCGTAAGCGTCGAGGTACAGCGTGGAGAGTTTGTCGCGATTATGGGGGCCAGCGGGAGTGGCAAGTCGACGTTCATGAACATGCTAGGGTGTCTGGACCGTCCGAGTTCCGGCCGCTATCTGCTTGAAGGAATCGACGTCTCGCAGCACGACAAGAAAGCCCTGGCAGGCATCCGCAATCAGAAAATCGGATTTGTTTTTCAGGGGTTTAATCTGCTGGCCCGGACGACGGCCCTTGAAAATACGGAACTCCCTACCTTGTATACCAAGATCGAGAGGGCGGAGCGCGGCAAGCGCGCGGCGGAAGCACTCGCGATGGTCGGATTGGCCGACCGGGCGCAGCACTTCCCGTCGCAAATGTCGGGCGGACAGCAGCAACGCGTCGCGGTTGCGCGAGCTTTGGTCAACCGTCCGTCGATTCTGCTGGCTGACGAGCCTACTGGCAATCTCGACAGCCGTACGTCGGTCGAAATGATGGACATTTTTCAGAATTTGAATGATAAGGGATTGACGATTGTTCTTGTGACCCACGAACAGGACATCGCACAGTTCGCAAAGCGTGTGTTGGTGTTCCGCGACGGGAAAATCCGGAAAGACGATCCGGTGGCTGGCAGGCCAAGGGCCAGCGAAGTCTTGAAGGGGCTGCCGACACTCGAAGACTGAAATCGGCTTTGCGTGGGGGCGATATGAATTCCAAAGAAGGAATCGTTCTGGTTTTCGCTTGCGTGTTCCTGGCAATTGCTGCCCAGTGCGCAGAGAAGGAAGAGCCAGCGAGTCCAGAGGCACTAATTTCAAGGGCACGCTTGCAGGAGGAGGTTTGGGCCGAAGGAACACCACCAATGTTGATGCGAGCGGAACTCCAAGTCTTTGATGCTAAGGGCACTCCGGTGCATGGCGATTACTCCCTCGATTGGGTCTCGCCTTCTAAGTGGAGAGAAGAGATTCGATTTGGAAAATACGAGCGGCTCCGGGTTCGCGACGCAAATGGATATTGGCAGACGAATGCACTTAGCTACCAGCCGGAGATCATTTTTCAACTGGATACGATGCTGCACATAAAGGATGCGATTAGAGTCAGGTCGAAGCAAAGCCTCGGAAAAGTAAAAAATCGTGGGAAGGCTGGACTCCAGCAGAAATGCACGGAAGTGAAGTGGGCGAGAGCCACTGAGCGGATAATGTGCTTCGATGAGGCCAATGGCGCTCTGGTGAGCATTGAATACCCGAGAGGTGAGAATCAAAACTTGCCCGAGATCTCTCGACTTGAATACGGTGCGTTTAAAGTCGTAAGTGGAAAGCTCGTTCCCTATGAAATCCGGGCACTGAGAGACGGGAAAGACATTGCGGCCGTAAAAGTACTGGAAATTACAAAAATCACCCAAGAGAATCCCGCGCTTTTCAATGTACCGGTGAATGCAGAACATTGGGCACAGTGCGATGATCTGCAGGAAGCAGAACCGGTAGCGCGCGTTCAGCCATCATACCCCCCCAGCGCGCGCGCCAATCATGAGCAAGGAAGAGTAATACTTTACGCAGTGCTCGAAGCGGACGGGTCACTTTCGCACACGGCAATCATTCACCGCGCAACGCCGGAGCTAGAAGCAGCGGCGGTTGAAGCCGTTCGTCATTGGCACTACAAGCCGGCTGCGTGTGGACAGACACCGATTCGCATGGAGATCTCAATCGAAACGGATTTCTGGCTCCAATACTAAGCTGAAAAACGACCCACCCAATCTCCTCAGCTTCAAACTCTGGCTAGGGGTCTGTAGGGCTCGCCTTCCTAGGCGGGCCGCTCATAAGGTTGGCTACCTGCAATTCTTACCCCCAAGCGGCCAGACTCCCTTGTAACTTTTGAGCGCCATGCCGCTCTCATTCTTGCAGGAGGAAAGGGTCCTGCCCCGGAAATAGCAAGTACGGTCAGGAAGCCAGGTTCCAGCATCCAACTGGAAGAAATGCTCGTAAAATGATAGTGAAGGGCAAGCGCCCCGGAGATCGTGAGGAACGAGATGTTGATTCGCAGAACCCCAGATTTGACCTACTCGGATGTTACGCCGAAGTCCGTGTACCTGGACCGCCGGAAATTCCTCCGCGCCATGGGCATCGTCGGCGCAACGGCTGTCGCCGGAAAGGGTCTCTTTGATCTGGCCTGGCCGCCGCAAACGGCGTTTGCCGCTACGCAGTTTGCAGGCCTCCTAAAGAGCCCGTTCAGCACGTCGGAAAAGCAGAATTCCCTGAAGGACGTTTCCCATTACAACAATTTCTACGAATTCGGCACCGACAAATCAGATCCCGCAAAAAATGCCCAGAATCTGAAGACCTCGCCCTGGACTGTCTCCGTCGAAGGCGAAGTGAAAACCCCGCGCAAATTCAGTATGGACGAAATCCTGAAACTCGCTCCGCTCGAGGAGCGCATCTACCGCCATCGTTGTGTGGAGCGCTGGTCGATCGTTGTGCCCTGGATCGGTTTTTCCTTCAACGTTCTCCTAAAGCTGGTCGAGCCGGGGCCAAAGGCGCGTTACGTTGCCTTTGAAACTTTCTACGACTCCCGCCAAATGCCGCAGGCCAAGTACGGCGGGATCGATTTTCCCTACGTCGAAGGTCTTCGACTTGACGAAGCCATGAACCCCCTGACGCTTCTTTGCGTAGGAATGTATGGCGAGTCGCTTCCGCCTCAGGACGGCGCGCCGGTCCGCATGATCATTCCCTGGAAATACGGCTACAAGAGCATCAAGTCCTTGGTCAAGATCCGCTTCCAGGAAAAAGAGCCACCCACCACCTGGAATCGTTACTCTTCCGATGAGTACGGCTTCTACTCGAACGTCAATCCCAATGTCGACCATCCGCGCTGGAGCCAGGCCAAAGAGCGCCGCCTCGGCGAGATCTTTACCAGAAACACCGTGATCTTCAATGGTTACGGCGACCAGGTCGCCGGCATGTACAACGGAATGGATCTTAAGAAATTCCACTAAGGCAGGCATTCCGCGTGCGCGCAATCCTCATCAGCAAGTGGACGAAAGTCGCGGTTTTTCTGGTTTGTCTGACACCGTTTTGCGATCTGATCTGGCGCATCATTAAGAGCAACCTTGGCGCAAATCCGGTTGAATACTTGCAGCACGCTACCGGCGATTGGACGCTCCGTTTTCTCGTGTTCACCCTTTGCATCACGCCCTTCCGGAAGCTTTTTAGGCTCCCTGATCTCATCCGCTTCCGCCGCATGCTCGGCCTCTTCGCTTTTTTCTACGTCTCCCTCCATTTCCTCACCTATCTCGGGCCGGACCAGTCCTTCGACCTGGCCGGCATGCTAAAGGACGTCGCCAAGCGCCCCTTCATCACCGTCGGCTTCACGGCCTTTGTTCTGCTGGTTCCTTTAGCAATCACTTCCACGGCAGGTTGGATCCGCCGTCTCGGCGGCAAGCGCTGGCAAATGCTTCATCGCTCCATCTACTTCGCTGCGGTTTTCGGTGTGATTCACTACTACTGGCTGGTGAAGTCCGACGTGCGCAAGCCGCTTTTCTACGGCGCGTTAGTAGGAATTCTGCTTCTGTGGAGATTAGGCGATTGGTTTTTCAAGCGGCGGAGCCAAGCGCCCGCGCGCATCGCGGCTCCAAGCGTTTCAGTGAACGGCTGAAGAATCCTCTGCCGGTGGGGTCTCGACGAATTCCACGCCCCAGAAGCGCGGCGCCGGAGTAAGAAATTCGATGCCCACGCGCTGACCCTTATCCCCCAGATCGCCGAGATAAACGACGCGGCACTCCAGCTCTTCCTGCGTTTCCGGGTTGGTAATCATCAGCATCACGCCGTCGTCCACTTCGTGCTTCAGCAGCAAAAGTCCGCCGTGCCCGTTAACCACCAGCGTTTCGCACGTTTCGCGGAACTTCTTCCCATTATGCCCGCGCCCCTGCGCTTGCACGCGCATCTTGTGAAAGACTCGCGAGCTTCGGCGGGGTGAGGCTGTAGTGACTTCGCTCATAGCCTCATCTTAGCCGCCCCCGCTCCACCGTCAATCTGTCCCTCCGTACAGGTGTTCCCCTGCCGCAACTCCGCCGAAGCCCCTACGGTCTGCCGGAAACCGCGACCTCGCTCCGGGTGGTCTGGCCTCACGGCAAGTCCGTTGAATCGGGGCTAGGACAGGCGTACCATCCACTGAATACAGGTCGAAGTCTGAATTTCCGGCCTTACTTTAGAGTCCGCTGCTTGGAAAACCCGAACGAAGATTCCCGGGCCCACAATTCGAGCCAGCAGGCACCAGGAGACAAACTATGTTGCGCATAAACGACGAAGCTCCCAATTTCACCGCCGAAACTTCTCAGGGCACCGTCAATTTTCACGAATGGATCGGCAACGGCTGGGCCATTCTGTTCTCGCACCCCAAGGACTTCACACCAGTCTGCACCACGGAACTGGGCTACATGGCCGGATTGCAGCCGGAATTCGAGAAGCGTAATTGCAAGATTATCGGGCTAAGCGTGGACCCCGTGAATCAGCACAGCAAGTGGGCCGCGGATATCGAAGAGACCCAGGGCCACAAGGTGAATTACCCCATGATTGGGGACCCGAAACTCGAAGTCGCCAAGCTGTACGGCATGCTGCCGGCCGATAGCGGAAACACTTCCGAAGGACGCACCGCGGTCAATAATGCGACCGTGCGCACCGTCTTCATGGTGGGGCCGGACAAAAAGATCAAGCTGATGCTCAGCTACCCCATGAGCACCGGCCGCAACTTTGACGAAGTGCTGCGCGTGCTCGATTCCATGCAACTCACGGCTAAGCACAAGGTGGCCACTCCGGTGAACTGGCAACAGGGCGACGACGTGATCATTCTCCCGTCGGTTTCTGACGAAGAGGCCAAACAAAAATATCCCAACGGCTGGAAGGCGCCCCGGCCTTATCTCCGGATCGTTCCCCAGCCGAAGTAGCTTCCGCAAGTGCGCGTGATAGAGGGGTGATCTTCGGCGCAGTTCTATCTGACGGCCTGGCGCACACCTCCTAATTGGAGACGCGCAGACTGGCGCGGCAGACGTTCGAACGGAGGTTCATTGTCGAATAATTCAAACGTTCTGCTCCCCGTGGTCAGTGCCGGCTTTCTGTGCGGCGTCCTGGACATTACCGCCGCGCTCGTCGTCTACGGCTACTTTGGCGCCAGGCCTGTGCCCCTCCTCCAAGGAATCGCCAGCGGGTTGCTGGGGCCGAAGGCTTTTCAAGGCGGACTCGCTACGGCGATGCTTGGCCTGCTTTGTCACTTCGTAATCGCCTTTGGGGCCGCTACTGTCTATTTTGCGGCAAGCCGCGCTGTTCCTGCTTTGTTACAGCATGCAGTCGCTTCGGGAGCCCTCTATGGCGTGGCTGTCTATTTCTTCATGAGTCGCATCGTGCTGCCGCTCTCCGCTGCCGCCAAGCGGCCATTTTCCATGAAAATGATGATCATCGGCGTGGTCATACACATCTTCTGTGTCGGGCTCCCGATATCTCTCTCGGTGCGGCGATTCTCCAGATGATTCGTACTCTCCCCGCGACGCCGCTCTCCGGGGATGAAGTGATCTGATGGGGTTCCATCTGAAGATTGAATGTTTGGCTAGAAAAGAGTCGTGCTCGGAAAAACTCTGTCCTTGTTTCTAGGCGTCATGGGATAAAGTAATACCCCGTCTCGTGGCACTGGAGGCCGTTGATGCGGTCCCTCAACAGAGTAAGTGGCATTCCTATCGTGGCGCTCTCTCTATTGTGTTTCTCCATCAGCATCAAGGTACCAGCCGGCATCTGCCAAGTGGCTCAGCCTCCAGAGAAGGTGGAACCCGGCCAGCATGGCCAACATGGAAAACAGGAACACCACCACTTGCACGTCGTTCTGGGAGAGGAAAAGTGCGACCCGAAGTTTACCTATGCCGAGGGACCCCTCGGCCCCAGTCATTGGCCGGGACTGTGCACCACCGGAAAGATGCAGGCCCCCGTTGATATTCAGAACGGCGAGAAACTGCACATTTACGATCTCAAATTCAATTATCAACCGGCCGATCTGGACATTATCAACGATTGCAACCAGTATCGAATTCTGGTTAAGTTCCCCGACAATTACTGGCTCACCGTTGGGAAGAAGCCGTATTTCCTGACCGAGCTTCACTTTCGCGAACCCGGGGAGAATGCCGTGAATGGCCGGCGACCCAAGATGTCAATCCAGCTTGTACACTTCTCGCCCGAGGGAGTTTTTCTAATCATTGAAGTCCCGCTCGTGGTCGGCAAGGAAAACCCGGTGATCAAGACTCTGTGGGAGAATATCCCGGCGCCGGGGAAAGAGACGAAAGTCGATAGGGTAAAGATCAACCCCATGGACCTGCTGCCCGCCGACCGCAGCTTTTACCGGTTCCCCGGATCCCTAACGACTCCAATCTGCAATGAAGTCGTCTACTGGTATGTGATGAAAAATCCGGTGGAGTTATCCGAAGCCCAGATCACCGAATACACCAAGCACTATCACAACACTGCCCGTCCACTTCAGCCACTCAATGGCAGGCCCGTGAGTGAACCCGAATGAACATGGCCGCGATCGCCGTCATTGCCAAAACGGAAGGTTTCAACGGCGAAGGCGCATAACAGAAATACCCACTTTTTCACCGTCCACGCTCATGCGACTGCATAATTGCCGAAGCCTTCTGCTCCTGTTGTTCTTGGGTCTCTACTCGGCTCCTCGCGTTACCGCGCAGACCGCTCCAGACGCGGGCTATCAGGCCAGGCGGCAACAGGCGGCGGCGCTTTTCAGCCAGGGTAAGCGTCTCGAAGCTCTGCCCCTTTTCGAAGAGCTGGTGCAAACTAATCCCAAAGACGACGCCATGCTGGTTGCCCTGGCAGCGTGCCTGATCGACCACGCGGCAACCCTGACGGATCAGGAGGCGTCCGCCCGGGAGCGCTTTCGCGCCAAAGATCTTCTGGACCGCGCCTGGAAATTGGGGAATACCAGTCCTTTGGCGTTGAACTTGGCGCAGCTTTTAGGGCAACTCTCCGCAAGCGGCGCGATCAAGTTCTCTGACAATCCCGCCGTGGAGCAGGCGCTGCGCACCGGAGAAGCCGCTTTCGGTCGGCGCGATTTTGACCAGGCACTTCAGTACTATGCGAAAGCGCTGGAACTCGATCCGGGCAACTATTCCGCGGCGCTCTTTACCGGAAACACCTATGACAGGAAAAAAGACTTCGCCAAAGCCTGGGAGTGGTACCAGCGTGCCATGCAGATTGACCCCAATGTGGAAACTGCCTACCGCTATTGTGCCGACATGCTAGCTAAGGAGGGCGACATGGGCAAGGCGCGTGCCATGCTGATCCACGCTGCCGTAGCCGAGCCCTATAACCGCATCGTCTGGCGCGAATTGAATGCCTGGGCGATCCTCAATCACAGTCGTATCAACGAGGTTTACATCGGTGTTCCCGCGGTCCCAAAGGATTCCGCCGATGCCCATCAACCATCCGCGGCCGTTTCCATCGTCTGGCAGACTTATCGCTCGGTCCGGGACAATTGGCAACAGGGTGGCGGATTCAAGAAGCGTTTTCCCGAAGAGAAAGAGTATCGGCACACTCTGGCCGAAGAATCCGAAGCTCTGACTGCGGCCGCCAAAGTTTTCGAGAAACTCCAGGAAGACACGAAGAACGCCGAACTGAGGGGCGATCCGGCCCTATCGCTGTTGTTGAAGTTACACAACGCCGGACTGATTGAACCCTACGTGCTCTTCAGTCTGGGCGATGCCGGCATTGCTCGCGACTACTCCTCGTATAGGGCCGGGAACCGGAATAAGCTGGAAGGATATATGGATGAGTTTGTGGTGCCACCTGTTCATTAACATTCAGCCCGGCATTGGGCATTTGGCTCGCGCTTATTTTGGGTTGAGGGGATGGGGACACCAGGCGTGATGCAACGTCGGCAATGAGTCCCAATTCATTCTGTTGCTTTGGAGATGAAGGCGCGTCTCCGCTCAAAAACAAGCGGCTTCAGGGCTTTTGCCGTGAAGCCGCTTGCCTGATGCAGCCCTCAAAAAGCAGCCGCCTTTTTTCTGCACCGCTCCGCTCTAGGGCTTTGGCAGCACTTTGATAATCGCCATCATGCCCAGATCCTCATGGGAGAGAATGTGGCAGTGATAGACGAAGTCTCCAATGTCCATCCCGCGGAAGTCCATGAGCAACTTCACGTCCGGGATCGGGACAGTATTCTTGCCAGTCCAGAACGGGATCTCAATCATGTCGGCAAACTGCCCGGTAATGGCCGGCGCCTGCGCGTTGCCATTGGCCTCGAAGTTGTCCTGTGACTGCACCAGGAAGTGGATCTGGTGCATGTGGAATTCATGGTTTTCTTGCGCAATGTTTTGGATAATCCACTGCTCGACCGACCCTTGCGTGGTCACGACCGCCGGAGGATTGTTGTTGTCGAACAGCGTCGGCTGCTGGCCCGCGCTCACCTGGGTAATGAAGAACTGGGTCGGCTGAATCTCGCTGAACTGGAACGTGCGCGTGGCCGATACGGGCTGGGTGCTGAGCCCGCCGAACCGCTGGCCGCTGGTGCTGAAGCCGGTAGAGTTGCCGACGCTATCAGCCGAGGCCAGTGCGTCGGGGACGGTGTCGGCGGTCAATACGATGTTAAATATCGGCCGCGTCGGGTCACAATCACCCTGAGGGCCGTTGTTGATGTTGTTGGTCACCAACCGTGCCACCTTTACAGTCGAAGAGGGCGCTTTCACCAGGAACTCCACGCGCCCGGCAACCGGAAGCCGATAGCGCTTCACGGGAATGAGCGTGCCCGGCTCGGTGCCGTCCTGAGAGTTCACCGGCACGGCGTCAATACCCGCGATCTGAAGCGTCTGCGGAACCCCATCGTAGAGTACTTGCAGGTCGAGGATAGTGTCCGCCGTACTGTTCGTAACGCGCCAGAACTGTGTTTCCCCTGTCTCCATGTGAAGAACCGCGGGAGTAAAGGTGATATTGGTCAGCTTGCCCTTGGGATTGAAGGTCGCGTTCGAATCAATCGGAACGTAGTTGACGCTGATGTCCTGGAAGGGAACGTCAATGCCGCAGTTGCCCGGACCCTCGGCTGCTCCCTGCAGCTGAGGCTGGTCACGGATTACCAGGATGCGCTGGCGCAGCCCTGAGACAGCAGGCTGCATGTTCTGAATGCCGTCCACTACGAGGGCCCCCGTGGCGCCGCCCAGAAGATCACGTTCGGCCAGTCCGTGAACGTGCGGGTGATACCAATAAAGTCCAGGAGGCTCGTCGGTCGGGAACGTAAAGCTGTACTGAAAGGTGCTACCAGGACCAGGATTGATCAGCGTTCTGGTCACGTTGTCCCCTCCGCACTGTGGAGTGACGTTGGTACCGTGGTAGTGAATATTCACGGAAGCCCCGACTGAAGCTATGCCGTTGGCGGGCGGAGTGAACTGGACAGTCGAGTCTCCGCAATTAGGCGCAGTGAAAGTTTCTCCGAAAGGTTGCATCGGGGTGTTGTTCGTCACCGTGATGTTCAGGGTATCGCCCGGATTTACATGCAGCGTGGGCTCCTCTATGCCGGTGTCCGTCATAAAGCAATGCAATAATCTGCCAACGGAGTCTGTCGTCTGCTGGTAGGAGAACCGTACGTTCAGTACGCCATTCGAGCTGAATAGCGCGGGCGGTTGGCGTACGACCGCTCCGGCTGTGAAACGCGGACACGGGTTCGGAACGGGTGCGACGGGCGTCGGCGAACTGCCTGTGGTTGTTTGTGCGAAGGCGCTCGCCTGCGACAACATCAGGACAACGAGGCAAGACAATACGCACAGGTTCACACTTCCTATCTTCTTTTTGTTCACGGATTCTCCTCCAGGGCGGGCTTGCCTGGGGATACTGCACCAGGTGATGAACGGACACGCTAATAAAGTGTTTGATTTTTGTCAAATTGTAAATACACGGTTTCCTTGCCCTCGTACTTACCTGCGAATGATCCCCCTAGCGAGCGCGTGGCGGCGGGCAGAACTGCACCCTCTGCCGTCATTCGGACACGCCGTTGGCTTCGCGAAAACCGAGCCTATCCTCCGAATCGACCCTCTTCTCAACTATCAAATGCCGCCCGTTTGCTTGTAACGACGGGGCAGTCATACAATAGCGAGCGGCGGCCACGGCAAATCATTCGCTTTCCGCGGCCGCAAACAATCGCATCAAATTTTTTTTCGCCCTACATAGTGAAAAGGACTCATGTCCCCTGAGGACCTCTTATGAATCTTGCTGATTTTATTGATGCTCACCGCGACCAGCATTTGGCAGAGCTCTGCGAATTCTTGCGTATCCCGAGCGTCAGCGCCAAGACCGAGCACAAGCCGGACATCGAGCGCGGCGCGAATTGGGTTGCCGGCAATCTCCGCGCCGCCGGATTCCACAAAGTGGAGATCGTTCCGACCGCTCTTCACCCGCTCGTCTATGCGGAATCTTTGGAAGCCCCCGGCAAGCCCACCATCCTTTTCTACGGCCATTACGACGTTCAGCCGCCTGAACCGCTCGACCTCTGGACCTCGCCCGCTTTCGAACCAACCGTTCGCAACGGCAATCTCTTTGGCCGCGGTACCGCGGACGACAAAGGCCAGGTCCACATCCACCTGAAAGCGCTCGAATCCTTGCAGCAGGTGAACGGCAAATTCCCCATCAACGTAAAGGTCCTCATCGAGGGCGAGGAAGAGGTCGGCAGCGTCAGCCTCTGGGACTACGTCCAGAAGAACAAGGAAAAGCTGAAGGCCGACGCACTCATCGTTTCCGATACTTCCATGCTCGGCAAGGGCGTTCCTTCGATCACCTACGGGTTGCGCGGCCTCAACTACTACCAGATCGAATTGACCGGTCCGGAGCGCGATCTTCACTCCGGCGTTTACGGTGGAGCGGTCCCCAATCCTCTCACCATCCTCAGTGAACTCTTCGCCAGGCTGCACGACAAGAACTACCGCGTCACCGTCCCCGGTTTCTATGACCGCGTCGCGAAGGTCTCAAAAGCCGAGCGCAAGTCTCTCAATGCTCTCCCCTGGAAGAAGAAGGATTTTGAGAAAGCCGTCGGTGCGCCCGGCTATTTCGGCGAATCCGGCTTCACCACCGTCGAACGCCTCTGGACCCGCCCGACGTTCGAGCTGAATGGCCTCTGGGGCGGCTATCAAGGTGAAGGCGCGAAGACCGTCATCCCCTCGAAGGCTTTCGCCAAATTCTCCACGCGCCTTGTGCCGGACCAGGATCCACACAAAATTGCCAGGCTTGTCGAGAAGCACATTCGAAAACTCCTGCCAAAGACGGTCCATTGCAAGTTCGAGGTTTTGAGCACGGGAAAACCCTGGGTCGCCCCGTATGCCAATCCCATTTTCAAAAAAGCCCAGTCGGCACTCGAAAAGGGCTTCGGCAAAAAGGCTGTCTTCATTCGCGAGGGCGGCTCGATTCCTTTTGTCACCCAGATGCATGACACCTTCAAAGTGCCATGCGTTTTGCTCGGTTTCGGGTTGCCGGACGAAAACGCGCACGCTCCCGATGAGCACATTGCCCTGGAAAACTATTTCGGCGGCATCAAGGCTATCGCCCATTTCTACGCCGACTTGGCGACCCTGTAGCCGCGGCTGCCGGCCTTCCGCCACCATCTCTCGGCTAACCTAACGCTTCCAAGCGAGGGAGTGGCGCGTCCATTTGACCCTCTAACCCGCTCCACCCGGGTTCGAATCGCTCGTAACCCGCTGTTTTAGCGGTGATTTCCACACCGCTCCCCAGAAATCTTCATTTTTCCGGCCTTTTTTGCGATTTTTCCTTGCGTTCTCCTTTTTCCTTGGCTATAGTCCTTTGCGGCTCGAGTTTTTCCGCAGAAAATGGGGGTAGTGAGCTCGCGGCCTGCTTCGATTCGATTCGAAGTGGAAAGAAAAATCAGGAGGATAAGCATACTAGATGGCAGCCAAGCCACTGAGCAAGACCAAGGTTGTGGGACACATTGCCGAGAAAGTCGGCTCACCGAAAAAAACCGCCGCTCTTTTCTTTGAAGAGCTCTTCAAGCTCGCCGTAAAAGAAGCCAAGGGCGCAGCGGGCAAGTTCGTGATCCCGGGGATCGGCCGCGTTGTAAAGGCGCACCGCAAGGCGCGCATGGGCCGCAATCCCCAGACCGGCGAAGCGATCAAAATCAAGGCCAAGACCGTGGTTCGCCTTCGTCCGTCGAAGGCGTTCAAAGACGCCATCCTGAAGTAGGCGCAGTTTTATTTGAGTTTGGGCCCCCGCCAGCTTGAGCGATCAGGCTTTCGGGGGCTTTTCTCTTTTGTAAGTAGTCTAAAACTCTGCGGAGCTTAGAGTGTTTTCACGTAGGCGACGACGTCTTTGATCTGCGCGGGTTCGAGCGTTTCTTTCATGCCGGGCATCAGGGAGTCGCCGTTCTCGATCCACGTGGTCAGTGATTCCGTCGTGACTTTGCTGCCGTTCACGGTAAATGTTCCGCGCTTGGAAATTCCTTTGAGGCCGGGTCCGATTTTCTTCGCGTCGCTGTCCGCGAAATGACACATGGCGCATTTCTTTTCGAACACTTCCTTACCGCGCGCCGCGGCGGCGCCAGCGGCACCATGACTCGCTGCTTTTTTCGGCGCTGGTTTTTCCGGCTGATCCTGCGCCAGGAGTGCTCCGGCCACCGCCAGAGTTGCGATCCCAAGAATCAGATAATTGCGCTTCACGATGCCCCCTCGTTTAATCGGTCGTACTCGCTCGAATGATGAAGCCACGCTCGAACTTAACCATTTTCCCTGTTTGCGGGTCTGATTTCCACCTCTTCTCCCGCCGCCCCTGCCAGCGGACCCGTTACAAGGTACAGGTTCCTCTCCCGCACTCCCCGGACTTTCGTACTTTTGACCCTTGCAAAACCATGTGCTAACTATGTCCCTATGAGCATGGAGACCCTCACGCGGGCGTGGGAAGTGTTGCAGGACGCTTATCAGGCGCAGATGGAAGGCGATTACGACCGCGCCGTCGAACTGTACCAATCCTCGCTTGAGCTGCACCCCACGGCGGAAGCGCACACGTTTCTGGGCTGGACGTATCATTTCCAGGGGCGCGTCGAAGAGGCCATCGCCGAGTGCAAGCGCGCCATCGAGCTCGACCCGGAATTCGGCAATCCTTACAACGACATTGGCGCCTACTTGATCGAACTCGGCCGGTTTGAGGAAGCAATTCCCTGGCTGGAACGCGCCACGGAGGCGCGCCGCTACGAGCCACGCCACTTTCCGCATTACAACCTGGGCCGCGCGTATCTTGGAAAAGAAATGTACAGCCACGCGATGCGCTGCTTCCAGGAAGCGCTGGAAATCGAGCCGCGTTATTCGCTGGCGCAGCAGGCGCTCGCTTCGCTCCGCCGCCTGGTCAACTGAGAGAAGTTTTCAGTTGTTAGTTTCAAGTTTTCCTCCTCCCATTTCACAATTTGTCTCGTCATGATGTCGCTTCCTGTCCGGAGGGCTTGACGACGCGGTCGTAAATCCACAGGAGCAGAGCGGTCAGAACGCCCACGCCGGAAATCACCCACCAGACCCGCTGGGGCTGGTGCGCGACTTCGCCAAATTGGTGCATCACGCGGCCGCCGAACCATCCGCCAAAGAGCGAGCCGATGCCGATGGGCAGAAAGGCGAAGCCCATGTAGGTGCCTTGCTGCCCGGGCGGCGCAAGGCGGGAAATATATTCGTAGTAGCGGGGCGCCTGGATCATTTCGCCGAGAGCAAGAACGAAAATCGAGAAGACCGCGCCGAGCACCGTGGGCTGAAAGGCGAGAATCAGCCAGGAGAGCGAAGTTATGAGGGTTCCGAGGATGACGCACTGGAACGCCGGTATCTTTCGGATGAGATAGTTGATGAGCACCGTAAGACAGATGACGGAAAGCCCGTCGGTTATCAAGATGAACTCGACGTCGGCATCGGCGCTGACGAAGCCGTGAATGTAGCCGGGGAGCGTGATGTACTGCTGCCAGAAGACGATCCAGTAGCCGGTAAAGATCAGCAGGAAGAGCATGAATTTTGGATTGCCAAGAACCGTGAGGAAGTTTTTCAACGTTTCAGAAATGCTCGGCGGAGGGACATCGCCGGCTTTCTGCGGTTCGCGGAAGAAAAGCAGCACGGCAAAGAACATGGCGAAAACGCTGAGTGCGGCCACGCGAAAAACGTTTTCGACGCCGAGATGGCGGTGCGCCCAGGAGGCGACGTACGGGCCGGCGGCGCCGCCGATGTTCACCATGGTGTAGTAGATGGAGTAGCCGATGGAGCGGACGTTTTCCCTGGAAGCGCGAGCCGTGGTGCCCACCACGCAGGGCTTCACCATGGAAATGCCGAGAGCGGGCAGAATCAAAATGAATCCAACGAAAAGTACGGGAGGAACGAA
>Ga0210409_10002784_pt1 | contig 20279 bp, 24 predicted proteins | sample IncBWH17MmetaG_FD_161649 | JGI IMG/M metagenome (GOLD analysis project Ga0210409, IMG submission 161649) | Forest soil microbial communities from Barre Woods Harvard Forest LTER site, Petersham, Massachusetts, United States - Inc-BW-H-17-M | ecosystem: Environmental > Terrestrial > Soil >...
CTGAGAATCGAGATGCCCATGCCCGAACAGACACGGTGGATGCGGTCGTGCCGCACGTATACGCGACGCCCGGGCGTCGATACGCGACGCAAGCCGTCGATGGCCGATTGTCGATCGCGCCCGTAACGCAGGACAAGAGTGAGCATGCGCGGGTCTTCGCCTTCGCTCGCGCGCACGTCGTCCAGATAGCCCTCGGACTTCATGACCGCCGCCACGTGCTCCTTGAGCCTCGAGTGAGGCAGCTCGACACGGTCGTGCTGGGCCATCGTTGCGTTGCGGATTCGCGCAAGCATGTCGGCGATGGGATCGGTCATCATGTGTTCACCAGCTCGCCTTGATGACGCCGGGGATCTCGCCACGAAGCGCCAGGGTGCGCAGGCAAATCCTGCAGATCTCGAACTTGCGGTAGTAGCCGCGAGGCCGCCCACACACCTTGCAGCGATTGCGATGTCGCACCGTGAACTTTGGCTTTCGATTGAGCTTCGCGAACTGAGAGGCTCGGGCCATGGGTATATCCTCTGCTGGTCAACTTGCTCGGAACGGCATTCCGAGCTGCTGGAGGAGGGCTCGGCCTTCCTCGTCCGTCCGTGCCGTAGTGACGAGACTGATGTTCAAGCCTTTGATGGCGTCGATCTTGTCGTAGTTAATCTCGGGAAAAATGATCTGCTCGCGTAGGCCGAGCGTGTAATTGCCTTTCCCATCGAAGGCCTTCCGAGGAATCCCCTTGAAGTCGCGTGTTCGCGGCAGCGCCACCGTCACCAAGCGGTCGAGGAATTCCCACATACGTCCTCTGCGAAGCGTTACCACGGCCCCGATCGGTATCCCCGCGCGGAGCTTGAAATTCGCGATTGCCTTCTTGGCCCGGGTCACGACCGGCTTCTGGCCGCTTATCGCCTTGAGTTCTTCGACGGCCGTATCGATGATTTTCGGATTCGCCACGGCGGCACCGAGCCCCATGTTCACCACGATTTTCTCGAGGCGGGGCACCTGCATTCGGTTCTTGTAGTTGAACTGCTTTGTCAGGGCTTGCGTGACCTCGCTTTTGTACTTTTCGTGCAGACGCGGGGACACGGCCTCGGTGGACGATTCCTTTGGCGCGAAGGCCGGACCGGCGGCCGCGCGATCGCCGTCGCCTTTGCCCTTCTTTCCCCCCTTCTCCCCCTTGGCGGGCTTGTCCGCCTTGGGCGGCTTCTTTTGCGGGGCTTCGCTCTCGCCTTTTTTTGCGCCCTTCTTATCGTCCGCCATATCTTAGCTACTCCGTGACCACGGGGATCTCCTCCCCGCTCTTGGCCGCCACGCGGATCTTCTTGCCGCTGTCGAGCGCCTTGGAACGCACGCGCGTCCCCTTTCCCGTCTTCGGATCGACGGGCATCACCTTGCAGGCGAAAATTGGCTGCTCTCTTTCGAGAATGCCCCCCGACGGATTGCGGGGCGTTGGACGCATGTGCCGTTTGACAAGGTTGACCCCCTCGACGACCACGCAATCGCGCTCGCGGAGAACGCGGCTGACTTTGCCGGTCTTTCCCTTGTCTTTGCCGCTAATGACCACCACCGTGTCGCCTCTGCGGATGCGCGCCGCCATCACAGCACCTCCGGTGCGAGCGAAATGATCTTCATGAACTTTTTCCCGCGAAGCTCGCGTGCGACCGGGCCGAAAATTCGAGTCCCGACGGGCTCTTTTTCCTTGTTGATTAGGACCGCGCTGTTTTCGTCGAAACGGATGTAGCTACCGTCAGGGCGCGGCATTTGAGTTCTCATCCGCACAACCACGGCTTGTGCGACGTCGCCCTTCTTCACCTTCGTTCCCGGCAGCGCCTCTTTGATGGAGACCACGATGACGTCGCCGAGCCCGGCGTAGCGCCGTCGCGACCCCCCGAGCACCTTGATGCACTGCACGCGCTTGGCACCGGAGTTGTCCGCGACTTCCAGGATTGTACGCATCTGGATCATTGGCAGCCGTCACTCCTGCACGAACTTCTTCAACAGTCGCGTCACGATCCATCGTTTGTCCCGACTTATCGGGCGATGTTCTTGAATCTCGACTTCGTCGCCGGCTCTGAGCTCGCCTTTTTCGTCGTGCACTTTGTAGCGCGAGCGAGAGCGAACGTACTTGCCATATAGGGGGTCGCGCCGGTGCGTGACGACCTCCACGACCACGGTCTTTTGCATCTTCGCGCTCACGACGCGACCGATCATTTTTCGGCGGAAGCCGTGCTGCTCGTGAGCGATCGGAGGCTGGTGCGCGGGTTCTCTCTGCGTCATGGTGAGCTCCCTTTACTCTTCCTTCTTTCCTCTCGCGACGCCCAGCTCGCGTTCGCGCAAGAGTGTCATCACCCGGGCCAGATCCCGCTTGGTCTTGCGCATCGCACTCGTGTCGTCGAGGCGATTGGTGAAGTTCTTCAGCCGGCTCTGGAAGACGTCGTGCGAAAGAGCACGCTGCAGCTCTTGCAAATCTTCCACGCTTTTCTCCCGGAGGTCGGAGGCTTTCAATGGATCTCTCCCCGGGCGAGGAACTTGTAGGCGATCGGAAGCTTGTGCCCGGCCAAGCGGAACGCTTCGCGCGCCACCTTCTCTTCCACGCCGGACAGTTCGTACATGACGCGGCCGGGCACCACGCGCGCGGCCCACTCTTCGACGGCGCCCTTGCCGCCGCCCATGCGCACTTCGAGTGGTTTCTTGGATACGGGCCGATCCGGGAAGATTCGAATCCAAAGTTTGCCCGCTCGTTTCACGTGCCGAGTGATGGCCATCCGAGCCGCCTCTATCTGTCGTGACGTGAGACGACCCGGCTCCAGGGCCTGCATGGCGAAGTCGCCGAACGATACGTCGCTCCCCCGATAGGCCGTCCCTCGATTGTGACCCTTTTGCGCCTTTCGATATTTGGTGCGCTTGGGGGAAAGCATTCGGACACTCCTTGCCGCTCAGGCCTGGCCTTGCCGCCGGACCGATCAGACCAGACTCTGTGGGCGACGATTGCGGCGCTGAAGCACCTCGCCCTTGAAAACCCAAACCTTGACGCCAATGATCCCGTATTTCGTGCGAGCCTCGGCCACGCCGAACTCGATGTCGGCTCGCAATGTGTGGAGCGGAACCCGCCCCTCGCGATACGTTTCGACGCGGCTCATTTCGCTGCCGCCGAGGCGACCGGAGCAGCGCACACGAATGCCTTTGGCGCCGAACTTCATCGCCGTAGTCAGCGCTTTCTTCATTGCTCTGCGAAACGCAACGCGACGCTCGAGTTGGGTGGCGACGTTCTCCGCAACGAGCTGCGCGGCGGTTTCCGCTTTGCGCACCTCCTGCACATCGATGAAAACCTCATTTTCGGTGAACGACTGAACGCCGGGGAAGAGCGCCTCGCCCTTGGCGGCAGTCTTCAGATTGCCGCTTTTGAGCGTTTCGATGCCTTTGCCTCCCTTACCGATGACCATTCCCGGGCGCGCCGTGAAGACGATGACCTTGCACTTGTTGGCCGCTCTCTCGATTTCGACCCCGGCGATTCCCGCGTTCTGCAGGTATTCCTTGACGGCACGCTTGACTCGAATGTCTTCATGAAGCCATTTCGCGTAGCTCTTGTCCTCGAACCACTTCGAGTTCCAAGTCTTGATGACTCCGAGGCGGAATCCGTACGGGTGAACTTTCTGACCCATTCGATCGCTTTCCTTGCGCCCTATCTCTCGCCGAGGATGATGGTGATGTGACTGAGGCCCTTTTGAACGCGTGTCGCCCGGCCCATCGCGCGCGGGCGCCAGCGCCGCATGTGCTTGTTGGGCGCCTTGTCGACGAAGGCGGTCTCCACGAACAGGCTGTCGACGTCGACGCTTGGGCTTTGCAACTTCGCGTTGGCGACGGCGCTCTCGATGAGCTTCTTCACGATGGGTGCTGCTGCCTTGCGGGTGAATTCGAGCAGTTGCAGCGCTTCGCCTGCTTGACGACCCCGCACGAGGTCGACGATAACGCGAGCTTTGCGCGGACTCACCCGCGTGAAGCGAAGGCTGGCTTTGCTGACCATGGTAGATTCGTCGGCGACCGTCGTACCCACTCGCATCGAGCCCAATTGCTCGCGGCGCGAGCCGTTACGGAGACCAGAGGTGTGTAGGAATAGCGTGCCGGTTGAGGCCTTGAGGGCCTCAGGCCGACGGCGAGCGGGAGTTTAGTCGCAAGACCGCGGGGCGCAAGGGGAAAGAGCAGCTAGCCGCTTGCAAGCGAAACGGGTATCCGCTGCACGCTGGGTTTCTTCTCCAGCACTTTCACCAAGATGACCGTGATGTTGTCTTTGCCTCCGCGGTCGTTGGCGACCTCGATGAGGCCGTATACGGCGGCTTCGAGATCCGGCTCCTGTACGATGAGCTCTCGGATATCGTCGTCGTGAACCATGTTCGATAGGCCGTCGGTGCATAGAAGGTAGATGTCGCTCGGTCGCGGCTTGTCGACCACGATGGAGATGCTGATTCGACGCCGGAGGCCCACGGCCTGATAAAGGTGCTGGGATCCGGGACCCTTCATGCCGAGGCCCAGGAAGGTGTGGTCGGTCGTCAGTTGCTTGATCGAGTTTCCTCGAACACGGTAGCAGCGACTGTCTCCGACTTGCCCGATGTAGACGCGCTGCTTATTCGGTGAGAACCGCGCAGCGACGACCGTGGTCCCCATTCCCTCGAGCCGCTTGTCGGCATCGACACGCGCCAGAATCGCCTGATTGGCCATCTGAATGGCGCATGCCATTTCGCGTCCGCGACGTGGGACGTCTTGCTCAGACTCGGTCTTGCCTTCGAACATGTTCGCTTCGAAAGCGTAGCCAATGGCTTCGACGGCAACCGCGCTCGCGACATCCCCCCCCGCGTACCCGCCCATGCCGTCGGCGACGACGAAGAGCGAGCGCTCGGGCATGACCAGGAAGTTGTCCTCGTTTCTGCGCCGGATCCGCCCGCCGTCGCTCTGGCCCTCGGCGGCGACGAGGATCCTGGCGACCGGGTAGGTGGTCTCTTCCACGTCGGCTTCGTCCTCGTAGATGACCTCCACGCGCGGAGGGCGCTCGGGCGGCACGTTCGGAGGGGGAATACTCGTATTGTGGCGCGGTGGAGCAAGGGACACGGGCGATGCGGTGACGAGCGTCACTTCAACGTCGTCGGCGTCTTCGTGCAACTTCGGAAGGCCTTCCAGGGCAGTCGGTGGCAGAGCGCTGGGTGCGCTCTCCGATACCGGCTGAACGGCCGCCGCAGGCGCGTGTGCCCGACCCTCGAGTCCCGCGTCGGGTCGAGGTTTGCTTACAGCCCGCTCGGCCTTCGTGTCGGGTGACTTGTGCCGGGTCCGCGAGGACCATAGCGCGAGGGCCACGAGCGCGAAGATGGTTATCCCGACGCTCAATCATCCTGATTGTACGGGACCGCGGGCCGCTCGCCCATGGTCAAGCGACAGGTCAGCGACGGTGTCGTTAGAGGGTAAGGTGGGCAGCGCCTCGAGCGCCTCGAGTCTGCCGCCGACGAGTCTGCCGCCGACCAGCGACTACCTCTTCGGCGGGCCTCCCCCTCTTCCAGGAGGGGCCGGCGCGGCGGGCGCGGCACCGGGGGCGCCTGCCGCCCCTGCCGCCGGAGCGCCTGCACCCGGGGCGGGGGCTGCGCCGGGGACTCCGGCCACCTTCGCTTTCTTGTCGCCGGAGTGTCCGTGAAACGTTCTCGTGGGCGCGAACTCGCCGAGCTTGTGGCCAACCATGTTCTCGGTCACAAAGACCGGGACGAACTTGCGCCCGTTGTGCACGGCAAACGTCAATCCGACGGCCTCGGGCGTGATCGTGCTGCGGCGTGACCAGGTCTTGATGACCTTCTTACTTTGGGCGGCCTGTGCCGATGCGATTTTCTCGGCGAGGTGGCCATCAACGAACGGGCCCTTCTTGACCGAACGCGCCATGCTCTACTCTCTATCCCTTCTCCCCGCGGCGCTTGATGATCATGCCGTCGGTTCGCTTGTTGTTACGCGTCTTGAGGCCCTTGGATAGCTGTCCCCACGGCGAACATGGGTGACGCCCTCCCGAGGTCCGACCTTCGCCGCCGCCCATCGGATGGTCCACGGGATTCATCGTCACCCCGCGGTTATGAGGCCGACGCCCGAGCCATCGCGAACGACCTGCCTTGCCCAAAGAGATGTTCGCGTGCTCCAGGTTGGACACTTGGCCGATGGTGGCGTGGCAATCCAGGTGCACCATTCGCACCTCGCCCGACGGCAGCCTGATTTGCGCATAATCGCCGTCCTTTGCCATCAGGGCCGCGGCGCCTCCCGCGGCGCGCACGAGCTGCCCGCCCTTTCCCTTCTTGAGCTCGACGTTATGCACCATCGTGCCGAGGGGCATGTGCCTGAGCGACATCGCGTTACCGGGTTTAATGTCCGCATTGCGGCTCGAAACGATCTTGTCGCCGACCTTCAGCCCGTCGGGCGCCAAAATGTAGCGCTTCTCTCCATCGGCATAGTGAAGGAGCGCAATTCGCGCCGTGCGGTTCGGGTCGTATTCGATGGTCGCGACCACGGCCGGGACACCGATTTTGTCGCGCTTCCAGTCGATGATGCGATACCGCTGCTTGTGACCGCCGCCGCGGAACCGCGACGTGATACGGCCGAAGTGGTTTCGCCCACCCGTGCTCGTCTGGTGATCCGTCAGCTTTTTGGGCGGCTTGACGTCCTTGGTGATTTCCTTGAAGTCGGACACCGAGTAGTAGCGGCGAGCCGGTGACGTCGGTTTGAAGTTCTTGACGGGCATCGCGCGTACTCCTCCGTGCTTGCTCAGGTTTCGGACGTCTCGGCGAAGAAATCAATCGAGTCGCCCTTCTTGAGCGTCACGACTGCCTTCTTCCAATTCTGCGTCTTTGCGCGGCCGCGCCCCATACGGCGCTCCTTGCCGCGAACGATCATCGTATTCACGCCGGTGACTGTGACCTTGAACAACTTCTGGACCGCGTCCCTGATCTGCACCTTGTTGGCAGCGCGGACGACCTCGAATACCACCTGGTTCTCTTTTTCGCGCAGCGCATTCGCTTTCTCAGTGAGAACGACGGGCCTGCGGATGACTTGTTCGGGCGTCATTTCGCACCCCCGATTGTCCTTTGCGCGCGCGACGCCGCCTGACGGAGGCAACGCTGCTCGAGAGCGATGGCTGCTTCCTTGGAGAGGATCAGGGTGTCATGTCGAAGCAAATCGTAGACGTTCACGCCTTCCGGCGGCAGGAACAGATAGTCCCTACAATTGCGGATGGAGAGGCGCAGCTTCTCGTTGTTCTGCGAATCGACGACGAGTGTCCTTGGCTCAGCCTTGAGCGTGGCAAGCGCCTCGACCAGACCTTTGGTCTTTACCTCTGCCAGTTCGAAGCGATCCACCACGAGCAGGCGTCCCTCTTTGCCGAACTTCGAGAGAGCGCTCCGCAGCGCCATGGCGCGCAGTCGTCGTGGCGGCTGATAACTCCAGTCGCGAGGACGCGGCGGGTGCGCCCGGCCCCCTCCGACGTATACCGGCGCTCTCAGCGAGCCGTGCCGGGCGCGGCCTGTGCCCTTTTGCTTGTAGACCTTTTTCGTACTTCCGCTGACGGCAGCCCGGTTCTTGGCGCACTGAGTCCCCTGGCGCCTGGACGCCAGTTGAGCCTTTACAACCTCGTAAAAGAGATGCGCGCGCACGTCGGTGCCGAATACCTCGTCGGAGAGGTCGATGGAACCGACTTTCTCACGCCTCATATTAACGACGTCGAAAGTTGCCATGGCGTTAGCTCCTGATCTCTACGTCCACCCCGGCCGACAGATCGAGCTTCATGAGCGCGTCGAGGGTCTGCTGGGTCGGCTCCAGGATGTCGAGCAGTCGCTTGTGAGTGCGAATCTCGAACTGTTCTCGCGACTTCTTGTCGACGTGTGGCCCTCTTAGAACTGTGTACCGGGCGATGTGCGTGGGTAGCGGGATAGGGCCGGCCACGCGCGCGCCCGTCCGTTTCGCAGTCTCGACGATGTCGTTCGTCGACTTGTCGAGAAGCTGATGATCGAACGCCTTGAGGCGAATCCGTATCTTTGTGGTGGCGGCCATTAGCGGACTTCCCTTGGGATTGAACAGGGAGACGGAGAGGTGGGGAGGATGTGGTGGTGAATCATTGTCCTGACAACATTTCTCTTCGTCTCTCCGTCTCTCTGTGAATTCTTTTCGTGAGGTTTAGGCGAGGATCTTGGTGACGATGCCGGCGCCGACGGTGCGGCCGCCTTCGCGGATGGCGAAGCGCTGCTGCTCCTCGAGAGCGACGGGCGTGATGAGGTCGATGTTCATCTTCGTGTTGTCGCCCGGCATCACCATCTTGGTGCCGTCCGGTAGCGACACTGTTCCCGTCACATCCGTCGTGCGCATGTAAAACTGCGGGCGGTAGTTGGTGAAAAACGGCGTGTGCCGACCTCCCTCTTCCTTCTTGAGCACGTACACCTCCGCCTCGTACTTGGTGTGGGGCGTCACCGTGCCGGGTTTGGCCAGAATCTGGCCCCGCTCGATGTCGTTTTTCTCCATTCCGCGGAGCAGCACCCCGATGTTGTCGCCCGCCTGACCTTGGTCGAGCAGCTTGCGGAACATCTCCACCCCCGTCACCACCGTCTTGCGCGTCTCACGGAAGCCGATCAACTCGACCTCTTCGCCCACCTTGACCACCCCGCGCTCCACGCGCCCCGTGGCCACCGTGCCGCGGCCCTTGATCGAGAACACGTCCTCGACCGCCAACAAGAACGGCTTGTCGACGTCCCGGACCGGGTCCGGAATCTTGGTGTCGAGCGCCGTCATCAGCTCGTCGATCGCCTTCTCCCACTTCGCGTCGCCGTTGAGCGCCGGAAGGGCCGCCCCGCGCACCACCGTCGCGTTGTCACCATCGAACTTGTACTTGGTAAGGAGCTCGCGGACCTCCATCTCGACCAAGTCCAGCATCTCCGGGTCGTCGACCGCGTCGCACTTGTTGAGAAACACCACGATGTGGTTCAGACCTACCTGGCGAGCCAAAAGAACGTGCTCGCGCGTCTGCGGCATCACGCTGTCGAGCGCGCTCACCACGAGAATCGCGCCGTCCATCTGCGCCGCCCCCGTGATCATGTTCTTGATGTAGTCGGCGTGACCGGGGCAATCCACGTGCGCGTAGTGGCGCTTGGCGCTCTCGTACTCCACGTGCGCCACCGCGATCGTCACCGTCTTGGTCTCGTCTCGAACCGTCCCGCCCTTGGCGATGTCCTTGTAGCTGATGACCTTCGCCAATCCTTTCTTGGACTGCACCTTCACGATCGCCGCCGTCAGCGTCGTCTTGCCGTGGTCGATGTGACCGATGGTCCCAACGTTCACGTGCGGTTTGGATCGTACGAATTTCTCCTTGCCCATGACCTATCTCTCTCTTTCTCCCGTGCCCGTGCCCGTTCCCGTGCCCCTGCTCGAAACACTGGTGGAACCCGTCCCGGTCTCGCCAGCGATTTCGGGCACGCGCACGGGCACGGGCACGTTTACGGGAGCGCTTTTCACGGACTTCCTCAGCTTCCTCTCACCTTTGCGATGATTTCCTCCTGAATGGCAGGAGGCACAGGCGCGTAATTTGAGAATTGCATGGTCGATGTCCCTCGTCCCTGGGTCATCGTACGCAAGTCCGTCACGTAGCCGAACATCGTGGCGAGCGGCACCTCCGCATCGATGACCTGCGCATTGCCGCGTTGACTCATGCCGAGGATGCGGCCACGACGCGCGTTCAGGTTCCCGATGACGTCCCCCAAATATTGCTCCGGGACGACGACCTCGATTTTCATGATCGGTTCGAGCAGCGTCAGCCCCGCGCGCTTGGCCCCATCCTGAAAACAGAGCGATGCCGCGACCTCGAACGCTTGGGCGCTCGAATCGACCTCGTGATAACTGCCGTCGTTCAGCTGGCAGAGCATGTCGACGACCGGGTAGCCCGCGAGCACACCGCGTTGCATGGCGTCCCGCACACCTTTCTCGATTGCGGGAATGAACTCCTTCGGGATGACGCCACCAACGATCTCGTTTTCGAATTGGAATCCCCCGCCGCGGCCCAGGGGCTCGAGCTCCATAACGACGTGCCCGTATTGGCCGCGACCCCCAGTTTGCTTGGCGTACTTGTATTCACAGCCTTGCTTCTTCGTGATCGTTTCGCGGTAAGCGACTTCCGGCTTGCCGACGTTGGACTCCACTTTGAACTCGCGCCGCAAGCGGTCGACGATGATCTCCAGGTGCAGCTCGCCCATCCCGCTGATGATGGTCTGCCCTGACTCCTGGTCCGTGTGCGTACGGAAGGAAGGATCCTCCTGCGCGAGCTTTTGGAGGGACACACCGAGCCGTTCGACGTCGGCTTTCGTCTTGGGCTCGATGGCGATCGAGATGACCGGCTCCGGGAAGATCATCTGTTCGAGAAGAATGGGATTCTTTTCGTCGGAAAGGGTGTCGCCGGTGCGCGTGTCCCTGAGGCCGACCGCAGCGTAGATGTTGCCCGCATCGGCCTCTTGCACTTCCTCGCGCTTGTTCGCGTGCATTCGCAAGATCCGCCCGATTCGCTCACGCTTGTCGCGCGTCGAGTTGAGGACCATCGTCCCGCTCGAAATCCTGCCCGAATACACGCGGAAGAACGTCAGGTTGCCGTGCGGGTCGTTGAGGATCTTGAATGCGAGCGCGCTGAACGGCTCGTCGTCGGCCGCCTTGCGCGTGGCTTTTCGCTTGTCTTTCTTGCTCGGATCGATGCCTTCGACGGACGGAATATCGAGCGGCGACGGCAGATAATTGATGACCGCGTCGAGCAGCATCTGCACGCCTTTGTTCTTGAAGGCCGAACCGCAGATGACCGGGACGAGCTTGAAGTGAATCGTTCCGTAACGTAGCGCCCGGTGAATTTGGACGTCCGTCACCTTGTCGGTCTGGCCCTCCAGGTACAGGTGCATGATCTCGTCGTCCACGTCCGCGCAGGACTCGATCAGTTTGTCGCGCCATTCGTGCGCAATTTTCGAGTACTCGGCCGGCACGTCGACCCATTCGAATTTTTGACCTTTCGATTCCTCGTCGAAGACCGCTGCTTTCATCTTGATGAGGTCGATGATTCCCTTGTGCCGCTCCTCCTCCCCAAGCGGCCACTGGATCGGCACGGGGTTGGTGCCCAGCCGCTCCTTCATGCTGTTCACGCACATGAGGAAATCGGCCCCCACCTTGTCCATCTTGTTCATGAACGCGACACGCGGCACTCGATACTTGTCGGCTTGCCGCCATACCGTCTCGCTCTGCGGCTCAACGCCGTTGCCGCCGTCGAATACCGCGACTGCACCATCGAGGACGCGCAGGCTCCGTTCGACTTCGATCGTGAAGTCGACGTGCCCCGGCGTGTCGATGATGTTGACCCGGTGGCTGATGCCCGCCCAGGGACCTTCGGCGGGCCGCCAGAAGCAGTTGGTCGCCGCGGACGTGATGGTTATTCCGCGCTCTTGCTCCTGCACCATGTAATCCATGGTCGCAGCCCCCTCGTGCACCTCGCCTATCTTGTAGTTGACGCCCGTGTAGTAGAGAACGCGCTCGGTAGTCGTCGTCTTGCCGGCATCGATATGCGCCATGATGCCGATATTGCGCGTTCTTTCGAGGGGGTACTCACGAGCCACAGAAAATCTCCCGATATCTTCTCAAACGATCCTTCGTCGGTGATGAATCTAAACCTCGCTTGCGGCGAGCCGAATGCACGAAACCCCCTCTGGCCATGCTCTCCCGCGTTCTGGAAGAGCGCCGCGCGCGGCTGACCCAGAGAGGGTGTCGGGGTGCCAGGTCTATCGTCCGCTCAAGAGCTCGACAGCTCGACAGCTCCACAAGGGACTGTCGCCGGTAACCCGATCCTTATGTCCGCTTCGTCATCTTGCTTGGGTTTCGTCCTCGTTGGTTTGTCGTTCATGTCACGGATAAGTTACCAGCGGTAGTGCGCGAAGGCCTTGTTCGCCTCGGCCATCTTGTGCGTGTCGTCTTTTTTTTTCACTGCGTTTCCGCGTCCGTTGGCTGCATCGACGAACTCGGCCGCGAGGCGTTCGCGCATCGTCTTTTCGCCCCGGTCACGCGCGTAGGTCACGAGCCACCGCATCGCCAGGGTCACGCGTCGCTCCGGACGAACCTCCACCGGCACCTGATACGTCGCGCCACCCACCCGCCGGCTCTTGACCTCAAGCTTCGGCTTGACGTTGTCGAGTGCCTTGCGGAAGACATCCAGAGGCTCCTCCTTGTATCGCTCCCGAATGACGTCGAGCGCGCCGTAGAGAATCCCCTCGGCGGTGGACTTCTTTCCCCCGAGCATCAATGTGTTGGTGAACTTGGACACGAGCTTGTCCTTGAACTTCGGATCGGGAATGATGCGGCGTTTCGGAACTTCGCGGCGGCGGGGCATGGCGCGTGACCTCTCGGCTGTTCGGACAAGCGTCACGCCTTCGGACGCTTCACTCCATATTTCGAGCGCTTGCGGTTGCGGTTGACCTTGTTCGTCGAGGAGGGACCGATGGCGCCGGAGGCGTCGAGCGTCCCGCGGACGACGTGGTAGCGAACGCCGGGTAGGTCCTTGACGCGACCCCCACGGATGAGCACGACCGAGTGCTCCTGAAGGTTGTGACCCTCGCCCGGGATGTACGAGGTCACCTCCATGCCGTTGGTCAGGCGGACGCGGCAGACCTTGCGAAGCGCGGAGTTGGGCTTCTTTGGTGTGGTCGTGTACACGCGAACGCAGACGCCGCGCTTCTGTGGACAGGCCTTGAGCGCAGGCGACGCGGTTTTGATCCGCGCCGCGAGGCGTCCGTAACGGATGAGCTGATTGATCGTCGGCATCGGCGGAAGGAACCTTACTTGCCGGCCGCTTCCCTTCGGACGCGCGGCCTTGCCCGCGGCGCCAGGAGTCCGACAAAAGGCGCACGTCGAGCGTGCCCCCGGGCCGCGAGGGGAGGCGCACTTTACTTACAGGGGGCTCATTGTCAAGGTTGGCGGATGGCCCTGACCCCGCCCATTGTCGCCGCACACGCCACCCCTGCGGCCGTGGCCGAAATGCTGGCCCCGCTTCGAAACGACTTTTCGGTCGCGATTTGGACGCCCGGCAACCCGTACGCCGTTGGCGCGATTATCCGCGTGGCGCACAACTTCCTTGCCCGCGAGATTTTCCTCGTGGGAAAAGACACATTTTACGCGAAAGCCTCGATGGGGATGCACAAGTACGAAACGCTCGTGCGAGTGCCTGACGAGGAGGACCTGTTCGATGCCATCCAAGGTCGTCCGCTATGGGCAGTGGAGAAGGACCACTCGCGACGCTCGGTCCACTCTGTAGCCCAGTTCCCCCCGCGGGTCGTTTTCGTCTTCGGGAGCGAGCGCTTCGGCCTGCCGCAGGGACTGCTTGCCCGCGCAGACGAGGTGATCGGAATCCCCGTCTACGGTGTCAACCATTGCCTGCCGCTGGCGGTGGCAGCGGGCATCGTGATGAGCGAGTGGGCGCGCCGGCACTACGCGGACGGTGTGACTTTCTGAGATGCTACTGCGTGTTCTGGTCGTCGCCGTCGAGGTCGCCGTCGAAGTCCCGATCCAGACCGATGCGCACGCCGGAGCCGGGCGGCACCGCAGTAAATGTGATGACGCCTTGCTTCGCGAGCCCGCGAACGGCCCGGTCGGTGAGGGATGGCGCCTGCGAGGTGTCCGGCTTGAACTTGCTCGTCGACGGGTCGAACAGGAATGCGACCTGGTTGCCCTGGTTTACTCCTTTGACGACGAGGTCGCACTCGCCGGCGACCGCGCGGGCCTCGAGCAGATTGATGCGCGCCTGCACATCGGAGCCGCTGTCGGACCTTAGCGTCGCCTGCTGGCCCACGATCGGCGCAAGATTCGAATCGAAGGCCAAACAGAAGGCTTCGACCTCGCGGCGCAGCGTGATGTTGGCAATGGCGCTGTTCTGGTCCGTGATGACCGGAAATCCGCCGGGGTTTGCAGGAAGGGTGCTGCTCGCCGGTCGAGTGAGGAACACCGTCGAACTATGGAACCGGAACACGCTGTCGATGCCGCCGTCGTGCAGGAATCCGAAGCCGCGCACCTGGTCCCCCTGGAACGATTCGTCGTTGTAGGGAGGCGGAAGCGACGATGCGATCCCGCTCGTGTCGTTCGGGTTGAAGGTCGTGTCGTCGCCGAACATCCCGACCTTCTGATAGAGGTTTCGCAGGTGCGGGACCTTGACGAACTGGGTCTCCGACTCGAACGAGTAGCGGCCGTCGCTCCCGAAGAAACCCGGCTTGGGAACGCCATATTGGGCGTTGCCATTGGGGTCGTCCACGTGGCATCCGTTGCAGTTGTGGAAGGTGTCCGACGGGATCTCGTTCCCGTTCGAGTCATGATTGAAGAAGAAGTCGTGTCCAGCCTGCTGCGCCGGGGTCAGCGAGTTGTCCAGGTTGCGGATCGGGTTCGGCGGATACGTGACCTGCAAAATGAAGTCGCTGAACGCCTGCATGTCCGAGTCGGCCAGTTGCGCCGTCGAGCCGACGAGCCCGGGGAAGGCCACGTTGAACTTCTTGAAGGCGGCATTTTCGTCGAAGGTCCCCGTGTTGGGCTGAGCACTCGGGAGGACATTGAGACGACTCGCGTCGGTTCCTCCGGTCCGATCGCCGCGCCAGTGCATCGGGCCATGGTTGGCCATACCCCGCAGGCTTTGGGTGGTCATGGGGCCCTTGAGCGCCGCGAAGACAGTCGGCTGATTGTTGGTGAGCTGCGCGATGATCGCGGGGTCGATGGTGAAAGGGCCCGGGATCGGGGCGACGATGCCGTCGGGGTCCCCGAGGTCCCACGCGAGGCTGTCGAAGTCGCCGAAGATGTGGCAGCTCGCGCACGCATCGGTGCCGTGCGTGGAGATTGCGTCGTAAAGGAAGTGTCGACCGGCGGTGACGCTCGGCGGCTCGGGGTTGAACATGCCTACGTGCCCAACCTCTTGCATGCCCTGAGGATCGAGCGTCGAAATCGAGTTGTCGAAACGCGTCAACACGTAGAGCCGATTGCGGCCCTGGTCGACGACCATCCCCGCGGGTCCCCCACCCGTCACGGTAATCTGATTGGCCACTGAGGGGACGAAGGTGTCGTTCTCGATATCGCTCGTCGCGAAGACGCCCACCTTGCTCGATCCAAGAGCGGTGACGTAGAGGTGCGTGCCGTCCCCGGAAACTGCGACGCTGCTCGGGAAGGCGAGGCTTTTGGCTGCCTCGGCCGGGGTGCCGTCCGTCGAAAAGTCGACGTGCTTGTTGAGATTGCGCGGCGTGACCGCTCCCGACGCGGGATTGATCACGGTGATTCGGCTATCTACATTGTGTCCACGCACCGAGCCAGCCGGAGCGCCCTGAGTGGGCCCGAACTGGTTGTGCCCCTCGAAGCGGACGTCGTTGTGTGCGTCGGTATTCGCTACATACACGTTGCCACTCACCGGATTGACCGCCATGCCGAACAGCACGGTTCCGACTCCCGAAAATACGCCGGCACTCTTCGCGACCGGCGGGCTCGCAGTCGCGTCGATCGCGAACACGTCCTTGTCCGGCAAGCTGAATTTGACGTGAGCGTCCCAGCGCCTGCCGATGTTGTCCAACCAGTGCAGCTGCCCATCGGTCGGATCGACGCGATACTTGACGACGATGCCCGTGGGCGGCTGGGGAAGGTTTTGAAAATTCGTATGCGGGGGCGCGGTGCCGCCGTTCGGCGTGACGATCCGCTCTTGGATCGTGGTCGTGCGATTGCCGGACTGAAATGCGGCAGCATAGACGGTCGTGCCGTCGGCTGAGACGGCGAGCGCGCGGGGCGTATCGGCGAACAACGTAATGACGGTCAACGGAGTGCCCGTCAACGAACTGTCCAGATTTGTCGCATCGAACACCCACACATCGGCTCGTCCGACACCGGGGCTCGTAAGCTGCGGGTCGCGCCCGGTGTTTTGACCGCGATGCGCGGTGGTGACGAAGGCGCGCGATCGATTCGGGCCGGCGAAGACGAGGTCCCTCGGTTCGTCGCCCACGAGCAGGGTGTGGGTGACGAAAGCGTTCCCCGGGTCGCTGACATTGACGATGCTGACGCTGTCGGAGAGGTGATTGACGACCCAAACCTCGCCGCTCTTGTGCTCCGCGACCGCCAGCGGCTCGAGGCCGACCGGTACGGTCGACGGTACCTCGCATAGATCCCTGCCTTCCTGGACCGATTTGGTGCCGCACCCCTTATCGGGAAATCGTGGCGAGGCGGCCTTATCGCACATCGCACTGCTATCGTGGACAACAAAATCGAGACGAAATGAAAATGACTATTACCGGATCAACGCGCGCGGAAATAATTTGAGCGTTCCACCAGGTCTGCGGCGAATGGGTCTCGAGCGCGTGAACTCAACTAGAAGGGAATTCTCATCGGGCGCCTTGTTTTCCCGATTTGCTCCGATTTGTTGCCTTGAGCAAATCCGCCGATTTAGCCTCGCTCTGGACAAGACCGTGCTGCGCCGTCCTTGTGCCGAGTTTCCGAACGACAACCCCGCCCTCTATGAGGTTCTGCAGGATCTGCAGGATCGGCAGGTTCCGCAGGTTCCGCTCTCTTCGTGCGTCGATCTAGTCGATCTAGAGGAGGCGCCGACGAGCGATCCGCCCAGTTGCGATGAACACGCAGAAATCCCCGAACAGGAAGATCCGCTCTCGGTGGAGACGAGTGCGACGGTGCAAGACGTTCCCGAACCGCGCTCGGACCCATTCGCGAGTTTGGTGGAATTACTGGAGTGTGTTGGCCGCGGTGCCGGCGCGACCGAATGTGCCGCCAGGGCCACTAAGGGGCTCCTTGGATTGGAGCGGTTCGAGACCGCCACTCTTCCTCAGTTATCCGTCGATGCGCTCATAGCCGGCACACAACTGGAGCAAACGCCCAATGGCCCGCGCCGTACAGAAGCGTTCACGCAGACCGTTCGCGCGTGGCAGGGGGTGTTGCGCGGCGAAAGCGAAGACTTGTCGATGTGCGGTGCCGCCACGCTGGACGAGTGGAGCGCCGACGTTCTTGCCCGCTTGCTTGGCAATGCCATGCTCGCACCACAACTACGACGAGAGCTACGACAGCGTGGCGTGGCGGCGTTCGGCCTCGTCGCCGAAGCGGCTTAGTGACCTGAGTCCGTCATTCGAAGAATGACGGACTCAGGTCACTACCTCCGGCCCTCGTCGGGCTTCGCCCGACGACGCCGGAGGGGATGGTCTTGTGGGGCCTGCGGCCCCCTCCAGCGCTTCGCGCTGGAGGCCTCCCCCGCATCGCTTTCGCGAACGACTTCGCTGGCGCGAAGTCGCAGCGAGAAGCACGACGGTATCTTCTCTCTCTCTCTCTCTTCTCCTGCGTCGTGCGACAGCACGACGTTCGCCGAAGGCGATGCCGGGGAGGCTCGCCGCGTAGCGAATGCGGAGCGGCGAGGGGGCCGCCGGCCCCCACTAGACCATCGCCTCCGACGTCGTCGGCGTCAGCCGACGAGGGTCGGAGGTAGCGACCTGAGTCCGCAATTCGCGCAGCGAATTACGGACTCAGGTCGCTAGCTCGAGCGTTGTCGAGCCACTCGTCGACTGAAAACCATAGCTCACTGAATTTCTCCTGAAGCTCTTTCGTTAGCCTGTCGGGAGGATTGACCCCCGGCAGCGTCCGTGCGACCGCCGAGCGATAAGCCGACAGGCAGCTCTTCATGTCGCTCTTTCTCTCGGCCATGCTTTCCATCAGCTCCAGCATGCCGTCGATTCGACGTTCGAGGGCCTTGGCCGGTGGCCTGGGCGCCTGCCGTTCGTACGCGAGCTTGCAGCGCCGCATGTAATCGCCGTGCTCAAGCTCGAGCCCGTCCCACGTACGCTTGATGCGCTGTGGAAGACGCTCCATGGCACGGGCTCGATATGCCTCTCGAATCGTTTGGTGCAACCATTCCGCGGCGGAAAGCTCGCTCTCCGCTGCGAGTTCGGTGAGCATTTGGTGCTCGTCCGCATCGAGGGATATCGCCTGCGGGGGAATCGCCCGACCACGCGTCGTCATTCCAATGCCCCAATCGGGCGTTGCGTCTCCGCCAAGAGCTGGCCACTTTCAATGCTCTCCGCGACGCTCGCGATGTCCCGATACAAAGGACGATCCTCGGTGAGCGGCGCCACATGCGCGCGCACGCACCGGTGAGCCGCGCCCACGCCGCGACTGGGCGTCAGCGGGGCGCGCTGATCGAGTCCGGCAGCCGCGGTCATGATCTCGATGGCAAGCGCGTTGCGTACGTTCACGACAATCTGCTGCAGCTTGCGAGCAGCCACACTACCCATGCTTACATGGTCCTCCTTGCCTGCGCTCGAAGGGATGGAGTCTACGCTCGCGGGATGGCAAAGAATCTTGTTTTCGCTGACAAGAGATGCGCTCGCCACCTGAGCAACCATGAAGCCCGAGTGCAGTCCGCTGGCGGGCGCAAGGAAGGGGGTCAGACCGGTCGACAGCGCGGGGTTGACCAGTTGCTCGACGCGCCGCTCGCTGATGCTGGCGAGTTCCGCCACCGCGATGCACGCAAGATCGAGCGCCAGCGCGACAGGCTGTCCGTGGAAATTGCCACCGCTTATCACCTCGGCCTCCGCATCGTCGCCCAAAAACACGCAGGGATTGTCGGTTACAGAATTGACCTCGCGCTCCATGACGGCGCGGACCCATAAGAGGCCATCGCGCGAAGCGCCATGAACTTGGGGGATGCACCGGAGGCTGTACGCGTCTTGCACCTTGCCGCAATGCTTGTGGCTCTCCATGATTTCGCTGTCAGCGAGCAGGGCGCGCATGTTGCGCGCCACGAGCGCCTGACCGGGGTGCGGACGCGCCGTTTGCAAGCGTTCGTCGAACGGTCTGCTCGAGCCTTTGAGCGCCTCGAGGCTCATGGCGCCGGCGATGTCTGCGACGACGCAGAGCCGTTCGGCTTCGAGGAGCGCCAGCGTGCCCAGGGCAGTCATGTACTGGGTGCCGTTGATGAGAGCGAGCCCCTCTTTGGCTGCCAGCGTCATTGGCGCTATGCCCGCGCGATCCAGGACCAGGCGACTCGCCATGAAGGGGCCGTCATCGACTTGCGCCTCCCCTTCGCCGATGAGGGTGAGGGCCAGATGCGCGAGCGGCGCCAGATCGCCCGACGCCCCGACCGAACCTTGCGCCGGTATTCGCGGATGCACGCGCCCATTGAGCATGGCGAGAAGAACGTCGACGAGCTCCGCCCGAACGCCGCTGACTCCAAGCGCGAGGACCTGCGCTCGAAGCAGCATCATTCCCCGCACCTCCGCCACCCCCAGATTGGGACCGATGCCTGTGGAATGCGAGCGCACCAGATTCCTCTGAAGCTCTCGAACGTCTTGCATCGAGATTCGCGTTTCACTCAGCGCGCCGAAGCCGGTGTTCACGCCGTACATCCGGGGTGCTTCGTCCCCGGCGCCGGCGATGGTCTCGACGGCCGCGCGCGATCGCGCCACGCGGACGCGCGACTCAGGATCGAACGCTACCGGGCAGCTCCGGCGAGCGACGTCCTCGAGATCCTCAAGCGATACGGGGCGCCCCACCAGGACGGGAGTGGCAGGCATGGCCCGTTACCTATTGACCCACCGAAGGTCGCGGCCAGACGATGTCGCGTGCGCGAAGGTCTTGCACAGTTTCGTATAGAGTCGCGATCGGATCCCGCGCACTCCAACCGAGCTCCCGTTCGGCTTTGGATGAGTCGAGATACCAGAAGCACTGCGCCATCTCGGCCGCGACCGGATCCAGCGAGGCCCTGACCCCGAGCTTGGACGCCACGCCGGCCATCGCGGTCGCACCGAATCGCGCGAGCTCGCGCGACCGTGGCAGCGGCACCCACGGCGCGCGGACGCCTGATACCCGGGCAATGCGGCCGAAGAACTCGCGGAAGGTCACATTGCACGCGCCCACGAGATAACGCTCGCCTCCGCGCCCGCGCTCCATGGCCAGGCGCATCGCCTCCGCCGCATCGCGCGCGTCGACGAACGACAGCCCTCCGGACGGGACCACCGGTATGGCCCCTTCGAGGAGGAGACGAACGTCCTCGGTCGATGACCCATGCAAGTCGCCCGGGCCCAAAAGAAGGCTCGGATTGACCGACACGACCTCGAAGTCCGCGCGGTTATGTTCTAGGGCTGCCCGTTCCGCGAAGAGTTTCGCCCTGTAGTAAGGAAAGTGCGAGAGGAGGCCGATGGGCGTGGGATCCTGCTCGGTTGCGATGTGCGCCGGGTCCTCGCCCACGGCTACGGTGCCGCTGCTCG
>Ga0210409_10002785_pt1 | contig 20276 bp, 15 predicted proteins | sample IncBWH17MmetaG_FD_161649 | JGI IMG/M metagenome (GOLD analysis project Ga0210409, IMG submission 161649) | Forest soil microbial communities from Barre Woods Harvard Forest LTER site, Petersham, Massachusetts, United States - Inc-BW-H-17-M | ecosystem: Environmental > Terrestrial > Soil >...
GAAGCCAGGATCATTTTTCCAAACAGCATAAGAACGATTTGGAGGTTTTCTTCAAGGATGTTTTGGGTCCGAAGGATAGGGTGTTTTTGGTGGGGTTTGGGAACCATATTCGTCTGGTGAGCGATTTTTCTCAGTCGGGTGGAGATTTGCTGGAACAGTGGAAGCAATACCAGAAGTCGACGGGGAGATTTCCAGAGCTGGGGCCGCGCGAGGACCGCGATCTGGGGACTGCGTTTTATGATTCCATTTTTTATTCGGTGACCGAAAAACTGGCGCAGGAAAATGGACGGCGGGCGATTTTGCTTTTTAGCGATGGCGAGGATAATTCGAGTTCGCACAACATGATGACTGCTATCGAAACCGCGCAAAGCGAAAACGTGGTGGTCTACGCGATACGGTACACGGATAAAGAACACGGAAAACTGACGGCGCGAAACAAGTATGGAATTAGCGTGATGGACCGCATCGCGCGAGAGACAGGCGGGGCGCATATTGATGCAGAGACGACGGATGCACATATGTATTTCCGGCAGATTGCGGAGGAGTTGAGAACGTCGTATGAATTGGGCTACTACCCGACGGATCCATTGAAAGATGACAGCTTTCGTAAAATTGTGATCAAGCCGAAGCGCGACGGAATAAAGGTACGCGCGAAGACCGGTTACTTTTCCAGATAGCCGCCGCGTCCGTTTCCAAACGCCAAAGCTCGTTGGCACTCGCAAATCACTACGGGCACCGCGGGCCGCCATGACAGCGAAATAGAATTGCGCGAATTTCACAATCGGAAACAAACGATTGACGTTTCAGGATGACAAACCGATTGCCCGCCTATTGAATGGACCGGGCGGCAGCGAGTATTTGCTCGGCGCGAGGCCGCACGCGTATGTCTTCGGTGAAATTTTCCCAGCGCACAGTGCCGGTCCGATCAACTAAAAATTCAGCCGGGCGAGCTATGTCGCTCGCCTCCGGCCCTGCGGCTTTATGCAATAAATCGTAACGGCGAATCACTTCCGTCTTTGGATCGCTCAGAAAAGTGAACGTGTACCCTTGTTTGCCGCGAAGATGCTCGGAGACATCGGGCTGGTCTACGCTGATCGCTACCGGACGGATGCCCTGAGCTGCAAACTCCGAAAGATTTTTTTGAATGCCTCGTAACTCGAGGTTGCAGAACGGTCACCAGTATCCGCGGTAAAAAACAAGCAGCACGGCTTTGGGCTGAGGCATTCCCGGCGATGCGGCAAATAATTGAGCCAGAGCGACGGGCTGCCCGTTGCTGTCTGGCAATGTGAAATCCGGCACGCGCTGGCCCACTTGCGGCGCGCCCACGGAGCGAGGAACGTTTCTGACCTGAACAAAAAGCCAAGCGGAGCCAGCGAGAAACAAAGCCGCCAGCCCAGCGGCAATCGATCCCCAGATCTTGCCGCGATAAATCTGCGATTGGCCGAAGGCGCGGACGACACCAATCAGCAGAAATATCAAGCCGATTGCAGGCAGCGTCAGATTCAGCCACGGAAGCGCCGTCGCTGGAACCTTGGAGAAGTACAGCAGGTTGCTCAGGACGGCGAGCACCGTGATCAGCAGGCCCAGCCAGAGAGCGCGATTGGTTTGTTTTTTGTTTTCTTCTGACATGAAGGCAAGAGCGTAGCACGCGAGAAAACTAAGCGGCAAGGCAGTAGTGGCTCAGCATGCTGCGCCCCTGCAATCGCGGGGCTAGCGGAGATTGCTCTCGGGACAGACACGCTGGGCAGACGACGGGAGGGGTCCCTCGCTCCCGTTGGTCGCTCGGGATAAGCATCCTTCACCGGATGGTTAGTTAACAATAACGGACCCTCCCCCCCGCCTTTTTCGCAAACACTCATTCTAAAGTGGTTATAGGGCGATTATGTACTTGACACAGATTAGAGTTTAGCGTAAGATTCGACCCATGAAGTCACGCGATATCAAAGGCTACGCTGTCACCGTTGGGGCAGTCTTGGGGCTGCTGTTCCTGATCGTTCTATGGAGCTATCGCGCAAAAGAGATTATTGGGTGGTTCCGATGAAACTCATAGACGTAACCCGTCAATTCAATACCGAAGATGAGTGCCTCGACTACATTGAGAAAATGCGCTGGCCGAATGGCGAGCTAGGCTGCGTCCATTGCGGCGAAGCAGGCCGCGTGTCCAAGATTACCCGCGAGGCTGGTAAGAACAAGCGCACCCGGATTTACCAGTGCTTGGCCTGTGGGAAGCAATTCAGCGCGACTAGCGGCACAATCTTCAACGATACGCACCTGCCCCTCACCAAATGGTTTATGGCTCTGGCGCTGATTTGCGAAGCCAAGAAGGGCATCTCTGCGAAACAGATAGAGCGGCATCTGGGGGTGAATTACCGTACTGCTTGGCATCTGTGCCACAGAATCAGAGCGGCCATGCAAGACGGCGGGTTGCTCACGGGCGAAGTAGAGGCCGATGAAACTTACCTCGGAGCACGCAAGCCCCGCAAGGGCCGTCCCTACGTCAAGAAAGATAAGAAAGACGTGGTTTTGGGGATGATCGAGCGTGGCGGCAAACTGCGTCTGGTTCCCGTGAAAGGTGCCAAAATGGAGATACTCGGCCCCGCGCTCGAAGAGCACATTAGCCCCGGAGCGCACACGATTTACACCGATGAGTCTGCCGCCTATGCGATCTATCTCCAGCGGCACTTCGATGCGAACACAAGACCATCAACCACAGCCGGACCTACGGCATGGGTGACACCCACACGAATACGATGGAGAACGCTTTCAGCTTGCTCAAACGTGGCATCTACGGCACCTTCCACAGGGTTTCGGTAAAGCACCTGGGCCGCTATGGCAATGAGTTTTCCTTTAGATTCAATCGCCGCGGGGAGCAATTGCAGATGTTCGATGCGACGCTCAAGAGCATCCTGAACGAAAAAGCCCTGCCATACAAAAACCTCACGGCTTCGCTAGTATCGGAGTCTTAACGCCGCGCCGGCCCCGAGTCTTTATCTTCTTGCGAGGCTCCGGCTTGGCCCTCAGCATCTTTTTGAGGGCCTGGTCGAATTTTCGTTTTTCCACTTTCATCCTACGCGCATGATAACAGGGTCGGCGGGTCCGGAGGATTCCGACGAGACACTCCCCGGCCACGATTTCCCTACCGTAACACGCGTCTGTGTCAAATACATAATCGCCTTTTAAGTCCTGTGTTTTGAAAGTGCGGATTCTACGGGAGTTAGAGGCGTGTTTTTTGGAAGTGCGGATTCTAAAGAGTTTAGAGGAAAAAACAAAGCGGGCAAAAACCCGCGGGGCTGAAGTCCCACACCTACATGGACGAGCGAAAGAGTCGCGGAGGAAGGAGAGGCCAGGCGAAGGGGAGGGTAATTGGATGAAATGCGACAAAAGCATGAGATAGGGTAGCATGGTTTCTGATTACTGTCAAGGACTATTATTGAAGCAGTATCATTCGAATGAGACGGGCGGAAGTCGAGCGTTTGAGGGGGTTGCCGGGATTGCGAGGGTTTGGTGAGACTGTGGAAAGGTGTAGAAAAGCTAAAACTTCGAAACGAATGAGAGTAACCAAGAAGGATAAAGACCCAGGGAGCAGGACGCAGGGTCGGTTTTGTTTTAGGTTGTTATTCCGAGGAGTTGGCGGGCGTAGGCTGGGGCTTTGCCGGCGTCTTCGTGTTTGAGATAGACGTAGACATCGATGCCCTGGTTGAGCCACGCGTCGATGCGCTGCCTCCAGGCTTTCAGCTGCTTCGGGGTGTAGTCTTCGAGGCGCAGGCGGGCATAGGTGAAAGGGGCGGTGATTACGTCGGGGGGAGTTTGCTTTTCGGTTTCGGAGAGGCAGAGGGCGGTATGGTGTTGGCGAAGGGTGGCGTAGGTTTCGTCGGTGTACCAGGACGGATGACGCACTTCAAAGGCGAAAAGGAACGCGGGCGGCCGAAGGGCGAGAAAATCTTCGAGCAGTGGGCGGTCGAATTTGAAGGTGGGCGGGAGTTGAATGAGGATCGGGCCCAGGTGGTCGCCGTCATTTAGGATGCTGGCGACTTCTAGGAAACGTTTTAGTGTGCTCTCACAGTCGCGCAGACGCTTTATGTGCGTGATTTGCTGATTGGCTTTCAACGCGAAACGAAAGCCCTCGGGGACGCTTTTCGCCCAATTCGAAAGGGCGGACTCGGTGGGCATGCGATAAAAACTGTGGTTGATTTCGACCGTGGAGAATTGCTGGGCGTAGAAGCTGAGCATCTCCTTGTCCGGGAGCTTTTCAGGGTAGAAACTGCCCTTCCACTCTTTGTAGGAGTAGCCCGAAGTTCCGACCAGTAGTTTGCCCGCGCCAGGAATGGTGCACCTCCGGCTATTAGGATTTAATCACAGGGACCGCGTAGGGAAAAGACAAACAGCGAGTGCGATTTGCCGACTGTTTGCCGCTTGTTCGATAGCCGTGTATCAATCAGGGAGCCTTCTTTGTTTTCGACGTCATGCGTTCGCTGAGAAGCTCGATGGCTTCTTCTAGCCTTTGACGTTTCTTCCAAAAATCGGCCCAGAGATCGCCTTTTTCTTTGAGTCGGGCAGGCATGGTCTTCATGTTCAACGTTTCTGGCCGTAGGTTTGTCTTCAGCTCTCGCGGCAGGACCGGCGCAGAAACGGGGGCTTTGGGGAAGGCGCGGACAGAATAGGCGGCGGCCAGTGGTCGGCCGTGAGCGTTCTGCTGCACGTCGATCAGGACGCGACCTGCGGGGCGCTTGGCGACGATGCGCTCGCTGGTTACAAGATTGGGGTGCTCCGCGGTTACGTTGCGGGCGATGATCTCGGCGAAAGTTCGTAGCTGCTCGTAGGTGTAGACGGGTTCGACGGGGACGTAGATGTGAAAGCCGGTGGCGCCGGATGTTTTCAGGAAATGAGCGACTTGCAATTCTTCGAGCGCTTTGTGGAGCGCTTGCGCAACGGTAACCACGACGGAAAATTCCGTGCCGTCGGATGGATCGAGATCGAAAAAGAAATAATCGGGATGATCGAAATCGTCGTACCGGTTGGACCATGGATTGTGGTCAATGCAGCCGAGACCGGTTAGGAAGAGAAGCGAGGCGCGGTCGTCGGCAGTGGCGTAGTGAATCTCTTTGCCTCGGCCTTCGGAGTCAATGGGGACGGTCTTGAACCACTCGGGCAAACCTTCGCGGACATCTTTCTGGAAAAAGGCCTGGCCTTTGATTCCATCGGGATAGCGGCGCAAGACCAGGGCCCGTCCGCGGAGAAAAGGCAGGATGTAGTCGGCGACTTGGTAGTAGTAGGCGAGCAGGTTGCGTTTCGTGTAGCCGGATTCCGGAAAATAAACTTTGTTCAGGTTGCTTAGACGGAGACGTTTGCCGTCGAGTTCGATGGTGACGCTTTCCGCGCGGCCTTCAAACAATTCTTCCTCGATTTGGGCTTTCTTGCTGATCACGCGGCCCACGACCGCGGGAGCGCGGACTACAGCGGGAGGAGCGTCAGCGGGGAGGGGATCAGGATTGGCGGCGACGACTTCGCTCTCCCATTGGCAATCGGCGGGGCGAACGTCCTCGCGAAGAGCGATGAAAACGGGGTGGCGGAGGGCGTGTTCTTGTGTCCATCCGCTGAACTTGACGCGCGCTACGAGAGTGGGAGAAACCCAGGAGGGTTTCTCGTTTGTTTCGGGCACCGCGTCGAACGGGCAAGGGGAAGATGCGAGTTTCTTTAATTTGCTGCTCAGTTCTTCCAACCTCTTGCCGTCAAAGCCGCTGCCAACGTGTCCTATAAAGCGAAGACGTTTCCCTTGATAGAGGCCCAGCAGGAGCGAGCCGAGCGGGATAGCCGTTGTCCGGGCGGCGGTCCAGCCACCAATGACGGCGTCGAGCGTTTGGGTCACTTTGAGTTTGACCCAACTTGTGCTGCGTTCGGAGATGTATGGACTGTCGATACGCTTGGCGACGATACCTTCGAGGCCGTTCTGTTTGGCTAACTCGAAGATTTCTTTTCCGCGTTCCAGTTGATGATCGGAGAAGCGAAATCTATCGGAAGTGTGGAGCAGGCGTTGGAGGAGTTGCTTGCGTTCGATGAGAGGCGACCTACGAAGGTCGTATCCGTCGCAGTAGAGCAGATCGAAGGCGAAGAAAACGACGGGGACGCGCGAGATTAGATTTTCGGCGGGAGCGCGCACGTGCATACGTTCCTGCAGGAGCCCAAAGTCGCTGCGACCATGAGAATCGATAGCGGCAATTTCTCCATCAAGAATCACTTGGCGCGCGGAGATCGCTGCTGGGAGCGAGGCGAGCTCGGGATAGCGGGCGGTGATCTCGGCGCCGCTCCGCGCACGTATCGTCAGTGCTCCGCTATCGATCCAGGCAAGCGCGCGCACGCCGTCCCACTTAATTTCAAAGAGCCAGTTAGGGTCGGAGAATGGACGATCGCCGATGGTTGCGAGCATCGGTTCCAAACGGGACGGCATGGCCGCCTTGCGCGCTTCTTGGAGCTCGTCTGGGCGAAGCGGGTTCGGCGCACGCTTGGGTGGAAGCTCTTGCTTGATTTCTTCGATGGTCCTGCCGGTTAAGACGGAGCCATCATGTTCATCGACGTTCCAAGCGGGATCCTCGGAGGCGTCTTTGTGCTTGATCATCAGCCATTCGTTGCCCTTTTCGCTTTTCTTCAGCTTCACCAGCACAAAACTTCCGCGCAACTTTTCTCCGTTTAAGGTGAACTTGATTTCGCCTTTCTGGAGTTGTTGTGCTGCGTCCAAATTGCGTCCCGGCAGGTTTTCCACGGCGAAGGTTCCACGGTCCCACACCATAACCGTTCCCGCGCCGTAGCTGCCTTCGGGAATTTTGCCTTCGAAGCCGCCGTACTCGAGTGGGTGGTCTTCGGTCTGTACCGCGAGCCGCTTGTCCGCGGAATTCAGCGACGGGCCTTTCGGCACAGCCCAAGAGACCAACGCGCCGTTGATCGCCAGCCGAAAGTCATAGTGCAGCCGTGTTGCGCGGTGCTTCTGCACCACAAACGTGTCTCCGTGCCTGGCCTCTGCGGGGATTTCCAACAGAGACAGCTTCGGATTTGGCAAGCGCTTGCGCTTTGCGTCTGTCCCCGATTGCGGCGCCTGGTCAGAGCGTTCCGGCTCGCCGAATGGCTCGGGCGTCCGGTCGAAGCGGCGCTTCTTCCTATATTCTTCCAGTTTGGCCATGGAGCGCATTCTATCCCAGAGAGGTGCTGGGCAGTTTCCCGAGGATTCCTGAATCGCTGACTGATACGCAGAAACCGAAGAATTCGTCTTGCCTCTGGCCGCGGAGCGCGGCTAATCTGGAGTTGCACGCACATGCTTAGCCGTTGCTCAAGGAGTGCTTAAAATGGCCACGAGCGTATGGAAGGGCCACCTCACCTTTGGTTTGATTTCGATCCCGGTGCGGATATCTGCCGCGGCGCGCGGGGAACGCATCAGTTTCAACCAGCTCCATAAGGAGTGTCATTCACGGCTGAAGCAGCCGCTGTTTTGCCCGGTTTGCAACCGGAATGTGGAGCGGTCCGAGATCGTAAAAGGCTACGAGCACGAGAAGGATCAATACGTTTTGTTTAGCGAAGAAGAGTTGGACAAGATCGAGCCTCCTTCCGCGCACGTCATGGAGATTCTGGAATTCGTGAAGCTCGATGAGCTTGATCCACTGTACTTCGATTCCTCGTATTACGTCGCTCCGGAAGACGCCGGTGTAAAGGCCTATCAACTGCTGATGAAAGCCATGGAAGAGTCCGGCTATGCGGCCATCGCAAAGCTCACCATGCATCAGCGTGAACACATCGTGATCATTCGGCCTGGCAAGAAGGGGATGACGCTGCACACGATGTTCTATTCGAACGAGATTCGCGCGGCGGAGTCCGTTTCGACAGATAAGGTCGAGCTGAAAGATCAGGAAAAGAAGCTGGCGGAGCAACTCATTCAGAGCCTTGCGGCTCCCTTCGAGCCGCAGAAGTACCGCGATGAGTATATGGAAAATGTCCGGGGCATGATCGACGCCAAGCTCAAGGGACAGGAAGTGACCCAGGCGGCGCAGCCGCACATGGCTCCGGTGATCGACTTGATGGAGGCTCTCAAAAAGAGCTTGGCGGAAAAGCAGGCTCCGACTGCTACTTCGGCGTCGCCGGTGGGAAAAAAGCCGCCGACTCGCGCTCTGCAGCCAGTTGCAGTGGTTCAGAAGAAGGCGGGAAAAAAGGCCGCCGGCTAATTTCCAATGGGTGCAATGGACAGATTCAGCCCGGAAGACGTGCAGCGGATCGTGGGTCTGACCGGGAAGCAATTAGATTACTGGGACCGCTTGCGCCTCGTTTCTCCCCGAAAAGAAGAAGGAAGCCGCTTTTACGATTTCCGCGATTTGATTGGCCTGCGCACGGTCAAGCAATTGGTCGAAGAAGGAGTGCCTGCCAGCCGATTGCGACACGCTTTGGCGGCGCTTCGCGAAAAGCTCTCTCACGCGCAGGCGCCGCTCGCGGAGCTTCGGATTTTTTCCGATGGGAAAGATATCCTTGTGGAGCAGGGCGGCGCCCGCCTAGAGCCGCTCTCGGGGCAGTTTGCATTGAACTTTGAGACCAGCGAGCTGCGCGAGCGAGTGCGTGTGATCGCCAAGCCGGGGCCGAGTGCCGACGAGTGGCTTGCCTCCGCCCTCGAGTATGACTCGGCAGACGAGACCAGGGCCGAAGCGATCGATGCGTACGATCATGCTTTGTGCATTGATCCTCAGAAGCTCGACGCCTTACTCAACTGTGGCACACTCTTCTATGAAGAAGGAAACCTCAAGAGAGCGGGGGAATACTTTGAGCGCGCCCTGCAAGCGGATCCCGACAACGCTTTGGCGCACTTCAATCTAGGAAGCGTATTGGAAGAAGTGGGGAGGCTAGAAGCAGCGCGGCTGCACCTGCGCCACGCGGTTCGGCTCGATCCAAGCTATCCGGACGCACACTACAACCTGGCGTTTGTCTGCGAAAAGCTGGGCGCGCACAACGAAGCGCAACGACATTGGGAAACCTACATCAAGCTAGATCCCGCGAGCCCCTGGTGCGGTTACGCGCGTCAGCGCCTCGCATCCTCCAAGATAGGGAAGTCGGTCGGCAGATCGTGAGAGCGGACTGCGCTTGAACGCGATCAGCCGCTACCAGACGGCCTTAGCAAAACGATGAAAGGTGTCGGAAGCAATGTGCAGGAACATCAAACCCCTTTTCAACTTTGATCCTCCGGTTACGAAAGAAGAGGTGCAAGCTGCTTCGCTACAGTTCGTAAGAAAGATCACCGGTTTTAACAAGCCGTCGCAGGCAAACGAAGCCGCGTTTTTGGCGGCGGTGGATGAAATCGCCGGCGTGTCAGGTCGTTTGATTCGCTCGCTTGAAACAACTGCTCCGCCGAAGAATCGCGAGGAAGTCGCGGCAAAAGCCAAAGCCCGAGCGGCAGAGAGATTTGGCGATTGAGGTTGACGGGTCGCACCCAGTCGGTCGGAGACGACCTCAGGCAGCATTGCTAGGAAATTCGCTCAGCCTATTTTTTAACAAAGGTCTGAAATTCACTTACAACTCGCGCAGGTAATTCGCCGAGAGTCTTCTTGGTGACCAGGTCGTGGCCCGCGCCTTCGACTTCAAGGAGGACGTGCCCAGCCGGGATAATCTCGATAGCGGATTTCATTTCCAGAATCGTGCCGAAGGGATCGCGCGTACCGTGAACGAAGAACGAGGGCGTTTCTAGCTTCGGGAAATGACTGGTGCGGAGTTGCGCGGGCTTTCGCGGAGGATGCAGCGGATACGAGAGAAGCAGCAAGCCGTCGACTAACTGAGAATCCTCCGAGACGAGGATAGTAGATTGCCGTCCGCCGTACGAATGGCCGCCCAGAAATATGGGTCCGCGTGCTCTCTCTTTCATGAGGGCAACTGCTCGGCGCAAACCCTCGCGGTCCCTGGCGGCGCTTCCCGGCCGAGGTGGCCCGGTCGGGCGCTCGGAGCGGAACGGCAAATCAAAACGCAGCACGGTGAGACCAGCCGCGGCAAGAGCGTCCGACATCTCGATCAGCAATTTGGATCGGCAGTTTGCGCCCGCGCCATGTGTGAGCACAATTGCTCCGCGACTCGGCTGTGTAGGCACATGCATGAAGCCGCGAACGGGCGGGTCAGCTAGATCGACAAACGGCGTAGACATCGGTTGTAGGATCGAAGGCCCGGTCCGCAGCAGGCGGATTTAGGGGCGAAGAAGTCCCAAGCGATGACAAAGTTGTTGTTGGCGCTTCTAGTTTCCACCAAGTTACGGGCAGGTCGGTCCCGTCATGCCTTCGGGCCGCGATAGCCTCCGTCGAAACCGTGTCGCCCCCTGCCCTTAGTATACCACCCAGGAGGCCTGGGATTGGCAGGGCTCGGGCGATGATGACAGAAGGGGGTGGGCGCTCGGCTGGGCACCAAAGCAGGCACAGGCCTGGCTCTGGGTTGGGCCTAAGCAACGATTAGGCACATAGGTACTGCTGGGCGGTTGACTCCCGGCAGGTAGCCTTCCAAAATCACAAAACGGGGTATTGCGCCTGTCTTGAATAGGCGAAACGACCGGTCAAGAGCATTTGTTATAGGGCGGACACCCCAGAAACCAGGAATGCCACAAGAGCCAACTGCCGTGGAACAAGCCGTATCGCGCGCCTTGCGTGAGAACCTCGAACGGATTCAGCGAAACGCCGACGAGCTGCACCAGGCCGTGGGCGATATCGTGGCCGCTTGCGCGAGTACCAAGCCGACGAATGCGCTGCCGTCGATGTTGCGGGCGCAGACTTCGGCTGCGTCGTTGTCAGCGGCGCTGGAAGTATTGTCGCGGTTCGTGACGATGGCTGTTCAGCCGGGGCAGCAGCGATCTGGGCTGGAAGCGCAAATCACGCATCTAATCAGTACGGCTGCGGCCGAGCCTGCAGCGGAGCCGCTGCGTCCGCACCCGGCAGTGCCAACGCCGATGGCACAGGCTCCGGCACAAGCAACCGTGAAAGCGCCGCCGCGGGTGGCACCGCCTGTTGCTGCGCCCGCCGCCCCACATATCGAACCGGAACCCTTGATCGAGCTGGAAACCGAGGCAGAAGCGATCGAGTTAATCGAGCCCCAGGCGCCGCCAGTTTCTACGGAAGCCGAATTCGAGAGTGATTTTGACGTCAACCAGTTAGCGCCGGAAGAACAAGAATTGCACAGGCGGGCAAATCGGGTGGCGAAAGTTTCGATGCAAGATATTAAGATGCTTAGACCGGAGCAAGTGCGGCTCGGGCGCGAAAAAAAGGATCTTTGCATTCGATTGAAAGACGACATTGAAAAAGCTCATCGAGAATACGACCGGCGTTTCAAACCCATCATGGACCACCCAGTGGATTACTTTTATCGCTGGATGGTGGAAATTCTCGCGGAGGGCGATCCACACGCTCTCGGCGACTACCCGTACGCCACGCCCGCGCGGCATCGCTAAGACGGCGGCCTGGAATGCGACTACGGCACGTTCATGGGCCGCGGCGGCGCGAAGCGTTTGCGGAGTCGCGCTTATTTTGGCGCTAGTTGCGGGCGGTGCTTCGGAAACTTTTGCGTATTCTACGCAGAAGAAAAAGAAAAAAGTAAAAAAGCCGCCAGCGGTGCCTTGCCGCGTGGGTTGCAAACCCGATACAGCTGCTCAGGGGCTTGTGGCTGGCGACACTCCGGAAGATCAAGCGCTTCGAAAAGAACTCTCGGGACTGGCGCGCGAAGTTCATAACGCTACGCCGGGGGCCTACAACAGTCTTTCGGCGTTTGCGGCGAAAAATGCGGCGAACGTTTGGGGGGCGCGCGCGTCGCTGGCGCTCGGCTTCGAAGATCACTCGCAGAAGCACGACCAACAAGCCCTGGCGTGGTTTACGAAGGCGAGTGCCGACACGCTCTTGCGCGAGTATGTTCTCTACTGGATAGCGCAGGCGAAGCTCGGGCTGGGCCGCTCGAAAGAGGCGCTCGCCGATTTGGAGACCGAACAGCACGAATATCCGAATACGGCGATGAAGGAGCAATTGCTCGAGAGTCTTGCACCGCTGGCAGTCGAGCAGGGCCGGGCGCAAGACGCTATCGATGCCTTGAATTCTTATCCGGCCACGGGCAGCCGGCCCACGTTGCTACTCGAGAGGGCCCAGGCTTACCAGTCTTTGCATCAGCTGGACCGCGCCGCCAAGGATTACCAGGCGATTTACTACAAACATTCCCAGAGCGATGAGGCGAAAGTAGCCGATGGCGCGCTGAAGAAAATCCTGCACGAGATGGGCAAGGAATATCCGTACCCCGGCGTGGAATTGCAGCAGCAGCGGGCGCAGGCTTTCTATGACGCTCGTAAATGGAAAGAAGCCAGGGCGGAATTCGAAAAGCTTTTGGGAATGCTCAACGATCCGCTGAATCCCAATCGCCAACTGGCCGAACTTCGCGTCGCGCAAGCGAAGGTGCAACAAAAGGGCTCGGCGAAACTTGTTGCATCGTTGAAGACGCCGGATTTCGAAGTCGATGCGGAACGCCTTTATGTGCTCTCACAGTTCTATCGTACCGAGAAGAAGTTCGACGAAATGTTTGCGGCCCTCGGTGAACTCACGCAAAAATATCCCCTGAGCAAATGGAACGAAGAGGGCTTCATGGCGGCGGGGAATTATTATTGGGTGGGCCTCGACCGCACCAAGGCCGCTAGCTATTACCAGCGAGTTGTGGAGACTTTCCCGAGCGGAAGAAATGCGTTCAACGCGGAGTGGCGCGCCGCATGGGTCGCTTATCTCAACCGGCAGCCCGACGCGGAAGACAAGCTCAAGAGTTTCCTGGTGAAATATCCGGCATCGGCCGACACGTCCGATGCGGTCTATTGGCTCGGCCGCATTGCCGAGCGCAACGCAAAAGTCGCAGAGGCGCGCAGCTACTACCTGAAGGACGTTGATCGCTTCCCGCAAACCTACTTTGGGCATGCCGCCGCGGCGCGCTTGAGCAAGCTGGAACCCGCCGATGGAGATCCGCCGGAGATTCTGGACAAAATTCCGCCCCCGCCGGCGCTGCGGTCCTTCGATGAACCGATTCCCGCCGCTGCCGCGGACCGCTGGGCTCGTGCGCAGGCTTTGCGTACGATCGCGTTCGATGCCAGCGCCGAGCTTGAGCTGAAGAACGCGTATTTCGCCACTTCCTCGCCGCGATTTTTGTATGAAGCCGCGCAGGCTGCCTTCGACCAGGGGCATTTTGCCGCGGGCATGGCTTACGGGCGCATCATCGTTCCCAATTTCGATGCGCGCAAAATCGACGATTTGCCGATCAACGTCTGGAAAGTGCTCTATCCGCTGCCCTACGAAGCGGTCATCCGACGCGAAGCCGCCAAGAATAATTTCGATCCTTTACTCGCAGCCGGGCTGATGCGCCAGGAATCGACGTTCCAGGCCGATGCACTTTCTCCTACGAACGCGATCGGTCTTATGCAAGTGGAGCCTAAGACGGGGAAACTTCTTGCCAAACAGCTTCGTGTAAGCTTCTCGACCAAAAAACTTTTTGAACCCGACTACAACATCCGGCTTGGCATGCTGTATATCTCGAATTTGGTGCGTTTAACCGGAGCGCCCGAGTACGCGCTGGCGGCGTTTGACGCCGGCGAAGACCGCATCGCCGCATGGAAAGCCGAACGCAATTACGATGAGATCCCCGAACTAGTGGAATCCATTCCTTTCACCGAAACCCGCGATTATGTGCAAATCGTCTTGCGCAATTCCGAAGTCTACCGGATGATTTATGGTCAGTCGGGCGCGCCATCTTCATCGGCGGCCGGGCAGGCTGATAAGCTTTCGAGGGGCAATTCACGCGCGGCTCGATTGCACTGACGATCCAGATCATTTGGCAGGTTAAATGAATCCCTCTGAATCCGGCATGGCGCAGGCAGCGCGCCGCATGCTTTCTGCTAAAGCGGAACAATTCACCGAATCTGTGATTCGCGAGATGACGCGGCTGGCCATGAAGCATGGCGCCGTCAATCTCTCGCAGGGCTTCCCCGATTTTGCAGCGCCCGCGGAAATCAAGGAAGCGGCTCGGCAAGCCATCGCCGATGACATCAACCAATACGCGATAACCTGGGGTGCCAAACCGCTCCGCGACGCCATCGTCGAGAAATTTGAGCGGACGCAGGGCGTGCGCGTCGATCCCGAGCGCGAGATCACCATTTGCTGTGGCTCGACCGAAGCGATGATGTCCACGATGCTGGCCATCATTAATCCTGGCGACGAAATCGTCGTATTCGAGCCGTTCTACGAAAATTATGGCCCGGACGCGATTTTGAGCGGAGCCAAGCCCCGCTTCGTGAAGATGCGGCCTCCGGAAAGCGAGAAGTCTGTCTGGACTTTTGACGAGAAGGAGTTGGCTGCGGCGTTTGGCCCGCACACCAAGGCCATCATCCTGAACACGCCGAACAATCCTACCGGAAAAGTTTTCACGCGCGCCGAACTCGAATTTATCCGCGACCTCTGTGTCCGTTGGAACGCCTTCTGCATCACCGACGAAATCTACGAACATATTCTCTACGACGGCACCGAACATATCTCGATGGCGCGCATCGACGGTATGCGCGACCGCACCATCGTGATCAACGGCATGTCCAAGACGTACAGCGTCACCGGCTGGCGCGTGGGCTGGGCCATCGCCCCGCCGGAACCGACCGCGGCAATCCGTAAGGTGCACGACTTTCTTACGGTCGGTGCCGCAGCGCCGCTGCAACAAGCCGGCGCCATCGCGCTGAAATCGCCGCAGTCCTATTACGACAAACTCGCCACGGATTACACCGTACGCCGCGAGCGCTTGCTCAAAATTCTCAGCGCCGCTGGGTTTACGGTTTACAAGCCGCTCGGCGCGTATTACATCATGACGGACATCTCGCACTTTGATTTCCCGTCGGACCAATATCCGGCGGGCTCGCGAGACGTCTCGTTCGCCAAATTCCTAGTAGAGAAAATCGGCGTCGCCGTAGTGCCTGGGTCCAGTTTTTATAATGATGCCCGCGATGGTGCGTTGCAGGTTAGATTCACTTTTTGCAAGAAGGAAAGTACACTCTCAGCCGCCGAGGAACGGCTGTCCAAGTTGCGTGCGTAGGGGCCACTTCTCAAGAAAGTTGGCGAGGAGATCCTGGGGGAAATCGCTAGAGACCTTCAATAGCCATGCTCCGGAATCGAAACTCGATCCGTCAAAGTATCAAGGAATCTTATGCGCACCCTCGCTCCGCTTGCGTTCATTTTGCTGGCCAGTATGCTGTCAGCTCAGCAAATTCAGCCTTCCCACGCGTTTGACTACAACCAAAATGCGCCGCTCGATATTCAGGAAGTCCTAGTCGAACACCGCGGGGACATTTCCGTCCACGATATCTCCTATACTAGCCCTAAGGGTGGACGTGTTCCCGCGTATCTGGTTGTTCCGCCGGGGAAGGGGCCGTTCGCGGCCGTCCTTTGGGGGCATTGGTATTGGCCTAACTCAGAATTCTTCAACCGAAGGGAATTTCTCGATGAAGCGGTTGTGCTAGCACAAGCGGGCGTTGTTTCACTTCTGACTACGGGTCCCGGAGCTCGCCCAGGACACGTGCAGGACAGAACGCCCTTGAATGAGCAACAGGTCACAGACCTGATCCAGGCCATTGTGGACTTGAGGCGCGGCGCCGATCTCCTGCTCGCACGCAAGGATGCGGATCCACAACGGCTCGCCTATGTGGGCCACAGCTACAATGCCACGGCAGGCGCCTTTTTGAGCGGTGTTGACAAGCGTTTCAAAGCCTTTGTTCTCATGGCTGGCGGACTATCGGACGACGTCGACTCAAAGTCGGAGGAATACAAGCAATATCGGCAGAAAATAGGACCCGAAAAATTTGACGCCTTTGCGGCCAAGTATGCGTGGCTAGATCCCGGCAAGTTCGTTTCGCGCGCGGCACCGGCCACTGTCTTTCTTCAATATGCCACGAAGGAAGACTTCCTGACGCCTGCGCGTGCTCACGAATATGAGGCTATCGTAAGCGAGCCGAAGAAGTTCAAGCTCTACGATGCGCCGCACGCCCTCAACGCCGAAGCGCGTCGCGATCGGATCGCCTTTCTCACCGAACAACTCACACTCAAATCACTTTCGCCGGCTCTAATTGGCAGTATCCCAGAACTGCCTCAACCCCTAGCACCGAATCCCTGAAAAATTCGCGATATCCCAGATCGTTCAAGCCGTCAGAGCAAAAGTAAGAAATAGGGTAGTTCTCAAGACTAGTGCGGATTGCTGCTGCTCAAGGGCGAAGACCTGTCCCGCACTTGGGAATTTTCTGGCGGATTCCTAAGATGGGTCGCCGAATGTGTGGAGAGCTCTAAACTCTATCTAAATCGGTGATACCTTCAGGTTCTCAAGTTATTTAAGGGGTAGGAGACTGACGGTCGGTTGCCCTGTGGTGGTTAGCCCCCTACCCCGCGAGTGGTCTTGCCTATATAGACGAGGGCAGCGCGATTTTAGTTTCCTGAATCTCCAAAAATATTTCTAGAATCCATCAGCCTTACAAATCAACGGTATCCAGGTACCTAGCGACGGCGGCCTTCCATTTAAACTTTTCCTGAATGGCAGCCTGCAGGGCTTGAGCAGCTTGCGGCTCGCCGTGCGTCAAATAAGTCTGCTTCGGAGGGGCAGGCAGCCCGCTCAACCATCGCAAAAGTTCGCTTTTCCCAGCGTGAGCCGAGAATTGTCCCAGCTCCACGATTTCGGCGCTGACAGCCACCTGTTGGCCGAAGATGTTCAACATTTTTGCGCCTTCTTGCAGCGCGCGCCCGCGCGTCCCCTGGGCCTGGAAGCCTGCGAGGATCACGGCATTGCGTGCATCCGGTAGCCGGCGCGCCAGATGGTGCAAAACGCGGCCTCCCGAGGCCATTCCGCTCGCGGAGACGATAATGCATGGTGTCTGGACGTTATTGATGGCCTTCGATTCCTCCACCGAGCGCGTCAGATGAAATTGGTGGACGTCCAGCGGGTCACCTTTCCCGCCGGCATCGATGCGCGAATAGTCCAGGTCGTGGTCTTCCTTATATTTCAGGTACAGATCCGTGGCGCTCAGCGCCATGGGACTGTCCACGTACACAGGTAGGCGCGGGATGCGTTGTTGATCCTCGAGCTGGCGCAAGTAGTACATGAACGTTTGCGTCCGCCCAATAGCAAAAGCGGGAATCACAATCGATCCACCGCGCTTCGCAACGCGATTAACTATCCCCGCTAATAGTTCTGCTGCATCGCCCGTCGCATGCTCGCGGTCGCCGTAAGTCGATTCGCAAAGCAACACGTCCGCCGTCGATGACGGCGTCACGGGATCATTCAAAATCGGCTGATCGTATCGGCCGATGTCCCCCGAAAACACCACCACAATCTTCTTCCCGTTTTCAGTGATGATTAGTTCCAGACTGGTCGAGCCCAGGATGTGCCCGGCATCAAACGCAGTGACATGAAACTCCGGGCTGATATCGAAAGCCCCGGTGCGCGGCACGGGTTTCAGCAGCTTCAGCGCAGGATCCACGTCATCCGTCACGTAGAGTGGCTCGCGAACTTCGTGATTATTGTGCTTGTCCGGCTTTGCGTGCAGTGCATCTTCTTCCTGAAGATGCGCCGAGTCCTTGAGCAGAAGCCCGGTGAGATCAATCGTGGCAGGATTGGCGAATATGGGGCCCCGGTAGCCATCCTTTACGAGCACCGGCAGCCAACCGGTGTGATCCAGGTGCGCGTGCGTCAGCACCAGGTAGTCGATCGTCTTAGGATCAAGCGGGAGTGGCTTGAAGTTCCGGTCGCTGAGTTCCTGTGAACCCTGAAAAATTCCACAATCGACGAGCAGCCTCTTGCCCGCCGCCTCGACGAGATATTTCGAGCCCGTAACCGTTCCTGCCGCGCCAAGAAAAGTGAGCTTTGCCATAGGCCTCGCCGTTGTGTGTCGTGAATGCCGCGCTCCACCTTACCCCAAACCCCCGTCCTAAAACAAAACTCGTGGATTTGCCGGAGCGCCACAAACAACAGGGGCGAACCGAATCGGCTCGCCCCGTATTACTCGTATTCACTTTCCGCAGAAGCGGAAGCTTATGAAGGGAAACTGACGAGTAGCAGACGTTCAATCCGCCGCGCTGGCTTGTTTCTTGGCAATGATCGTGTCGATGTTTAGCCCCAGTCCCTTCGCGACGCCGCCACCGTAAGCGGGATCCGCTTTGTAGAAGTGCTGAATCTGCAGCTCCTGAATCCGCTGCGGCACGCCATTGCCGAGGCTTGAGACGATGTTGTCAATCAGCCGCTGCTTGGCATCCGCTGGCATCAGGCGGAACAGATTTCCCGGTTGAGAGTAGTAGTCAGCGTCGCTGCGGTGATCGTGCCTCGCCACCGTGCCGCTCACCATCTTCGGCCGCTCTGTGTATCTAGGGTCTTGAGTCGGCCCGCCGAAACTGTTCGGTTCGTAATTTGGTGCCGAGCCGCCATTGCCATCGAAACGCATCGCACCATCCTTGTTATAGGTGTGGAACGGGCATTGCGGCTTGTTCACCGGCAGGGAATCGTAATTCACGCCGAGGCGATATCGGTGCGCGTCCGGATAAGAAATCAATCGCGCTTGCAGCATCTTGTCGGGCGAAAAACCCATGCCGGGCACAACGTTTCTCGGTTCGAACGCCGCTTGCTCGACTTCCGCAAAATAATTCTCCGGATTTCGATTGAGCTCGAGTTCGCCAACTTCATGCAGCGGGTAGTCTTTGTGCGGCCAAACCTTTGTGAGATCGAACGGATTGAGGTGATACGTCTCCGCGTCTTTTTCCGGCATGATCTGTACGCTCACGCGCCATTTCGGAAAATTTCCATTCTTGATGGCGTGGAAGAGGTCGCGCTGCGAATAATCCGGGTCCGCGCCTTCCAGCGCGCCGGCTTGCTCACGGAAGAAATTCTTGATCCCTTGCTTCGTCTTGAAGTGCCATTTCACGTAGAAAAGTTCGTTCCTCGCGTTGATCAAGCTGAACGTGTGGCTGCTGAATCCGTCCATGTGACGGTAGCCGTCGGGAGTGCCGCGGTCGGAAAAGAGAATCGTCACCTGGTGCAGCGATTCCGGCGACAGCGACCAGAAATCCCACATCATGGTCGGCGATTTCAGGTTCGTCTCCGGATCGCGTTTCTGCGTGTGAATAAAATCACCGAATTTCAGCGGATCGCGAATGAAAAAGACCGGCGTGTTGTTACCTGTCATGTCCCAATTGCCTTCTTCGGTATAAAACTTCAATGCGAAGCCGCGCGGGTCGCGCGCCGTGTCCGCCGAACCTTTTTCTCCGCCCACAGTGGAGAAGCGGATAAACGTCGGCGTCTTTTTGCCCACAGTATTGAATAGCTTTGCTGTCGTGTACTTGGTGATCTCCGAACTCGTGCAGACAAAATGTCCGTGCGCGCCCGAACCTTTCGCGTGCACAACGCGCTCTGGAATGCGCTCGCGGTTGAAATGCGCCATCTTTTCGAAAAGCAGGAAATCTTCAAAAACGACCGGTCCGCGCGGCCCCACCGTGAGCGAATTCTGATTGTCCCCCACCGGCCGGCCTGCGTCCGTCGTCATTATCTTTTTTTCTTCCGCCATGATTCCTCCTCAGTTCGCCTGCAGCGCCCGGCCTCGTGAGGCGGAATTCTGCAGGACACCTACAAACTATGCGTCCTGCCGCTATACTTCCAATATATAGTTCGGATACGATGGATAGGCATAGCCTATGGAGCTTCATCAACTACGCTACTTCTGCGCCGTCGCCGAAGCCGGCTCTTTCAGCCGCGCCGCCGAGCAGTCTCACGTATCGCAGCCGTCGCTTTCGCAGCAGATCATGAAACTCGAGGATGAACTCGGCGCGCGCCTCTTCGATCGCCTCGGCCGTTCCGTGCGCCTCACGGAAACAGGGCAGACCTTTCTTCCCCGAGCGCGTGCCGTCCTCCGCGAACTCGAAGCAGCACGCGGCGATGTCGTCGAACAAAAGGATTCCATTGGCGGCTCTGTTACGATCGGCGTAATCCCAACGGTGGCGCCTTACTTTCTTCCGCAGCGCCTCACGCGATTCTCGCGAAAATATCCGCAAGTCCGGCTCACGGTGGTTGAAGAAATCACTCCAGCCCTCCTCGACCTCTTGCGCGCCAGCAAGGCCGATCTCGCGATCCTTGCTCTGCCCATCCGTGGCCACGAATTCGAAACATTTCCTCTGCTAACGGAGCGCCTTTTTGCCGCATTGCCCCGGGGGCACAAGCTAGCCACGCGCCGCGCCCTCTCTTTGAAAGACCTGCGC
>Ga0210409_10002786_pt1 | contig 20271 bp, 14 predicted proteins | sample IncBWH17MmetaG_FD_161649 | JGI IMG/M metagenome (GOLD analysis project Ga0210409, IMG submission 161649) | Forest soil microbial communities from Barre Woods Harvard Forest LTER site, Petersham, Massachusetts, United States - Inc-BW-H-17-M | ecosystem: Environmental > Terrestrial > Soil >...
GGCATACGTGCCACTTGGGCCCGCGTCGAATGTTGTGATGGCTCCATCCACACGACGCAGGAAGCCGTGCACTCCACTCGCGTCAAAGTAGTTTCCCGTGATCTCGCCCTTCGGGTTGATACTTTGAGGATGGGTACTGTTGGAGCCCGGAGCGTTGAACGTGGTAAAGGTTCCATCGGCAGTGCGCAAGAAGCCTGGTTGGTTTAACCCGTTATCGCCATCGATGTAGTTTCCCGTGATCTCGCCCCTCGAGTTGATGCTGTAAGCAAAAGCTGTGACGGGGCCCGGAGCGTAGAACAAAGTAAATGTTCCGTCGACACTGCGCAGGAAGCCGAACCCGGCTTTGGAGAATCCGGTGACCTCGCCCCTCGTGTTGATGCCTGTGACATCTGTGTAGCTGCCCGGAGTGTCAAACGTGGTGATTGTGCCATCGGCAGCGCGCAGGAAGCCGCTCGGCGGGTTGCCCGTATTATAGGTTCCCGCTATCTCGCCCCTTGGGTTGATGCCTACAGGAGTGGTATTGATGGAGCCCGGGACATCGAACTCGATGATTTGATTTTTAATTTCGAGGACCCACGGGACGACGCTCGCTTGACCTTGCCCGCTATCTTGACTCTTCTCGAGCATGAGACGACGAGTGACCGGATCATAGACTCCTGGGTCTCCTCCCACGAACGGAAGAGGTGGAGAACCCGGTTCGCCGTTCGGGATGATGTTTGTCCAGGCTGGAGTTCCGCCGATGTCATTGGCAAAAGAAAGGGTCCATGTATCGTTGTAGGAGATGCCGTTGCCGCCGAAGCCAAAGACGATAAGCGAGTTGGAAGCCGGATCATAACCGTAAGCATGGACTTCGCGGATTGCAGGCAGTGTTCCAGTTGGTGACATCTGAACCCAGGTGGGTGTGCCGCTGAGCCCGTTGGCATTTTTGAGAAGCCAAGTGCTGTTATTCCAGAAGCAGCAACCGCCGAAGATCGTCATCTCGTTGTTTGCAGCGTCGTAGGCTGTGGCGAAGCGCTCGACCGCCGGAGGAGTCTGACCGGTCTCGCTGAGTTGTATCCAAGCGGGCTGACCGCCGGAGCCATTTGCATTGGTGAGGGCCCACAAATCGTCAGGGACATTCATTATGCCGTTGTTCCCCCCACCGAAAACGATCATGCGGTTGCTCGCGGAGTCATAGATGGCTGTATGACCTTCACGCGGAGCTGGCGCGGTACCCGAAGGGGAGAGCTGAGTCCAAGTTGGAGTTCCTCCCAAGCCGTTGGCGTTCGTGAGTACCCACACATCATTAAATATCGTGCAAAAAAACCCACAGCTTCCTGCCACGCCCCCACCAAAGATGGTCATGACATTGTTTTCGCTGTCATAGACGGCACTTTGAAAGCTTCGCGCGGGGGGAAGACCCGCCGGGGCTGCGGGATTGAGCTTAGTCCAGACTGGCGGGCCAGCAACGCCGTTCGCATTGGTCAGAACCCAAACATCATTGAAACTAGTACAACAGGGCGTGCCAGCAACGCCGCCAAAGAGAATCAGGCGTTTCGATCTGTGGTCGTAAACAGTGCTAGACCCGCTTGACGTGGTGGGACCACCGGTTGTGCTCAGAGCGGTCCAGGATTGCGACGCCGAGCGCACGGCGCTTACTGAAATCAAGCACAATAATAAAAGGCCGCGGCGGAGCATAGTCTTACACCTGATTTGCTGTGCCCTCGACATTTGACGCCTCCGGGAAAGTTCTTTGGCTCTAGCGTGTTTTCTCTAGCGAACGACAGGCTTCACCCTCTTGTTCAGACACCAACGTTTTGAGTCGCATTATTGCCACCTCGAAAGTTTGTGGCTGACCGGTTCGGGGCCTATGGGGTCCGCAAATCAGGGGGCAGTGCGCGCATTCTACACCCATCCACGAAAACATAATGATCTAATTCACGGCCCCTTTAATAGTTCTAGAATCAAGTACTGAACGTTCTATACCTCAACTCAGCCTTCGAGTAGTCCGCTACAAGCTCGCGACGCCAATTTATTGGCTAGCAAATCGAGCAAGATAGGGATTACGCTTCACCGATCAACCAGGTGGACAGAGCGAAGGAGTGCTACTCGATGCGGTTAGTTGTAGCTATGGCGGTTTTCCTGTCTTACTTTCCGCCCTCCGCGAACGCGAGCGTGCTGAAGGGTGTGGTGAAGGAAAACGAACTGGGGGGCTCGACGGTGGCGGATGTGGCCCTCAGCGCGCCAGGGGCGAATCCTACCAAGACTGACGAATACGGTCAGTTCACGTTGAATTTCCCAACCAAGAAGCCTGGCGACAACGTGCTGGTCAGTATCACCAAAGCTGATTACCTGGTGGTGAACGACATTCAACTCGAACAAACCCTGCCGGCCGACCCAGATTTCAAGTTGCTCGTGATTGTCATTTGCGAGAAAAACAAACGCGAGGAAATGGCTAGGCGTTTTTTCCACTTGTTGAGCTTGGAAGCGATCGACGCGTTTTACCAGAAGCGTCTGAAAGAATCACAGGCTGCGAGCGCCGAGCAAATTGCACTCCTGCAAAAAGAGAGGGATCAGGCTAGAGCTAGTGCCGACAAACTGGCCGAACAGCTTGCTCTGGCCGAGCCCGGACAAATGCCGGAAATCTACCAGCAGGCCCTGCGGTTGTTCGTGGATGGACGAACCGAGGAAGCCCTGAAAGCTCTGGACGAGGAAGTGCTGCGCCAAAATCTGATTGCCGCAAGGAAAAGAAAAGAAGAAGCCGAGAAGGCCATCGAGCAAGCAGCCCAATCGTGGGTCCTGAAAGCCCGGCTGTTTATTCTGCAATTCAAATTTGAGGATGCCGACAAAGCGTACCAAGAGGCAGTGCGGGCTGCCCCAGAAAGCTTTGAAGTGAATTTCGCCTATGCTTATTTCGATCTCAATCTGAACCGTTACACGGCCGCGACAAAGTCCTTCGAGCATTGTTTGGCAATCGCACGACAGCGCGGCAATGACGCGGATACCGCAGCCACGCTGAACAATCTAGCGCTTTTGGACAGCGACGAAAACCGCATGGAGGAGGCCGACCGAGCATACGAGGAGGCTCTCAAAATTTATCGTGAGCTGGTGCAGAAGAATCCGAGTACATACCTGCCTGACATGGCAGCCACGTTGAACAATCTGGGAAATCTGCGGTACAAGGAGGACCGCATGGAGGAGGCCGGGCGAGCGTACGAAGAGGCTCTCAAGATTTATCGCGACCTTGCTCAAAAGAATCCGGATAGGTACCTAGCCAGAATGGCGGGCACGTTGAACAATCTGGGGAATCTCCATCGCGGCCAGAACCGGATGGACGACGCCCGACTGGCCTACGAGGAAGCCCTCAAGACTTGTCGTGAGTTAGTGCAGAAGAACCCGATTACATACCAGCCCGACCTAGCAAGAACGTTAAACAATCTGGGGCTTTTGGACAGAGAAGAAAACCGCTTGGAGGAGGCCGGGCGGGAACACGAAGAGGCTCTCAAGATCCAGCGTACGTTGGCAGAGAAGAACCCGGACACTTACCTGCCGGATGTGGCAACGACCTTAAACAATCTGGGTCTTCTGGACAGAGAAGAAAACCGCTTGGAAGAAGCTGAGCGAGCCTACGAGGAGGCCCTCAAGATTTATCGTGAGCTCGTGCAAAAGAATCCGAGCACATACCCGCCTGACATGGCAAAAACGTTGAACAATCTGGGTTCTTTGTACCGCGGCCAAAACCGCATGCACGACGCCCGACTGGCGCACGAGGAGGCTCTCAAGATCAGCCGTGAGCTGGCAGAAAAGAACCCGGACACTTACCTGCCGGATGTGGCGACGACGTTGAACAATCTGGGACTTTTGGACAGAGAAGAAAACCGAGCGGAAGAGGCCGGGCGAGCCTACGAGGAGGCTCTCAAGATTTATCGTGAGCTCGTGCAAAAGAATCCGAGTACATACCTGCCCGACCTCGCATCAACGTTGAACAATCTAGGGGCTTTGGACGGCGAGCAAAACCGCGGAGATGAGGCCCAACTAGCCTTCGAGGAGGCTCTCAAGATCCGGCGTACGTTGTCGCAGAAGAACCCGGATGCTTACCAGCCCTCGGTGGCAGAAACGTTGAACAATCTCGGGGTTTTGGATACCAGCCAGAATCGCATGGAGAAGGCCCGCCGGGCCTACGACGAGGCTCTCAAGATTTATCGCGACCTTGCCCAAAAGAACCCGGATGCTTACCGGCCCTACGTGGCAACTACGTTAAACAATCTGGGAGTTTTGCACGGCGAGCAAAACCGCGGAGATGAGGCCCGAGAAGCACTCGAGGAGGCTGTCGAGATCCGGCGTGAGCTGGCCCAAAAGAACCCGGATACTTACCTACCTTACGTCGCAACGACGTTGATCAATCTGGGGAATCTGGACGGCGACCAGAAGCGCATTGACGATGCTCGACTAGCCTATGAGGAGGCGTTAAGGATTTGTCAGGGTCTTGCAGCGCGTGACCCGGATCGATTTGGAAAAATCGTAGAACAGGTCAAAACTCTCATTGAGAGGTTACCAACAGCCAATTGACCTTGTTCTTGGAAATGGGAAATTGTGAATTCTTTTGGAGCGCCGAGGAGCACGTCATTACGAACGGAGCACATCGCCTGAACACAGTCGGATCGAACAAGATCAGACCCTCGCAATTGCTTAAGGCAATAAGGACAGCAATAGCGATCATTGGTTCGTAATCGAGTAGCAGGTATGATCTGGGCGATGGATATCGGAATGCTTAAGCTTTTCGGCCAGATTGGTGGCCTAGCAGGCTTGTGTTTGGGAGTGCTTCTTCTTGTCTTTCGAGACATAATTCGCAAAAACATCTTTCCGCGGCTCACAAGGGAACTTGCTTATCGATTGTTTCGGCTGATCGCTATTCTCGTTTGGAGCCTCGCCGTCCTCGGCCTAGGAACGTGGGCGTACTCGAATTTCGAGTCGACCTTCCCCATGACCATATTCGTACATGGGTCTGGAGGCCCGCAGGACACTGTCCTCCAGAATTCAGGGGAAGTGTTGATAGATCTGGGTGGTGATCGCCAAAAAGCCGCCATAGGCGACAAAGGGCAGGCCTTCTTCCCCGCGATCCCCGCAAACTTTCGTGGCCAGGAGGTCCTCGTGTCGGTGAGCTCCGATAAGTTCGAATCCGTCGAAGCCAACAAGAAGTACAAGCTTGATCGTCAGGCCATTTACCTCTCCGTTCGTAGAAAGGCGGGTCGTCTATATGGTCTCGTAGATAGTGAAGATCCCAAGTGTCTCGTTGGCGTGCAACTCCAAGTTGCAGGATTAGCAGTCCCTGTGAATTCTGACTCGGGGCGTTTTGATGTTTCCATTCCAGGCGACCGTCTTCAAGATGAGTTGGTCCTGGACGCTACCGGCCCGGGCTGCACCCCGCAGCATATAAATGTGGTCCTAAATTCGAACGAACTAAGGATTACACTTCACCGGTCACCGGCTGGATCTGCGAAGGAGTGATGCGGGCTGTGGTTATGTTTGAAGGGCATCTACACAATCATCTACAGTTTTGCATCCCGAATCACGGAATACTCGCGTGATTTTGCGCCAGCTTTGGCAAGATACTTCATCCAAAAATCGCGCACACGCGCGCCCATTTCGCTTTATTCCTTCCTGGAGCATCAGTGCCCACGGGATTGTCAAAGGCTACTCACCCGCCTTCGTTCGTCTAACTGCTTTACCCAAGAGGCATTCCGCACCGTCTACTGTCACGGGCCCCTGCAATCGTCCATTCGTAGCCACCGGCGATGGAATGCCGATGACGGCCAGGAATCTCTCGTAGTCCTCACTGTTCCTCTGCACGTTCTCTAGCTTCGTCTTGTCGGTGCGGAACTCATGCACGACGAACACGGCGAGGCTCGACGAATCTTGTTTTGCCTGGAGCACGGTCCCGCAGATCGCCGTCAAAAGCTGGTACCTGATCGAGTCCCAAGCAGATGCCGGTCCCCCAACTATTTTCAGCAGGGCATCGATTCTCTCCGGTGCCCCGGTCCGTGCGCCCTTTCCTCTGCGGTGAAGGGCAGTCGCTCTGTACTCTGCAATGGTCTCGTTGCCAAACGGCTCATCAACCTTCGCTTCGATGCAGATCGTTACCGAATCGCGGTCGGTCCTTCCCAAGAGCCAGAGGTCATGATTTCTTCCTTCGCCTCTCACGGGCAGACTGGTCACGAGTTCGGGGACGCCCCGGATCAACTTCAGATCGTTAAGGCGCGGATGGGAATGCAAAAGATCCGTGAGTTCCTGTGGCGCAGATAGATGGCCATCGGTGAACCATGCTTTTGCGAGTTCCATCGCGCTGCGTCCGGGAACCCACTGGTAACCCCGCTTTGGCCGAGCCCAATCTTCCCAACGCGTTATCGGAGCTTCATCGGGCGTCGAAAACTTCACTTCGGTCCGCATCGTCCACCTCCGGAATTCACGGTACACCTGGCGCGGCATGCCGGAAATGCTGCACGCCATTGAGGGAATCGACGGATGTCAAAACAACTACGGAATCGAATATGTCGTTGTTGCCCCGGAGGGAAGGGTGTACTGAAGCACTGCGTCTGAAATCCATTGGGGCTGAAAATAATAAGTCGGATCTGAAGTCGTGGCAACGAGGTAATTTTGGTTCGTGAGGAGATCGTAGATGTAGAACGAGGTGATCTGGCCGCTTTGTTGAGCTTGGTCTCGATATTGCTGATCGATGGAAGTGTCACCCGTCCAGGGAGCGACGTCTGTGCTATAAGTCGTCATTCCAGTGTCGGGGTTGAAAGCGTCACCTCCCATCGTGACCTGAGGAGCAACAAAAGCTTGATAAGACCAATTTGCAGTATCGATACGAACGAAACCGAGAACATCTGCATCTTGGAAAAAATCGAACCAGAAATATCTACCGTCTGTGGACCAACCGCCAGGCTCAAATTCAACGCTTCCTGCGATGTTAGAATTTTTTTCAAGAACACTAGAAATGGGAAGGGTGAAAAGATTTTGTAACGTCTTTGTATCATCGATTACCAAGGAATCGCTTGCTTCACCAGGAGCTTGCTCCAAAGCTAGATGCTTTTCATCAGAATCGACGCTAAAATCAGGATAATAGTTATTTACTTGCTCAGTGTAATTAGGACCTTCCACAAAGAAAGTGAAAAGCTCCTTCCCGACTCCAGCATAATTATATTCCCATAGTTGCGTAGTGTATCCTGGCTCATCAGCCTCACCGAACCCCTTTATGACATAAATCCCGCACGGATAGATTTTCAAAGCATCTCCCGCTCGATAAACAACATTTTGAATCTGAAAAGTCGATACGATCTCGCTCGTTGTCCTGTTTTTCACATATACATCAATCGTGCTCGAGTTGGGCCAGCCATAGTAGGTATTACTTTCTTCGTTCGTCGGGATACCGCTGTATTCGTCACTTGGAAGGCAGCTCTCGGTTGTCGTCGCAATCATGGTAACCGATGGCGTTGATGAAGTGGCAACGCTCGTTGTCACCACGCCCGGATTGTTACGGGAGAAAACAAAGAAAATAAAAACGCTGGCCAAAATCAAAATCCCCACAACTATAAGTATGGCTGTTTTCTTCGTATCCATCACTGCGTCTCAAACCCCGCCATCTGCATGACCCACGCTCCGGCGGAAAGGTTCGCGGTCGCACTGTAACTCCCCGTACTTGTGACCACACGATCTTCGAGGATGTCACCATCGGGACTCGTTTTGACACGCTGCGTATAACCGGTGCCTGCGCTGTTCGTTGTGTTCGCCACGTAGTTCGCGCCAACGAGGAGATCGTTCGCGTTTGTGGTCGTCACAAAGCCGCTCGTCGAGAGCGTACTCGTTGTCCAGAGAGTGGAGGAAGCGGCTGTAACATCAAGGGGACTTGAGGTTGCGATGCCGCTGTACTCGGCGATACGGACGTCAGGATAGGAGCTCGTGGTATTGAAGGTGACGGTCACCGTATTCGCGTTTGCTGAAGAAGAGGCGATATTCTGGGCGTACCAGATCTGGAGACTCCCCGCCTTCGAGCTCGTCGTGACGCCCAAGGCAGCCGTATACGAATTGCCTGCGGTGTCCGTGACGGATGCAACGGTCGTCGTTGTGTTGTACCAGCCGATCGCAACCACGTTCAGGTCACCTGCCGACTGGGCGGAGGTATACGCGACGCTCACCGATGTCGAAGCGGTGGGAACGGCGTAGTGTTCCTGAACAAACGCGGGTGTCTCGGGGTTCGCGCTCGTCGTGAACGTCGCGTCGGGCGAGGTGCCGGTGCCCGCGCTGTTCGTGGCAAATGCCTGGAAGTGGTACGTGGTGCTTGCGGTAAGGCCGGTGAGGTTCAGGGAGTAGGCGCCGGTGCCGAAGGAGCCGGAAGTCGATGCGACGAGGCCGTAGCTTGTGCTCGTACCATAGTTGAAGCCTTCAATGGTTGCCGTGGCATTCCCGATCGAGGTAATGGTGCTACTAAGGGTCACGGTCGAGGTCGTGGTGGAAGATGCGGTCGGGGACGCAATGACAGGAGCTGTAGCGCTGAAACCCGCCGCCTCGAAGGTCGCCATCACGCTTGCCTGATCGTCGGCGACGGAAGACGTGGCGGTCGCTGAGATGGCACTCTCTGTGGATTGAACTTCGTCCTCCGTCATGAGGCCGGCGCTCACCCCGTTATCCACGCGACTCGTAAAGCCGGGACCGGGCGTGAAGGTCTCGCTGCCAACGTGAGTACCGACGAAGGATCCGAAGACGAGATCACCGTTCACGGTCGTCGTCGCGGTGCCTGTCGTGAAGCTCGTGGAGGTTGTCGAACCCGATTGATACGAGGAGGTGGCATCGAGTGCGTTCCTCGGAGCAAGGTCGCTATATTCCTGAGTAGCGATCGAGACATAGTCTGCCGTGTGGGAGAAGGTGCAGGTCACAGTCGGTGTCGTGCCTCCCACGACGCTTGGCGCATACCAGATGTCCACGCCTTGGTGGTCGGTCGCATTGATCGAACTTGCTGCTTCTTTATAGGTGGAGGTGGGATTGTTCGTATCCCTGCACGCGGAGACCATGTCCGTACTAGGGTACGCCGTGTCGTCATACTGGACCGCGGCCACGACCGTATCCCCCGTCGTAACGGTACCAGGGAACGTCGCCGAGACGCTCGGAGAGAACGCATAGTGGTATTCCGAGGTGGAGCTTGCGGATTGGACAAAGGCGACGCCCGTGGATGTGGATGGCGCAAGACTGATGTCGTTGGGCTCGTCCGGCGTGAAGTTCAGGTTGTAACTATCTACTTGGTCAGGCGTGGTGCTGGCCGCAGCGACCTCCTCGTGAACGGTACCACTTGCGTCGTAGGAAGTTGTCTCCAAAGTGTAACCGCCAGAGCCGGTACCGATGACCTGGATGTTGTACGTACCGCTTATGGGGCTTGGGATCCATGCGAATTTGGTCTCATAGGGGAAGCTAGGATCAGCGAGGGTCCCATCACTGATACCTTCTGAGCTGTAGGTAGCTCCCTCGATTCCGTTGTACGTCGTGCTGCTTGTCGGATCGAAACCTATTTGATTGCCGTCGGGATCAGTGATCACGAGATCCGCAGGAGAACTCATGCTTATATTTATGCCTTCGGGGCCGGATAATGCCATAGTTGAAGAAACACCCTCAAAAATACGGTAGCTCTTGAAGTGGTTTTGATAATCCTGGGTGGTCGTGCTGGTGGGAACATTTTCATCCAGTGTCGTCGTGAGATAATACGCCGGATCTTTGATGTCGTACGTCGTGGCGAGTTGGTCATCGGCAACCAGAAAATGACCAGCATTATCGATGTAAAGAATCGCGGGTTCGTTCAAAGCGAGGTAGGGGTTCAGATCTGAATCGAGATCCGCCGTATCTGTAGAGCTGGCCTTCCAAATCGGGGGGCCCGCGAACTTCACTCCAGCCGATACGTCGTTAAAATATGGTGAGACTATTGGCCAGTTGACGTCACCATCTGGCGTATAGCCACCATCAGAACTGGAACTCTCGAGCCATGCATTAATATTATCTGGGGTCGTAGGATTACCGTCGATACCAGTGTCAATCCCGTAGTACTGGGCCACCATCGCAAGAGAAGTTATTGCGCAACCGCAGCTTCTGATAAATTCGCCGCACCGCTGGTCAGCCGGCCCCTTTGTCCCATCGTCATTCGCATAAACCAAACCACTCCAAGGAGTAGAGCTGCCCTGAAGTATGAGCGGCACCTGATGCACAGTAAACGCCGGGGTGCTCGAGCTGCCAAACTCCTCCCACGCGGAAGCTACGTCACTACTAGTGTCCATCACGCGAGCCTGCCAATAATAACTTCCGTCCGGCAGATCAGGTATCGTAGCCGAGGCGATCTCATCCGACATGACCGGGCTGCTTGTCGCGCTAGGCACCCCTAGGAAATTCGCCGAGCTCGTAGCAAGTTCTACTTGCAGCTCCAATGAATCGCTCGAAGAGGCTAAATACGGAACCCCTTCGAAAACAATTGTATTTTCTATCGTCGTACTCCCCTCACCCACCGTGGTCGTCGCGTCGGGTTTGTATTGTTGGAGTGAGGATGAGGGCAAAGAAGGAACAATAATAGGACTACACTCATAATCAGCTATACAAAAAACGGTATTACCCGAAGTATCGAACGCATAAGAATATTCCTCACCGGTATGAAGAAAAGTACCAGTCGTAGCAAAAATATCCAAAGTAACACCCTGCGACCAATTGTTATTCGCTTTCACGGCAGAACTACAACCACTATCGATCAAAGTCAATGAGGCAATAAATTGACCAGACGTTGAAGACTGATCGGTAATACCATCAACACCTTCATAATCATGATAACAATACATCTGCGTCTGATCGACTAAAATTGCTTCAAAATGACCCCCATCAGCAAGAAACTGAACGAGCTGAAAACCAAGAGTATTTCCATCTTCAGAACCACCGTCAATTGACACATAAAGAGGATTTACACCACTCACTAAATCATTCACAACACCACTCGTAGACGAAGCTAAAGGAATACTCAACTCACCAGAATTAACCCAACCATCGACACTCGAAGTAGGCGTATTTGTATTCGCAATAAACAACGTAGAAGCATGAGAAACCAAAGGCAACATCACGCCGCCCATCACCACTATTACTGAACAAATATATTTTTTCATATGGAAAAATTTAAGTTGATAAGTAACACCCCTAAATATAAAGCGCACTTTCTTCCACGTATTTATTATCTTTTAAATTAGATTAATAATAGCAGAACCGGGGTTTTGCAAGAGGGCGAGTTATCCCCAGCCATGCATAGTCAATCCGTATGACTTGGAACTGACTTAGCGGCGCACAGTGTCGACTGCTTCCGAGGCTTTTATTGCATGAGGCTTGCCTTCATTTCCCGCAACACGGAATACTCGCGTGATTTTGCGTCAGCTTCCGCGAGATACTTCATCCAAAAATCGCGGACGCACGCCCATTCCGCTTTGTTCCTTCCTGGAGCATCAGTCCCCAGAACCTCGACATCTGCATCCCTCAGATTGGCGAGGAGCCTCTGAGCTCTGACCTTTTCCATTGCCTCTGGAGCACAGACCTCGGTCGTTCGCCCGAAACGAAACTCGCGTGTTTCTTGCCACATGTCCGAGAACACCACCAACACATCGCGCCTGCCAACCCCCGCCTCTTGGAAAATCTGGCCCGCAACGAGGAATGCGCCGAACAAATCCGTTCCGGCAAACGATGGCGCAAGGTCCCGACTTTTATTTTTCCATGAAGTTTCGAGCCGCTGTCGTGCCGAGGCGAGCTTTTCGCCAAAATACCCGGGCTCAGAAGCCACGGCAGCTCTAAGCAGAAAATAGGGTTGGGCGAAGCTATCATTCGTAATACCAAGGACCGTGACATGCGCTCCGGCAGGCACTTGCCTCAAGACCTGCGAGACCGCCGCGACATTCTTCTGGAACTCGCTTCGGTCGTCCGGACCGTTCGCGCCGACAGATCGACTGAGGTCAATGAGGACGACGAGTTCGACCCGTTGCTGTGCTTTGGTTGCCGCCGCCGAAAGAAAGAGGAAGAACAGCACACCGACCAAGCCAACCTTAGCGGCGTTCCCGATGCTGCGTTTGAGGACGGCCCAATGGAAGTCCCGCCAGAATTTCGCCACAAAAACTGCAGGCTCACTTTGGAGGGCCATGATCTCCTGAACCAACTCAGCCAATTTCACTTGTACGCTCTCACGGGCACGTTTCAGCTCCTCATAACTTTCCCCGAGGTTCGCGCTCACCCGTTCAGCTTCGTACATGGCAATCCCCGCGCCCACTTCCATCGAAAAGGCGAGCAGTACCATGACGATCTGCAAAAGTGGCACCGTGTCGTCATAGAACGAGGTTTTGCCCTGACTGGTTTGAGCCTCCTCGCCATCGATGACCACAGCGGCGGAGTCCTCCTGCGTATGCTGGGCGAGCAACTCGCCCCGAATTACGGCGAGCGTCATAAGACTTATGAGCGCTGCGATGCTCGCAACGGTCACGAGGACGCGAACCAGCTTCTCGCTCGCTAGCCGATTGAGCGTCGTCTCCACGAGATACGGCACGGATATCGCGATCCCCAGGCAGTAGAAGAGGCTTTTGAGACCAAGTTGGAACGGCTCCAGAGTTAGCTGGGACAGGACAAACCCGGCGACAATCAGGACCGCGGCAACAGACCAGCAGTAGATGATCCGTCGACGACGGGCGCGGTGTTCGTGAGGAGGCCCCGCCTGATACACCCGGACCTTGAGTTCGGCGTCTTTCTCAAATTCAGACGCGTACTCCGCCTTCTTGGCGGTAATGAGCGGGTGGTTCGCGAATTCGATCCTTTGGCGCTCGCATTCACACACCGCTTCTGCTTGCTTGACGAGTTGATCAAACCCTTCGATGCCGAGCTGTTCGCCCACCGGGCGTTCTGCAATATTGAAATCCATGATTGTCTCCTTCAACACCGAATCCTGCATCCCCCTAAAAAGGAGCCTGCCAATAAGGCGGGCTCCGGTTAATAGAAAGAACTAGGTGACACGCTCGAGGACCTTGCGAACTTCCTCGAGCTTCTGCAATTGCTGACGGGCTTGCTTGAGCTCTTCCTCGCGCTTCGCCACGTCCGCTTTGACTTTGTCGATTTGGTCAATCACGACTTCCACCGGGGACCTTTTCTTCCACGGTTTCCGATCGCCTTGGTCTGTCTTCTTTTCAGGGGTCATACATTTTTCTCCTTTGATTCATTGAAGTCATGGGTTAAGAACATCAGACAACGGATTCTCGCGATGTCGAGTTCGAGCTCGTATATCGCATCGATCACGCTCTCTTCATCGTGTCGTTGAAGGTGAGCCGACGCATCGATGAGGCGTCGGATGATTGTTTTAATGATCGTTGCGGAGTGCTGGAAGATCATCGTCCGCATCACGTCGTTCGATGGAGTCGGCGTTGCCATTGGATTCCCTCTCTTTCTCCTTCGCGAGTGCCTCCTGTTGCGTAACCCATTCCTCAAGTTTTCGGATGGCGTCACGCTTCATTGGCAGCTCCACGTGGGTGTAGATGGAATTGACCTCTTCACCGCTCGAATGCCCCATGAGTGCTTTGCGGACCTCCTGCATCACTCCGGCCTCCATGAGCCGCGTGTTGAACGCGTGGCGAAGATCATGGAAGCGGTAGTAGGAGATGCCCGCGCGACGGATGGCGGCCTTCCAAGCGGTTTTCACGATGCGGATGGGTTGCCCTTTGAAGGTGAAGAGCAACCCGTTTGGTTGTGCTGAGGCGGCGAGGAGGGCCTGGAGCCTCCGGGTGAGCGGAATTTCCCGACCTTCCCCACCAGCCGTTTTTGAACGCGTGACAGAGAGTAGGCCTCGGCGAAGGTCGACGTGTTCCCATCGTTCACCGAGAAGTTCTCCCCGCCGCATTCCGGCGTCGAGCGCGGCGATGATGATTGCGCGGAGGTGTGGCGCGGCTGCTTGAAGCAACTGCCCCTCCTCCGCAACGCTCATCACCCGTCGCGGGATGCGCCGCTCGCGAACGAGCGGCATCCGAGACAACGGGTTCGCCGCGAGGAGTCCCTCATCCACCGCCCAATAGAGGAGGTGGCGGAGGGCTTCCAGGTCGCGGTTCACCGTGGTTTCGGAAATTTGTTTTTGCGCGTGGCGGTCGGCGCGGAACTCGCGTGCGAGCCCCTTGTTGATGCGCCCGATGGGGACCCCACCGAAGTACGGCAGAAGGATCTTCAGCCGATCAAGGTGGTAGCGCTTCGGTGACGCTTCGGCGATGAATCGCGCCGCAAGTTCACCGAAGGTCATCTCGGGAACCGGTACGCGCATCCCGAGCCGTGCGAGCGCCAACTCTTCCTTGTACTGCTGGTCGATCTTCTCGGCGATTCGCCGATTGGTCGTGCCAGTCGATTTTGCGTGCCGAACCCCATCGACGTACACGTAGGACCACCACACGCTTCCTCGCTTGTACAGCGACATCGATTCATCACCTCCTTTCGTTTTGTTTTTCAATGAGCCAACGAACGACTTGATTGCGGTAGAAGATGAACCTTCCGCTTCGGCTCGCCCTGAAATGCGGCAAGCCCTGGCGAAGGCATTGCTGGCGGACGGTCCAGACGGAGCATCCGATGAGTCGTGCGACCTCCCCTATCGCGAGCGGCTCGCCCAAACGCTCGTCGACGACCGCTCGTTCTCCGCCCTCCGCCTCGGGCAATGCTTCGGGCAGTTCTGCCCTACGCGGAACGAGGGAAACGCTCGAAGAACCAGACGTTTCCAAGCGACTGCGAAACCTGACTTGCGTGTCTTTCTCGGTCACGAACGGCCTCCCTTCTCGCGGCGCAATGAGTGAAAGAAACGCTCGACGATCTTCCGCAACCAATGCGGAATCTGAAGCCACATCCACCAGAGGAGCCCGATGAGAATGACCGTCCCTACCGCCGCCCCTTGGACTTGAGCATTCGAGAGAGCGGCTTTCAGAACCTCCACGATGAAGAACAACGAAACCAGCAAGAGGACAGCGCCCGCGACCAACATCGTGAGAACGACAGTCACTCTCGTCCGGAGGGGCATCTTCGGTTGTGGCGTTGAGAATTCGCGGCTGCCGCACTGAGAACAGACTTCCGCGTTTCGTCCATTCACGTGGAGACGGGGGCAGAGCTTTACGTCGTAACTCCTCCCGCAGTAATTGCAGAAGAGAGGCTCCCCCGGTGTGACGTGGTTGCAGTGGTAGCAATATTTCATGGGAGTTGTACCAGTGATCGCCGCTCGTCATCCCGTGGCCGGAGCCAAATGGGAGACCAGAAGCCATCGCATCGGATCGATTCAATGGTCGTGAACCAGAAAATCTTTTCCGTGGCTGTGGCGACCACCGAACGGATCGATTGCAGCCTGCGTTCGGACGTGACGATCACGAGGACCCTGAACCGCTGTTGTCCGAACTGGCCTTCGAATAGACCTGATAGGGCGTACCGTAGATATTCCTTTACCTTTTCCTTCCAGACCTTCCTGCCCTCGCTTCCGAGATCGACTTCGAGGAACGCCGCGAGGGTGCCCCCGGGATTTGTGATTTCCGCGTAGCCGTCGGGAATCAAAGAGAGACCTTGGTGCAGAGATTCGAAGAAACTCATCCAGCGGAGAAAGCGGACGGTTCCGCTGGGTGCCGATTGGTATTTCAAGGTGCAGTAAATCTCGTTGATCGATAGCTGATGCGTGACAAAGACATCGGCAACGAGAACTTCATCGCGTCCCCGCCTCGGACCCCGGTACGGAACATCGACGATCCTCGCTCCCTCGGGTGATAGTGCGTAGAGCGCCTTCTGTCCGCCTCCGGAAGTTCCGAGAAAGAATCGGCGAAGGAATCCCGCCCGCGTAAGCGCAAGCAACCTGCTGTTCGCCCGCGTCGTCGAATGGAATCCTGCGACGACCTTTGCCTGTTCTCGGTCCACGACGCGCAGAATCGAAAGTTCCTTGAGGAACTGTCGGTCCCGCTCTTGAATCACGATGGCGCGACGGTCATTCCCACCCATGGAGCACCTCGTCGGTTTTTTGGGTAAACGTTGCTTGGCGGGCGGCGATATCGCGCTCGATGTGCGCGCGCACTTTCCCCCGTGAAAGCCGCGAACGATTCACGAGATCGGTCGGATCCACTGCGGGCTCCCGAACGGACGGCACGCGCAGTTCCTGTGAGCGATCTGAACCGGTCTTCACGATAAAGTGCCGCTGGGGAAGATTCTTCAATCGTTCAGCGAGAGGTTTTCCGCCGTCGAGCGCTTGGGCCACCTGCGCGGCGTCTTGGCTCGACAGTTGAAAGAAGACCTGCGTGCCGACGGAGAGAATCGCGGCGCGCATCTCGGCGGGATACTGGTCGAGGAACTGATTGGCGCTCACGACGCCGACGCCGAATTTGCGGGCTTCCGAGAGCAGCGTTTCGATGCCGCTTCCGTACGCGACCAAGTTTTGGATTTCGTCGCAATAGAGCGTGAAGAGCGAGCGCTCGGTCCGAGCGAAGAGAGCGTTCTTCACGACGGTGAGGATCAGGCTCCCGAGCGTCGGAGCCTGTTCTCCCAATTTTCCTTTTTCAAGGTTCACGATTACCCAGTGGCCCTGGTCCATCGCGTCGCGGATCGAGAAGGTCGATTGCACTTGACCCACGATGTGGCGGAAGTGCGGGTCGGCGGTGAAGGCCGACGTCTTGTTGAGAATCGGTTCCCGCATCGTCGCCCGCATCGCTTCGCTCGCCTGGTCATAGCGGAGTTCGAAGTACTGGCGGACCTCGGCATTCGGCACGTTCTTGAGACAGGTGGCGCGAAACGTTCCATGCGCGAGGAAGGGTGCAAGTTCGACGAGGGTGAGATGGTTCGCCGCGAGCACGTAGAGCGAATTGCGCAGCAGTTCATCCGTACGGGCCCCGAAGTGATCGAGCGACCAGCGTCGTTTCAAAACCTCGGCGAATTCGGCGATGCGGACGAAGTCCGGTGCATCTAGTTCAAGAGGATTGAGCCCGACGGAGACGATGGGGTCAGCCGGCTCGACGAGGACGAGTTTGTCGCTCAGATGGCGACGGAGCTGCCGTTCGCGGGCATTCACGGTCCGGAGAAGAAATGGTGTGGCATCGCCGTGGAGATCGAAGTACAAGAAACCTCGGTCGGCGGCGATGTCCTGTTGAGCCAGATGGCGCAAGAACGAACTCTTGCCGCTCCCGGTCTTTCCCAGGACCGCAATGTGCATCGTGCGCCGGGCGTTACTGAGCGACCGATGCCGTCCCGTCACCTCGCCGTCCGACACCTGACTTCCGAGATCGAGAGTTCCGCGCTCTGACCACGCTCCGCGTTCCTGCCCGCGAAAGCGGTTCCACAGAAACGCAAACAGTTGTTCGAAGAAGTGGATCATCTCGATTTCGATTGTCAGGGGGCGAAAAACGAAAACGGTAACAGGAGGGAGGTTTCGTACCTGCGAAGGACAAAACCCAGGGGCGCGACCTTTCGTCGGCCCCCAGGTATGTGAAGAGTGCGCTGACCCCGCCCGGCAAAACCTATCGCTTGAAGTTCATGATGAGGACTTCGCGATAGCGACGGCCAGCGTGCTTTTGAGCGGTGTAGGAGAGCTCGACTCCCTGGATATGGAAGCGATGGAACAGGGTGCGGACTTCGGGCACATCGTTGAGCGTCAAGATGAACTTGCCTTTGACCTCCCTCAAACGCTCTGCGAGCTTTGCAAAGTCAGCCGCTTCGAAGTTGTACCGATAGAGTTTCCGCCCGAAATACGGTGGATCGAGGAAAAAGAGCGTCGCGGGTCGGTCGTAGTTCCGAAGCACCGCTTCGTACGGAAGACAGTCGATCTGCACTCGTTCCAATCGCTTATGAGTGTTTTCAATGAGCTCGGGGAGACGTCCCGGGTTGAATCCGGGAGGTTGGACCACGTGCCAATGGTAGGTGGGATGGCGCACGAGGCTCGCGAATGAGTTCTTCAAGAGATACAAATACCGCGCCGCCCGCTGAATATCGGTGAGCGTTGCGGGATCGGTCGCCCGAAGAAGGTCAAAATACTTGCGGCTCACGAACGCGAAGCGCACGTATCGGAGGAGCTCTTCATGATGCGATTGACAGATGCGGAAGAAGTTCACGATCTCGCCGTCGAGATCGTTCAACACCTCCACCTTCGACGGCGGCTTATGAAAGAACACTTGCGCGCCTCCGGCAAAGGCTTCTACGTAGGTCGTGTGCTCCGGAAAGAGCTCGATCACGCGCTTCGCAAGGGTGCGCTTTCCTCCGATGTATGACAGCGGTCCAATCATTACTCCTAAAATGAACGTCTGCCCTCTACTACCGAGACGCTTCGACGAGGGCATAGTCGAAGCGTGATTCTCAGCTTACCGGTGTGAGGGATATTTGAAAGGCGCTGGAATCCGCACGCGATGCGGGTTCCTTGGTGGTCGCTCAAGTCTTATCATGTTGGAATAGCGCCTTGGATATAGCCGCTCATTTTCTGGACTAAGAGGAGTGGCGGAAGTAGGATTAGGAAGTTAAACGCACGGCATCCACCAAGCATGAAACATACCTTGCCTCCCAGCCCTTCGGTCTCCGAATGGCTAACCCGAAAACAGCTGATCGATTCGATGCTCAGGGCATCTGGCTGGAAAGTGGTGCCATACGTTGAAGGGAGACCATTAACCGGACAGCACTGCTTCGCCATCGAGGAATATCCCACCTTGGCGGGACCGGCAGACTACGCTTTGTGTGCGAATGGCCAAATAATCGGAATCGTCGAGGCGAAGAAACTCACGCTGGGACCCCAAAACGTTCTGTCCCAGGCCGAGCGATATTCAAGGGGCTTGAAGCAGCCAGGGATTCACTTTGGGGAATACGGCGTGCCTTTCCTCTACTCGACCAATGGCGAAGTAATTTGGTATCACGATATTCGCTACGCCCTTAATCGCTCGCGACAAATCACTCGTTTTCACACGCCCGATGCCTTAGGTGAAATGCTCAATCGAGATTTTGACGAAGCATTGCGACAACTGCACGCGCTTCCGAATAACAACGCAAGACTTCGTCCTTATCAGCGAGAAGCCAACGACGCCATCGAGAAGGCCATTTCCGAGCGGAAGCGCGCCATGCTCGTCGCGATGGCGACCGGTACCGGGAAGACGTTCACTCTCGTAAACGAAATCTACCGCCTCATGAAATCGGGTGTAGCGAAACGTATCCTTTTCCTTGTTGACCGCCGTTCTCTGGCTGCCCAGGCAGTTCGAGCCTTCGCCTCATTCGATGCCGATCATGGCCTCAAATTTGACAAGGTCTATGAAATGTATAGCCAGCGATTTCAAAAGGAAGATTTCGGAGAAGAGGAAAAATTCGATCCAAAGATGCTCCCCTCTTCCTATCTTCTGAGCCCCAAACCCGGCAACGCATTCGTTTACGTATCCACGATCCAGCGAATGACGATCAACCTGTTTGGACGCGAGGCCGTCTGGGGCGGTGAGGAAGAAGTTGAGGATGAAGCGGAGAAGCTCGACATTCCGATTCACGCATTCGACCTCATCGTTGCCGACGAATGTCATCGCGGATATACCTCCTCGGAAGTAGCCATCTGGCGGAAGACGCTCGACCATTTTGATGCCGTCAAAATTGGGCTCACGGCAACGCCCGCCGCGCACACTACCTCGTATTTCAAGGACATCGTCTATCGCTATGAATATGAGCGAGCCGTGCGGGAAAACTTCCTCGTGGATTACGACGTCATAAAAGTGAAATCCAACGTGCGCATCGAAGGCATCTTCCTCAAGGAAGGAGAGGAAGTGGGCCTCGTGAATCCACAGACCGGTTCCAAGAAAATGGACGTGTTGGAGGACGAGCGGGCGTTCGACAGCGCTTCAGTGGAACACGACATTACCTCTCCCGACTCCAACCGCAAAATCCTGGAAGAAATCAAAAAGTATGCGGTTGAACATGAGGAGCGGTACGGACGATTTCCGAAGATTCTGATATTTGCGGTCAATGACTTGCCGCACACTTCGCACGCGGACCAGCTCGTAGACCTTGCGCGAGACGCCTTTGGGCGTGGGGATGCGTTCGTGCAGAAAATCACCGGGAGTCCCACGGTGGATCGACCCTTGCAGCGCATCCGCGAATTTCGTAACCGCCCGAACCCGGCGATTGTCGTCTCGGTGGATATGATGACAACCGGCGTAGACATCCCCGATCTTGAGTTCATCGTGTTCTTGAGGCCGGTCAAATCGCGCATTCTTTTTGAGCAGATGCTCGGGCGCGGCACCC
>Ga0210409_10002788_pt1 | contig 20262 bp, 15 predicted proteins | sample IncBWH17MmetaG_FD_161649 | JGI IMG/M metagenome (GOLD analysis project Ga0210409, IMG submission 161649) | Forest soil microbial communities from Barre Woods Harvard Forest LTER site, Petersham, Massachusetts, United States - Inc-BW-H-17-M | ecosystem: Environmental > Terrestrial > Soil >...
AAACACTTCAGCCTCGAAAAAACGAGCCTGCTTGCGCGGATGGTCGAGGTTTGGGGAGAGGTTCCCATCGCGTTGATTCAGAAACTCGACGTCCGTCACTGCCAGTACGGATACGTCGGTATACAGGACTACACGCTGTATCCGCTTCTGCGTCCCGGGTCGTTCGTACAGATCGATAGCCACCCGAATCGCGCCGGAGCAGGGGAATGGCGCACCGAATTCGACCGGCCGATTTATTTCGTTGAACTGCGGGATGGATACTCGTGCTCCTGGTGCGAAGTGCGCGGATCGCAGATCACTCTGATTCCCCACCCCCTCTCGGGGTGCATGATCCGCCAATTTGCCTATCCCACCGAGGCGGAGATCATTGGACAAGTGACGGGCGTGGCCATGCGCCTGGTTCCCTCATCGGACGAACACTCAAGCGCGTCTCCAAGATTGCCGAACTGACTCTGTATCCGCAGGAATCTCTACACGGTACGGTTCGAGCTTCCTCCAGGCAGCAATGAACTCACCCGGGTCACACGGATGGCTTTGCACCATCTCTTCCGCATTCGACGCGCTCAGGTTTCTTCGTTTCCGCGGCGTCGGGGCGGTATTCCCAAACGAACAGAAGCAGCCGTGCCGCGGGCAGAGTCACTGCAAGAGACGCGTGGTGTGAAGGACTTGGGCGGGCCCCGAGTACATCCCATGCCGCCGCCTTGGGTTGCGCCGGCGGCCGCCTCTGTCGTTTTCCTTGATAGCTGCCGCCAGGGGCTTCGGTGGTGACCATCAATCCGGCAACCGATGCCGCATTTTGCAGAGCCAGCGAGTCACCTTAGCCGGATCAATCGCGCCAGGCTTGACCAGGTCATCGAACTCCGCCCGTCTCAGCATTGAAGTTGAAGCCGAAGTTATCGTCCGCGCATTCGCGCTTGCGACCGACAACCAGGGCTGCCCATCTCGAGTCCCCGGTAGGACAATCGGAAGCCAATCAAAACCCCGGCGGCCGCTCGCCGGCCACGCCGAACGTGCGCTCCAGGGCAAGCCCGGCACGCCCGAGCGTGCCCTCGTCGAACAGGCGCCCGATCAGGGTGACGCCGTGGGGCACGCGGCGCGGCTTTGAAAATTTCGGCAGCGGCCTGTCTGGGTCCGGCGCCCAGTCGCTACGCGCCTCCGACACCTCGACGAAGCCTGCGCGCAGTGTCAGCGAAGGATGCCCGGTGAAGTTGGTAATGGTCAACATTTCGTCGCGGAGCGAAGGCACCAGGAGTAGGTCCACCTCAGAGAAGACTCGCGCCATTTCGTTGGCCACTTTGCGCCGCAGCCGGTCGGCCTGGACGAAATCGACTGCCGATAGGAACCGGGCCTGGCGGAACATGTTGGGCCAGGCGTCGGGCGTCTGGACCTTCAGCTGATCCAACCCGTGGCTGAGCGTGAGCTCCTCGAACGCCGCCGCCCCTTCAGCGAAGAGGATCAGGTTGAGTGAGTCATAGGGCCAGTCGGGAATGGCCACCTCCACCGGAACCATGCCGAGCTTCATAACCGCCCCGAGGGCGGCGCGGTCAACGTCGGTCGCGGGATTTTCCTTCATCCAGCCCGGGAAGTAGCCCACGCGTAACCTCTCTACGGTCGCACCTGAATCGAAGTCGAGCCTGCTAGCAACACTTGATACATCACCCGGGTCGGGTCCGGAAATGGCATTCAGCACCAGCATTGCGTCCTCGACAGTGCGGGTCATCGGGCCGAGCTTGTCGAGCGACCAACAGAGCGTCATCGCGCCAGTGCGCGGCACGCGGCCATAGGTGGGCCGCAACCCGGTAATCCCGCAGCGCATGGAGGGGCTTACGATGCTGCCCTCCGTTTCGCTCCCGATGGCGAAACTCACCAATCCCGCCGCCGTGGCAGCGCCAGGGCCCGCGCTCGAGCCCGACGATCCTTCCTCCAAAAGCCACGGGTTCATCGTCTGGCCCCCGAACCAGATGTCGTTGAGTGCCAGCGCACCAAGGCTCAGCTTGGCCACGAGCACGGCCCCCGCCTCCTCGAGACGCCTCACTACCGCGGCGTCCGCCGTCGGCACGCGGTTCCTGAAAGGCTCGGCGCCATAGGTGGTGGCAATACCAGCGGTGTCGACAAGGTCCTTGGCGCCCCAAGGGATTCCGTGCAGCGGGCTGCGGTACTTGCCCGCAGCGATCTCCTCGTCAGCCTTCTTTGCTTGTGCGAGCGCCAGCTCGCGGGTGAGCGTGATGATGCAGCGCAGTTTAGGATTAAAACGCTCCAGTCGCTCGAGATAGACGTGCGTGAGCCTCTCGGAACTGAGCTTGTGCTCCTCGATCCATCGCGAGAGCTGTGTCAGCGGGGCAAAGGCAAGGTCCTCGTCCCTCGAAGGCAATGGTCCCGGATCGATCTTGGTTCGGATAAACCGGTCACGCTCCGGGCCTGCCTTCTGGCCCGGCCGCACCGCGTCCCAGTGCGACCAAGGTGCGAGCGTCGGCTCCAGTGCCAACTTGCGCGGCCCCGTGCGTCGCTCATAGAGCGGCGCCATAGCATTGCGCCAGCTGCCTGCTGCCGCGGCACGCTCGGCTTCGCTCAACTCCACGCGAACGAGCTTCTCCGCTTCCGCGAAGGTGGATGGCGAGACCTCAGGTCCTACCGGCGGTGCAGTATCGAATGCGGGCGGCGCCCCAGGCGGAAGATCCGCGGGTTTCTGTGTCTTGCTGCGGCACGCCGCGGCCGCGCCCGCCAGTCCGAGAGACGCATAGGTCAAGAAGTGCCTGCGCGTTTTCAACATGTTTCCTCCCAGCCGCATTGTAGTCGGGCCTCGAACCCGAAACCCACCTATTTCAGACTATATATACAACCGCGGAATGAGATTCGGTTCAGCTCGCCGTGCGTGAATACGGAGCGGTGGGCCAGAGCGGATAGGCTTCCCGTTGAACGAGACAGATCCAACCCAATCGTGCAAATCGGGGCCGCCGGGGGGCTCAGTCGCATCGCAAAACTCGTTGGCAGTTCGCGTTGCTGACGATGTTGACTCTCGCCCGCTGCCTCCCATGTGAGTCAACCTCCCCGGACGAGCGTCCTCAACGCTCGCCTCGAAGATGCCAGCGGTAGCATGCCGGTAGGCACCTGAGGACATCGTGACCCTGGTTAAAATCAGACGGGGATTCCGGAGTCGCGTTCTATTTGGGAAAGGCAGTTTGGTCGTTGCGAACGACGGCGTCAATCCTCATCTAGAGCGGAGATCCTACTTTGGCAGGAACCGTGCGGAGAAAATTTCTGTATTCGTCGGCTTCATCGCCTCTTTCCCCCGGCTGCGTCTATTGCCGGGAGGCGGGTGAAAGCCCTCCCCCCCGGCGCGACGCACTATTATTTTCTATCCGACTCGAGGCGCAGGTTGTTCGTAACCGAGAAGACTCCAGGAACGGCATTCGCCCGGATGTTGACCAAGTCCTTGTCGGACTGGCTCGCCACGACGCCCTCGAGCGTCACATGACCTTCCTTGACCACGATGTGGATCGATGAGACGCTCCCCATCGCGTATCGCTCGAGCGCCGGTTCGCCGAAGATCGCGCGAAACTCAGCGCGTCGGATTTGGTCGTCCATCGGGGACGGCGGAAGGACTTCGATGTCATTGACGACCTTCGTGACCCCTTCGATATTCTTGACTGCGTTTCCGGCGTCAATTTTCAGGGTTGGGTTCACGACCTGTCCGAGCAGTGTCACCTCGCTTCCATCGACTCTGTACTCGAGGTTGTCGAAGACGGAGTACCACGGAAGCGTCACCAACTGGTGCCGCACCTCCGTCGCCAGCCAGGATTCGTAATGGGCCACATCGCGGGGCGACTCGGTCTTGGAACTTGTCGCCGCGTAGGCCATAGTCCCCGTGTTCAAGAGCATCGTCAGAGAAAACAGAACCAGAAGTAGACGACCTGCCAGGGTTTCAATGAGTTTGCCCATGGCGCACCTCCTATCCGTTCGTTGCTTTTCTAACCAAGTGGATGCCGCATCCCAGGTTCTGGTTGCACAAGAGTTGGTCTAAACCAACGATATGGCTCCTCAACTTTAATGTATCTACCTGAAATACAATAAGTTATTAATTTCATACATGTACTAATATAATCTTATAGTTTTGCACTAAGATTATGAATTATGTAGCAGACCTCCGGTGGTGCGGCCCGGCCAGCGCCGGGCGCGTTGCTGGTTGAACTCGACCAAACTAAATAGAGCGACATCAGTTCTGTCTTTTCATCGCGGTGGGTTCAGGCGGAGTCGAGCCTAGCTTCCGTGGTGTTTAGTGCCGTCGTGTCGGTTGGGGCATTCTCGCTGCCGCCGCGTGACGACCTGGTCGACAATTCGTTTCCACAATCCCACTGTGGTTCTCGGGCCCACAACGGCTCGCCGGGCGACTTCAGGGAGAACCGAACTTCATCCGACGATTACAGGTGAGATCTCGGCTGCCTGGTTTGTTCGCCGTATGTGAGCATCGAGGACGTCGTCGAGCTCTTGCGGACGGACCGGTTTCGACAGGTAGCTGTCCATTCCGGCCGCTAGACAGCGTTCCCGGTCTCCTTTCATGGCATGGGCGGTTAGTGCGACCACCGTTTGGTGCTTACCGCTCTTTCGCTCCTTTTCCCGAATGGCCGCAGTGGCCTCGAATCCATCCATCTCCGGCATCTGCAGATCCATCAGAACCAGGTCATAACTCTCCTTCTCGAGTGCTTCGAGCGCCTCGCGGCCGTTTGCCGCGATCGATACTCGGTGGCCTCTCTTCTCGAGCAGCCGCGTTGCGAGGCGCTGGTTCACCTGGTTGTCTTCGGCGAGCAACACGCGCAAAACGGGCCCGCGGCCACGAGCGTCAAGGAGCGAATGCCTGGTGAGCAATGGAATCGGGCCTTCCTGCTCACGTGCCCCGAGTACCCGGGCGATGGCCTCGCGCAATTCGGATTGCCGGATCGGTTTCATCAAGTATGCAGCCAATCCAAGTTCCTGGCAGCGCGCGCCGTCACCTCTGTTGCCCGCCGAGGTGAGCATCATGATCGTGGTCGTCGACAACTCCGGCCTCAATCGAATTCGCTCGATCAGATTGAAGCCGTCCATGCCTGGCATCAGCAGGTCTGTCAGGACCAGAGCGTACGGTTCTCCTGCTTCCCGAGCTGCGGATAGTTCAGCGAGAGCCTGTTCTCCCCCTTCGACCGATTTCAGCCGCATCTCCCAGCTGCCCAGCATTTCTTCGAGAATCCGCCGGTTCGTGCGGCTATCGTCAACGATCAGGACTTTTACGTTTCGCAGAATCTCCGGTGATGCAATCGGTGCGACCACGATCGGGTTCGCCTCGGCGACGCCGAGCCGCACCGTGAAATGAATCCGGGTTCCCTGGACCACTTCGCCATCCACCCAGATTTTCCCTCCCATCAGCTCGACAAGCCGCATCGAGATGGTCAGTCCCAGGCCGGTCCCTCCGTATTTCCGGGTGGTAGAGGTATCCGCCTGAGTGAATGCGCGAAAGATCAGTTTTTGCTTCTCCCGAGGTATACCGATCCCCGTATCACTTACTGCAAAATGAAGAAAGCGATCTGCCCCATCCCCCGTTTCAACCTCAACTTTCAGGGACACTTCCCCCTGGTCGGTGAATTTAATCGCGTTGCCAACGAGATTGGTCACGACCTGGCGCACACGGGTCGAATCACCGCGCACGATCTGCGGCACCTCAGAGGCGACCTCACACAACAGTTCGAGTCCCTTCTCGTTGGCCCGTAGCGCGAGCATCTTCATCGTCCCTTCCAAACAATCGCGCAGGCTGAAATCGACCGCCTCGATATCGAGTTTCCCGGCTTCAATCTTGGAGAAGTCCAGGATGTCGTTGATCACCCCGAGCAGCGAATCCGCTGACATCTTGACCGTGTCCATAAATTCGCGCTGCTCTGGCGTCAGTTCAGTTTCGAGCGCCAAGTCGGTCATGCCGACGATGCCGTTCAGAGGCGTGCGAATTTCATGGCTCATGTTGGCCAGAAATTCGCCCTTTGCGCGACTCGCTGCTTCCGCGGCTCGGCTCGCAGCTTGCGCGACCTGTCGTTCGGCCTCTGCACGCTCCCTCGCCCTCAGCAAAGCTTCGTTGGTCTTGGCGAGATCCGCAATCCGAGCCTGAACGCGCGACTCGAGCTCGCCCTGCGTCCTGCGCAGCTCCTCCTCGACTTGCTCGCGCTCGATGATCTGTGTCGCGAGAGTTTGATTGGCGAGACCGAGGCGGGTTGTGTTTTCTGCCTCTCGTTTGAAGATGGAGAACATGCTGGTGAACAGGCCGGCCAGCACAAGCGTGTATCCGAGAAGTTTGAGCACGTGGGCGGCGAAGAAGGAGGAATCAAGCGGAGCACCGTAAAGAGCCATGTAACCCACGTGGCTTGCAGCTGCCACGATGAGCGAAAGCACCAGCCAGTGTTCGAAGTCGTCGGTTCTGCCAGTGCCTTTGCGCCAATATCCGACAGCCGCTAGCCCAAAAAACAGAGCCGGTACGAGCTCCAACGGTCGTCGCACAATGAAGTTCCGATAGTACGCAGGAGGCAGCTGGACCAGAGAAAAGAAGAGAAAACTGACCAAAGTCCAGGCTCCGACAAGCGAGTAGACAACAGACTCTCGGATCCTTCGCCCCGTGGGCGGCTCCGTCTCCGCGTTCCAAGCCAGCAGGCTAGCAAACATGAGGAGGGACAAGAACACGCGCGAACTGGTCCCGCTCCAGGCAGCCGTGAATGTGAAGGCGGACAGCGTACGTCCTACGGGCAATGTGGAGCCCGCCACCGCATGATAGCCGTCAAGAAGTGCCGCTCCGAGAAAACCACTGCCAAGGAGTAAAAATGTGCTGCTTTTTCGAGTGTAATAACGCACCAGCGCCATGGCGCCGGTCATGAGTGCCAATAGCGTGGCGACGGTCTCAAACAGGGTGTGAAGCTCGGTGGTGCCGTGCCAAGACATGCGGCGGACGGGCAGAACGGCCAAGAGCAATACGGCGCAGAGAAGCGAATAGACGAGACTTCGTCCGACTCGGTTTGAACGGGCGCACTTCATCTAAGTGCTTATCGGCTGAACCGACAGGGATCATCAGTGCCCCGAGTCGAACCGGGGACGGTGCGCTGTAGGTGTTACCTGGCCGTATCGGCCATTTCCAGCCCAAACTTCCTCGCGCGATAACGCCGAGTTTCGACTTAAGGGGGGCGTTCCTCGGTACTTCGCCAGTGGCCCTTTTCCTGCCCCCCCGCACCCGGTCGAAGGAAACCTAGCCAGGCCGGATTTCCTTCGATTCTCCGACGAGCTAGTAAGCACCGCCGATTCGGGCGCTTGGTACGAGATGACCGCTCAGGACCTAAAGCCCGCCCTCTCGTCACCTAAGCGGCCTGGCCCACTCGTCGACCGACATCCCTGACACGATCTCATTCCGAAGAAGCGAACTATTAGGCGGTCGAGAGCGAGACTTGCGAAGCAAATGCGCGCACCCACCCGCTCACGCCTTTTCATTCTTTTTTCGAATCTATTTTGTGTCTGTCAAAGCAACGTAGGTGCCGAGCCCGATCATGGCCAGTCCGGAAGCTATCCGTTGCCGACGCCGGAAGCGCGCGCTCGTCTTGAGCTTCTTCTCAAGAGGCGCCGCAAGGAAAACAACGACCAGATCGGCACTCGTATTGAGGATCACCGACAGAACCCCTAGAGTGACGAATTGCAGAAAGACGTGACCCCGGTCTGGACTGATGAACTGGGGGATGAAGGAGAGGAAGAAAAGCGCCGTCTTCGGATTCAAGACTTCCGTAACGATGCCCTGACGAAGGGCGCCCGCCACCGGCAGCGATCGCTCGATGGTCATCTCGGCAGCACCGCTTCGAATCATGCGGATCCCCAGCCAGATCAGATAGGCCGATCCTGCATACTTTACGGTGTGGAAGGCCACGGCCGAGGCAGCAAGGATTGCGGAGATTCCGAGCGCAGCAGCCAGGACGTGGCCGAGGCCGCCGAAGAACGTCCCCAATGCCGAGTTGATCCCCTCGCGACGCCCTCCTGCCAGCCTACGAGCGAGCACATAGAAGATCCCGGGGCCTGGCGTGATGGCCAGCAGGAACGCTGCAATGAGAAAGAGTACAAAGCGGTGAGTGTCGAACACGAGCTGATTGTAGAGGCCCGGCCGGGGAGGTTTCAAGCGAGAACAATACGTGTCATCAACTCTTGGGCAAGCACGGAGAGTGCTCGTTCACTCGACAGACCCCAACCGTCCGGGAGCAGCAGCCGAAGGTCGTTTGGAACCCTCTCTTGTAAGGCGGTTCCGCTTCGCTCGTCAACCACTCAGTTACACAAACGGGCCGCCTGTCGCCGATCTGTTTGGCACAGCTAGAAGACCACCTTCAGCGCGAACTGGATCTCCCGTGCCGTCGTGCTCGTGCGAGTCAGGGCACCCGCCGCGGGATTTACCGTGCCCGTCCCGTCGAAGATGTCCGTGTTGGTGGGCGAAGCGGGCGGCGCAAAGTTGGTGTGATTGAAAATATTAAACATCTCCGCCCGGAACTGTATATTGAAATTCTCCGATATTTTCTTAATATAGTTGTTCTTGAACAACGAGAAGTCCGTCTCGACTACGCCCGGACCGGTCAATATGTTGCGACCGGCGTTGCCGCGAAGGTTAAAGCACCTGAGATCTCCCGCCGGGAGTGGCCCTCCAAAACTCAGCGGCGCCGGGTCGCAGTTCGCCGCCCAAGAGGCTGTGTTCGGCGCGGTGGGGACGGCGAAGCAGTTGGCACCTGTACCCAACGCAGGACCGATATTGAGATATAGCGGACCGTTCGGGTTGTTCTTGAAGTTCGAAGCGTAGGGATTGCATCGAGCGATCCGGTTCGGGACGTCCCAGTCGTCGCTGCTGAGCGTGCCCAGCGGATCGGCACCCGTCCCCCAGGTCGGGGTGAATGGAACTCCGCTGCTGGCCGTCACAATAGCCCCCAGTTGCCATCCACTCAATGACCAAGCGGCAAGCTCGGAGCCAAATTTGGGCGCCGGAACTTCCCAGCTACCATTCAGGACGAAGGTCCGCCCGATGTTGAAGTCAGAGACGCCACGGCTCAGTCTGGGAGCGAAGTAAGGCAAGCTCGAGATCGAGTTGCCGAACGCGTCTCCCGCCACCGTGGCCGAGCTCGTGTCAATGCTCTTGCTCCAGGTGAAAACGCCCTGCACCTGGAACCCGTGGCTTATTCTCTTCGACACCTGCAGTTCTAGAGCATCATAGTAAGAACGTCCCATGTAAAACATTCCGCGAACGGAGCCAAAGTTATCGTTGATGCGCGACGGGGGCTGACCCGTGGTGGGAAGGTTTCCGCCGCCATCCACCTGCGGCCAGAGATACCCGAGCGATGTCTTCGTCGGAATGACCAGATCGGCGTCGTCGACGCGGTACGGTTGATGAATGCCGCGCGAACCCACATAGGCAACCATGGCCGCCACGTTCGGAGTAAGTTGCTGCTGCACGTTGAGGTTCCACTGCGCAACGTAGTTGCGCTTGGGATTGGGGTCAATGAACGTTGTACGCAGTGTGTTCGACGGCAAGGTTGACGGAAGATTAGAAAAGAAACTACCAGGAGCCAGGTTAGCGATCGTCGTGTATTGAAAAAAGGGAGACGCCAGCGTCGTCAGGAGGATGAACTGGTACGGCAGCGGCAACACATCAAACAGGCCGACGCCGCCGCGGACCGCCGTCTTCCCGTTGCGGAATGGGTCCCAAGAAAACCCGATCCGCGGTTCGAAATTCCTCTTCGTGGGATTGCTGAAAAAGGGGTCGCCCAAATGGGGAGCGGCGCTCGAGAGGGTCGGCAAAACGGCGAGCTTGCCATGAATCTCGGTCGGCACCGTCGTCATCTCGTAACGCAGACCGAGATTAACGGTTAGGTTGGATTTCCAGCGCCAGTCGTCCTGCACATAGGCACCGAAGAGAGTCTGGCGAAGGTCGCGCGGTGTAACGGTGCTTGTGAGCCCCCCGTTGAATCTCCTAGGATTGTTCGCGTAAAAATCCTGCAACGTGGTGAAACTCCAGATTCCAGAGGGATCAGAAAAGGCAGTAGCTTGAAGCAGCATGCGCTCGACGGCGACGCCGAATTTGAGCGAGTGGGTGCCTTTGGTCAGGAAGGCGTCGTCGTACACCTGGAACGAGTTCCAGCGGTAGAAATAGATTGGCAGGCCGCCCACCCCGCCCGGCAGAGGGTCAATTCCGCCGCCGATCATGACCTGGGCCGCATTTTGGCCTGGAAAGGAGCCGAGTGTCTTGTCGGCTGCTGTCGGATTGATCGCGCTCACCCCTTGGTCATTGTTCACCAGTTCGTGGTTGTAGCCGAAACGAATGGCGTTCAGCAAGTTAGGCGTAAAGGCGTGCGTCTCCTCTGCGGCGACGATTTGTCGTGAAGTGAGAGTGCTGATCTGAACGTTGTTAAAGGAGTCCGGAGAGGTGTACGGAGTCTTGTCGAACATGTAGGTGCCAAACAGGCTGTCTTTTTCGGAGAACTTGTGGTCGATGCGAGTTGTGACGAAGTTTTCGTTGACCACCTGGTTGGTCGAGAAAGTGAATAGTGCGACGTCTCCGCTGGTCGGTCCATTTGGCACGGGGTAAAGCGCGAGATACCTCCGGGCAGCCGGATCGATCGGGACGGTGATGGGCAAACCGCTGTTCTTGTCGTGGATCATGCCCAGCCGGGCCAGAACCGAAGGCACGTGATCCACCTGCGGGATGCCCTTCGCCTGCCGGATGCCTTCATAGTCGGCAAAGAAGAATGTGCGGTTCTTGATAATCGGTCCCCCAAGGTCGCCGCCAAACTGGTTTCGCTTGAAAGGCGGAATCGTGCCGGCATCGAAGAAATTTCTTGCATCCAAGCGGCTATTGCGGAGGAATTCGTACGCGCCTCCGTGCAGCTCGTTTGTACCCGAGCGAGTAATGGCGTTGACGACCCCTCCGGATGTCTTGCCATACTCCGCCGAATAATTGCTCGTTAGGACAGAGAACTCCCGAATGGCGTCCACGCCCAGGTTTCCGCCGAGCACGCTTCCCGGTCCGCCATTGGCGTAATCGTTGAGGCTAACGCCGTCCAATCGATAGTTGTTTTGCTGCGGCCGGGCCCCGGAGATGGTCAACTGTTGTCCGAAGCCGCGATTGCCTCGATCCGACCCTGACGCGAAAGACGGCTGGGTGTAGATCGTATCAACACCCGGCTGCAGCGTTGCCAGGTCCGTCCAACTGCGGCCGTTCAGAGGCAGCTCACGGACCGTGGTGGCACTGACCACTGCGCTGATGTCGGAGCTAGCCAGCTCGATGGCAGGGGCTTCCGTGGTCACCTGAACCGTCTCGGTAGTCGTGCCGACCTGCATCGCCAGATTCAAGACCTGTGCGGCTCCTACGTTGAGCGTGATGCCCCTCCTCACCTCAGTCTTAAACCCTTGCGCCACAAAGGTTACGTCATAGGTCCCGGGCAGCAGGTTTGGTATGGTGTAGAAGCCGTCGGAATTTGAGCTTGCCTCGCGGGTGACGCCGGTAGCGGCGTTCTTAGCAGAGATGCTCGCACCGGGAATGACTCCACCGCTGCTGTCTACAACCGTGCCCGACACCGTCCCGCCTGCGACCTGTGCGCCTGCCGGAACTGAAACTGAAACGAGAATTCCGAACAACAGCACCGCTAACGCTACCGGACTGGCTTTAATCTGCTTCGAGCCGGATCCAAAACCCATTGGGCCCCCCCCTTGGCTTCGCAAAGGCTACTCTCAGGATACGATTTCAAGCGGTGATACCCTGATTCCATCCGCTTGTCAACTGCGAAGACAGCGCCCTGTCACGAATCGTTATATTGGTATTATGTTCCGGATCCGAAGTGAGACGAGCACTGGACTCCGAGGAGATGAGAACTTGAGCGGCCTCTGCTAGATCCCATTCCCGCAACTTGCGACCCGTGAACACCAGGCGATTCGGAGGGTTCGCGGAATCGATTGTTCAGAGGCGGAAGCAGCGCAATCCCCAAATCCGGCTGAAATGGTGCAAACTCCAGCGGTTCGCGCTACGGAGAAATTCATTATGACCCGGACTCCGGCCCTGCGGGCTGGGGTCACACACCCGGGCAAGCACTCTCCCGTGTGGCTCGACTCGCAGGGAGGTTCTTATGCAGTTCCAGCCTGGCCGCGAGCCATTGCGCCAGAGCATGAATCAATCAACGCGAAGCGAGGTTTAAACCAGCTCGGGTTTCATTGAGCCGAGAAATAAGTGACGACATTTCAAGAGCCAGGACAGGCTCTTCTGATCCCCTGCGAACTCAAGACTCTCGCAAGGCGGCCGATTGAATCCGACACCGGTTGAAACCGGTTGACGTTGACTCGACGAGTGCGGATAGCGTAGTATCCGCCGTCGAGATCCGCTTTTTCCAGTTCAGCTTTCTACAACTTCCCTTGTTTCCCCCACGGACGAGGGCGATCGAGCTACGGGAGTCCGGGAAATTGGCTGACCAACGCCCCACTCACGTTCGATGGCACATTCTCGCGATCCTCACAGGAGTAATGGTTGTGACTGCCCTCGGCCGCCTAAACCTTGGAATCGCCGGGAAGTATCTTCAGGACGAATTTCGGCTTTCGACTCAAACCATGGGATGGATTCTCGGTTCCTTTGCGTTCGGATATGCGCTATTTCAAGTTCCCTGTGGATGGGCCGGTGATCGCTTCGGTCCGCGCACGACGCTTACGCTGGCGATCTTGTGGTGGTCAGCGTTCACGATTTTGATGAGCCTGGTCCCCTACCTCGGCGGAAGCTCATGGTGGAATCTCGCCTGGGCTTTTGGACTTGTTCGGTTCCTAACCGGCGCTGGCGAAGCTGCAAGTTACCCGAATGCCAACAAGATCGTCGCTTTTTGGACGGCAAAGGGGGAACGCGCGATCGGTAGCAGCCTACTACTCGGTGGGGTCGGTGTCGGAGGCGTACTTGCGCCAATTTTATTTGCTGGAACAATGCAGCGATGGGGCTGGCGCTCTTCTTTTCTACTCTGCGGTGCGCTTGCGCTGATCGTCGCTCTGATCTGGTTTCTTTTCTCGACCAACCGACCGGAGGAGCACCCGCGCGTCAACTCCGCAGAACTCGAGATCCTGGGATCAGCACTGCGCGGTTACCAAGATCATTCGTTTCAGCCAAAAGGCACTCCGTGGCGGAAGATTCTCTCGAGCGGGTCGGTTTGGGGCTTGATTGTGAGCTATTTCTTTCACGGCTACACGCCTTACATCTACTTCGCCTGGTTCTTTATTTATCTCACCCGCGTGCGCGGTCTCACGATCACCCAAGGTGGACTCTGGGGCTCTACCCCCTTCATTGCAATGACCTTGATGGCGCCGCTCGGGGGATGGCTGTCCGACAAGGCGGTGGCTCGGTTCGATCGGCGCCGCGGACGGCAAAGTATCGTGTGGATTGGGATGACGTCTTCGGCCCTACTCCTCTGGGCGGGCAGCCACACGGTGAATAACACCTACGCAATTCTGCTGCTCGCCGGGGCGGCGGGTTTCAGCAATTTTGCTGCCCCCAGTTGGTGGGCCACCTGCATCGATTTGGCTCCGAATCATTCGGGATCGCTATCTGGTTTGATGAACACCTGTGCCAATCTTGCCGGAGGGATCGCGCCGATTTTGACGGCACGGATAGCGACGGCGTTTGGCTGGACGAAGGCCCTGGATTTTGCAGCGCTCGTGAGTTTCACGGCTGCAATCGTATGGGTCTTCGTAGATGCCAACAACAGCCTGGAAGCCGAGACAAAGTCTCCGATATTGCGGCAATCGTGACGAGCCCGGCAGGCGCCGGCGTCGAGGCACCACGGCATGACGGAGTGATGTCTCGGGCCGCACAGACCACATCCGCTTTCGATCATCGGTTCCTGCGAGGAGACGGCTTGTGAAAAGAATGACAACAGTCTTCCACGAAATGCTCCAGACTCCAGGTATTATCCACGCGCCGGTCGCTTACGATCCGCTAACGGCGAGGATCGCAGAACGAGTGGGCTTCTGCTGTTTGGATATTGGCGGTTACGCGCTTGGCGCGAGCTCTTGCGTTCCGGAACCACTTCTCAGCCTAGAGGAAGTCGTCCTGGCAACGCGGCGCATTACCACCGCCGTAGCGATTCCTGTGATGGTGGACGGTGGCGCCGGCTATGGAGATCCTACTCACGTAATTCGAACTGTGCGAGAACTGGAACACGCTGGCGCCGCTGCCATTCACATCGAAGACCAAATCTACCCAAAACGTATTCACTATCACAAAGGCGTTGAGCACATAATTCCGGCCGAGGAAATGTGTCAAAAAATTCGCTATGCCGTGAGAGCCCGGCGTGATCCTGACTTCATCATCGCGGCGCGCACCGACGCCATGCGTACACACGGCTTTGGCGAGGGCGTTCGAAGGGCGAATCTCTACGTTGAGGCCGGAGCCGATATGGCCATGATTTTCCCGAACACGGCTGAGGAGGCTCGTAACGCTCCAGCAGAGATCCACGCGCCATTAATCTACGTCAACAGCGAAGGGAACCGGCTCGGAAGGCCCATCTTTGCCGTCGGGGAACTCGAGACGATGGGATATAAGATGGTGAATGATGCAATCACTGCCATCACCGTCATGTTCAAGAGCGTAGAGGAAGTATTTTCACGACTCAAAGAGACCGGCCGCACGGGCATGGACCAAGCGGTTTTCACGAAAATTCGCAAAGAGATCGAGAACACGATCGGTCTTGAGGAATATTACCGGATTGAAGAGGAAACAGTTGAGAATCGAGAATAGAAGAACCGGTTCACACACGGCGGGTGCCGGCGTCTGAGACTGTGGGGAACATGGGAGGCGACGCGACGTATCTGTTTTTGCACTCCGGGCGAGGACAACGGTTTGCGTCCGGAGATGGATCGACCAAGGTATCCGAATGGATGACTCCGACCCTGGAGCGTTTCTTAGAGAAGGCACGGAACGTCTCCCCGCGCTACCGCGTCTCTGCGGCGGGAACCGCCCGGCAGTCACGCCCACGCTCCCCTCACTGCACGGTGAGGTGCGCATTTGGCGAGTCAGTAATCGGTCGCGACGAGCCCTAGCTGTGACTCCATCAATCTCATGGAAAACCGTGCTACGACATCAGGGGCTCTGTCGAGCGCGTCCGCTCTCACTATTGGTAAACTTGAGTTGAAGTTGCTTTTTGATTCCTAACTTCGAGCTCGTTTATGACCTGCTGGACGTTGGGAACACTGGCCGCGACCTTTTGCGCCTGCTCTCGTCTCAACTGAGAAACTACCGTCCCGGTCAAAGTAACGACGCCATTTTTGACGTCGTATCTGACGTCCTTGTTCATCCCGTGCCGAATCAGCGCAGCGTCAAGATTTTTCTCGATGCCCTGGTCCAAATCGGAGTTCACCGCTTTGGCTTCGCGTTCAACGCCTGGAGGAATCACTGCAATCTCGTTTGACACAACTTGCCCACTTGCATTGGACTTGGCAAGCGACTCGGCTTCCGACTTATCAGCGTCGGAGCGAACCTTCCCGGTCAAGCTAATAACCCCCTTGTCCCGATCTTGAGCGACCGAGACATCATGTAAGCCGGCCTGGTCAAGGGACCTGCGAATACTGTCAGAGACGTCCGGTGATTTCGGAGGTGCCGACGAACAACCCACGAAGTTTCCGACTACGAAGAAGACGACAAGAGTCACGAGTGATACGAAAGATCGCATGCTTGGCCTCCTCTGTTTGGCATCCGCGAATGCGCCGTTGCGGAAAATACTGGACCGAACTCTCCGCTAATGTGCCCTGACGATATGCGTTGTACCATGCCGGAAATTCCCTAGTACGATTCAAATCAACGTGTAGAAGCAATCAAATGTGGAATCGACGGAACCTGTTTTCCTAGGCAGGCGCGGGATCTACAGCAAGGTGTCGGAGAGACCTACAGCCTTTCGTCGATGGCGTCGCAACGCCCCGGCGGCTAGCATCTGCCAGTAAGACGCATCAGTGGTTCTCATGGCAGGTCGGGTCCAACGTCTTTTTTGAAACGCCCGATGAGAACGGAAAAATGACTCGACAAAGGCAACGACAGCATCCTGAGGAGGATTGAATATGGCAGGAAAGAACACAGCAGTTTTCGGAATCTACCCCACATACACGAGCGCTGAGAACGGAGTCGACGCCCTAAAAGCGGCCGGGTTTCGGAACACCGACATTTCGGTGCTATTCCCGGAGAATGCCGGCTCGAAGGATTTCGCACATGAGAAAGGTACAAAGGCCCCGGAAGGGGCGGTCGCAGGCGGAGGAACCGGAGCGATCGTGGGCGGCGTACTCGGATGGATCGCAGGCATCGGAGCTTTGGCAATTCCGGGCGCCGGACCTTTTATTGCTGCCGGACCTATCATGGCTGCACTGGCTGGAGTCGGAGTAGGTGGTGCCATTGGTGGTATCACGGGAGCACTGATCGGATTGGGAATTCCCGAGTACGAGGCGAAACGGTACGAGGGACGCATCCGGCAGGGTGGAATTCTGCTCTCGGTTCACTCTGACAGGTCCGAATGGACGAAGCGTGCGAAGGAAATTCTCGAACGCACAGGAGCACAGGACATCGCGTCTAGCGGAGAGGCGAGTGCCGACTACGCCAAGAGCGATAAGCCACTCTCGCGCGGAGCGACTGGCGGCGAGACCATTTAACTCACTCGACCCAGACCGACACGTGTTGGGGGGCATGGGGACGGCCGCCTGAATCCAGACTTCATTCATGGTAATCAACCCGCGATTGTGACCAGGCAAGAAAAGGGAAGGGCTGAGTCGTGGCCTGCGTGCGATACGATCACTACCCCATCCACCACAGGCGCGCGTCGTCGGTTCCTTCCCTGTTCTGCGCGGCCTTCCCCGTTGCTCAGCCGGATCGGGCATCCACAACTTCACCTTCGAGGCCCGCTCCAGCTTCACGCGCGTTACGGCCTGCCTGGTTGCTCATCCAACAGGTGAAGTGGGCTTTCTCACGAGGCCTCGATCCGACCGGCCAACCAGTACTACCAACCGATGACTACATGGGTGGCCGCTTCCGCCACCCGGTGCTCTGCGCCCTGCGGGCGCACTGTGAAATCCGCGCTGGCTTGCCTGCCGCTGGCACTGCTTCGTGCACATATGGTTTTGACGAACGACAACCCTTGGCGGGCAGTCACTTCATCAACGGAGAGGCCCCTATCATCAAGTGAGGAACGATGTCAGACGCGGAGGATGGGGGAACCCGGCTATGAAAGTCTGCCTGGCTCGCTAGATGCTGGTGCTGGAACACGCCGATCCCGCAGCCGAAGTATCGGCCGTTCCACTCCATAGTAGGAAGCAATGGCCGCCAACAGCGCCAGCATCATGTTCGCCGGAAACGCCGTGAACCATGACCTGTAATATGGATTGAGGAAAGGCTCCTGCCAGAGGTACAGGCTGTAGCTGATCGTGCCGATCCACACGGGCACCGTGGCATTCAGCAAGCGATACCGCATGACCATGGCGTTCTGAATACAAAGAGCGATGCCAACGTGAAGAATAGTCATACCGGCGAATAAATAGAATCGGGCATGAGGCTCGGCCATAAGCGGGAGTGTGAAGGTCAGGCCCCAGATCAGTAGGAAGCCGCGCCACTGGAAAAACCCGCGATGTTTGTCGAGAGCAGGCTGAAATAGCGCCAGCAGACAGCCGGTGGCAAGCGCATCTGCCACCAGCGGGAAAAAAGAATAGGTCCCCTGGGGTCGGCCAGCTGTGGCCAGCGCCACTCGGAGCACCGGGTCAATCACAAAAGTGCAGAGCGCCAACCGGCGCGCGAACGCTGTGCTGATTGCCATGGCTGCGGGCCAGATAAGGTAGAACTGCTCCTCCACCGATAGCGACCACAGATGCCCCATGACCCACGAGGGGTGGAGCACATATGAGCTCAAGTAGGTGAAGGCCAGAGCTATTTCGGTGGGGCGGAGGGTCACATAGAAAACCGCGGTGGCTACCAACATGTACGCATAGGCTGCCGGCAGAATGCGATACGAGCGGCGCACATAGAAATTCTTTAGTCCGATGGCTCCTGTCTTTTCGCGCTCACGCAAAAGAAGGGTCGTGATAAGAAAGCCAGAAATGACGAAGAATACCTGCACCGCTGCATTGGCGTAATAGGATGTCAATATCATGTCTTGGATAGGAAAATTCCGAGTGCCCGAGGCGTGGCCAAGCAGCACCAGCAGAATCGAGAGGGCGCGGAGCCCATCGAAAGATGGAATGCGGGATGATGACACCGAAGACATCTTGTTGATCTGATTCCATTTCCCGCCGGTTATTTCTGGCGCTCCCAGATTCTGTCACCGTTGGAAAATGTCTCAGCGACACGATAGCGATGCTGAAGATATTGGCGCAAGGGAGCCAGATGGTCCCCGGCGGGTTCGACGGGGTCGTCCAACCCATTGTACCATCCGACGAATCGTACCTTGTGTTCCTCGAGCGCTTCTACAACGTTCCGCACTTCTTCCGGCCTGGTGTAGTCGGTTGGCCTAACAAAGGCGACCCGAGTCGGATTCCGCAGCCTCAGATCGAAGCAGAAAAGCGGATCGCCGAAAAAGTAGTCACCTGGCTGAGTTCGATCGTGTACCCATTTCGTCGCCTGGTAAAGTACCGGCTCGAAGAAAACCGTGCGTCCAGTGGGGAGATCGAGATAAGCGCGCCACCGTGTCTGCGTCACCGTTGGCCTGGCGATTGCCAAGATCAAGACGATCCCCCATAGCCCCCGAAGCAATGTCCGCTCAACTTTCAGGGGAGCATCTAGAAGCCATACCAACATGATCAGCGCGGGCAGGGAAACCGTGTACAACCTGTTCCACGCCGGGGCTGAGGCTACCGCTAGAAACAATGAGAGCCCGGCAATGTTGACAAGCATCAACCGCTCCCATGGCTTATCGGGCCGCAATCGCGCCTCCTGCCAGTAGCGCGCGCAGAACAGAATGTAGACCAGTGGGATGAGAAGGTGTATCAGCGACCACGCAACCAAGTCGGGCCAGTGCGTCCACAGGCGGAGCGAAGGCCGCCCTTGCATGTAAATTCTCCAGGTATTTGCCTCGTCTGCTCGGTAGTACGTCGCCACGAATGTCACAGTGTGATAAAGGAACTGCCTGAGGCCGACCTTCCGGACAAAGTAAGCACAGAAGGGCACGACGATGCCGAGGAAGCCGGCAAACGCGCAAGTTTCCTTCCTGAGCAGCGAAATCATCGGTTCTTCGTTTCGGTAGCCCTCCCACACCACAAACAACCCGAAACCCATAAAGACCACGACCAGTGATTGATTGAAACAGGTACCCAGGCCTAACGAAATCCCCGCACACCACAACCGTGCAGGAGTCCTTCGCTCAATCAACAGCGCAAGGGCAACGGTTGCGGCCAGCACGCTATACCAGTGGTGGGTTGCGTCCAGGTAACCCGTAAATGGGAGCGTGAGGAACAAGAATCCGGGAAGAAAAACCGCAGCGCCAGTCAGCAGTTGCCGTGAGATTACGAAACTGAGGCCCGCCAGGAGGACGCCAATCAAGACGAGCATCGCCTGAGGAATCCAGGCACGAACGCCAAACAGCTTGAAGAGGACCGTGTAGAGCACCTCCGTCCCAGGCAGCGCGAAATGATCGTAATCGCGGTAAATCAATTGGCCGTCCAGCATTCGCACCGCGTTATGGAGGTAGACCGCTTGATCGCCGGTGGCGACGTGAGGTATGTGAGGAAGGGCGAACACGCTCAGATACAGAAACCCGCAACAGGCCAGAAGAATCGGCAACCACCGTCTTTGTGCCGGCAAACTCTCGCAATCCGGCGTGGCTATCGGGAGTGACATTCGGGGTACGTTCACGACGCTGGTTAGTCAGGCGGAACAGCATATCGCACTTCTGAACTCTGCGACGAATCGAACTCGAAGGCGTGGTCCAGAGGTGAGGCGCACGTCACTGCTCTACAAAATGCACCGGCTCGGGATCTCCCGCCCCGAAGAATGACGGTCGCACGGCCGTCCATCCGGGGCGGCCTTGCGCGATCTGTTGGCTCGCTTGACCATCGAGCGAGATCGAAGAGGTCACGAACCAGGCCCGGCGGGCGTGCTCGCGTTCCTGACGGCTTTGCGGGTGCCATTTAGAAGGTGGGAGAGGACATCCCGAGGGATGCTGTTCGTCAAGGGGTTGATCAGCCAGGCGAACATCCACGGAATTCTGCGGCTCAGTCCCACGGACTCCATTTGGAGATATACGCCGCCATCCT
>Ga0210409_10002789_pt1 | contig 20261 bp, 11 predicted proteins | sample IncBWH17MmetaG_FD_161649 | JGI IMG/M metagenome (GOLD analysis project Ga0210409, IMG submission 161649) | Forest soil microbial communities from Barre Woods Harvard Forest LTER site, Petersham, Massachusetts, United States - Inc-BW-H-17-M | ecosystem: Environmental > Terrestrial > Soil >...
AGGCTGAACGTCAGTTCCGCTTGATAGCCCAGCGCGCCCTCTCGCGTCGCAACGGCCAAGGCCTGGTTCAACACCTGCTCCGCTTCGTCGAATCGGCCGATCTTGACAAGAGCATCGCCCTTTCCGAGGTACGTCATCGCCGGGAATTGCAGTTCCGGCACGACCGAGGCGGCCTTCAGCGCCTTGTCGTAGTAATCGAGAGCCTGCTCTGCGCGTCCGAGCTGGCTGTAGCCTTCTCCGAACAGCGTGAGCCAGCGGACGACGGACGCGACATCGCCGTTTGATTGCGCCGTTTGCAGCGCACGTCCGAGCTTGATCACGCTCGTTGAAATGTCGCCTTGCAAGAAGGCAACAAGGCCGAGTTCGCCTTCGGCACGGTTCACCCAGGCGGAATCAGTGAGCTTCGTTGCAACTTTCAACGCTTCGCGCCAGGACTGTTCTGCCAGAAACGGATCCAGATCGGTGTCTGTCTCTCCTTTGATCACCAAACAACGGAGCCGCAGGCGGTCATCGGTTCGCACGATCGGATCGTCGAGGTACTTGGCGAGTTGCTGCGATACCTCTGGAACGGCGAGTCGAGGGAGCTGTGCGCGGAGCTTGTTGACGGAAGCGTACAGCGCGTTTCGCTGGTCGCTCCGCTCGTTGAAGAGCCGTTCCGCATCCGCGTAAAGCGGTTCAGCGCGCGTCCAGTTCTTGAGCCAGGCGAGCCGGTCGGCGTCCTGGAGAAGTTTGCCCGGGTCTGGTGTGTTCTGTGCGGATGTCGGGTGGCACACAGTTGCCGCAGCCACCACGAGCGTCGTACGCCGAGCGAAAGCGAGGATGCGGCTCCAAGACATGGAACACTTCCCGCGATGCTGATGCGATGTGCGCTCCCCCTTCTACAGCCGCAAGCAAACTGATTTCAAGACCCAGGATTGTAATCGTGTATGGCAGAGCTTCGCGCGAGCGCATTCGTCACGCGCGAGCGTGAACTCGTCCGTTCCGCTTGAGCGTCCGCGCCAGCAGCTGTGAGCGGTGGAGATCCCTTAAGAGCAATCTGCCGCCGTTCCGGAAGAACAAGAACGCCACGTAGGCGACAGCTTGTGACGTACGCGGGCCAATTCGCTGCAGAACGGTGTGTGATCTCAGTTGGCCGCGACTGCCTCGCGGCGAACATCGCGCGCCGACCCGTCGGTTCGCACGACCTCGGGTCTATCGACAGGAGCACCTTCCGCAGGGCGTTCTGGTTTGTGACCTTTTGTGGCAAGTAGTGGCGTTGACGTCGAGGCGTAGCGCAACAGCTGTGAGGGCGACTCCGATGCGAAACACGTTTGTTTATGGAGACCGCCTGGCGGCGTTCAACGCACTGACATGAAGTTGGCGCCACCGCTTCATCCTCATCGTCTTGCCCAGGATCGCTTTGAGAAGTGCCCCGACTTCTCGGTCGTATGGCTTGCCTGCGTTCTCCTCAACGTAAAGTACAACGTTCGCGATCGCTTCGTCGGTTCGCGGGGTGTGTTTCTTTTGCAGAGAGGGCAAGATGCGAGATCCGTTCTTGACCGCGTTGTCGAGGAGCTGACATACCAAGCGCAAATTGTCCATGCTGGGAAATACCTTCCTCGCAACCTCGCTTGACTTTAGAAAGTTCAATCCTCTGCTCGTCAACGCCGCAAGATCGATCAAGTCCCGCAGATCCTTTCGGGATGCCTGATGCCACTCCTCAGTTCGGCTGCGCCACACTCGGTGAAGCATCTGAAGGAATTCGGCTCGATCCCAACCTTGTTCACCTGCGCTCTCCAAACGCTCAACGACGAATAGCAGCCGCAGCCGCGGATTCAGCGAGAGGAGGTCTGTCCACCAACGATCCAAAGCCTTGTCATCGATCTTCATTGCTCCCTCAATCGGCACAAAGGTAACGCAACGAGGACAAAAAGCCTATCGATGCGTGCCCGAGTCCAGTGCCCGTGGTAACGACTGCCGCCACAATCAACCTGTCCCCGCTCGACATGGGGTCGAGTCGGGGTGAGGAAAAGGAATTGGTGTTGTTATGTTTGTTTGGGTTGTTGAAAAAGAGCTGGCGCGAGGTCGCCGCCCGGGGTACTCCGGTGAACGGGGGAAGCAGGTTCTGAAAGTCGAGGTCGACGAGTGGCTGTCCGAAGTCAAGGCCTTCGGTGTCAGATCTGTCATTTGCCTCCTCGGACCGGATCAGCTGCACCTTTACGACGCACTCCCTGGAGGGCTGATTGAGTATTACCGGGCCAGCGGTTTGGAAGTCGCACATATTCCGGTCCAGGATCACCAGCGTCCCGCGATGACGGACAACGATCTCGCGAACGTCTGGGCAGCGTATTCGAAACTGACCGGACCGGTCCTGATTCACTGCTCGGCCGGCGTCGATCGAACGGGCATGGCGGTTGCCTATATTCGACGGCAGCTCGCGCAATTCGCTTAAGCGGGTTCAAGCGATCATTATGACGCGATGAACTGAGAGATCATGCGCGCGCGATGATCGCGGATGACGATCAACAAGGCCATGATTTGGGATCGCTGGAAGCAAGGCAGTCGCTGAGTCAGATCGGCGTGCCTTGGCTGCGATTCCCGGTGTGGTCTTCCAGGTGGTCGTGGCTCGGGGCAGTGTTCCTGCTCCGCGCCACTGCTCGCCCTTTCGACATGTGGCGAACATAAAGCGAATGTGCTATGGTACGCGATCATGGCGCCGAAGGCTTGCACGGTCAGCTTCGCAGGCCCCACGGGGATCAGGCATGCGGTTGAGGTGACGGCGGATTCGCTCTACGAAGCCGCAGTCTTAGCCCTGAATGTTATGAAGAAACACGATTGGATCGACCACATCGCGCCAGGAACCGAACTGCAGGTGCAGGTCAAAGAACCCCCGGTGACGCACTCGGTTTCAGTGCAACAGCTTAAGCGCTGGGTAGACGGGATCGCCGCCAGTCCGGACGAACTCTTGCGCAAGAACAAGCTGAAGGCGTTACTTACATCTTAAAGGCGCTTTCGATGATTCGTCACTCCAGGTTATTAAAGGCCGGCATTTCTCTTCGCTCTACTCCGCTAACGCCTTGAACACGGCGTCCGCTGCGTCGCTGTAGAACTCGATCTTGATCTTGGTCCAGAGATCATCCGGCAACTCGTTGAGCGCCCGCCGGGCCGCGACCGGCATCAGCAACGTCGCCGCTTGCTTGTCCACGGCCAGCTCTGCAACTGATACCGGATTGGCGATCAGCTCAAGCGAGCCCCCCAAGTTCAGCGGTCCGACGATGACAGTACCGCCGCGGGTACTTCGCTCGAGCAACGCCCCGGTCATGGCAGCCAGAACGGGAAGGCCCAAACCGATTCCCGATTTGTCCGCATCGAACGGCCGCAATTGAATCGAGTACTCGTGTGCGCGAGGATCCCGGTCGCCCACTAAATCTCTCGCGCGTGTGTAGAGGTTTTGCTCACCCACTTTGACGCTTTCACGAAATGCCGGCGGCACTGGGTGGTTCAGGATTCTTGTGCTGCCACCAGGGCCGACGGCCACTTCGATCCGATACAAGCCGGCCCCAGTCTCACCAGTGCCGGGACCGATCGCCCACACTTGGCCGGGAGGAAGCGGATCGCCGTCGATCGCCTCATCGCTGTGAAGCTCAGGAGTAGCGACGAATTGCTCAACGCCCTCGGTCCCCATCGTGTACGAAAAGTGCGTGTTCCTGAACTCACTCTTCAAACAACGCTTCTGCTGCTCCTTCACTCGCCGGCGCGATTCGAGAGCAAGGCGTGCGATCCACTCCAGGTCCGCGTCCTCGATTGCCATCGTTGGATCTGGAAACAGCAGTTTGAGCAACCCCGACATCGTCTTGTTAACAGCTTCGATGTCTCGCCCACTAAGCGCCCCTCCCCAAAACACTCGACTCTGGAACGACGCGAGGCGTCCGGTGTGCCGCATCCGGTCCCAGCACTCGCTAAGAAAGTCGCTGACCAGCCCGAAATGCACTGTCAGATGATCCGCCGGATTGAGCTTCGGAAAATCCCAGCCAGGCGCATAAGCGTGGAGACGATCGTGGAACGCCGTGTCGTCGCGCATCTCCTTCGGCAGCGGGCTCAGCAGATGTCCAATGCGCTGCTGCTGCTGAACGTCCACGTCGAAGTTGCCGACCATAACCATGCTGCCTTCGGCTCGAATACTCTCTTTACCGCGGCTGAATTCACCCGCCGCCATGTAGCCCTTCATGATGTTGACGCCGTCCTTTTGGTCGAACGAGATGCCAGACACCTCGTCGAAGCAAACAACGTCGTACTGACAGACCAAGCCACGTTGTCCGTTCGCCATGTTGACGAACATCTTCGCGACGGTGGCTTTACCGCCGGACAGCAAGTGCGAGTACGGAGAAATCTGTTGATAGATGTGGCTCTTGCCCGTACCCCGCGGTCCCAGCTCGACCATGTTGTAGTTGCGCTCGACGAAGGGCACCATCCTAAGCAGTGCGACCTTCTGCGCCCGGTCGTCGAGCTTCGAGGGTTCAAGGCCAACGGATCGCATCAGGAAATGGCGCCACTCCGTCGACGTGAAACGGGCGCGCCCACGCGCGAGCACGTCGAGAACGTCGGGTTTCGACATCTGAATGGGCCGAAGCGACGCAATTCTGAACGGGACACCGTTTCCCTGCTGAGCGAGCATGGCGTCGTATTCGAGCGTGACCTCCGCGTAGAAGCCGTCGGTCAACATCCGCTCGTTGGCATTCACCAGACCGTCGGAGATCACAACATCGCGGAGCGTAAGGCTCGGCAGCTCCGCGACATAGCAGTCGTTGCTTTGATCGAGCTTGGCGCGGACGAGGTCAATGAGCTTGACCGAGCCTTCTTCTCGCGCGCGCGCCTTGAAGAGCTCCTGCTCTCCTGCTCGAACCGTGCGGCCCTGCAGTTGCTTCTCGACAATCGCGAGGCCTTCCTGGATCTCTTTCTCGTCCGTACTCGCGCAGTAGCGGCCGAGCAGAAACTCAACGACGTACGTCGGCACCGGATACTGGCGCGCATAGCGTCGCACCAGATCTTTGCGTACGAGATAGCCCGGAAATGCCTTCGCGGCGACATCGTCCAACCCGTCCATTTCGACCCCTGCTTGCGTCATGAATCCTCTCCCACCCGCGTCGGCCGCTGCGCCAAGATCTGTCCCTCTTCACTGACGAGCACAAGCACCAGCGAGGCCCTCTCGTGCTCATCGTCACCCAGCACCAGACTCACGGCACCGTCCGATTCAATGGATTTGGCGGCGGCAGCGACAGACGTGCCGTTGGGCCGCTCCAACCTGAGATCTGCACTGACGCCACTGCCCTTTACGCTTGCTTCAACCAGGCATCGCAGGCCGCGCCAGGTGATCGACCTAATCGTGGCAACTAGGACGGTACCGCTCGAGCGTTCGACCAGGAGATCCGGCGTCAGGCACTCCTGCAGACTGAGTCCCCCATGGCTGTACTCTTCGGATGCTCGGAAGCACGCCACGCCAGGAGCGGTCGCAAACGATCTGCTCGGATTCCAGTGCCATGGCGCGCGCATCGCGTCTGGCGGCGTGGCTCCGGCAGCGATGACCGCACAGCGCGACCATCGACTCTCCGTCAGGTGCCGGGGCAACTCAACCTTCGGAAGGCCCCCAGGCATCAACAACCATCCGTGGTCGGTCACGACGCGCAAGGACTTCCAACCTGCATCCAACAACCCGACGATACGTTCCGCAAGGCGATTCAACTCATCATTGATTTGCCGCGCCAGACCGATGCGCAGCGTGTGTCCCAGCGAATCGATCGCCGCCGTCTCGAGCCATCCTCGTGCGGGGTGGGAGGCCGGCGCGTCGAACATGCCGTCGCCTAACACCTGATACCCTCGCGACCGCATCACCTCACGCAGGTTCTCCGCGTTGGCGGGCTTTCCTGTCCGGGTGAGTCTCGGCGTGAAGTCGCCTCCCAACTCCTGGCCGCTCACGGCATCAGCGACCGGTGTGGCTGCCGGTTTGGCAGTTGGCGTGACGGTGGGCAACGCGGCCCACCGGTGGCCAACGGTCACACGACACCCGCGCGCCTCGACACGTTCAGCAAGCCGACAGCCGAGGTCGTACCGCAGGCCGTCCACGAAGACGAGGCAACAGTCGTCGGCCGCGGTGACCGTCGGCTGCGACGCGGCAGATGGCAGCGCATGTCGTTCGGCTGCAGCTTGAAACGCCCTGGCTGAGTCATCCAGCCACGGCAGCAGCAGGTTGCGCGTGAGGTCGGCGAAGAGTTTCTCGTCACCGGTGGGAGCCGCGGCGATCGCTTCCCATGAAGCGGCATCAGCGTGCCAGCCTTGCTCCACGTACGCACGAGCGGCATCGTCCGGAGTGCCACCGCCAATGACGATCGCCGTGGACGAGGCCAGTTTCGCGAGGGGCTCGAGGGCCAGCGCCAGCGGCGACAAACCCAGACGCGCCCACACCCACGTGCGGCGCCGGCCATGTTGAGCTTCAAGTCGAAGAATCGCTTCGCGAGCCCCTTGGCGTGGCAACGACGTCGTCTCCGTGAGCTCGCTGCGGAGTACCTGCTCATCTTCATCATTGATGTCCGGCCATCGGTTGCCCTCACCGAACGCGAAAGTGGTGCCCTTTCGTCGGCTTCGGCGCAGCAGCGCGACCATGCCCGGATAGTTGGCCGGAGCTTCGCTGAATCGCTCCCAAGCCAGTTCCCAGCCGTCTTGACCATCACCGAGCAAGGCTCCGGCGACAACGTCCGAGGTGGTTTCCGGATCGAAGTCCAGATCGTCTTTGCACCGATTTCGAAACGCTGCCCATCCGTTCCCGCCGAGGCGCGCCTTGGTGCCGTTCGGATCGCCCAACCATCGCAGCACGTCGCGAATCACATCGGCGGTTAGCAGGCGATCGAAATCTTCAGCATGCAGCGCCTTGTCCGAAAGTTGGAGCACCGGCGTCAGGGCAACCTCGACCAGCGCACCTCTCAGCGCCTGCACCGTGCTCTCGTCGCGGGCCACGTTGAGGCCGAGGCCCCTTGGCGATGTCAGGAATGCGAAGACGGTCCAGTCTGTGCCGTTCGGCTGCAGAAACATGGCGCCCTGGAACATGAGCTCGACCAATGGCCTGATATCGTCTCGACTGTCGTCGCCGGCACGCAGATCCTGCCGGCCGACTCCGGGCAAGTAGACGATAGGCAGGCGATCGGTCGGCAGTTTCGGATCGTTGAGGGTTCGATCAACCAGGCAGCGAATCCATATTGCGGGGCCGGTTCTCGCGTGCGGGTCGTATGACCCAAGAGTCAGGAACTCACCGAGTCGCTCACGCAGGGTGGCGGCCAGACCGTTCCATTCCTGCCTCGGATCCGTCCACAGGATCGCGACAGGACGTTCCTGGCCATCGTGAACGACGTCGCGGGATCGCAGATGCTCAACGAGACGATCGAGCACGGTAATGGAAGGGGCGTTCTCGCTCACTTGCGGTCTCGCTGGGCCACTGCTCTGGCTGCGCGCTTCTCGGCAAGCGAGTAATGCAGATCGTTCCAGCGATTTCCGTCGAACTCGGCGCCGCCCTTGAAGTTGGTTCGTTCATCGAGCGAGCCTTCGCCCGGACAGCACCAGAACCATGGGAATTCCTCGATGGGGCGAACGCTCTCCGGCTCGGTGCCTCGGTCCTTCTTCCAGGTGATATTGGGTTTCCACCGAAGGATACCGGCGCCGGCGCGTCCGCCTTTCCTCAGCTCCACCGACATGAACGGCCGGATGTTGATCCGGACGCCGTCATTGATATCGGGATCCCAACCGACAGGTTGCTGGTGCAGCGGCTTCCATCGAACGAAGATATCGTACGGCTGTTCACCAGCGAGAATGCGCTCGAGTTGAGTCTGTAGGTCCTGGGCTGCGGCCAGACGACCATCGGCGCCGTCCATGCCGTGCCGCTGATCGGCCTTCTGCCGGTCGATCCAGTCTCCAAGGTAGCTGTACGTCAGGGCTTCCATTGTGCGTCGGCCCTCGCCATTGGGGCCGGCAAGCTTGTGATAGTTCACCAACACATGAAAGCCGTCCGGACGACCATCCCAGATATGCCAGATGAACGGGCGCTGATTGAACAGCTTGCAGTGCTCTTCGAAGAATTCACTCCGAAGCCAAGCATCAAGGTCGCGATCCGCCTTCAGGCCACAAGCCGACAGGACAGCGAGCAGACGATCGGCTGCCGGCTTGTCGCCGCGAACACTCGGAATGCAGGCGATGCCGTCACTGTCAGCAAACCGGAGGAGCTCATCACATTTGCGGACGAGTTCTCGTGCACCCTCGCTCAATCGCATTTCCGGATCAAGCTCGGCCGGCCAGCGATAGCCGAGAAGGCGTGCCACGCTGACCTGCAGAGGCTCAGTCGATGGCTCCGGCCGTCCGTGGAAAAGCCACTGCGTCGGGTCGTCGCTGACCGGCTCAGGCAAGCCATGAGGAAATTCCTCGACCCCCACTGCACGCCAATGACCAGAATCAAATGGGACCTTCAGCAGAGTGCGATTCATGACATTCACCTTTGAATCAATCTGCCGCACCGCTTGCTTGAAGCCCGGGGATGTACAGAAAGCCCAGATGGCCGGAAGATCCTCGGCCTGCTTCGGAATTATTGCAGCGCAGTTAGCATCGAAGATCTGCCCACCATACAGGGTTGCAACCAGATCGCTCATGAGCCTAATGCAGACGCCCTCCTTCCCCCACGCCTCGTCTCCGCGGGTCGGGCGGATTCCGCTGTGGCCCTCGATCGCCCTCAGCTCCTCAGCCAAACGTAAGAGTGTTGGACCTCCCCGCTCCCACAGGACCATCCCGTCGCGGCCTCCGAAGAGGACGGTCTCATTGACTGAACCCTGTAGTGGAGCCCAAGACGCGCCGAACACTGCCTCCCAGCAAAGGCGAACGAACCTCGGGTTGTCTCCGGTGCCGTGACCCCAGTACGAATCCGCGAAACGTCCGAGAAGCGACTTGGTGTCCGACGTTGCGAAAACCAACCGCGCGTCAGGGTTCTTAAGTTGGTCTACCTGACGCGGAAGGGCAATCGCGGTTCCAACTTCTCCTCGCAACATCGCTGCCTTCTCACTCGGGCGAATCGTCGCTTCGCCCGGTGATGCGGAGACGTCAATGCCAGCGAGCGTCGCGGTGTCGTCAGGGCTCACGAGGGAAATGGCGAGCAACGCCACATTCACAACATGCCCCGAAATCGTCTCGAAGGCACCTGGCCCAAGTCGAGCGACAATGTTCCATGTGTAAGAGTTCAGCAGCGTTTTGCGGAGTCCTGTGTACGTCGTGAGGGACAGCCAATTCTGCGGAGTCACGAGGGCAATCGCGCCACCTTGGGCACACGAATTGAGGCAGCGTTGGACGAACGCCGTCGCAAGGTCCGCCTTACCTAGCCCGAACTGGTCCTCAAGGTGCTCCCTCAACACCTCGTCCTGCTTACCGCGTCCGAGGTACGGCACGTTCGTGATGACGAGCGTGTACCGTTCGCGCAGGAGCTCTGTCGCCTTCGCAAGCCCCTGGGCAGCTACGCCCATCTCACTGCACTCGGGCGCAGCTTCAGCGTTCGCCACGGCCGCCGCAAGAGCGGCCAACAGAGCGTCCGTGCCCTTCCGATCGAGCATCTCGCCGCCCTGGAACCGGCGAGGATCGATGAGACTGCCGAGTGAGGGCGCCCTGGAAAAGAGGTCGTACAGCTGGCCAAACGCGAAGCGCAGCGACGAATCTGCTCCGTCGGCTAGCAGCCCGAGCCATTCATCGCGCGTCCCGCCCACGGACAGCCCGGCGCAGCTCACGTTGACCGGGGGCAGATCGACGGGACGCCCCATCAACTTCCAGGCCGCAAGCGCCAAATTGAACGCCGCGATCTGCGTGCAGCGCGGGTCGATCTCGAGACCGAAGAGGTTCTCTGCAAGAACACGGCAAATTGCCTCGCCCGCCGAGGCTCCCTCCTCTTCCATGCGAAGCCGAACGAGAAGGTTGAAACCTTCGAGGAGGAAGTGCCCGCTTCCGCAGCAGGGATCGAGCACTCGCAGTTCCGCAGCCCGTTTGGGCCAAGCTTCGAACGCTCCAGCCGCTGGCCGCCACGCACCGCTTGGCGCGTCGGCCGCATCGCCCTCGACGCGCTCACGAACGAATCGCAAATACGTGAACTCGTACCCACCCACTGCGGACAACCGAACCGCGCGGCGCATCTCCTCTTCGTCTCGTGCGTTCTTTGCGAGATCAGGATTCGCCGCCAGAATCTTGCCGACTCGCCAGGCCCCGATTGTGTTGTGAAACAGGAAGAGCACCATGTAGTGCTCGGTGAAGAACTGCGTCACGGCCGGCAGTTCGGCCGCGCCGATCTCGACGCCAGACCGCCTTACCTTTTCTTCCTTCTCCGTCTGCCAGAATTGATACGTCCACCCCAACGAGTCGTCTGCCGTAAAAACGATTGAGGGCAGGGTCTGAAGAATCCGTTCAAGCGCCTGACGCGTTTCGGGGGGCAACTGCACATCGAGCACTGGATCATCGATGCGAAAGATCTTCGGCAACATCGCCTGCGCGTACGACGCCGCGAGCGCCCAGGGATTCTCCCCATGTTCACGGGCAAGTTCCTCGCATTCCTCGATCGAAATTGGTACGCGATGTGTCGGTTCGATGAGCAGGCTGTTCGCGGCGAGAAATCGGGCGAACAACATGCGATGCCAATGTTCGTAGGCCACTTCGTGCGCGAGTCGGCCAATTTCCTGAGTGCCTTTCAGCGGATCGCGCACGTCTCCAAGCTGCTTGCCATGCGCTCGCAGCCGACCGCGCAAGGCCCTGGCGCCGGGATCAGAGTCCATCGAGTCGTGTGCTCTAGTGAGATGCACGGCCAACGACTGGAGCGCCTTGGCCGCGCCGGCCTCACCCTCGCGACGGGCCTCCTGAATAGCGCGGGCGAGTTGATTCCGGAGATCAACAGGAAGAGGGGCCACGCGCTAGCTCACAATCACCGGGCCGGTGCGGACGGCTTCCAGGAATCGCCGTTCGTGTTCAACAAGCCACGCCCGCACATCGACTTCCGTCGCCAGTGTGCCACGCCGAACGAGGACGGTCGTGGTCTGCTTCGTGGGCTCGACCACGGCGGCCGCTGCAGCGAGTGCTCTGGTCGTTCGCTGCGGGACGGCATCGGCCTGTTCGCTCCAGGACAGCAGCGACCTGGCGTCGAGCGATCGGCGCAGCTCGTCGTTGGTGCCAAGCCGCGGTACGAATGGAACGTCCAGACCAGCCGATCGCAGAATCGCGGTCTGCTGTGCGTCGTTCAGCTTCTGCCATGTGGCATCGCCTTCGAGCAACTGGCGCGCAGACTGCACAGCAGCTACGAACCCGGCGTGCGCTCCGCTGACAGCTGTCCGCAGCGCGCCCGCCAACATCGCCACAACCGGCGCTCCATGGTTGGTCTCGTCCAGGAGACTGCGCTGTGCGGTTATCGCATCGAGCTGCCGACCAGCCTCTTCGCAACCAGCCAAGCCCCCTGCGTGCTGCCGTAGCGCGACCGCCAGATCCCACTCCTCTCGGCGAGCCGACGCACGCTGCGCGATCGCCAACCACGCCCCGATGCTCGCTTCCAGCTCGGCTTTGCGGGCAAGAATCGCGCTCAGTTGCTCGGCGGCAACGAGCCGCCGCAGATCGTCAATCGAACGGGTATCAGCCGGAGCCGGCAGAGGCGGGGCCCCACCGGTTCGATCGGCCAGATTGACAAGGGCGTCGAGAAACTGCGGCGCACGTTGTTCCTCCTCGCCAGTCTTGCAGCTGATGCCGACCTTACTGAACAGCCCGCGAAGCGCGATGCGGTCGCCGGCCGGAATGCGGATGCGCTCGGCTCGAAACTCCGCGGTCTTGAGAGCGGTTTGGTCCAGCGAACCGGGCGCCACGGCCTGGCCGTTCTTGGTGGCGCGCAGGTGTCCGCTGCGATGCAGGGCCGTCAGCACGGCGTCGATCGCGTCTTGGGGCCACCCGCACGGCGCCGCCTTCAACGCACGATGAATCTCGCTGCCCTTCACGGGTGAGGTCGCCCGCTGAAGGATCTCTCTAGCCACCGGGTGTTCCTCGGTGGCGCCGTCCCAGCCGACGACCTTGAGCGGCTGATCCGATCCGTCGCGCGCGCGCTTGACAGCCGCCTCCCACGCCTTGTGATCGCCTTCGTCGAAGCGCGGAAAGAGTCGCGCGAGCGACGCCTGGGCACCCGCGTTGATCTTAGCCGCGAGGTCGTCGCCAAAGAGTTCGTTGCCACCACCCTGAAACGCAGACGCGGCCCTGAGCACGTCGCGCACAATCTCGTCTCGCGCGGCCTCGGCGTTCCCGAGACGACTCGCCATGCTCTCTTGGGCTTCGCGGCCTTCTGGCGACGAAGGCGTGCCATAGCGATCGATGACCTGGCGGGCCGCCTCCACGTCGATGATTCTGTCGCGGAGTCGATCGTCGCTGCGCTTGGGCAGGAACACATGAAGGGTCGGGTCGTCCTGGCCGACACGACGGGCGTCGCGCTCCGCGTCCTTTTGAGAACACGCCCATCCATCACGCAACCAGACGCTGATGTGATCGCCACCAGCCTGTGGTGCCTCGTTCGCTACGTGGAGGACGATCGTTCGTCGTATCTTGGCCTCGCCATGAATGAGCTTGACGGTGTTCAGAATGTCCTGAAGTGCTTTTCCAAAGAGCTGGTCGCGGCGAGCGGAAATCTCGGGCTCATTGCCGCGGACCCCCTGTTGCCGCTCGCGGAATGCCCGGTCCCACTCGGCACCCTCGGTGGTCTGCAGGCGGAACTCCTCGCCCACCTTCATCAGTACACCTTCGGTCGCCAGCCCGTCGAGCGTGTCGCTGACTAGCTTCCGGAACGAACCCGAGTCTTTCGAGATATCCGACACCAGCAGATCGGCGATCGTATTGGCGTTCGCCCGGATGCCCAGATCGACCCCCTCCTGTTTGGGCAGCTTGCCGACCAGGAACACGATGCCGCACACATCACGGCGCAACCGTCCGGCCTCTGTGCCATCGTTCAACTTTTGAATCCGCGTATTGATCTCGTTCAGCAGGACGCCGGAGTTCACAAGGCTCGGCGCGAGCGCATCGAACAGGTCGCTCGCTGGAATGGCGGCGCCCAGGCCCTGATTGGCGATAGCGTGCAAAGAGTCGTGCAGAATGCGAAGCTGCGACCGGAGTTGGCTGTGTGTGCCCGGCGCGTCGGCCGCCTGAAAACAGGCCTCCCAGAATCGGCGCCGGACGGGCAACAGCGGATAGTCTTCAACGCGATACTTTCGATCGTCGGACCGGGAGCCTATCTTCGTACCTTGAAGGTGCCGTGCGATCTCGCCGGCGTTGATCTCAAATGCGGCCTCGATCTCCGGCCGGGCCGTGGGCTTCTTCTGCAGGAGGACGCGCCTGGTCACGGCCTCGACGTCGGCGTCCGTCAGCTCGACAGCAATCCGGAACCTGTCGCGCAGCCACATCAGCGAATGCGTGCCGGCCGAGAGCGCCGACTGTCCGGCCCCAACCAGCATCACCCGACTGTCGAACTGCGTCTGCAGGGCCTCCGCGAGCTCAGTAATCGCGGCGGCGCGATCGGTGTCTTCGTTGATGTACTGCTGCACCTCGTCGAGCACGAGAATGGTCAGCGGCAGTGTCGCGTCGGGCGAGAGGGCCTCCTTCGCCGCCGCCACAAACTCCAGCGTAGAAATGTCCGTGTTCCGCTGCGGAAACTGCCGAATCAACACCTGGCGCGCGGCTTTCTCGTCGACCGCAAAATCGGGATCGGCCTGAATCAGGGCTCGGGCGATGACCGGGCTCACGTGCAGGTCGCCGAGCTCTTTGAACCACTCCTTACCCGCAGCTTCAACGGATCGGCGGATCTGGCCGAGATGGCCGGTCTTGCGCAACCAGAAGCAGAACATCGCCTGCGAGTACTGCGACGGCCAGCCGGTCGCCTGAAGCAGAATGGACAGCACCGTCTCGCGGACCCGGTCCACGATGCCACCAAGCATCGATCCGGCCGCGGCCACTGCCGGCCTGCCGGTGCGACGTGCATGGGTGTCCAATTCTCGAAGCTGCGCTTCGACCTCGTCCGGCAGGCCGCCTCGCACAAGACTCCGGGCATTGGCGCCGTCATCAAACGCCGTGTTCACCCAGAGGTGCGTGATCATCTTGAGCAGGTGCGACTTTCCGCTTCCGAAAAAGCCGCTCACCCACGCCGAGTCCTGTCGTGGTGTCCCAAGGTTCGCCAGAAACCTGTCGAGGATTCGCTGAAGGGCGTCGCCGAACTGACCGTCGCAGACGAAGCTCTCGAGCTCCGCACGCAGTTCAGCCCGCGCTCCGGAGTCTGCGATATCCAGGATGCGGGCCTGGCCGCCGTTGGCGAGCCGTCCGGTCCGGGGATCGCGATCGAGCAGTTCGTAGATCTTCATCTTCACAGACTTGTCCCTTCGCCGTGGAGCGTGACGCCATTGGCCAGATAATTCCATCCGTCTCGCGCATCGAGCAGCCGGTAGTTGTTCCCGTTCTTCGTGCCGGGGAACAGCACGACGAGTTGGCCGCGAATGGCTCGCTCGACGTCGTGAATGACCTCGGCAATACGCACAAATCCGTAGAGTGATGCGACGCCGAGGAGCGCCACGACGGTGTTGTCGTCCGCCTGTTCAAGCTCCTTCGTCAATCGCTTGACGATGTCACGTTTGAATTCGACGTTCAGCTTCATGACGAGCAACTCGGGCGTTTCGAAGTACGACTCGCGGTATTCTTCGCCGGCCATCCACTCGGAGAACCACTTCGAGCAGTCGACCAGCTTCCAGGAATGCTGAGCTCGCAATGTGGCCTGCTCGAACTCTCCAACGCGCGCGCGAAGCGCACGCTCGGCCTCTTTTTCGTACACCACCAGCATCACGCGCTGAGCACCCGAAGATGTGCGCTGCCAGGGGACGCTGATGTGTCGGTGATACGCAGTGGCGAGATCCTCAATTCTTCCCATGTCAGGCTGCCTTCCACGCTGGATCCAGTCGGTTCGCATCTATCTCGATTACTCCGCCGCCAACCCGGGCGTGGATCAGACCCAGCTGCTTGGCGTGCAGCACCAGCGGCACCAGTTCCTGACCGCTCCGGTCTAATACCGCCGTCCAGCGACTCGAGAGCAGCGCGTCACCGCGCAAGCCTTCCATGGTGCCGAGCCACAAGGCGTACGCCACAGCGCCCGGCGTAGGCTCGACACGTTGCCGAATCTTCCGCATGCGACCCAGAAGGTGGCCGGACTGTGACCAGGAACTGGCGGCGTTACGAGCAACCTTGTCGAGCACGGCATCGTTCAGCCGTGCTCCGACGACGTCGCGCAGGGCTCCGAGGAACGCGGACCTCACAAGTTCCGTCCCGACGGGCAACGACAGGACAGGTTCGACCGTCGCGCGCAATAGCGGATCTCGCGTCAGAGCGCACATCATTGCGAGCAGCGGCCGACCTGCTTCGTCGATCGACCAGATTCGTCGGAGCACTCTGAAAACGGGGATTGTTTCGTCGAGCCCGTAAAGCTCGCCGAGGCGCTGATTGGTGAGCCGGCGGCTGGCGGTTGTCGATTTCCCGAGCGAATTCTGATCAACGATTGCCGCCTCATAGTTGGCGCGGGTCGCCGAAGAGGGCGAGGCTGAAAGGAGATCTGTCAGCTCGGCCGACATTATCGTGCGACTGGTGTGAGTGCCTCGGCCCCCGAAACGGTATCCAACCTTTGTGAGAACCCTGCTCTTGGCTTCACCGTCCTCTCGCCATGCTCCCGTACTCATGGTTTGAGATCTTAGGTGTTCGGGACGCATGAGTCAAATAGCATCAATTCGGCCGGCAATGTTGCCGGCCGTAGCACAGGCAAACTCGTCCGGCCAGGCCACGAGCCGAGGGGCAGGCTCAGCCGCCAGGATTCCCTGGGGCTTCGGAATAGCTGCTTCCAATGGATTCAACCAGTACCACCATTAATCAGATGGTTTTGGGAGCAATCAAATCATTAGAAGCTTTCCTTTCTATTTAATGAATCTGGGAATTGGCCATTTTTTTATATCCCACGCATGTATGGAGGAATCAGGTATTAAAACATAGCAATATTAATACATACATTGGCCGGCAACTTTGCCGGCGGATTCTTGACATACCGTTGCAGCTCGTGTATACTGGGTCTTAGATGGTCAATCAAGGCCGGTCGAGGGGGTCACGTGACATTTCAGGTTGAGCTCGCCGGCGGCGATTTGATGTTCTCAGGGGCTCTGCCCTGCCGAGGTGCCGCGGACTACCTCGGCCGACACGACCCTGCCGAACACGCTGGGATTGTGGAGCGCGCGCTGGAAATCGGAGTGTTCTGTCTCGAGCGTACGTCTACGGCGCAGGACGTGGAGTTCGTCCGGCGTCAGTTCGACGGGCTGCTGTCGTCGGTCTCGGCTGCTCTCGGCGCCCTTCCGAAGACCGTCGAGGAAGCGCTGATTGCTCGGGTGGGCACAAACGACGGCCAGGTCCTGGCGCCGGTGGTTCGCGTGGTCGACGCCAGCGTGAAGTCCGCGGAGCGGGGCATCGAGGAAACCCGCAAATTGCTTCAGCAGGTCGATCCCGCACGAAGCGATGGCGTTTTGGGACAGGCGCTGCAGCGCGTCAAGGATCTCCTTGACCCCAAGCGGAAGGACTCAGTACCTGGTCAAATCGAGGAAATGGTGAAATCCCTGAGCGACGCCGACGGGGCCTTTTCAACCAGAGTCACTGCCATTGTCGATGAAGCACTTCGACCTTTGAAGACTGACGTCAGAAACCTCGCGGACCGCCTCCTCGCGGAAGAAGCAGCGGCAGCCGTTATCAACCGGACGACTGAGAAGGGACTCCCGTACGAGGAGGAGATTGTTGACCGTTTGCGGCCGTTTGCCCGGTCCGTTGGCGCGGCCATCGAACATGTCGGGGCGGACAATCAACCCGGCGATATCGTGCTGATATTTGGCCCCACGTCGATCGCGGGGCGGGAACTGAAGCTCGTGATCGAGGTGCGCGACCGCGCCGATGGCAAAGGCCAACGCCGAGTCAGCGACGACCTTGAGGCTGCCATTGCCTATCGGGGTGCGACCGCTGCCGTGTATCTCGGACGAACCGTGGGGGCGTTCGCAAAGGAGATCGGCGAATTTGCCGAGGGCCGTTGCAAGGGCGGCCCATTCGTTGCCGCCGTCGATCAGTTCTTGGAACTGGCGATTCGATTCATCGTTGTGCTGGCGCGTCTCGAAGATCTCCGGAACAGCCACAGCGAAGTCGATACCGTCGCGATACCGACGTACGTCGCGCAGATTCGAACCTCGATCGATCGAACGCGCGCTATCAAAACGAAACTGACCACCATCAACGGCGCTGCCAACGACATCGCGCAGCAGGTCGATGACCTCCGATCCGAGGTGATCACCGCCCTCGATAGCGTCGAGAGCCTCCTGAAGCGCGGCACCGATGATCGCGTCCCTGCGACCTCAAAGCGTTGCCTCGTCCCAACCCTGGCCCAGGTGTCATAAGCGGCCATGGCACTTACTCAACAAACTCCTGAGCCGACTCGACTGGCCTCTGAAAGCCACGTCCCGCCGGCCGCAAACGTCCACTACCGGTGTGCCTTCGATCTCGCCGCTCTTCAGGCCGGACCGCTGACGTGGGCAGCGCTCGTCAAAACCGTGCGCGGGTGGGTTAAGGAGAGGGAGGCACCATCCGTCGCGGACGCGATGGCAAAGCGCTGGTTCTTCGAGCTCGGCGAGCACCGCACGACCGAGTGCCGGCGCAGGCTCAGCATCAAGACGCATCGCTTCATCGGCGACGGCACACCAGATGAGCCGGAACTGTGGACTCTTCGGTATGAGCACGGGGACAGCGATCCGGCCACGTTTCGCACCTGGCGAACCGACGTCTGTGTCAGCTCGCTCGGCCAGTCGACATATCGCTGTGCCATCCAGGTAACGCACGCGCTCCACCCTGAGTTCGTCGGCGTGGAGCCGCCAGCACCAAGCCCCTCGGCACCTGGCCTGGTGACTCGTCTGCTGACGTCGAAGGAATGGCAAGCAACTGCCGGGTCGGCGATTCTTCGTCCTTTCCCGGAGTTCTTAGCCGTGGGACGCGGAGCAGACTTCGTAGCGAGGTTGGGACGGCACGACCGCCGATGCCCAATTCTCTTGTTATCACTCGACACATTGACGGCGAGTCCGAAACTGGATGCGAATCGGCTCGCACGTGTCCTAGCCGGAACCGTTCAAGTCGTAGTGACCTCCAATTTGGAGGTGGATGAGGAACTGCGCTACGTACTCCCCCACTCGCTTCGCTGTGGCCAAGGCGCTGTTCGCCTCTACCAGCCTGGCGTGAGGCTCAACGACGCCGATGCCGATGCCCGTCGGCACCGTTTCGTGAAGCCGGCGGACATTGACCTTGCGTCATCTGGCATTGTCGAAGAACAGTTCATCGCCGCGATCGCTCGACGGTTGCCGGTCGGCGTTGGGGCTGTCGCATGGGGTCTGGAGGACATCGAGCGCCGCGAACGTGAGAGGCGTTTTGCCGGTCTGCGCGCCCAGTTAACTGCGTCAGCAGACCGAGACCTATTGGAACTCTTCGAGCATGACAATCTCGCCCTGCAGGGCCAGCTCCGAGAGGCGAAGCAGCAGCTTGAAGATCGGCGCGACGAGCTCGACGACCTGCAGGATGTGATCAGGCGACTCTCGTACGAACGGGATGCGGCCAGGCATCAAGCGACGACTGCCCAGGCGCAAGCACATGCCCTCACCAGCGGCCGGGCGGCCTTGACGACGATTGAGGCACCACCGACGAGCGTCCCTGAGATTATCGACTGGGTGACCGCCCTTTGGGGCGATCGGATCGTGTTCACCGACCGGGCCAAGAGGTCCGCCGCTACTGCGGCGATCAACAGAGATCGCGGTGAGCTCGCGAGCGTATGGCGGCTGGTGCGTTCCCTCCCCGTGCACTTGCATCCTTTGATGACGGATGAATCATTGACGGCTGGAGTCATTGCCGACCGGTATCGGCAGCAAAGCGGCTTCGACCTTGCGTGGGCTGAAGGCAAACAGACCAATAGGGACAACAAGCTGACGCGGCTGCGACAGCTGGAATTCGACGGCCGCACGCTTGACATCACACCTCACGTGAAGCACGAAAACAAGGCCAAAAAACTCTGGCTGCGGGTGCACTTCGCCGTTGACCATGCGACGGGGGTGCTTGTCGTTGGGCACTGCGGGGATCATCTGGACACGTACGGCACGAGGCGTCTCGGATAAGGAATCACTGGTCTCAAAACGGAAGATGCCAGCGCGGTCGGCGCGCGCGGCAAGGAGGCGGTGGCTGTGTGGTCCGACAATGAAGCCGATATCGACCTGCTCGGTTTTGATCACCTCAAGACCGCCGTCATGTCCATCATCAGTGACCCCGCCCTCCTGCCCGCAACGATTGGCGTCTACGGCGACTGGGGAAGTGGTAAGTCCAGCCTCATGCGAATGGTCCAGGAGGATCTTAAGACGAAGGAGGACGTCGTTGTCCTCTCCTTCAATGGCTGGCTGTTTGAGGGCTACGAGGACGCAAAGACTGCCCTCATGGGATCCATCATCGATGAGATCGTCGCACGCCGTACGCTCGCGAGTGGCGTGAAGGAAAGGGCGAAACGGCTGGCTTACAAGCTTGTGAAGAAGCTCCAGGTCTTTCGTCTTCTTGGAATCGGCGCGCGCGGAACGATAGCTTACGCGGCCGGCGGCCCCGCAGCGGCTGGTGCTGTCGTCACCGCCGAGGGCGTCTCGTACGTCGCCGAGCACCTCAAAGCTGCTGGAGACGCGGTCGAGAAGGTCGAGGAAATGCCACTGAACGAGGTCGAAGAGGCCCTAAAAAGCCAAGCGGCCAATAACGTGCGACGCAGCATACGCGAATTCCGGGAGGATTTCGGCAATCTGCTTGAAGAGACGAACGTGAAAACACTCGTGGTCCTCATTGACGATCTCGATCGCTGCATGCCTGACACGATCATCGAGACACTCGAAGCGATCAAGCTGTTTCTGTTCGTCCCGCGCACTGCGTTTGTCATCGGCGCCGACGAGCGCCTCGTGAAGTACGCCGTCCGGAGGCGGTTTCCCGAGCTTCCTGGGGAGAAAGTGGAAGTCGGTCAAGACTACTTGGAAAAGCTGATCCAGTACCCGGTCCGCGTCCCACCTCTCGGCCGTGCGGAGACTGAGATGTATATCAACCTCCTGTTCACGAAGACGAGCAAGGTCGCGGCAGAACACTTC
>Ga0210409_10002790_pt1 | contig 20259 bp, 14 predicted proteins | sample IncBWH17MmetaG_FD_161649 | JGI IMG/M metagenome (GOLD analysis project Ga0210409, IMG submission 161649) | Forest soil microbial communities from Barre Woods Harvard Forest LTER site, Petersham, Massachusetts, United States - Inc-BW-H-17-M | ecosystem: Environmental > Terrestrial > Soil >...
TCTCACCGAGAGTCTGCTCAAGCGCTTCGCCGGGATAAAGGACAGCGGCAGCGTATTCCCGGGGCACGGCGGCGTCATGGACCGCATCGACAGCCTCACGGGCGCTGCCCCGGTGCTGCTGCTCGGACTCTCACTGCTCGGAGTCATCCCATGATCGGAGTAGCGGTGCTCGGCTCTACGGGGTCGGTCGGCGAGAGCACACTCGATGTGCTGGGCCGGCATCCCGAGCGCTTTCGGCTCGTCGCGATTGCAGCCAACACCAACGCGGCGAAGCTCGCGCGCCAGATCCGCACCTGGCGCCCGGCGTACGCGGCGCTCGCCGATGAGCACGCCGTCGGCGAGCTGCGTGCGCTCCTCGACGGCTGCGCGCACGACACGCGCGTGCTCGCCGGTCCCGCGGCGCTCGAGGAGCTGGCGCTGTTGCCCGAGGTGCATTGCGTCATGGCAGCGATCGTCGGTGCTGCGGGGCTCCGCTCGACGCTGGCCGCGGCACGTGCCGGCAAGCGGCTGTTGCTCGCCAACAAGGAGTCGCTGGTGATGGCGGGGCCGCTGCTGATATCGGCCGTGAATGCCTCGGGCGCGACGCTGTTGCCGATCGACAGTGAGCACAACGCGATCTTCCAGTGCCTGCCGCCGGGCGCGGTGAGCGGCCAGGCACCGCCGGGGCTGCGGCGGGTGCTGCTCACCGCCTCCGGCGGACCCTTCCGCGACACCCCCGCCGAAGCACTCGGTGAGGTGACACCCGAGGCTGCGTGTGCGCATCCCAACTGGGTCATGGGACGGAAGATCTCGGTGGATTCGGCGACTCTCATGAACAAGGGTCTCGAGCTCATCGAGGCGTGCCTGCTGTTCGGGCTTGCGCCTGCGCAGGTGCAGATCCTCGTGCATCCGCAGAGCATCGTGCACTCGCTGGTCGAGTACGCCGACGGCTCGGTGCTCGCACAGCTCGGCGCGCCCGACATGCGCACACCCATTGCGCACGCGCTCGGCTGGCCCGAGAGAATCGACTCCGGTGTAGAATTCCTCGACCTGCTCAAGGCGGGACGGCTCGACTTCCGGCCTCCCGACACCGACAAATTCCGTTGTCTTGCGCTTGCGCAGGCCGCGGCGTGCGCCGGCGGGCTGTCGCCGGTGGTGCTGAACGCCGCCAACGAGGTCGCCGTGCAGGCGTTCCTCGAGCGCCGATTGAACTTTCCCGGTATTGCTGCGGTCATTGAAGCGGTGATGGAGCGGGCCACCGGGGGGGCAATCGGCGGGCTGGAGGATGTGCTGGCGGCCGATGCGGACAGCAGAATGCGCGCGCGTGAGCGGATCGTTCGCCTGACATTCAATGCCGGCACAAGAGGCGCTCACGCATGAATTTCGTCTGGTACCTGATCTGGTTCGTGGTCGCCGTCGGCCTTCTGGTCACGGTGCACGAGTTTGGCCATTTCTGGGTCGCGCGGCGGCTCGGTTTCAAAGTGCTGCGCTTCTCCATTGGCTTCGGGCGTCCGCTCCTCACACGCGTCGCCGGCGCCGACCGCGTGGAATACGTCGTGGCCGCGGTACCGCTCGGCGGCTACGTGAAACTTCTTGATGAGCGTGAAGGGCCGGTCGAGCCGCGCGACCTGCCACGCTCCTTCACCCACCGGCCACCGTGGCAGCGCATCCTGGTGCTGCTCGCGGGTCCCGGGTTCAACATCCTGTTCGCGGTACTCGTGCTGTGGGGCATGTTGTGGGTCAACGGCATCACCGAGGTGCGGCCGAAGGTCGGCGATGTGACTGCCGCCTCGATCGCCGCGCGCGCGGGGCTCAAGTCCGGGGACGAGATCCGCGCGATCAACGGTGCCCCGGTCGCAGGTCAGCGCGATGTGGTGTTCGACCTGCTCGATGCCATGAGCGCCCGGGGCCAAGCGCTGCTCACCGTGCTTGGTGCCGGCGGGGAGACGCGCCAGGCGAACCTGAGCGTGAACGATCCCGGCGAGCGGCGCCGCCTCACCGAGCCCGCGGAGCTGTTCCGCGGACTCGGCTTCCAGTTCTGGACACCGCCGGTGCCGCCCGTGCTGGGGCCCGTAACCCCCGATGGTCCGGCAGCGCGCGCGGGACTCGCCGCCGGGGACCGCATCATCGCCATCGACGGGGTGCCGGTGAGCGATTTCCGTCAGATCGTCGACTACATCAGCGCCCGACCCGGTGAGCGCGTCAACATCGACTACCGCCGCGGTGCCGCAACTCACAGCGCGCAGGTGGTGGTGGCGAGCGAGGAGGCGGGCGGGCGCCGCATCGGGCGCATCCGCGTGCAGCAGCCCGCAGGGATCACCTACCCCCCGGACATGCTGCTGCGAACCGAGCTCGGCGCAGGAGCGGCGCTCGCGCGCGCGGGCGCAGAGGCCTGGAACATGACGATGCTGCAGGCGCGGCTGTTCTGGCGCATGGTGCTCGGGCGCGTGTCGCTGAAAAACCTGAGCGGCCCACTGTCGATTGCCGAGTTCGCCGGTGATTCGGCCGAGGCGGGCGTCGCCTCGTTCATGAGCTTTCTGGTCCTCATTTCCCTGTCGCTCGGTTTTCTCAACCTGCTGCCGATCCCCATCCTCGATGGCGGACAGATCGTTTTCCAGCTCGTCGAGTGGCTGAAGGGCAGCCCGCTGTCCGAGCGTGCCCAGGCTCTCGGCCAGCAGGTGGGCATCGCCCTGCTCATCGTCCTGATGGGCGTCGCGCTGTACAACGATATTGCGCGCCAGTTCGGTTGAGCGTGTCTTCAGGCCGCGCGGGCATCCCACGAAATTGCGCTCGACGTGGCGGTTAGCTCGCACCACTCGCCAAGAGGCGCAACTTCGCGGGGACCCCGGGCGCGGCCCGGCAGGCTCTGCAGGTCAGCCGGTCTGCGGTTCTTAATGCAACACATGAGATGAGTCGCGCCGCGGGCGCTGGTTGAAAGGGATACGGTGGTCAGAACATGAAGGGGCGCGCAGCCGCGAGTCCGGATCGCGCTGGCGTCAGAGGGGGCCCGGGGGGAGTTGCTGCGATCGAGCGCGGCGCGGCGGCAGTGCGCGCCCGCCGCTGCGACAAAGCCGCGGCGCTGCTCGCCGGCCTGGCACTTCTGGTGCGCTGCGCACTCGTGCTCGCGCAGGCGCCCGAGGCGCCGACGCCGCCCGAGGCGCCGACGCCGCGCGAGGCGCCGACGCCGCCCACGGCGCCTGCTGACTTCACGGTGAGCGACATCAAGGTCGAAGGGCTGCAGCGCGTCTCCGAGGGCACGGTCTACAACTACCTGCCGGTCAACATCGGCGACCATCTCACCCCGCAACGCGTGCGCGAGGCGATCCGTGCGCTCTACGCCACCGGCTTCTTCCGTGACGTGCAGGTGCGCCGCGACGGCAACACGCTCATCGTGGTGGTGCTCGAGCGTCCCTCGATCGAGAGCTTCGAGATCACCGGCAACAAGGACATCAAGACCGAGGACCTGCAGAAATCGCTCCGTGGCGTGGGACTCGCGACCGGCAAGACCTTCGACCGCTCGGTGCTGGAAGATGTGACGCAGTACCTCACCGACCAGTACTTCGCGCGCGGCAAGTACGGCGTCAGGATCAACTCCACCGTCGAGGAGGAGGCCGGCAACCGCGTCAAGATCAAGATCGACATCAAGGAAGGCTCGCGCGCCAAGATCCGCCAGATCGAGATCGTCGGCGCCACCAAGTTTCCGCAGAAGGCGATCCTCGACACGCTCGAGCTGAAGACCCCCAACTGGCTCTCCTGGTACAAACAGGACGACCGCTACGCGCGTGAGTCGCTGCAGGGCGACCTGGAGAAGATCCGCAACTACTACATGGACCGCGGCTACGCGAACTTCAACCTCGCCTCGACGCAGGTGGCGATCACCCCCGAGAAAGAGGACATCTTCATCACGGTCAACATCGAGGAGGGCCAGGTCTACAAGATAGCGGACATCAAGCTCGCCGGTACCTTCGTGGTGCCAAAGGCGGAGCTCGCGCAGCTGCTGGTGATCCAACCGGGCGACACCTTCAACCGCAAGCGCATCACCACTTCCCAGGAGCTGATGCAGAACCGCATGGGGCGCGACGGCTACGCCTTCGCCAAGGTCGAGCCGGTACCCACCGCCGACAATATCAACCACACCGTGTCGCTCACCTTCTTCGTCGACCCGGGCAACCGCGTGTACGTGCGCAACATCACCTTCTCCGGCGCCAACCGCATCAACGACGAGGTGCTGCGCCGCGAGCTGCGCCAGCTCGAAGGCGGCTGGCTGTCCAACACCTCGCTCGAGCGCTCCAAGCAGCGCATCCAGCGCCTGCCGTACGTGAAGAGCGTCGACTTCGAGACCACGCCAGTGGCCGGCGCCCCGGACCTGGAGGACGTGAACTTCAAGATCGAGGAGGGCCCGGCGTCCCAGCTCTCCGGCGGCATCGGCTGGTCGGAGACCTACAAGTTCATGCTGAACGCCAGCTACGCGGACGCGGACTTCCTCGGCACCGGACAGCGCGTCGCCGTCAACCTGAACGGTGGCGCCTTCAGCAAGGTCTACAGCGTCCAACACACCAATCCGTACACCAGCATCGACAACCTGCAGCGCACCATCTCGGTCACCTACAGCGACGTGACGCAGTTCGTGTCGTCGTCCTCGACCTTCTCCTCGCAGACACTGAGCGTCGGGCCCACCTGGGCGTATCCCATCACCGAATTCATGTACGCGCGCCTCGGTATCGCCTTCAACAGCTCGCATCTGCTCACCAACTCCCTGAGCAGCGCCGAGCAGGCGCAGCAGTGGGTGCAGCAGAACGGGCATTCCTTCACGCGTCTCGCGCACGATGACACGAGCAACAACGAGTACGTCTTCTACGGGACCGATTTCACCACCACCGAGGCGGTGATCGGCTGGGACTGGGACACGCGCAACCGCACGCTGTTCGCCGACCGCGGCATGCGCCAATCGATTTCCGCGGCGATCACCTTTCCCTTCAGTACGGTCAGGTACTGGATCGCCAACTATCAGTTAGTGAAGTACGTGCCGATCAGGTACGGGTTCTTCTTCTCGTTCCTCGCGGGCGTCGATTACGGCGCGCCGCTCGGCGCTACCACCGCGATCCCGCCCTACCGGCAGTTCTTCGGCGGCGGCCCGGACAACGTGCGCGGCTTTCGCGAGAGCCGCCTGGGACCGAAGGACCAGTTCGGCAATCCCTACGGCGGCAACCTGCGCATCACCAACCAGAACGAGCTGATCTTCCCCATGCCGGCCAAGTACGCGCAGACCGCGCGCGTCAGTGCCTTCTTCGACGTGGGCAACGTCTACTACACCGGGAGCAGCATCAGGTTCTACGGGCCCGACAACGTGTCCCCCATCGACTACCGCTTCACCGGCTGGCCGAGCCTGAAACGCTCGGTGGGCCTCGCGGTGCAGTGGCTCGCCCCACTCGGGCTCTTCCGTTTCAGCTTCGCGATTCCGCTCAACTCCCATCATGGCAATGGCATCACCACCTGGGGGGATGAGACCGAGGGCTTCCAGTTCTCCGTCGGCAATGCCTTCTGAACCACCCCACGAAATTGCGCCTGCCGCGACGGGCGAGCGCTCATCGCCCAGCAAGGCGCGCAATTTCGCGGGGCCCCCGGCGGGAAAAACCCCTCGAGCATCGCGCTGGTGCGCGTTCTACGCGATACTAGGCGTTTGGGCCGGACGGGACTCACGTCCGCAACGAAGCGTCTTCATACGAGGGTAGGTTCTGTGAATCTTGCGATCAACAGCAGAGTGGGGGTGTGGATGATGGCTGTCGGCGCGCTGGCGGCGCTGCCAGCCGTGGCGGCCGAACCGAAGATTGGGGTGGTCGATTTTCAGCGGCTTGCCATCGAGTCCCCGCAGGGGAAGGCGGTGATGGAGTCGATGCGAGCGGAATTCGCCCCGCGCGAGCGCACACTGCAGGCGCAGGGACAGGCGGTGAAGGCCAAGGAGGACAAGCTGCAGAAGGATGGCGCAACCATGTCCGAGGACCAGCGCGTTCGGGCAGAGAAGGAGCTGCGCGATGGCGCGCGTGATTTCGAGCGTGCCAAGGGTGAGTTCCAGGACGACATGAACGCGCGGCGCAACGAGGAGCTATCGCGCCTGCAGCGTACCATCGTCGAGGAAGTGCGCAGTTATGGCAAGGCGCAGGGCTATGACCTGATCCTCGCGCAGGAGGGGGTGATCTACAACGCCTCCGCCTCCGACATTACACCCGCGGTCCTCTCGGCACTGCAGGCGCGTGGTGGCAGCCCTGCGGCGGCCAAGCCGCCGGCGGCGCCCCCGGCCAAGCCACCGACGAAATAGCGACCGTCATGGCCGCGCGCGGTGAGGCCGCCTGACCATGTCGCTGTCGCTCGGGGAGCTCGCAGTGCGCTTCGGCTGCGAGCTGCGCGGGGATCCCGACACTCGCGTCGAGCGGGTCGCGACGCTCGCGAATGCGGATGAGCGCGCGCTCGCATTCCTCGCCAATCCGCGCTACCGCACGCAGCTCGCCGAGTCGCGCGCCGCGGCGGTGGTGTTGGACAAGCGGGATGCCGCAGGGTGTCGCGCAGCACTGCTGGTGTGTGCCAACCCTTACGCAACCTATGCGCGCATCGCCACGCTGCTGCATCCGCCGCCGCCGCTCGCCCCAGGGGTGCACCCGACCGCGCTCATCGCAACAGGTGCCCGCATCGACCCGAGCGCCGAGGTCAGTGCCTATACGAGCATCGCCGAGCGCGTCACCATCGGCCCGCGTGCCTTCATCGGCCCGCACTGCCATCTCGCTGAAGGAGTGAGCCTCGCCGCCGACGTGCGGCTCGTGGCGCGCGTCACCCTCGGTCACGGTGTGCAGATCGGTGTGCGCAGCGTGCTGCAGCCGGGCGTGGTGATCGGCGCGGACGGTTTCGGCTTCGCTCCCGAAAAAGGCACCTGGCTCAAGGTGCCGCAGGTCGGCAGCGTGCGCGTCGGTGCAGACGTCGAGGTCGGCGCCAACACTACCATCGATCGCGGCGCCATCGAGGACACGGTCATCGAAGAAGGCGTCAAGCTCGACAATCTCATCATGATCGCCCACAACGTGCGCATCGGCGCGCACACGGCCATCGCGGCCTGCACCGGGATCTCCGGCAGCACCAGCATCGGCAAGCGCTGCATGATCGGCGGCGCCGTCGGCATCGGCGGGCACCTCAGCATCGCCGACGACGTGATGATCACCGCCAAGTCGTCGGTGAGCCATTCGATCACGAGCGCGGGCGTATACTCCAGCACCCTTCCGACCGAGGAGGCACACACCTGGCGGCGCCTGGTCGCGCGCTTCAAGCGCAGCGGCGTGCTCGCAGAACGCGTGCGCCGCCTGGAGCGGGCCGCGGGAATGAAAGCCGCACCGGAAGGCGCGCGAGAAGAGGATCATGACTGAAGCGGTCCAGCTCGACATGCAGGCGATTCTCGAGCGCCTGCCGCACCGCTATCCTTTCCTGCTGGTGGACCGGGTGCTCGAGTGCCGTCCGGGCGAGAGCATCCGCGCACTGAAGAACGTCACCTACAACGAGCCGTTCTTCCCCGGACACTTCCCGGGGCGCCCGGTGATGCCCGGTGTCATGATCATCGAGGCTCTGGCGCAGGCCGCCGGCATACTGTGCTTCGTCACCGCGAATGTGATCCCCGATCACAATACGCGCTTCTACTTCGTCGGCATCGACAAGGCGCGCTTCCGCCGCCCGGTGCTGCCCGGCGATCAGCTGCTGCTCACGGCGCAGCTCGAGCGCTCGCTCAAGGGCATCTGGCGCTTCTCCACCGTGGCGATGGTCGGCGATCAGGAAGTCGCGCACGCGGACATGATGGTGGCGCCGGAGGCCGGCAAGTGATCGACGCACGCGCCATCGTCTCTGCCGATGCGCGGCTCGCGGCCGATGTGACCGTCGGCCCCTTCAGCATCATCGGCCCGCAGGTACAGATCGGCGCACGCACCGTGATCGGTCCGCACGCGGTCGTCAATGGCCCGACCACCATCGGCGAGGACAACCGGATCTTCCAGTTCGCCTCCATCGGCGATGCGCCGCAGGACAAGAAATACCGCGGCGAACCGACGCAGCTCGTCATCGGCGACCGCAACGTGTTCCGCGAGAGCTGCACCATCAACCGCGGCACCACCCATGACAGGGGCGTCACGCGCATCGGCGACGACAACCTCTTCATGGCGTTCTCCCACGTCGCCCACGACTGCCTGATCGGCAACAACACCATATTCGCCAACAGCGTTGCGATGGGCGGTCACGTCGAGGTGGGCGAGTGGGCGATCCTCGGGGGTCTCGTGGCCGTGCACCAGTTCACCAGGATCGGCGCACATGCGTTCCTCGGCGGCGGCGCCATTCTCTCGCGCGATGTGCCCCCCTACGTCATGGTGGCGGGCAACCCGGCGGTGCCCCACGGCGTCAATGCGGAAGGCCTGCGAAGGCGCGGCTTCACCGATGAGCAGATCCGGCACATTCGCGAGGCCTACCGCGTGCTGTACCGCTCGGATCTGAAGCTCGCCGAGGCTTTGGCGCGCCTCGCGCCGCTCGCGGAGGAGCGCCCCGAGATCCGCACCTTCGTCGAGTTCATCCACGGCTCCACGCGCAGCCTGGTGCGATGAGCGCGGCGGACGAGCGGCCCGCCGCGGCGGCAGCGCCGCTGCGCGTCGGTATCGTGGCGGGTGAGCATTCCGGAGATCAGCTGGGCGCCGCCCTCATCGCGGCGCTGCGCGAGCGCGTCCCTGGCGTGCAGTGCTTCGGAGTGGCGGGGCCGAAGATGATCGCTGAAGGATGCGAGGCGTGGGCCCCCTCCGAGGAGCTCGCCGTCATGGGCCTCACCGAGGTGCTGCGTCATCTGCCGCGACTGCTGCGGCTGCGCGGTGAGTTGTGGCGGCGCTTCAGCGCCGCACGCCCCGATGTGTTCGTCGGCATCGATGCGCCGGAATTCAACCTGCCGCTCGCACGGCGGCTGAAGCGCGCACGTCTGCGCACCGTGCAGTACGTGAGTCCGCAGGTGTGGGCCTGGCGGCGGGGGCGGGTGCGCACCATCGGTGCCTCCTGCGATCTCGTACTGTGCCTGCTGCCATTCGAGACCGACTTCTACCAGCAGCACGGTGTGCCGGCCGTGTTCGTCGGGCACCCACTCGCGGATGAGATTCCGCTCAGTGTCGATCGCGAGGGCGCGCGGCGAGCCCTGCGGCTCGATCCGCTCACGCCGGTGATCGCGCTGCTCCCCGGCAGCCGCATCGGGGAAGTCGCACGTCTCGCAGCCCCCTTCGCTGCGGCGGCCGCGCGGATCGCGGCGCGCCACCCCAACTGGCAGTTCGTGGCTCCGATGGCCTCGGCTGCGACTCGTGAAGCCTTCGTGAGGGAAATCGCGCAAGTGCCCGGCGCGCCGGTCATTCAGCTCGAGGAGGGCGAGGCCCAGCGCGTGCTCGCGGCCTGCGACGGAGCGCTCGTGGCTTCCGGCACCGCCACTCTCGAGACGCTGCTTACCGGGCGACCCATGGTGGTGGCCTACCGGGTGAGTGCGCCCACGGCCTTCCTGTTGCGGACCCTGAAGCTCGTCAAGGTGCGATACTTTTCTCAGCCGAACCTGCTCGCCGGCCGCCACCTGGTACCCGAGTTCTTCCAGGAGCAGGTACAGGGCGCGGCGCTCGGCGATGCACTGCTCAAGGAGCTCGAGGACCGCAATCACGTGCGTGAGCTGCTCGATGAATTCGCCGCCGTGCACCGCAGCCTGCGCCGTGGTGGCGCGGCGCGCGCGGCCGAGGCAATTCTCGAGTGCGCCGGCCGGCGCACCGCCACCGCCACGCTCGCCGAACGTGCTGCAGGTGCATGATGCGGGCGGCGTCAGGGTGGGATCTCGCGCGCGTCGCCGGTGTCGATGAGGCGGGACGCGGGCCGCTTGCGGGTCCCGTGGTCGCCGCGGCCGTGATCCTCGATCGCCGCCGCCGTATCCGCGGGCTCGCCGACTCGAAAGTGCTGAGCCCCGCGGAGCGGGCCCGGCTCGCGCCGCTCATCCGCAGCCGCGCACTCGCCTTCGGCATCGGCTGGGCCGACCGCGACGAGATCGACTCACTGAATATCTTCCAGGCCACCATGCTCGCCATGCGGCGGGCGCTGCTGGCGCTCCCGGTCGCGCCGACGCACGTGCGCGTCGATGGCAATCGCTGCCCCTGCTTCAGCGATCTGCCCTTCGACTGCACCTTCGAAGCGATCGTCGGCGGCGATGCGCGCGTCGCGGCGATCAGCGCGGCCTCGATTCTCGCCAAGACCTGTCGCGACGCAATGATGCAGCAGCTCGATACCTGCTACCCGGGCTTCGAGCTGGCAGCGCACAAGGGTTACTGCACCCGCGCGCACCTGGACGCGTTGCAGGGCCGTGCACCCTCGCCGCTCCACCGCCGCTCCTTCAGTCCCGTGCGCTGCTGCGCCGGTGAGCAGGACGACGATGAGGCGGTGCTACGTGTGCTCGGACTCGAGGACGAGGACGCTTAGCCCATGTCTCAGGGATTCGTCCATCTGCGGCTGCACACCGAATACTCCCTCAGCGACAGCGTGGTGCGGGTGCCGGAGCTCGTCACGACGGTGGCCGCCGCCGGCATGCCGGCGGTCGCGGTCACCGATCAGAACAACCTGTTCGCGATGGTGAAGTTCTATCGCGAGGCGCTGCGCTACGGTGTGAAGCCGCTCGTGGGAGTCGACCTGTGGGTCGCGGAGGAGGGTGAGCGCGCCGCACCTTCGCGCCTGACGCTCCTGTGCCAGTCGCAGGCCGGCTACCGCAACCTTGCGCGCCTCCTCACGCGAGCGTACCTCGAAGGCCAGGAGCGCGGCACTGCGCGTATCGAGCGCCGCTGGCTCACGCAGGCGACGCTCGAGGGCCTGATCGCGCTCTCCGGAGCCCAGGAAGGCGACATCGGCCGCGCGCTCATCAATGCGCGCGAGCATGAAGCCGAACGGGCGCTCGATGCCTGGCAGAGCCTCTTTCCGGAGCGCTTCTATCTCGAGCTGCAGCGCCTCGGCAAACCCTCCGAGGAAGGCTATATCGCCGGCGCCGTGTCGCTCGCTGCCAGGCGCCTTGTGCCGGTGGTCGCCACCAACGACGTTCGCTTTCTCAAGGCTGCGGAATTCGAGTCGCACGAGGCGCGGGTGTGCATCCAGGAAGGCGCTCTGCTCGCGGACGCCGGGCGTGTGCGACGCTACTCCCGACAGCAGTACCTGCGCACGCCGCAGGAGATGGCGGCGCTCTTTGCGGATGTGCCCGAGGCGCTCGCCAACTCGGTCGAGATCGCGCGCCGTTGCAGCCTGGTGCTCACCCTCGGTGAGGCGCGGCTGCCGCAGTACCCGGTGCCGGCGGGCGTTTCCACCGAGCAGTTCCTGCGTGAGGAGAGCGAGCGCGGACTTGGGGAGCGATTCCCGGGGCCCTCCGCGGCACCCGCCGCATACCGCGAGCGCCTTGCGCGCGAGCTCGATGTCATCTGCCAGATGGGCTTTGCCGGCTATTTCCTCATCGTCGCCGACTTCATCCGCTGGGCGCGCGATAACGGCGTGCCGGTGGGACCGGGGCGCGGCTCGGGAGCGGGATCGCTGGTCGCCTACAGCCTGCGGATCACGGATCTCGATCCGATCCGCCATGACCTGCTGTTCGAGCGCTTTCTCAATCCCGAGCGTGTCTCGATGCCGGACTTCGACATCGATTTCTGCATGGACGGGCGCGACCGGGTGATCGACTACGTGGCGCGGAAGTACGGCCGCGAGCGCGTATCGCAGATCATCACCTACGGCACCATGGCGGCGAAGGCCGTGGTGCGCGATGTCGGGCGCGTGCTCGGCATGCCCTACGGCTTCGTCGACCGCATCGCGAAGCTCATTCCCTTCGAGCTCGGCATCACGCTCGATGCCGCACTGGAGAAGGAGCCGGAGCTCAAGCGCCTCTACCAGGACGAGGATGAGGTGCGCAACCTGATCGACCTCGCGCGCTCCCTCGAGGGCCTCACCCGCAACGCCGGCATGCACGCCGGTGGCGTGGTGATCGCTCCCTCGGTTCTCACCGACTTCGCGCCGCTCTACTGCGATGCCGCGGGCGGAAGCGTCGTCACGCAGTTCGACAAAGACGACGTCGAGTCGGCGGGCCTCGTGAAGTTCGACTTCCTCGGCCTGCGGACCCTCACGATCATCGATCGCGCCGCGCAGCTCATCAATCGCGAGCGTGCGGCGGGAGCCGCGCCGCTTCAGGTGAGCGCCCTGCCCATGGACGATGCCGGCACGTACGCGCTGCTGCGCTCCTGCCGCACCACCGCGGTATTTCAGCTCGAGTCCCGCGGCATGAAGGACCTGATCCGCCGCCTGCAGCCCGATCGGTTCGAGGAGATCGTCGCGCTGGTGGCGCTGTTTCGCCCGGGGCCCCTGCAGTCGGGCATGGTCGATGACTTCATCAACCGCAAGCACGGACGCACCGATGGACCGATCGATTACCTGCACCCGAGCCTCGAGCCGATCCTCAAGCCCACCTACGGGGTCATCCTCTACCAGGAGCAGGTGATGCAGATCGCGCAGGTGCTCGCCGGCTACACCCTCGGCGGCGCCGACCTGTTGCGCAAGGCGATGGGCAAGAAAAAGCCCGAGGAGATGGCCCAGCAGCGCTCGGTGTTCGTCAACGGCGCAGTCGAGCGGGGCGTGTCGCCGCACTCTGCTGCGCATATCTTCGACCTGATGGAGAAATTCGCCGGCTACGGCTTCAACAAGTCACATTCCGCGGCCTACGCGCTGCTTTCCTACCAGACCGCGTATCTCAAGGCGCACTACCCGGCGCAGTTCATGGCCGCCGTGCTCTCGGCGGACATGGACCACACCGACAAAGTCGTGACCCTCATCAAGGAGTGCAGCGACATGGGACTCGCGGTGCTCTCGCCCGATGTGAACGCCTCGCGCTACGAGTTCACCGCCTGCGGCGAGCACAGCATCCGCTACGGGCTCGGCGCCGTGCGCGGCGTCGGCCGCGGCGCCGTGGAGGCGCTGATCGCAGAGCGCGAGGGGCACGGCACCTACCAGAGTCTCGAGGATCTTTGCCGCCGGCTCGACCTGCAGAAGGTCAATCGCCGCGTGCTCGAGGCGCTCCTGCGCTCGGGCAGCCTCGATGGTCTCAACGCCAACCGCGCCACGCTCATGGACCGCCTTCCCGCTGCCATGCAGCTCGGCGACCAGAACAGCCGCGCCCACGAGGCGGGCCAGAACGACCTCTTCGGACTCGCGAGCGAGGAGCGCGCGGGGCAGCCGCAAGAGCGCCGCGCGTCGCCGTTGCCCGAGTGGAGCGAAGCGGTGCGCCTCGCCGGCGAGCGCGAGACTCTTGGCCTGTACCTCACCGGTCATCCGCTCGCGCGCTTCGAGTCGGCGCTCCCGCGCTTCGTCTCGCACCGTATCGGCGACCTTGTGAGCGACCGGCCGCTCGCTGGCTTCGAGCCCGGGCGCTTCGGCGGCGGGAAGCCCGTGACCGTCGCCGGGCTCATCGACGAGGTGAAGAAGCGCGGACCGCGCGTGATCCTGACGCTCGATGATCGCACCGGACGCATCGAGGCGATGCTGTTCGAGGAGACCTGGCACAAGCACCGCGATCTGATCGCCAAGGATGCGCTCGTCGTCGTCGAGGGGCTGCTGCGGTTCGATGAGTTCAGCGACGCCTGGCGGCTCGCCGCGCGGCGCGTCAACGAGCTCGACAAGCTGCGCGAGCAGGAGGCGCGCCGCCTGGTGATCCGCTGCACGCAGGGAGATATCGGGAGGTTGTGCGAGCGCCTGGAGTCCATCCTCGCGCCGTGGCGCCCGGGACCCTGTCCTGTCACCGTGGAGTATGCGGGGAGCTCCGCCGCTGGCGCGCTCAACCTCGGGTCCGAGTGGTCGGTGCGCGCCAGCCGCGAGCTGCTCGAGCAGCTCGAGGGGCTGCTCGGGGGTGACGCGGTACAAGTGCTGTACGCGGCCCCGCCGGCGGCCGGCGGCGGCGCCTTCTCCGCCGACGTGCGCTGACCTGAGTGTCCAGCGGGGTGCCAAGTTAGGTTACGATCTAGTCCCATGGCCGTCTCATTCCTCGATTTCGAACAACCGATCGCCGAGCTCGAAGCCAAGATCGAGGAGCTGCGGCACGTCAGTTCCGACTCCGAGGTCAACATCCAGGACGAGATCGCGCGGCTGCAGGCCAAGAGCCGGCAGTTGACGATGAGTATCTTCGCCAGCCTGACTCCCTGGCAGATCACTCAGCTCGCGCGTCATCCGCACCGCCCCTACACGCTCGATTACGTGAATGCCATCTGCAGCGAGTTCAGCGAGCTGCACGGCGACCGCATGTACGCCGATGACGGCGCCATCGTCGGCGGGCTGGCGCGCATCGATGATCGGGCGCTCATGATCATCGGTCATCAGAAGGGACGCGACACGAAGGAGCGCGTGCGCCGTAACTACGGCATGCCGAAGCCCGAAGGCTATCGCAAGGCTCTGCGCCTGATGCGGCTCGCGGAGCGTTTCGGGCTGCCGCTGCTGACGCTCATTGACACCCAGGGAGCCTACCCCGGTGTCGGCGCCGAGGAGCGCGGGCAGAGCGAGGCGATCGCCCGCAACCTGTTCGAGATGTCGGTGCTGCGCATTCCGATCGTCACCGTGGTCACCGGTGAAGGCGGCTCGGGCGGTGCGCTCGGCATCGGCGTGTGCGATCGCCTGCTGATGCTCCAGTACAGCACTTATTCGGTGATCTCACCCGAAGGCTGCGCCTCGATCCTGTGGAAGAGCCAGGACAAGAAGGAAGCGGCCGCCGACGCGCTCAACCTCACCGCCGATCGCCTGCAGAAGCTCGGTCTCGTCGATGAGCTCATCGAGGAGCCTCTCGGTGGCGCGCATCGCGACCCCGCCGCCACGGCCACGAGTCTCAAGGCGGCGGTCACCCGCCATCTGGATGAGCTCGAGGCGGTGCCGCGCGACCAGCTGCGCGCCGCGCGCGCGGAGAAGATCGCCGGCTTCGGCGTGTTTGCCGAAGACGCCGCGTAAAGCGCGCATGGCAGGCGCGCGGCGCGGCGGCCCATCGAGCTTCGGCCCGCCGTGGTTGCAGTCACGCCTGAGCGAGCTGCTCCCTGCCTTCCCGGAGGTCAGTCTCTGCGTCGCCTTCAGTGGTGGCACCGACTCCACCGCGCTGCTCGCGGCGCTGAGTGAGCTGCCGCGGCCGCCGCGCGCGCTGCGCGCCCTGCACATCGACCATCGCCTGCTGCCCGCTTCGCGGCGCTGGAGCGCACACTGCCGACGCGTCGCCCGGCGGCTGAAGGTGCCGCTCGCGGTCCGTACCGCGACCATCGCGCGTGCGCGCGGTGAGTCGCTCGAGGCTGCCGCGCGCGCGCAGCGCTATCGCCTCCTCGCCGCGGCGCTTGGCCCCGGCGAGGCGCTGCTCACCGCACATCACCAGGACGATCAGCTCGAGACGGTGCTGCTGCAACTCCTGCGCGGGTCGGGCGTGGCGGGGCTTGCGGCGATGCCGGCGGTTGCGCCGTTCGGGCACGGTGTGCTGGTGCGACCGCTGCTCACCGTGACGCGCGCCGCGCTCAGCGGGTGGGTGCGTGCGCAGGGGCTCACCTGGGTGGAAGACGAAAGCAATGCGCAGCTGCGAGCGGACCGCAACTACCTGCGGGCGCGCGTGCTCCCACTGATCCGCGAGCGCTGGCCTTCCGCCGCCGCCACGGTGTCGCGCAGCGCGCGTCATGCGGCCGAGGCCCAGCGGCTGCTCGATCTGCTCGGCGAGGCGGATGCGGGCCGGGCGAGTTGCGGAGAGATGCTGTCGGCGAGGTTGCTGCGGCGGCTGTCCCTGGAGCGGCGGCGCAATGCACTGCGCTTCTGGATCGGCGCTGCGGCGGTGCTCACCCCACCGGCCACGCGACTCGATGAGATCGCGCGTACGCTCCTCGATGCGCGCGAGGACGCCCAGCCACTCGTCTCTTGGGAGGGCGCAGTAGTGCAGCGGCAGGGCGATCTATTGAGGCTGCGCAAGGTTCCGGCGGCACCGGGCGCGGCGCTGCGATCGGCCGCACGGGCGCGATCGGCGGCAGCGAGCCAAGAGGGCAGCGCCCCCGGCCGGACCGGGCCTGCCTCCGCGCCGCGCATGCCGGATCTGACCTGGCACTGGCGGGCGAAGCGCCGCAAGGAGCTGCCGTCGCCTTTCGGGACGCTCGTCCTCAAGAGCGATGCGCGCGGCCCGCTCGACCTCGAGGCTCTCGGACCCACGCTGGTGGTGCGCGGACGCCGCGGAGGTGAGCGGCTGCGGCCGGTGCGCGGCGGCCCGCGACGCTCGCTCAAGCAGCTGCTGCAGGAAGCGCACGTGCCGGTGGCACGCCGAGCGCTGCTGCCGCTGTTGTTCGACCGCGGGCGGCTGATCGGCGTCGCCAACCTGTGGCTTGATGAGTCGGTAAAGGCCCACGGCGCGAGCCGGCGGCGCGCGCGGCTGCTCTGGCGGGCTGCGGAGTGAGATGCCACGCGTGCGCTTTGGTCCCCACAAGCACCGGGGGGCGAGATGTGCTAACCTGCCGGCCCGTCGTCGCACTCCGCGGAATCGGGTAGCGGCCTCATACGACGGGAATTCCTCGGGCTTCATATGACGCGTTTTGTCTTCGTCACCGGCGGCGTCGTGTCCTCTTTGGGCAAAGGCATCGCCGCCGCCTCGCTCGCGGCGATCCTCGAGGCACGCGGACTGCGGATGGCTATGGTGAAGCTCGACCCCTACATCAACGTCGATCCGGGCACCATGAGCCCTTTCCAGCACGGTGAAGTGTTCGTCACCCAGGACGGCACCGAGACCGACCTCGATCTGGGGCACTACGAGCGCTTCGTGCGCACCACCACCGGTCGCAACAGCAACTTCACCACCGGGCGGATCTACGAGCGCGTGATCGCCAAGGAACGCCGCGGGGACTACCTCGGCGCGACCGTGCAGGTGATCCCGCACATCACCGACGAGATCAAGCGCTGCATCAAGCTCGGCGCCGATGGGGCGGACGTGTGCATGGTCGAGATCGGCGGCACGGTGGGTGACATCGAGTCGCTGCCGTTCCTCGAGGCGATCCGCCAGCTCGGCGTGGAACTCGGGCGCAACAACTGCGTCTACATGCACCTCACGCTGGTGCCGGTGGTCGGCGGCTCGGGAGAGATCAAGACCAAGCCGACGCAGCACTCGGTAAAGGAGCTGCGTGGTATCGGTATCCAGCCCGATGTGCTGCTCTGCCGCTGCAAGCATCCGCTCCCGGAGGAGCAGCGCCGCAAGATCGCGCTGTTCACCAACGTGGAAGAGCGGGCGGTGATCTCCGCAGTCGATGCGGACGACATCTATCGCATCCCGATCCTGCTGCACGAGCAGGGTCTCGATGACATCGTGGTCGACAAGCTGCGCCTGGAGGTGCCGCCGACCGATCTCGCCGAGTGGCGCCACGTGGCGAGCGGCAAGGCGAACCCCGAAGGTCAGGTCGACATCGCCATGGTCGGCAAGTACGTGCAGATCCGCGACTCCTACCTGTCGCTGCACGAGGCGCTGATGCACGGGGGCCTCAAGAGCCGCACACGCGTCAACATCCGCTACCTCGAGTCGACCGACATCGAGCAGCACGGTACCGAGCTGCTCAAGGACGTGGACGCGATCCTCGTGCCCGGCGGCTTCGGCGAGCGGGGCATCGAGGGCAAGATCCAGGCCGTGCGCTACGCGCGTGAGCATGGAGTGCCGTACCTCGGCATCTGTCTCGGCATGCAGGTGGCGATCGTCGAGTTCGGCCGCCACGTGCTGGGACTCGCGGATGCCAACAGTACCGAGTTCAACCGCGCCACCCCGCACGCGGTGATCGCGCTCATCTCCGAGTGGCAGGACCACATGCACGGTGCGCAGACCCGCGACGAGCGTTCCGACAAGGGCGCAACCATGCGCCTCGGTGCGCAGGAGGTGCAGCTCGGGGCCGGCACACGGGCGCGCGAGATCTACGGGCGCGACGTCATCATGGAGCGCCACCGGCATCGCTACGAGTTCAACAACAACTATCTCGACCGCTACCGCCAGGCCGGCATGCGCTTCTCGGGCTTCTCGCGCGATGGGCTGGTGGAGGTGGTCGAGCTGACCGCTCACCCGTGGTTCGTGGCGACCCAGTTCCACCCCGAGTTCACTTCCACGCCGCGTGACGGGCACCCGCTGTTCACCGGCTTCATCCGTGCCGCGCGCGCGCAGCGCGCGTCACAGCTGCCGCAGGCGGCCAGCGCCTGAGCGGCGCGGCCGCTCGAGCCCGCGGCGCACAGGCCTGCCATGCAGCTCGCTGGACACGAGGTCGGGGCGGGTCAGCCGTTCTTTCTCATCGCCGGCCCGTGCGTGATCGAGAGTCCGGCGCTCACGCAGGAGATTGCCGGGCGGCTGAAGGAGATCACCGCGCGGCTGCGCATCCCGTTCGTCTTCAAGGCCTCCTACGACAAGGCGAACCGTTCCTCGCGCGAGAGCTTCCGCGGCCCCGGGATCGAGTCGGGGCTCAAGGTGCTCGCGGACGTGCGCCGCGCCATCGGCGTGCCGGTGCTCACCGATGTGCACGAAGACACTCCGCTCGCCGAGGTGGCCGCGGTGGTCGATGTGCTGCAGACACCGGCATTCCTGTGCCGGCAGACAAATTTCATCGTCAACACCGCTGCCCAGGGAAAGCCCGTCAACATCAAGAAGGGACAGTTCCTCTCGCCGTGGGAAATGCACAACGTGGTCGACAAGGCCCGCTCCACCGGCAATGAGCGAATCATGGTGTGCGAGCGCGGCTTTTCCTTCGGTTACAACAATCTCGTCTCAGACATGCGCTCGCTCTCGATCATGCGCACGACCGGCTGCCCGGTGGTCTTCGACGCGACGCACTCCGTGCAGCTTCCCGGTGGCCGGGGGACCGCTTCCGGTGGACAGCGCGAGTTCATCCCGGTGCTTGCGCGCGCGGCGGTCGCTGCGGGCGTCGCCGGGCTTTTCATGGAGACGCACCCGCGGCCTGAAGAGGCGCTCTCGGATGGTCCGAACGCGTGGCCGCTCGCGCGCATGGAGCCGCTGCTCACGACGCTCGCCGAGCTCGATCGCGCGGTGAAGAAGGTTCCATTCGAAGAATCGCTGCTGCAGGGCAGGGCGGAGCGAAGGACGCACGCAGATGAGCCGTATCGCTGACATTCGCGGAAGCGAGATCCTCGACTCGCGCGGCAACCCGACCGTCGAGGTCGATGTGCTACTCGATTCCGGCGCGCTCGGTCGCGCCGCCGTGCCATCCGGCGCCTCGACCGGAACGCGCGAGGCGGTCGAGCTGCGCGATGGCGACAAGACACGCTATGGCGGCAAGGGCGTGCTGCGAGCCGTCGAGCACGTCAATACGGTTCTGAAGGCCGCCCTCACCGGCCAGGATCCGCGCGCGCAGGCGGCGATCGATCGCCGGATGATCGAGCTCGACGGCAGCGAGAACAAGGCGCGCCTCGGCGCCAACGCGATCCTCGGCGTGTCGCTCGCCACCGCGCGCGCTGCCGCGGCCGATGCACGCGTTCCGCTCTACCGTTATCTGGAGCAGCTCGCGGGCGGCAAGCGCGAGCCGGTGATGCCCGTGCCGATGATGAACATCGTCAATGGTGGTGCCCACGCCAACAACAGCCTCGACATCCAGGAGTTCATGATCCTCCCCGTCGGCGCACCGAGCTTCCGTGAGGCGCTGCGCTACGGCGCCGAGGTGTTCCACGCGTTGCGGGGGCTGCTCGCCGCCCGTGGACTGTCGACGGCGGTTGGCGATGAGGGTGGATTTGCGCCGAGCCTCGAGTCCAACGAGGCAGCGCTCGCGCTCATCCTGCAGGCCATCGAGCGCGCCGGCTTCCACGCCGGGCGCGACGTGTACCTGGGGCTGGACGTGGCGAGCTCCGAGTTCTTTCGTAACGGCCGCTATGAGCTCGCCGGCGAGAAGCGCAGCTTCTCCGCCGCGGAGTTCACTGATTATCTTGCCGATCTCGCTGCGCGCTACCCCATCATCAGCATCGAGGATGGCATGAGCGAGGCGGACTGGGACGGCTGGGCGCAGCTCACCGGCTCCCTCGGCAAGACGGTACAGCTGGTGGGCGATGACGTCTTCGTCACCAATACGAAAATCCTGAAGGAAGCGATCGCGCGTCACATCGCGAACGCCATCCTCATCAAGCCGAACCAGATCGGCACGCTCACCGAGACGCTCGAGTGCATCGACCTGGCCGACAAGGCGCACTACGCCGCGGTGGTCTCACACCGCT
>Ga0210409_10002792_pt1 | contig 20250 bp, 16 predicted proteins | sample IncBWH17MmetaG_FD_161649 | JGI IMG/M metagenome (GOLD analysis project Ga0210409, IMG submission 161649) | Forest soil microbial communities from Barre Woods Harvard Forest LTER site, Petersham, Massachusetts, United States - Inc-BW-H-17-M | ecosystem: Environmental > Terrestrial > Soil >...
GGACTTTATGCGCTGGTTGGCTCGACCCTACCCATGATCGTCTTGTCGTAGATCCAAAGAAGGACCGCGGTCGCGACCCCAACCCCAATCACGGGCCACCAGATTCGCTCGGGCTGATGTTGCACCTCCCCGAAGTGATGAATCAGCATGCCTCCGAATTTCCCGCCGATCAGCGAGCCAATTCCGATGGGCAAGAAAGCGAAGCCCATGTATGTGCCTTGCTGGCCGGGCGGGGCGAGGCGCGAGATGTATTCGTAATATCTCGGCGACTGGATGATTTCTCCGAGGGCCACAATCATAAGTGCCGCAACCGCCGTCCAGACGCGCGGGTGCGAGCTGACGGCGAGCCAACCTAACGCCGTGATCAAAGTTCCAAGGATGATCGCGCGGAACGAAGAGATTCGGCGCGTGAGGGCGTTCACCGCCACCGTCAGTGTGATCACGATGATCGGGTCGGCAATGAGGATTCGTTCCGTGTTGGCCTTGGGGTCTACATAGTCGTGAATGTAGATCGGCAGGATGAGATATTGCTGCCAAAAAACGATCCAGTAACCTGAGAAGATCAGCAGGAACAGCACGAAGCGCCAATTGGCAAGCACAGTGAGCAGGTTGCCCACGACCTGCCCAAGTGACGTGGTTTGTTGCGCTTCTTCGCGGCGGGGTTCTTTGAAAAAGATCAACACGCCGATAAACATCAAGAACACACTCAGCGCTGCAAGACGGAATACGCTCTCAACACGCAGGTGGTCGTGGACCCAGCCCGCAAGGAACGGTCCAAGAAAGCTGCCAATATTCACGAGCGTGTAATAGATCGAGTATCCGATCGACCGAACACTCTCCTTCGAGGCGCGGGCGGTTGTGCCGACTACGCTGGGTTTCACAAGTGCGACGCCCAAAGCCGGCAGAAATAAAACCACTCCAACCAGAAGACCGAGCGGGATGGCTGTGCGGAGGGGTGCCATCCAGGGCGCGGCGATTGAGCCCACGAGGAAGTACGAGCAACTCAGGATGAAGTAGGCAAGCGAGAGAGCCCGTCGAAATCCGATGCGGTCCGCGAGTGCGCCCCCGAAAATCGCCATCACCCAAACCGCGCCGCCAAAAAAGCCGCTGAGACTGGCAGCCTGGTCCGTGGGAAACTGGAGCGCTTCGTGCAGATAACGGGCGAGCGCTGCGAAAACCGCGTAGTAGGAGAGTCGCTCGAAAATCTCACTGATGTTGGCGACCCAGAAGGGGCGTTCGAAACCCGTGCGAATCTCGTGCAGGCGCTGGGAAAGGTTCAAGAAGGACTCCCGAGATTGAGCCGAGTCTTTACTTCTTCGGCAGACAACCCGACGACGCGAATGACTTTATTGCGACTGGTGTGGCCGGCAGCAATAGTAACGGAGGAGCGCGGTACCTTCAAAAGTTTCGCGAAGAATTCGATGCAGGCATCGTTTGCCTTGCCGTCGACCGGAGGAGCGGTCAGCGAGAGTTTGAGTGCGGCTCCAATTTTGCCGGTGAGAGCACTCTTTTTCGCGCGAGGTTGGACTTTGATCGCGAAACTTACTCCGTTGGTTGATTCGTGAACAGGGATCATTGAGCGGTATCCATCGAATGCCTCTCGTTTTCTCGTCCGTGCCGTTTGCGGTCAGGCTATTGTTCTTTGCCCAAAGATCGCTGTTCCCACGCGTACGCAGGTCGATCCTTCTTCGATCGCGACTTCCAAGTCGTGCGACATGCCCATCGAAAGGACATCCATCGAAATGCCGGGAAGACTTCGCCGAGCGATCTGGTCTCGCAGTTCGTGAAGTTTGAGGAAAAATGGGCGCGCCTGCTGAGAGTCCTCGGTAAATGGCGGGATCGTCATCAAGCCGCGGATTGCGAGATGATCGAGTTGTGGTGCCATCGTGAGCAGTTGATGGAGTTCCGGCGAGTTGGGCGCCATTCCTGTCTTTGCCGCTTCTCCGCCCACGTTCATCTCGAGGAGAACCGCCAGCTTGTTGCCCAGTGACGCGGCGGCTTCGTTCAGTTTCGTTGCAAGTCGCACGGAGTCGACGGAATCGACCGCATGAAACAACTCTGCGGCCTTCCCGGCTTTATTCGTCTGGAGGTGTCCGAGCATGTGCCAATCGGCGTCCGCAAGGTCGCGTACGGTATCGATCTTATTTGCGAACTCCTGCACGCGATTCTCTCCAAACACACGAATCCCGGCTTGATACGCGTCACGGATGCTGTCCGGAGGAAAGGTCTTGCTGACTGCCATCAAAGTGATTTCATCGGGATTGCGACCGGCACGAGCTGCGGCTTGGCGGATTCTCTTTCGTACAAGCGCGATGTTTTCGGATATGGACATGAACGTGGAGACGGCGAAGGACACAAAGTAACACGAGGGCGCACGCGAGCAGGAATGTCTGCACGAACCCACGACGGAAGACCGGCATCCAGCGCACGGACCGAAGCGGAGAGTCGGATAACCGGCGCCTGAGATACCCCGAGCCGGTCTCTGCCTGACTGTAAACTACATCATCGCGGTTGGTGGCGCCGGTTCGTTCGGATCGCCCGCGCTGCTGAGCGGCAGGAAGATCATAAGTGCGGCTAACCCCGCCATGAAGAGCATTCCTCCGACAAGGTAAGAGGGATCGCTGAAAATCTGGTGGCGCGTCCACGCCGGCGCAAACTGCAAGCCGGCCCAGACCAGTCCGAGCACGGCCTCCCCGGCGATCAATCCGGAGGCGATCAAGACCCCCGCATTGTCCACGCGTGCTCTCTGCGCCTCATTGAAGCCGCGGCGCTTCGCCAGCCAGTCGCCCAGGGAGCGGAATACGCCGCCCAGGAAAATGGCAAACGTCGTTTCAAATGGCAGATACATGCCCACGGCTACCAGCATGGGACTTCGCACCTGCATCATGATCATGGCGATACCGAAAAAGATTCCCACGACCACCAGAGGCCACGGCATGTCGCCGCCAACTATTCCGATCGCCAGCGTCGCCATCAAGCCCGCCTGAGGGGCAGACAACTGGCGGTCGCCAAAGCCGATACCACCCGACTTGATGTTGGCCTCATGCAGGAGCATCAGGGGCCAATACATGACCAGGCTGGCGACAACCACAGCGATCAGTTCAGCTTGTTGAATCCGGCGCGGTGTGCCGCCCAGAATGTAACCGACCTTGAAGTCCTGAAGCAGTTCGCCCGCGACCGCAGAAGAAACACAGACCACTGCCGCGACGCCCAATACCGCCGCCACGCCTGAAGATCCTGAGACTCCCAGCGCCACCATGAGGAGGGCGGCAATCAGCAGAGTCGATAGTGTGAGTCCAGAGATCGGGTTGTTCGAAGAGCCGATAAATCCCACGAGATTTCCGGACACCGTCGCAAAGAAAAATCCGACGAGGAGCATGACCACGGCGGCCAGAATCGCGGGCCAGACAAGCCCCGACAGGTACACATAAAGTACGCACATGAGGACGAACATCAAAGCGATGAGCCCGAATACAGCTTTCGAGCTCATGTACTGCTCGGTTCGCGACATCTTGGAACGATCTTCCGCGGTCTGGCGCAGATCGGAGAAAGCCTTTCCGAGCCCGGCAGTCAGGCTTTCGCGCATCTTGAACAAGGTGTACGCCGCTCCCACCAGCATACCCCCGACCGCGATCGGCCGCACGATGTATCGCCATACCGCGGCCGCCATCGCCGCCCAATTGTCCGGAGTGTCCGCCGGAAGATAGCGATGAAGCTGCGGCCCAAGAAAGAAAATCAGGAGCGGCACCATCAGTCCCCAGGCCAGGACGCCGCCGGCGAACTGGATCGAGGCCAGTCGCAAGCCGATAATGTAGCCAACTCCGAGATAGGCGGGACTGACGCTGGGTGCAGCGAACGTGCTGACGCCGCCCGCGGCGACAACGTTGGTGGTGCCTGCACCGCCAAGACGCACCTGGCTGCGTTCAAGGTGGCCCACAGCAAAGTGAAAATCCTGATCGGAGGCAAACAGTCCAAATCGCCCCAGCATGTAGACCAGGCCGCCGACACCGATATTCCAGAATAGGTACTTGGCGGCTTCCGCACCGCGCTGTCCAGCCTTGTGAATCTCCGAGGCGGCGACGGATTCAGGAAAAGGTAGTTCCGGGTCCTCGACCATTACGCGTCGAACGAGTGAAATAAACAATACCCCCAGAATGCTGCCGACCATGATCAACGCAGTGGATTTCCAATAGGCGTCAGCCGGTCGGAACGAGGGCCAGGCTTTCGCGAGAACAAAAGCCGGGATGGTGAAGATCGCTCCCGCAGCGACCGACTCGCCAATCGAGCCTGCGGTTCGGGCGATGTTCTCTTCCAGCAGCGTACCCTTCAGGGCTCGCAGCACCGCCATCGCGATGACCGCGGCGGGGTACGTGGCTGCGATCGTGATGCCCGCACGTAGCCCGAGGTACGCGTTGGCGGCGCCCAAGACAACGGTCATCACAAGCCCGAGCAGCAGCGCACGAAGCGTGAACTCTTTCATCTCCACGGTTTCGGGGACGAACGGGCGGTGCTTCGTAATCCCGGCGCCTAGCGTGCCGGTCGAATCTGGACTCATATCGCTCCTCGCAAGTGCTTCCTGGCTCTAGATATAGGGGAGATTATCGCGACCGCGCACGTTAGCACGCGGCGCCTGCCGATGACAAGTACAAGTGATAGTAGCGGCAACGCAACGGTATTGCTGGAAGACGCTCGTATGATTAACTTTTTTCGCAGAACTCTCGGTCAGAAACGGGGTTAGAATTGTGCTAACGGTAGCGCCCGCTCGACCTGGTGTTTGGGCCTAGGAGTCATGGAGATGTCGGTATTGTCCAGCCCTGCATTCTGGGTTCGCTTCTTCGGCGAATTTCGATGTCATCAATGCGGAAGCCGCGAAGGGTACGTTTCGCGTCCTCGGAATCTATTTGAAAAGTATGGGCTTCCATTGCTTTTCTTCCGGACTGCGCGATGCGGAGACTGCTATCGCCGTTCCTATCGTCCGCTTCGTGTACCGCTTGCGCCACGACCGAAACCATTGAATTTTGATGGCGAGCACATGCTGGCGGCGACGCTGCTGGCAGAGCGTAAGGTACCTCAACGGGAAACGTCGGCTAAAGACACGAAGCGAGAGCGCATTGCGTGACTTTGGTGGCGCCGCTATACTGAGAAAGATCCGTCTGGCAGGACCCCAAATGCACCCTCCAGACGACGGGAGGCCGTCTTCAGCAGTTGTGGGGACCGAACTCGGGCTACGCAGTTCCGCAAAGTAGCCACGGGGCCTTCTATTGTTTCGCGAGCGGGCGAAATCGCCGAAAGCCTCTTCGCTACCTTGTTTCCCGCCGATTGCCGGATCTGCGGTGATCCTCTCCTGAACATCTCTCGTCTTCCAGTTTGCGCAGCGTGCCTGGATGCAATGCGCCCGATTTCCGGCGGGCTATGCTCGGTTTGCGGTGAGCGCCTCATTTCTCCCCACGCATACTCCGGGGAATGCGGGGAAATTCGCTGCGGCCTGTGCCGTCGCCTCGAACAGCCCTACGTTAAGGCCGCCGCCTATGGGAGCTACGAGGGCGGACTTCGCGACCTGATTCACCTGCTGAAGTACCAGCATGTGCGTCCTGCGGCGAATGTATTGGGCCGAATGCTGGGAGAGGCAATCGGGAATCTAGAGCCTTCGCTAGGGAGCGCGGAAGTGGTTGTGGTCCCCGTTCCTCTTCACGTTTCGAAGCGGCGACAGCGTGGATTCAATCAGGCGGAGGTGATCGCGAGGATCGCTTTGAAGCTTCGGCCGGAGGGCGACCGCTACGTTCTCGTTGGTGACTTGCTTGAGCGGGTGCGCGAAACGCAATCGCAAACCGGACTCACGCGCCACCAGCGGCGCGAGAATCTTCGCGGCGCATTTAGAGTGAGGCATCCCGAAAAGATTGCCGACCGTGAAGTTCTGCTTGTGGACGATGTGTTTACGACGGGCACAACGGCTTCAGAATGTGCGCGCATCCTGAGACGTGCTGGTGCGGCGCGCATTTGGGTGGCCACAGTGGCTCGAACATTGAAGGCGGATGCGCAACATGCGCAGCTCGAACCGGAATCGGAATCAGAATCCGACCGGACCATGGCTGCGCACGGATAAGCCAGGTTTTATGGGCGCGAAGATCGACAATTCGATGAGGGGAATGGTGGGGCGATCGGCCGCGGGCGTGTTCGCGGTCGCCACCTACGGCAACGCCCAGGCACTGCATGCGCCGGTGTTGGTGCTGAACGCATCGTATGAGCCCATTAATGTCTGCGCCGCGCGTCGAGCGATTGTGCTTGTGCTTAAGGGTGTCGCGATGGCGGAGGAAGAGAACGGGCATTTTCTGCACGCTGCACGTGTGGCAATGCGAGTGCCGTCGGTAATTCGGTTGCTGGAGTATCGTCGCATTCCACATCAGACACGTGCGCTGTCACGCAAAAACATCCTTCTGCGCGATCGCAATACCTGCCAGTACTGTGGGGTGGTGCTGGCCTCCGGAGAACTGACGCTCGATCACGTCGTTCCACGATCCCGCGGAGGCTCGTCTACTTGGGAAAATCTCGTGGCTTGCTGCCACTCGTGCAATCGTCGTAAGGGGAATCAACTTCCTGTCGAAGCGGCAATGAAGCTCACGCGCGAGCCGCGCGCTTTCAATCTTCATACCAGCCGCCACATCATGCGACTCATGGGCCGATCGGATGACAAGTGGAGGAAGTATTTGTTTTACTAGCTCAGAGTTCAGAGCGACGAGCTTCGAATCTGCGAAAGTTGAGCTTCATAGCAGGCAGAGCGCATGGCTCCCTACTATTTCTGCGGCTTCTGCTGATCCTGCGGAGCCTTCTCTCCTGGCGGTAGTTCTTTTCCCTCGTACGTGATTCTCGTCTTCGAGCCGAACTTCTTGTAGTTCTCGTACTTCACGATTTCCCGGATGTGGATGTCACCAGTCATGAAGTGCAACGTGTCGTCGGCTTTCGTATAGGTGGGGAACCAGTACACCCGGTCGATCTGCTCGCGCCAGGTAGTAAAGCTCGGATACAGATGCTCTTGTTTGTTCTTTTTCTTGCCGGCGAAAATCTGGGGAACGGTCTTGCCGTAGGTCTTCACAATCTGGAAGTCGTGGTCGTCGACCCAGATGCGGCCCTGAAAATATCGTTTCTTGCCGACGATCTGCTTGGGCGCGATGTCGAATACGTAACAGTGCAGATCGTCTTCCTGCTGCTGCCCGACGTAGAGGATGTCGTACTCTCCGACTTCATCACTGGTCAGCACGAAGGGTAAACGGTTGCGGATATCGTCAAAGTCACCCTGGTCCATGGATAGGCCACCGTTTTCCAGGCTTGACTGCGGCGCGAAGACGACGTTTTCCAGGCGCTTGCCGTTGTTGTCGAAAACGACGTCGAAGACTTCGTGGTACTCGCCCTTGACGGTGTCGCCGTCGAGCACCTGAACCTTCACGTCCTGACGGTAGGTATAAAGATCGCGCGCCTCTTTGAAGTCCTTCTCTTTCGCTGCGAAGCGCTTGATGATTTCGTCGGATGTGGTGCCCTTGGGTTCAGACTTGTCGAGCGGTCCTTCGTCGGCGAAGGCGAGCGCGCCCGTTAAGCAGAGAGAAAGCAGTGCGAGAAAAAACGGGCGGCAGCGCACACGGTGTCTCATAGGAATAGTGTAGAAGAATGCTTCGAATTGCGTTAGAGGCCCGGTCGGACTGCTGCCTTCCTACCCCCGAACCCTCTCCGCTCAGGGAGCCCGGAGGGTAGGGAAGACTGCAGTTTCTGCCTGTCCTATTAGACGACAGTTGGCTCCCAGAGGTTGCAGGCGCCCAGATTTTTCGCATGTTCCGTACGCTTTTCGAGCTGGCGAACATAAGGTGAACATCAGCAGAACCTCAGTCGCTTCAGTTTTCTAGTACTTAAGAACAATCAGCCAGTGTCGATCACTGTCTCAAACTTCGTCCTTGATCTACACTACTGCGTTTGTTCGCGGAGGAAGGAATGCGCCGTGTTCTCGCTCTCGCTTTCTTGGTTGTTTCTGTTTTGCCGAGTTTTTCGCAAACCAAGCGTCCGTTCACGTTCGAAGACATGATGAAGTTGAAGCGCGTCGGCGAACCTGTCTCTTCGCCAGATGGCAAGTGGGTGGTCTTCGGCGCGGTCGACGTCGACCTGGCGGCGAACAAGAAGACGCCGCATATCTGGATTGTTCCGCTCTCCGGCGGCCCGGAGCGCGAGATCATTGCGGATCAGGACGGTGATCGTCCGCGCTGGGCGCCCGACGGAAAACGCTTCACATTTATCTCGAATAAAGAAGGCGGTTCGCAAGTGTGGATCGCCGACTTCGATGGAGCGGCGGGGACCGTGACGGGCGTTCACAAGCTTACTGCGCTCGCCACCGAAGCTGGTGGCGAACTCTGGTCGCCCGATGGCAAAAACATTCTTTTTACATCGGATGTTTACCCGGAATGCGATGGCGCACCGGCACCCGAGCAGGAGTGCAACGCGAAGAAGCTGAAAGAAGTGGCGGACTCAAAGGTCAAGGCGCTGATCTTCGATCGGTTGCTTTATCGTCACTGGAATGCGTACAAGGCGGGCAAGAGAAGTCACATTTTTGTTGTGCCGGACGTGCTGGCATCTCCACGCTCAATGGGCGCTGCGCCGGGCGTTGGTTCTGGCATCGCACCACCGCCTCCGCGCGACCTCACGCCCGGTGATTACGACGCTCCTGTCTTTTCTCTCGCAGGGCAGGACGACTACGCGTTCTCGCCCGATGGCCAGGAGGTCTGCTACACGTCGAACCACGACAAGGTCGAGGCAACTTCGACCAACAACGATTTGTGGATTGTGCCGGTAACGGGCGGCCCCGCGAAGAACATCACTGCCGACAATCCGGCCAGCGATTCGACACCGTTGTATTCGCCGGATGGCAAGTACATCGCCTACCGCGCGCAAAAGCGACCGGGATACGAGAGTGATCGGTTCCGTCTGATGCTCTATGAGCGGAAGACGGGAGAGAAGAGTAATCTAACGGAGGATTTCGATCGCTGGGTAGGCACGTTCAATTGGACCCCGAACTCCAAGAAGCTCTATTTTGTTGCCGAGCACGCTGGCGAAGCTCCGATTTATGCCGTGCGGATTGATCCCAACGATGTGCCGTTTCCGGGCGATATGCGTGATTGGCCGCCTTCCACTGGCGAGCATAAGTGGGCGCCCCTGATTTCCAGCTTCAACGATGACCTCACGTTCAGCAACAACGGCAAGACTTTGCTGTTCACTCGCGTGTCAATCGAAAGTCCAGTCGAAATTGACTTTGCTCCTTCTGCGCCCGGCCCGTGTGAAGAGGTAGCGAAAGGCGTCGCGGCAAAGTGCAAAGCCCCAGAATCGCACGCCCTCACCCATCTCAACGATCCCCTTCTCTCTCAAGTCTCTACCTCCCCACTCGAATCCTTCTGGTTCGAAGGTGCGAAGGGCGACAAAGTTCAAGGCTTCCTCGTCAAGCCGCCCAACTTCGATCCCGCGAAGAAATACCCGCTGAAGTTCATCGTGCACGGCGGGCCTGAGGTTCCCATGGGCGACGAGTGGAGCTATCGCTGGAACGCTCAACTGTTTGCCGCCAGTGGATACGTGGTCATCATGATCAATTTCCACGGCTCGCCCGGCTACGGGCAGAAGTTCATCGACGCCATCAACGGCGACTGGGGCGGCGCTCCCTTCGAAGATCTGATGAAGGGCCTGGACTACGCCGAGAAGACCTATCCATTCATCGACAAAGACCGCGAGTGCGCGCTGGGCGCGAGCTATGGGGGCTACATGGCCAACTGGATTCTCGGTCACACCGACCGCTTCAAGTGCATCGTGACCCACGACGGCATGTTCAACACGTTCTCGGCGTGGGGAACGACCGAAGAACTCTGGTTCAACAACTGGGAGTTCGGAGGCACGCCCTACACGAATCATGACGTGTACAACAAGTGGTCGCCCCGCAATTCGGCCAAGAGTTTCAAGACGCCGACGCTCGTAGTGCATGGGCAGCTTGATTACCGCCTCGACGTGAGCGAAGGCTTCCAACTGTTCACGACGCTGCAAACCATGGGTGTGCCGTCGAAGATGCTCTACTTCCCCGACGAGGGCCACTGGGTGCTGAAGCCGCAAAACTCGCAACTCTGGTACAAAACGGTTAACGACTGGGTGGATCAGTGGACGAAGAAGTAGCCGGATCTGAAATGCCTTCCGAGTGCGACGTGTCGTCGTCTTGACAGGGAGGGGGATCCACCACGAACCAGGTGCGATTGGGTATTCTCCCTGAACCTGGCTGCTGTGGCGCGAGTTGCTGCGGCCTAAGCTGCTGCGGCGCGAGTTTTCGCGTAATGGGTTTGGCGCCGACGTTCCTGCTGCCGTTGATCGGCGCGCGCGCCTTTCCCGTGCTTGCTCCCGCGGCCGGCGAAAGCATCGGCAGTTGCTGAAAGTGCCGATGCGCCCACGTCCACGCGTGTTTCTACTTTGCCGCTATCGTCCGTCAGAACAGTGCAGGTCGAAGCTCCGTTGCAGGCGGTGAGTGTGGCTCCATTGTTGATGCCCCACTGCACCGTTGCCCCGCCCACAGCAGTGGTTCCATCAGCGCTCGTGACTACGACTCGAATGGGGTACGCTCCTTCTCCCCCCACCGAGATGGGTGAGTTGCCGTTTTGCGTAAGCCGAATCGAGTCAGTCGGGCCCGCGCCGTAGGTAAGCACGTCCTGCAAGATGACCGAGGCGCCACTGGTTGGATCAGAAATGGAAATCGACTGCGTACCATCGGCGGCTGGAGGAGCCGATACCAACAGATCCGTTGAAGATAACGAAAGCAACGAGACGGGCGCGCTTCCGATCGTGACGGTCGTCCGTGCCTGAAAGCCGATGCCATCGATTTCGACTGGGACACTGCCGCGTACGCTGACGCGAGAAGGTTCCGCCAGATCGCCATAGAGAACGTGAGCGCGATAACTGTAATCGGGGCGACCATCCCCGCGCAGATCCGCGATGCCAATTCTGAACTGGCCGGAACTCGAAAACAGCGCGTTGAGTTGAGTCACCCCGAAGGTGATCAAGTTGAACGGAGAACTGGTCACCCTGGGAGGAAGAGTTCCGGGAGGGTCGGCCAAGGACCATGCGCCGATGGCGGGTTGAGCTTTCTGCTCCGTCGGCTTGCCCGTCTCATCAAGCGTAGTGACGTCGATGATCGCGGTTCGGCCGGATTGAGCATGAACGAGAAGTAGTCGATATCGCCGTACGGACTTAGAGTTCCCGTCCAAACGCCACTTTGGGGAACGGGAAGCGGGGAAGAATAACTGCCGCGCGATGTGGCTGCGTCCTGTTGAGCAGAGCCTTGCATCAGAATGTCCTGCGCGATGTCATCGCCGACGTTTACGTTCAGCGTGATGAGTTGCGCACCGCCGGATGGCTGCACCTGCCATGGCGAATACGGGCCGACCTGTTGCGACCGCAACGGGTCAAGCGCTTCCACGGAAATTTGGACTTGGCCCGCGTTCCCTTTGGGAATGATCAAACCCGCCATGTCGAAGAAGCCTTCCAAGTTCGTGTCCGTGGATCCAAAGCGATTGAGAGGTTGGCCGAGAACATCGTTGAACCCGGTGATCGGGTTCCCGGCGTTTCCCGTAAACGCGAAGCCAGAAACGGATGAGATCGCATATTGCCCTGACGGTTGTCCGGTGGACGGATCAATCCAGCGCGCAACCACATTCACGCCCTGCATGGGTTGCGCTGGATTTGGCGAGGCCGGCGTTGAAGTAGCCGACTCCGGCGATGTATTTCGGTCCCCCGGCCTGCGCGAACTCGACGAACGCGATCAGCACGAATGCGGCAAGCAGGAATTCCAAAAGCAGGAAGCGAGCTTTGCGATGCAAACTGCTAGTCATCGCGATTCCTCCATCAATTGCCGGATCGCACGACTGAAGGTGCGTAGTGGGACGCGTGGATCAGCCGGCGCTCGAATCGGACGAGGACCCGTCGGCGGAATGGGAAGGTGGACCGGCTTGACCGAGATCTGGCCGTCGCGGTCGATGTCGTAACGTCTTGCGCTTCCCGAGACTGGGCTGGTGAATCCGAGACTGCTTGGCGGGTAGAGAAAGATCATCATCCGCTGGCCGACCCGGTAGCGCTCTTCGGAGCGCCACAGCCCCGGCCACTCATGGATCGAGAATCGCTGCCCGGTCTTAGGTCCACGTAGACCTTGCTCAACCTGAAAGGTGATCTCGATGCTGCTGATCTGATCGGAGCCGTCCGGGCGAATGGGTGCGACTGACAGAACCTGGCCTGTAAAAATCAAACCTGCACACCCCGTGATTTGGCGCAGATGAGGAGAGGCGGCGAGGGTCGCGAGAGAGTTTGATTGTGACGCTGAAGAGACGGCGCTCAGCGTGAGAGCGAGGACGAGCAGAAGCCTGCAGAAGCTCCGATTCATGGGAACCTGCGTTCGGATTCAGGAGTCTGCTCGGATGGGGGGATTGGGGAACGAATGAATCGTACGCGTAGCTAATCTTTGCGAATGTGCCCGGAGTCACAGGGTTCGGTGACTCTGGGACGGCGCTTGCGCCAAAATCGGGACCACTTGCGATTCAATAGCGCGTTCGAGCTGATTCGACGAAGAACATCAGCAGCACAACAAAGCAAGCCGCAGTCCGATGCCGGGACAAAACGTAGTTTGGAGCCCCTAGATTACTTCCGCAAATGTTCCTGTGCCGAGAGGTGGGCTCCGGTCAGCAGCAGTAATCCCGAAAGAAATGCCCAGAACATCAAACTCACCGACAACGAGAATGGCCCGTATACTTCGGCGAAATTCAACTTGGGAAGAGCGAGGATGTAGGCATACTTCAGCGCTTCGAAGAGCAATCCCATGATGATGCTCGTCGGGAGCACGGCGCGGGCCGGGACCTTGCCATTGGGCAACAGCCAATAGATCAGGAAGAAGATGGCAATGCTCGCGGCAATCGCAAAAATCTTCATCGAGAGAAATCCCACCAGGCGCACGATTGAGATTCCGTGTCCTCGAAGAACCATCTCCATCAATTCGACATTGCCTGCACTCATGCCAATCGACAACAAAGCCATCACGCCGCACCAGAACGACAGCCCAAGCGAGATCAACTGATTCCCCACATAGGAGCGGTTATCGGGGAATCCCCAGATACGATTCAGGGCGACCTCGAGAGGCAGGAAGATCCCGGTTGAAGTGACCAGCAGAATCACCAGAGATACGAGTTGCACCTGGTGGCGTGCGCCGACCATCGCGTTCAGGTTGCGAATGACGAACTCCTGGCCGGCCGGCAAATAGTCGCGCAACAGCTGGACTACGACTTCATACATCGCCGATGAATGGAAAACTCGTCGGATAAGAAGCATGAGCAGCATCACAAACGGAAAAAACGAAAGAATGGCATTGGCTGCGACGGAAAAGGCGAAGGTGTGGACCTCTGTCCGCATCAGGTAGCGGACTGTAGAGGCGACGAGGCCGAAATACGGGTGGCTCTGGGACTCGGCCCGTTTTGGCAAACCCTCCGCGGGGCGCGGAACCGTGGTTGTCAAGGTATTGGCCACTGAGAACTTCTCCCAATCGTATCAAAGGGATGCAGCGAGAGAGACTCTCCAAAGGTCAATGCCGTGACTTGTGGTCACAGTGCCCTGGGATGGGGAGCGTCGCAAGCCTTTGAGTCTAAGCGAGTTGCTCAACTTCTTTTCTTGCCAAGAAGCGGTGACCTGAATATTATCTGGGGCTCACTACCGGACGGTTGGTAGTGGGGGTCACGTTGTGTTTGGGTTGACGTTTCTGTGATAGGCGGTAGAAATTCGCGCCATTGTCGAGGGCTTCTGAGCTGGGTGCCGCGGTCTCTCTACGCGACGCCGAGTTCAGGAGCCTTTTATGCTGGTGACTACTTCTTCCGCCGGCGGTAAACGCGACCTGTCTTCTCGATCTCTTGAGGGGGTGCCTTGCTCCAACCAGACGAGGCTTCAACGAGAGGCGGCAAGATGAATTCTTCGCGATGAGGCGAAAGGAGTTTTTTGTGAGAGAGAAGGGAACTGTAAAGTGGTTTAACGGAGCAAAGGGTTATGGATTTATCCAGCGCTCCACGGGTGAGGACGTGTTCGTCCATTTCTCAGCCATTCAGGAGAATGGATATCGCACGCTCAATGAAGGCGAAACCGTAGAATTTGACTTGCTCAAGGGCCCGAAAGGCTTTCAGGCAGCAAACGTGGTTCGCGTGTGACCTGCTCCTAAACCCAGTTTCTTCGCCCTCTCAGACTTTCTGAGAGGGCTTTTCTGTGCCGATCAAAAGTCTGAATTCTGGACGCAGCCTTCGAAAACTACTGCACTTCGACCGAAACCAGGTCGCCATCCGCAACTCCGCCCGGCTTGTAGTTGACCGAGACACCGCGATTCTTCCACTCGCACGACAGTCCATCTTCCCCCATTACGAGCAGCGTCTTGTAATCGGAGGTGCGCAGCTTCAAGGATTTGGCACCCGTTGTGACCGTCAGCACTGCAGCTGGTTTGTGAGAGCAATCCACGCGGATCAGGGTCCCCTTCAGAAATTGCGTCGGTCGGTTGTCCGGCGCGGATTCCTCCGGCGGAGCTTGAGCACGCTTCTGCGCTTCTTGCTCCAGTTCATCGAATGGCGACGATTGCGCGACGTGCTTAGGGGCATTAGGCGTAATTCCGTATTTCTGCACCGTGGCCAGTTGTTCCAGTTCATGCCGGGCTGCCTCCGAAATTTTGGGATTGCCGCTCTCCTTCAAGTGCTCGAAGATTGATCGTGCGGCATCCCATTTCTTCCCCGATTCATTGATCTGCCCAAGATTGAAGACATATTGTTCATTTCGGGGACTGAGGCGAATCGCTTCCTTGATGGCTTCGAGTGCCGACGCCGCACCGCCGCCTTCAATGCGCGCCATAGCCAGCATGTTGTAGGCTTCCGCGAATTCTGGGTACCAATCGAGCGCCACTTTGAGATCAATCATCATGTTCGGGAGACCTTGGATCTCTTCGTGCTTGGTCTGCGCCATCCTGTATTTCAGAAGTGACAGGTAATAGCGCAGCGAAATGTCCCGTGAATCCAGTGCGGCGGCATTGCCGAGTTCCTGGGCTGCCTGGGGAAACTCCTTCTTCTGCATGTCTACCCAAGCTAGAACGCGGTGCGCAATTTCGTTATCTACCGGCTCGCCTTTCTTATCCGTGATCTTGAGCACGGCGTCGACTTCTTTTATCCCCTGCTCGCGACGCTCAGGTATACGCACCATAATCTCCGCCAGACGACATCGCATGTCAGATTCGGAGACTGGCTTGGACTCGGTTGCCATTTCTTCAAGCACGATTGGCGACGGGAAGTGGTACAGCTCTGGCCGATTGTTGATGGATCCCGATTGCCGGGACGCTTCCTGATCCTGAAAAAGCTGGGGGAGCGAGTGGAAATAGTCCTTGACCGCCTTATCCAGTTGCGCTGTCGTCATTCCGTACGCCTGCTGGATCGCGTTTTCCATCGGAACGTTCTGATTATGAACGAGGTCGAAGTATTTTCCTGTTTCCGACAACTTCTCCTTGTTCATGAGGTAATGCATCATCATCCACGACTGAGCATAAAAAAGCGTGCGATGCGTTCCCTCCTGATAGCTCCACGTCTCGTGCCGCATCGAAAATAGATCGGGTGTTGATAGCCATACCCATCCACTCAGCAATTCCGTCAAGGACTTTGGCGGATTTCGCACTTCGTTCTGATTGCCGAGAATATCTTCCTTATAGGTCAGGGCCAGTTCAGGATCGCTGCCGATTTCTATTTGTTTGTTGTCCAACCGAATGGAAGAAAAGTATTCGGCGAACCCTTCGTCGAACCACCCGGGTGTCGGCGGATAATTGTAGTTCAGAAGAAGATGAGCGAAGTCGTGCGCCACAGCCCGGTACGAATCCTCCTCGGATACATTCAGCACGAAAAACTGGTGATCTTCGCCAGGGACGAAAAAGCCGGGAGCGCTAATGGGCTGCCCGTTATACAACGGTGCCGTCTGATAGAAACGTTTGTCATCCTTGAGGGCGATGATTGTAAGCGGCACCGGCATGTGCAGTTTTTGACGAACGAGCAGCTGCCCGAATACGGACCGCATCTGCTCGAAGCGCATGGCAACCTCACGAGCCTTCTTCTCTCCCGCGTCAGTGACCACCGTGAAATGTGCGGATCGAATTTCAAGGTACTGAGGTTCGGCGGCTATCGACGGGAGAACACCACACAGGATGACCAGAAAGCTGACAGGAAGAAGCTTCAGGAGGCCGTTAAGGTAAGGGCGCAACATGTTATTGCCGTGCCAATGCTTTACCGAATGCTATCACGTGTCGGCGGGACCGGGACATTACGCAGGTGCGGCGTTGTACTCGCAAACGAGCAGGGTAAGGTCATCTTCCTGGGCAGCCGCCCAGCGCTGCACCGACGACAGAATGTGTTCGGCTGCCTCCGCGACGGGCAGGTTCGCGCTCTCTTTGAAGCAGGCGCGCAGGCTCTCCTGTCCGAAGAAATCTCCCGCAGCATTTGCCGCTTCGACTAGGCCGTCTGTGTAAAGAAGCAAACGGTCACCGCGCTCAAGGCGCTGCGTCGCCGTGGTGTAATCGGCCGAATCGAATACCGCCAGCATGAGCCCGTTCTCCACGACTTCGGCAACTGTTCCGTTTCGCAGAATGAGCATCGGTGGATGCCCCGCGGCGGAATATCGCATTTCGCCCGAGTCCGCGTTCAAGTGCACATAGGCAGCCGTAACGAACTGATTTTGGGTGTTTCCGCAAAGAGCGGCATTCATCCCGGAAAGAAAGCGCGACGGGTCTGCAGCGCAATCGCGCTGCGCTGCCGCGGCAAGTTTGACCATCGACGCAATCAGAGCTGCTGGGACTCCATGACCGGAGACGTCGGCAATCAGCAAGCCGGCTTCCGGGCCATTGCTGACGACGAAGTCGTAGAAATCGCCGGCCACCGACGTCATGGGCACATACCGGGCCGCCACCTGGAAGTGAGAAGATTTGGGGAACTCCGTGGGAAGAATCGATTGCTGAATCCGGCGAGCGACTTCGAGTTCGCTGTGAATTTCCCGGAGCTGCCGATCTCGCTCTAGGCTTCGGCGCGCGGCCACGTATCCAAGCGTGCCCAGGAAGACCGTGAAGCCCAAGGGCTCCGCTCTGAAAAGACGCAGCGAAAGCGCTCCGCCGACGTTGTCCCAAATCGCCAGTGCTACAAAAGTGAAGAGCCCGAGGCGGATGATCCTGAAATCTTTGTCGCTCCCGCGCGTGCTTGCGAAACGCGTGACCAACGCCAGCAGCGCTAGGATCACGACGACGTTGTTGATCAGGTGGTAGGTGTCTGACGGGCCTTTGAAGAATGTCAGGCATGCCAGAATCAGTCCTCCGGCCAAAAGCGAGTAAGCAGCAAGCTTGTCCACCATACGGTCAAGAAAACCGGCCGCATCAAGGAAAAGGATTCCTGGGAGTGGCACGATGAAATCAATGGCGGACCGCAGGCGTGGATAAAAATCTGAGTCGTGAATGGTCAGTCTTAAGATTTCTGATTGCACCCACAGACGCTGGCCGTAGAGAACCGCAAAGATCCCGAAGTAGATTAGAAGCAGATCGAATTTGCGCCTGACGAGCGGAAAGATGAGCGCCAACAATCCAACGGTAGTGAAGGCCGCCCCGAGAAACAGGTAAGGACCGTCGTAGTGGAATGCCTGCAAAACCTGCTGACTGCTGATTTCGGGAGGGATGCCCAGCATGAGACGGGATACTAAATCATTCGGTCAGAGTATGGCGGTGCGGGTGAGGACGAGGTTTCACATTTGTTTCTTCTGACTTGTTTATCCGCTGCGAAGCCCATTTCGCGGTTTCGGCAATCACCGGATCTGCATCGTCCTGGGTGCGTTGCAGCGTTGGCAGGAACCCTCGATTTCCGCTATTCCCCATCGCAATCACGGCATTGCGTCGCACTCCACTCAGTTTTGTTCGGCGGATGGGCGATCCGCGAAAGACCTCTCGAAACTCTTCGGCTCCCATCTCTGTCAGCCAGTGTAGAGCGGGATTGACGAGACCGGGCCGGGGTTGGAACTCAGGTTCACTTGTCGCCGGCGCCTTCCGGTTCCATGGGCAAACATCCTGGCAAATGTCACAACCGAACACATGCCGGCCAATTCCTTCACGCATTTCTTCTGGAATCGAACCACGCTTCTCGATCGTCAAGTACGAAATGCATTTATTGGAATCGAGTTCATAGGGTCTGATGAACGCATCGGTGGGGCACGCATCAAGACAACGAGTGCAAGTTCCACACCGATCCGGGGCGGGCATGTCCGGTGTGAGGTCAAGCGATGTAAGAATCACACCGAGAAACAGCCATGACCCCATCCTCTGATTCAGGATGCAGGTGTTTTTCCCGATCCAACCCACGCCCGCGTATTTGGCGTACACCCGTTCAACAAGAGGCCCGGTGTCGACGTAGCAACGCGTTTGTAGCGGTCGTGTCTCCTGGGGATCTCGCAACGGTAGCGTCGCTGTCTTGCCGGCTGTTTGAGCGGCATCTTGCTGCTCATGCTGAACAGTCTTCACGAGACGGTGCTCGACCACCCGCAGGCGGCGAAGCACCGAATCGTGGTAGTCTTCGCGACTCCACGCGTAGCGCGAGATCCATCCACTATCCTGATCTTTAACTTGCGTGGAGTACGGCTCTGCGGTGTTGTAGTTGATTGCGCATACGATTACGCTTCGCGCCCAAGGAACGGCCGATTGCAAAGAAGACCGCTTCAGGGTTCCCGCTTCGTTACGGTTTTTCAGATACTCCATCTCGCCGCCGTGGCCGGCAGCAATCCACTCGGGGAAGTACTCGAGTTCAGGAAACTCTCGCACAGGCGCAACGCCGGCCAGATCGAAACCGGCGTTTTTCGCCGTCTGTTTTACGAACTCGGCGATCTTTGGATCTGCAAGCATAGAGAAAGGGGCTTACACGCGAATAGCTTGGGAGCAGTCCTTTCCTCGCCTCCGCAGGCCTGGCGCGTTACACTCATGGGTTCCGCTTCCACTGGAGACCGCTCATGAAGAAGATCATCATCCGTATTCTGGCCGTTTTGGGCTTCATCTATCTGCTGACGATTGTCGTCACCATCATGATGCTTTCCGGACGCAAAGGCAAAGTGCCCGGCACCACGATCCTGGAAGCCAATTTCGAGCAGCCACTGGTGGAAGACATTCCGGAAACTCCAACGGCCAAATTCACGCTGCAGGACCGTTCGACTGTTCGGGATGTAGTGGATGCACTCGATCGCGGCGCCACCGACGATCGCGTGAAAGGCATGATCGCTCGTGTTGCTGCGGTGCCGATGGGAATGGCCCAGACCCAGGAACTGCGCGAGGCGGTTCAGCGCTTTCGCTCGCATAGGAAGTTCGCCATCGCCTACGCGGAAACTTTCGGTGAGTTCGGGCCGGGGAACAGTGCCTACTATCTCGCGACGGCATTCGACCAAATCTATCTGCAGCCGTCCGGCGATGTCGGCCTGACCGGAATCATGCTCGAGACTCCGTTTATCAAGGGCACGCTCGACAAACTCGGTGCTCGCTTTCACGGTGACCATCGTTATGAATACAAGAATGCGCTGAACACTTTCACCGAGGCGAAATACACGCCGCCCCACAAAGAAGCCATGGAAAAAATAATGAACTCCTGGATGGGGCAGTTGAAAGACGGCATCTGTACCACTCGCCAGATACCTTCGGATCAGTTTCAAGCGATAGTCGACAAGGGACCTTATCTCGGCAAGGAAGCACTGGATGCCAAGCTCGTTGACGGACTCGCCTATCGCGACGAAGTCTACGATCAGGCGAAGAAGAAAGCGGGCAGCGATTCCGAATTCCTTTACCTCGACAAATATCTGGATCGCGCAGGGCGGCCACACAATTCGGGCAAGACGATCGCGCTGATCTATGGCGCAGGTGGAGTTTCTCGCGGAAAAAGCGAATACAACGCCGTAAATGGATCGCTGACCATGGGCTCCGATACGGTGGCAGGGGCCATTCGCGCGGCGGTTGCCGATAAAGACGTAAAAGCGATTCTCTTTCGGGTGGACAGCCCGGGCGGGTCCTACGTTGCCTCCGATACGATCTGGCGTGAAGTGGTGAATGCGCGCAAGGCAGGCAAGCCGGTGATTGTCTCGATGGGCGACCTGGCTGGTTCAGGTGGTTACTTCGTCGCGATGGCGGCCGACAAG
>Ga0210409_10002793_pt1 | contig 20250 bp, 20 predicted proteins | sample IncBWH17MmetaG_FD_161649 | JGI IMG/M metagenome (GOLD analysis project Ga0210409, IMG submission 161649) | Forest soil microbial communities from Barre Woods Harvard Forest LTER site, Petersham, Massachusetts, United States - Inc-BW-H-17-M | ecosystem: Environmental > Terrestrial > Soil >...
GAGTGTTTCCTGGCGCGCGCCTAGAGCTACCGCGAGCCGAGTCATCTCGGTGAGCCCGCGGGTGATCAGCGCGGCCAGTGAATTGTGGCCGACGCCGAGGCCCTGACAAACGCCAGCGGCAATGGCGATCACATTCTTCATCGCGCCCGCGAGTTCCACCCCGAGTACATCATCATTCGTGTACAGCCGGAAGGATGGCCCGGCGAACTGGGCTTGAATGCTTTCGGCGGTCGCCGGAGAGTAACGCCGCAACGTGGGGACGAATTTTTCCGGCGTGCTTGCAGAAGCGATCACCACGGCGGTGGGTTCACCGCGGGCGGCCTCCAGCGCGAAGGACGGGCCGGAAAGAACCGCAATCTGCGGGAGGAATCGCGCATTCAGGACCTGCTCAATGACTTCGCTCATGCGCAGGTGCGTCGCGGGCTCGAGGCCCTTGGTGGCGCTCACGAAAATGGAGTGGGTGGAAAACTGTGGAAGAAGCTCCGTCAGGACGCCTCGCAGGAAAGTGGAGGGCACGGCGCAGACGAAGATTGCAGCGTCGCGTAGCGCTTCGCTGGGAATTGTGGAAGCACGCACGTTCGCGGGAATTTGCACTCCGGGAAGATACGCGGGATTCTCGCGCGTTTGATTGATGCACTCCGCTACCGCGGAATCGCGCACCCACATGGAGATTTCATGCGGCGTGTGGCTGCGGGAGAGAACCACCGCGAGACCGGTGCCCCAGCTGCCGCCGCCGAGGATGGCGATCCTGGTCACGAAGCGGTGCCCTTTGATTTTTCCGAGGAAATACGCGGCTCCGTGCCTTCCACCAGACGCTGCAAATTGGCGTCGTGTTTGTAAATCACCAGAGAGGAAGCGAACAGCGTGCCAAAAATTACCGGCAGTGGCGGCGCGTGCCCCGGCGCCCACAGGAAATAAATCAGCAGCGGCATCGCGGCGGCCGCGGCAATGGAGCCCAGGGAAACGAAGCGCCACACCGCTACGACTACGGCAAAGAAAATCAGCGCCGAGAGCGCCGCCAAGGGACTAAGCATCGCGAAAACGCCCAGGGCGGTGGCGACACCCTTGCCGCCTGCGAATCCGAGCCAAACGGGAAAGCAGTGGCCGAGAAGAGCGGTGAGACCCGCGAGCATCATCCATTCGGCGGAAGAGTGCGTGCTATACGCGGCGAGCCAAACCGCGAGCGCACCTTTTGCGGCGTCCGCGAGCAAGGTGAGAATGCCGGGGATGGGCCCAGCGACGCGTGCGACATTGGTGGCGCCGATGTTGCCGCTGCCTGCTTTGCGAACATCGCGTGCGCCAAAGATGCGTCCGAAAATGATGCCGAATGGGATGGTGCCCAGCAAGTAACAGGTGAGCAGCAACAGAATGTGTTGAAGAACTGGCGGCATCGCGGATTCTGACCCCTGAAATAAGTTGGAACCGGCTCGCGAACCAATCTTGGTCCTCACCTATTCTATAAAATTTATGGATTGCCTCTTTCAGTACTTGAGCCAGTCGCGGAAAAAAGGCAAAACCAGTTCCTCAGTGGCTAAAGCCGATTGAGAGCCAGGTACTTAATGTCGGAGCTAAAGCTCCGACCCCCGGTGCCAAGCGCTGTTTCCGCAGCCCGTAAATCTGTTTCCTGAAAGAGACGTTGCTAGGGACTCTACACTAGCTGGCGACGAAGGGAAACGATTGCAGGATCGCATATTCGGCGCCAGTCGGCTTGAGCTTGCTCTCGATCAGATGGAATTGGGTGACAGTTAGCGATCCAAAGCTGCGCGCGGCGTTTTCGGCGACGGCAGCGCGAAATTTGGGTGACAGGCCCGGTTTGTAGAAGCGGGCAAGGGTGAGGTGGGGCTTGAACAGGCGATTTTCCGATAGGAAGCCGAGTTGCTGCAAAGCGTGATCGATGTCCGCTGCCAGCGATTTGAGGGCTGAGGAAGATTCCGCAGCGGCCCAAAGAACTTTGGCATGGCGTTCGTTGGGAGAGAATTCGAGAGCGTGAAATTCCAGTGTCACGGGCAGACCCGAGCGAATTGGGGAAAGTGCGCCGCGAAGCACATCCTGTTGCGAAGACGTAACTTCTCCCAGGAATTTCAACGTGAGATGAAGATTTTCGACGGGCACGAATTTGGCGGTTGGCGCGAGCGGACGAAGCTCCTGAAGAAGCGCCGAGAAGGTGTCGCGCAGTTCAGTGGATAGCGAGATGGCGACGAAAAGGCGCAAAACGAACCCTGCTTCCCTGCGGCATTTCCTCGAGGGCTAACACCTCGAAAGCGGGAGCGAGCTCCCGCACTCCAAAGAAGACGTGCGAAGCTTCCTACTTCCTGGCTCGGACTTCCGCGTTGTTGTACAGGAAATACAGCCGCACCATGTCCAGCGCGACTTGCGAGGCTTGCTGGCGAATCATTTCACGGTCACCGGGAAAATGTACTCCGCGTTCCTTGGTACCCCCCGGGGAAGAAAGGGCGATGTGAACGGTGCCCACGGGCTTTTCTTCGCTGCCACCGCCAGGACCCGCAATCCCGGTGATCCCGAGCCCCAGGGTGCTGCCCACGCGGCGGCGAATTCCTTCCGCCAAGGCAACCGCCACTTCGGGGCTCACTGCGCCATTTTTCGCGATCAGCTCCGGTGACACATCGGCCCAGGTAGTCTTGAGTTCGTTGCTGTAGCACACTACGCCGCCCACGAAATAACTGGAGCTGCCGGGAATGCGTGTGAGGCGTTCGGCAAGCAGCCCGCCGGTGCAACTCTCGGCGGCGGAAATGGTGGCGCGATTGGTGGCCAGCAGATCGGCGACGACTTCTTCGAGCGCGACGCCACGATGCGCGAAGATGCGGTCGCCGAGAGCAAGCTCGAAGCTGCGCACGATTTCGTCGAGCGTGGTTTTGGTCTGCGCTTCGTTGTCCGTCCACGCGCGAAGATGCACTTGCACTTCACCGGGGGCCGCTAGAATCGTGGTGTTTACTTCGGGAAACCGCGTGTACACCGGACGAATACGCTCTTCGACATGCGATTCGCCAAGGCCGGTGACGCGCAGCTCGCGATGGAACATACGAACGCCGGAAGCGCGACGCTGTAAGCGCGGAACTACTTCATCGAGGAAAAGTTGCTTAAGTTCGCGCGGGGGACCGGGAAGGAGCGCGATCATGCGGCCGGCATCCTCCAGCCAGAGGCCTGGCGCGGTGCCACGAGGATTCATGAGAATTTCGGCGCCTTCCGGAACCATGGCTTGGCGCAGATTGACCGCGGGCATGTCGCGTTTGAAGCTGCGGAAACGCGCTTCGATGGCGCGCACGACGTTTTCATCGCGCTGCAGTTTGCGATGCAGCAGATCCGCGACGGTTTCGCGGGTGAGGTCGTCTTCGGTGGGGCCCAGGCCGCCGCTGGAAACGACCAACGAAACGCGATTGAGAGCATCTTGGAAAGCCGCCGCGAGGAGTTCGCGATTGTCGCCGACGATGGTTTTGCGGAGGACTTCGATCCCGAGCTTGTTCAGCTCTTCCGTAAGGAAAAGGGAATTGGTGTCCAGGCGATCGGGAGTAAGGAGCTCCGATCCAACGGCGATGATTTCTGCTTTCATCACTGCAATGATTGTAGCTCACCGCTGGTGGACGATGGCGGATGGCACGATTCGGTGGAGTGGATTACATCGAAAAACGGCGGCAAGCCGCCGCACTCCAAAACGGTTTAGCCGAGGAGGGGGAGGCCGCGGACGTTCCAATCTAGGGAGTAGAGAACGCTGTTGGCGGCGAGGATGGCGCGGCCGCTGGGGAGAAGGGCCATGCCGACAAGGGCGGAGCCACTGAGTACGTGTTCGGCGTGGCCCTGCGGCGAAATGCGCACGATGCCCCGGCGTCCCGCGAAAGAGGCGGTGACATACAGATTGTGCTCGCGGTCGAAGGCCATGCCTTGCGGACGGCCGAGTCCGCGATAGAAAACGTTCACCTCGCCACCCTGATTGATGCGGTACACGCGGTCGTAGCTGGAAGTCGTGGGGCCGGTTACGTACAGCTCGCCATTCGGATGGAACGCCAGGTGATACGCGGCCATCGACGGCTCCAACGTGGCAAACACAAAAATTTCGCGGCTGGGGCTGATCTTGAAAATGGTGCCGCTGCGATCGCCAACGAACAGATTGCCCGCCTGGTCGAACGCCAGGCCGGTGGCGATGCCCATGCCCTCGCTATATTGCTCCGCGCGGCCATCGGGTGAAACGCGGTGGATAGTTCCATCGTGGCGGCAGGAAACAAACAAATCACCATCGGGGCCAATGGCCAGGCCGGTTGGATTGATGAGAGAGGTGACGAAAGGCTTGACCGCGTAGCTGGAAGAAATTTTGTACAGCGAAACCGGAACGCGCTGCCCACGCGGTCCCGAAAATGTGACGTAGATGTTGCCGAGGGCGTCCACGGCGGGGTTGGCAACCGCGTGAAGGTTATCGGCGATTTGCAGCGCGATGGATACCGGGAATGGCTGGCTCTCGCTTTGCCCGTTCACGACTTGCAGGGTGCTGGCGCTGGCGTTTTCCGGAACGCGTGCAATCACACGGTTGGTGCTGGACAGGGCAATCGCGGCGTCCACCTCTCCGAAACGCACAGTCGGACGAGTTCCATGGCGCGAGGCGAAGCCAGACCCATAGATGGTGATTTCACCGCCGGGAATGCTGGCCGAGGGCGCAATGCGGTCGATCTTTGGAATGCCGTTCCTTTCGGAAGACGAGCCGAACCCAAATTTCATAACACATGGAAGTGTAACGCGAGACGCAAGCAAATGGCAGCGTAGACGCCAGCCATCCAGTCATCGGCCATGATGCCCCATCCACCGGCGAGGTGCTCGAGACGGCGGCAAGGGAAGGGCTTGAGGATATCGAAAATGCGGAAGAGCACGAAACCAGCGAGCAGGTATTTCCAGTTGAGGATGCTCATGCCGGTGTACAGGGCGAAGGCGACGGCGTCGTCGGGATGAAGAAAAGCGGACGGGCCACCGAGCGGGATGAGCGCCAGAATTAGGGCGAGATGGACGCCAGACACTTCATCGATGACGACGAATTGGGGGTCCTTTACACGGCTGAAATTAGCGACTTGCGTGCTGGTGCGAACGCCAAGCCACGCCAAGACTAACCAGACAAGAAGGGAAGAAGCGAGAAGCAGCGTCAAGCCTGCTGCCGCAGATCGAAGGGGCATGTCGACCCCGAGACCACCGAGGCTATTACTCAGCACAATAAACCACGTAAAAGGGTGCGCGACGACTGCGAGAAGCAATCCGAACAGAGAGCCCCACGTTCCCGGAGCGGGCTTCAGGTAACCGATACCGAAAACCGTGGCGACGGCGAAGGCGAATCTGGGTTTTTCGCCGGAGCCCTCGTGGGCCAGGGACGCTGCTTCAGTGGATGGATTCATCGGAATTGTGCTCGTCCTGCTGGGGAAGGCGGCGATCAGCTTCCGCGATGTCCTGTTCGTCGAATATGGGGTCGGAGACTACGTATTTCTCAGAAGCCCACGCGCCGAGATCGAGCAGCCGGCAGCGGTCGCTGCAAAAAGGGAAATCGGCGTCGTTGCCGGAGTCCGTGGGTTTCTTACAGATGGGACATTTATGCTTCATGGCCTAGGAAGTTTTACCACAGAGGCTCCTAAACGTGTAGTGGCGGCTGTCTGCCGGCCTTGAAGCCATTCGCACAGAGGCGACTCGTTTGGTCTTCTCTTCCGTTGGCGCCTGCCTGGAGTTGAATTGGCGGACCGCCTCAGAAGGCGGTCCCTACAATGGAAAGAGAGACCCGAGGGGATCGGTGTACATCACACGACGACTATGTGCCACGTCGTACGAAGGCGCCCGCCTCGGAAGGCGGCCGCGCTACACAGGCTGGGACATTGCTGGTTAGCCCAGGACGCGGAGGGGCGCGCCGGTTGAAATGCGGGTGAGTTGCTGGGGGGCCGGGACCGGGAAATGTTGCGTTGGTCGTTCGTTGGGGCGCGGGAGGATTTCGACCACACGGCCGATCAGGTCGTAGGCGTCGGTTTTGATGATTTCGACGCGAACCACGTCACCTGTCTCCGCCGAGACTAGCGCTGTCGAGGATGGCGATGCAATTTCGATGTCGGTCAGATAGAGTTTGCCGTCAATATCTGGGGCCATGGATTCCAGGCGCGCTTCCCAGACCAGTGGATTGTCCTTGGAAGGGCCTTCGACGAGCGCCGTTTCCACACTGCTCCTACGCGCGCGCAGTTTTTCGCGGGAAATTTTCTTTTGAATGGCCATCAAGCGGTTGCGACGGTCGGTGATTGTTTCCGCATCGACTTTGCCATCGAGAGGGAAGCTTTCGGCGTTGTCCACGTCGGAATATTCGAACACGCCCATCCAGTCGAGTTGCGCGGCCTTTACGAAATCGCACAATTCCTGAAAATCGGCGTCGGTTTCGCCGGGGAATCCCACAATGAAGCTGGTGCGCAGCGCCACTCCAGGGATGGTTGTGCGGGCGCGGTCGAGAAGTTTCAGGAACGCGTCGCCATTGGAGCCGCGCTTCATGCGGGCGAGAACGTTGCGACTGGCGTGCTGCAAGGGCATGTCGATGTATTTGGCGAGCCGTGAATGAGACGCCAGAGTATCCAGAATTTTCCGCGTCAGGCGATTCGGATATGCGTAGAGAAAACGCACCCATTGCAAATCCTCAATGCCTGCCAGCTTGGCAAGAAGCTGCGCCAGGCCATCGCGCAGGCCGAGGTCCTCGCCGTACGAAGTGGTGTCCTGGCCAATAAGCGTGATTTCGCGGGTGCCGGACGCGGCTAGATTTTCCGCTTCGCGCAAAACGGATTCAAATCGCCTGCTGCGGAACGCGCCGCGCAGCTCGGGAATAATACAGAAGGTACAGGGATGATCGCAGCCCTCGGCGATCTTGATGTAAGCCTGATGCTTCGGGGTGGTGAGCACGCGCGGCGTGAGGTCGTGGTACAGGAACGCGGGGGGCTGCGCGGGAAGAATTCTCAGCTCGCCCTCGACGGCTTCGATGATGCGTTCAACTTCGCCCGTACCGACAACCGCATCCACTTCCGGAACCTGCTCGAGAATCTGGTCGCGATAGCGCTCCACCAGGCAGCCAGCCACGATGAGCTTTTTTGCGGAGCCGAATTTCTTGTGCTCGGCCATCTCCAGGATGGTGTCCACGGATTCTTTTTGCGCCGTTTCTATGAAGCTACAGGTGTTGACGACGAGGATCTCCGCATCATCCGCGCGGGCGGTAAGTTCGTAGCCTTCGCGGTTCAGAATACCCATCATCACCTCGCTGTCGACGAGGTTCTTGGGGCAACCGAGGGAGATAAATCCAACTTTGGTCATAGGGTGAGTTCAGTCACAAGGCGAGGTTTGCTGGCCTGCTTGTAATCCTACAAGTTTACCACGTAGCCGTAGGTACAGCCCAAAGCCGGCAAATACGCGGCTTTCCTTGCGTTGCCGCGACACAAGTCCAAACAAATGGGCTTGTACAGAGTTAGCCCGATTGCCGGGCATCTTGAGGTGATATCCACTTAACTCGAGGATCATTCCGGCGTGCAGGAAGCGAAGTCAGTAACGGGTAAGGCTGATGCGGCGAATCGAGTCGCTGGCAAGCGAGTCTTAATCGTTGATGACAATGAAGTTATCCGCAAGATTCTGGTAGTGGCTTTCCTTTCCGATGGGTTCGAGACTTGCGCGGAAGCGCAAAACGGGAAAGAGGGGATCAACGTCGCCAAGCGAGTTCACCCCGACCTGATCATTCTGGATCTCTCGATGCCGGTTATGAACGGACTGGAGGCCGCGCCGCAGTTACGAAAGTTGCTCCCGAAATCCTCTATTTTTCTTTTTTCTCTTTACGCGGATGCAGTCCTAAAAGAGAACGCATCTAGAGCCGGAATAGACTTGGTCATATCGAAAAACGAGCCGCTGGACACGATCGTCAAGAAGGCGCATGAACGGATGTCCAACTAAGTACGATTGGTGCGCCGCGCCCGCGACACCCACAGACGGCCGGCAAATTCCGTTCAGTCCTGAACGGTCCACACATACAAAAAGTTTGCGTCGCTGGCGGTGGCAACCTTGCGCCCAGCTTTCCGGGTGGCACGATTCAGCGCCGAACGGACCTTCTCTTTTGATTCCGCCAAATCAGCTAACGGAACCTTGAGGGCTGCGTCCGCTTTCAGTCCATCCAGATCTCTCAAGATCAGCGTGACGATTTGTTTGTGCTTTCCATTGCGGCCCTGAGGGACATCCGCCTGGATCATGGACTTGAAGTGTGACGGCGTGTTTTGACGGCTGGCCATAAATTCCCCCAAACGTAAAATAAGAGCTAACCTAAACACAGCGTTATCGTATCGAATCGTAGCGAGTCCTGCAAGTAAAATTTGATGACCTTAAATCCACCCTGCGAGTGGCACGGAACGAGTCCTAACGCTCTTTGTTCACTAACCGGGCGTCCCATACCGACTAAAGCCGCCAATAGTTTTTTTAAGGATCTGACCCGTACGAATTCCGCCCTGCTACATTTTTTGATGTTGGGGGTTTCATGAACCGAATAACGCATTTTGAGCAGGTACCGTTGGACGCCATCAGAGACATTATTGGAGTCCAGGATCAGGCAGAAACCATTCCGGCGCTCTCGGACGTCGCAGTCGAGCCAGTCAGAGTGCTCCTGGCGGATGATTCCGACCTAGTTCGGGCAGCCATACGCCGCTTTTTGCTGGACGGCCAAAGCGGTATCGAACTTGTGGGCGAAGCCGCCAATTTCGCGCAAACCATTCAGATGTCAAACGAATTGAGACCCAACGTCATCATCATGGATGTGCGCATGCCCGATGACTACAAACTCCAACCGGCGGATGTCAGGTCTCAGATGAATCCAGGTTCACGGTTGCTGGCCATTTCCGGCTGGACGGATGACGAGACGACCGCCTTGGCAAACGGCTACGGCGCGGTGGAACTTCTGGACAAGATGAAATTGTCCGAAGTGCTGATTCCGGCGATACGGAAGCATGCCGCACCTCGCGCCATGGCCGCGATGTAGAAGGGTTGGCTTCGCGCGCAGTTTTTCGGCTGTGCAAGGGGTGCAGGTCTACTGCGGTGCTTTGATATCCGGGCTGGCTTGTTCGATGCTTCCCTGGGCAAGCTCGGTCTTCACTTCTGATTTTTGCCCTGCCAAGAGGCTCACTTCCGTTTCGAAGGTCCGGTAGCCCGGCAGTTCGACTTTGATCTGATGTTTTCCTGGACTGATCAGCAGGGAGTGAGTTGCGCCTCCTAGCTCGCTGGCGTGTCCAACGTAGTGGCCATCGAGAAATACCGCTGCACGTCCGGGATGAACGGTAACCTTCAACGTAGCGGTGACCGCCGGAGTTTGTGCATGAGCCATGAGGTGCATGGTGACGCGCACGAGTTGCATCTGGCCGGGTTCGATTACAATCTTCTGCACAAAATCATCATAGCCAGACTGGCGAACCGAGATTTCGTGCTCGCCAGGCAGCAACAGCACCTTCTTGTTTCCCTTCAATTCCTTCAGATATCCGACGTAGCCTCCGTCGACCCAAACACCGGAATCCCTCTCCACCTTTGTGGCGCCTTCAAATTGCACTTCTCCCATGACCTTGTTGGATTGCGCGGACGCCTGCGCGACCAAGGCAAGAAAGCAAAAGCTTGCACACAAAAACCTTGCGCCTTGGGATCCCAAAATGTTGAACATTCTTTCCCTCACAACTGCTCGACTGTTCTCTTCTCCGCAAATTATAGCACCGGCGCCGCCCATGACTTGGCAAAGCGACTACTCCAGGTGTTTGAGGAGTCTCGCTGAAAGCAGGACTAGTGCGCGTGAGGTCGAACAATGTTCAGGGTTTGGATTCCGGATCAGCCGGTCTCAATCTGTGCGCGGACTGCCGGGCCAGCACGGCGTCCACCGCGTTGACTAGCGCGGTAATACCGTCAGGCTTTGAGAGTACCGCATCAACGGCCAAGGGCGAGGTCACCGAATTTCCGATGCTCTCGCTGTACATGGTGAACAGAATAATGGGAGTTTCCGGCAGCAGCCTTTTCAGCTCGCATGCGGCGTCTGCGCCGTTCATTCTGGGCATGGCGAAATCCAGCAAAATTACATCGGGCTTGAATGCGCTTACTTTTTCAACGGCATCCAGCCCATCGAACGCCTCGCCACAAACCTCCAGGTCACCCGCTTCCGACAGAAAGGTCTTGATGATGCTCCTCACGATGCTGCTGTCGTCGACGATGAATACGCGTTTTGGCATGTGCGGTACCGTACGCAAAGTATCGCGAACTCGCCAGCATGGATATCGGTGTATCGCCTTAGCTCTCCCTTAGAACCGATTCGCCGTCGCAAATAGGAGCAATGGCGGGTGTGGAGTTGCGGGTGAGGAAATTTAGCGTGGAATGGCACGAATCTGATTCAGAAGGTCGCGGAGGCGGAAGGAATCGCAGGGTTGCTGGCCGAAGCGCGCTCGGGCGTAAATTTCCGTGAACTCTCGCACGGTAGGCTCAAGTTCGGGGCGCAGTGCCAGGGAAGAGGCGAACTCGCGGGGCGTCTGGTTTTCTTTGCGCAAATACCCGCATTTTGCCAGGTGGCGGAGCAACTCATCGTACAAGCGTGAAGCCAACTGAGGATTGCCGCGGCCTGCAGCGGAATGACTCACTTGCCAGTTGAAACTTAGCCAGCGGAACAGCGACACAATCCAGCCAAAGCGAAGCACTACCAGCAGAAGGACCAGCGCCACGGGCAATAGCAGCCGCAGACTGGCATGCTTCGATTGCCAATTGATCAGGCGTCCGGTGGTGAGTGCGGTCAATTTGCGATGCCATTCGCGCGCCAGTTCGTTCCAATTGCGCGAAGAGCGTTGCATATTTTGCGCTAAGACGAGTTGATGCGAAAAATCGTAGTTGATCACCCACTCATTCCAGGTTAGCTGGAACCAATCGACGTACATCCCCAGGCGTGAAAAAATGCCCGCAGCCGGGTCATTACCCGGTGGCGTGGGATCGAAGGTTATCCAACCGTAGCCCGGGAAATACGCTTCCACCCAACTGTGCGCGTCACCGGCGCGCACGATGTAATCCCCGGCCAGGTCGTTATACTCGCCGGGAAGAAAGCCATTTATTTCGCGGGAAGGAATGCCCAGGCTGCGCAGCATCACCGCCATCGCAGAGGCGAAATACTCGCAGTGGCCGGCTTTGGTGACGAACAGAAAGTTGGCCAGCGGGTCGCGGCCTGGCTTCCCAGTGAGATTCAGCGTGTAGGTGAAATTCCTGCGGAGATAGCTCTCCATCACCGCCGCTTTTTCAAATGGACTCGGTGCTGAGGCGGTGATTTGGCGCGCGAGTTCCGGAACGCGCGGGTCCAAACGCGGCAATTGCAAATAGGTTTCGCGTATGTCTTCGGGATAGTCGGTGGTTGCGCTGCGAGCTTCCGCAGGCCGCGCCACCGGCAAAAGGGAAATGCCCTCGTAACGAATCTGGGAATAATTGTGATACGGGTTGAAGACCGAGCCACCCGAGTCGACGACTAGGTCGCCGCGCCGCACCAGCGAGCTGTAGGTTCCGCCGTCGCTGACGAAATTGCCACGTAGATCGGTCAAGTCCGCAGGAGCGAAGAGCGCATCGCTGGCCATCGGCTCCATCAATACCGTGAAGTGCAATTCGGCAGCGGGGCGTCTTTCCTTGGGGTTCAGGGAGGCCATATGGATCCAGCCGGTAGCTTCTGGTGAAACGATGTATTGGGTGCGATCGGCGGTGAACCAGCGGCGGCCATCGAAGTCCGAAAGCGCCACGCCACGCCAGCGCAGCATCGGGTATTGCACCGGCGAGCCGGTACGCACGCGCATGACGATCGCGGTGCCCTTCTTGATTTCGCCAATTTGGCCGAGCTCCACGCTATCCGAAAACCCGCTCATCAGCGAGGGTTGCGAACCGGTGCGCGCAAAATAGCCGGCGCTGAATCGCGGAAAAATGAAGAACAGCATGGACCCGATCGCCACGCCACCCAACGCCACGGTGAGTGCCGCGAGAGATAACGCGCGGTGAAAGCGGCGTTCGGCTGCAGGTTGTGCATGCAGCGGCGGAAAAATTGCTTGCGTTGCACCGCGGCGAATTTCCAGGCCGACGAACGTAGCCACCGCGAAAAATAGGTAGAGGACAAAGAGACCGAAGAAATACGTGTCGATGGTAAAGACGGCGGCAGCGAGAATTCCAGCGAACGACAACATCGCCAGAAACATGGAGTCACGATCGGTGACCGCGCTGTATAAACGAATCAGCGTGACGAAGAGCAGAAAGTGCACCACGGCGAGCAGTGCGGCGAAAAGCGCCGGATTGGTCGAGCCGCTGGCAAGATTGTGCGAAATTGCCAGGAAGTCCACGGGAAGAAAAAGAACGTATGCGACCACGATGCGCGTGGCGGTGGATTGCTGGATTTCCGCCGGATAGCCACGCAACCAGCGGTATCCCTTGAAGACAATCAGCCCGATGGAGATGACGGAAGTGAACGGGTCCAACCGGCCGGAGGTCACCAGCGTGACTACCGACGTGAGCACAAGGAAAAATATCGCCGTGCGGTAAAAGCGGTCGGCGGGAAGCGGGTTTGCTGGAGATGCAACCAGGGAGCCCATGCGGTAACACCCAGAATAACACCGCGCGCACCGCGTTTCCCGAAGCAGCGCGAAACGATTAACGAGCGGCTGAGAAAATCGAAGGTGCTGGGTGCTAAGTCTGCGGGCCAGCGAGCGCCGAGTGCGCGACTTTGCGGGTGAGATTCGACACCGGTATCGAGGCGAGATCCGCGAGCGCAAGAACCTTTGCTCCGGCAATTCGTGGAAGCCTGGGAGCTTTGGCGAGAAACGGCAACAAGGTAATCGAGCGATAGGTCACCGCATGGCGAACTTGTTTCAGCGGTTGCAGATCCGATGGGAATTTGCGTCCTGAGAAGAATTCCGCTTCGACGAATTGACGAAGTTCCGTTGCCGCGGGCGTTGGGGCGCCTTTGTTTTCAGAGCGAGTTGTGGATCGGATTCTCTTTTGCCGAGGGGCTACGCGGCCGCTGAGCTGGATGGTAGGGAAGTGCCACATGCGTGAGAGCAGGGCAGGAATGTCTTCGGAGCCTTCCGACGACTTTACCGTTCCTGGGGGCGGAAGTAGGACGGTTCTCCCCTTCGAGTCCACAAAGACAATTGCGGCGAGCAGAACTTGCACGGTGTCGCGTTTTTTGCGTTTTTCGGGGATTAAGTCGACGAGACCTTGTTTGCGCGCTTCACAGAATTCGTTTACTGGGCAGAGCAGGCACTGCGGGGCGCGTGGAGTGCACAGAGTGGCACCCAACTCCATCATGGCTTGGTTCCAATCGCCGGGATGCTCGGGATCGAGAAGTTTGGAGGCGGTGTTTTGCAGTTCTACCCATCGAGTACCAGCGCGGAGATCGCCGCGGACGGCCCCGATCCGCGCCACGACGCGGGCAACGTTTCCATCGAGTACCGCGAGTTTCTTGCCGAAGGCGATGCTGAGTATTGCAGCAGTCGTGTAGTCGCCGATGCCGGAGAGCGCCCGCGCGTGCGCTTCGTTGGACGGAAATGCGCCGCTATGTTTCGCGACAATTTGTCTCGCCGCGTTTTGTACATTGCGAGCGCGCGAATAATAGCCGAGCCCGGCCCAAAGACGAAGCACATCTTCTTCCGGCGCGTTGGCCAGGGCTTCAATTGTCGGAAAGTGTTGGAGAAACCGCTCGAAGTAGGGGATCACCGCGGCCACGCGCGTTTGTTGCAGCATGATTTCGGAGAGCCAGATGGCGTAGGGCTCGCTGGTGCGGCGCCAAGGCAGATCCCGATGGAACTGTTTGAACCAGGCCAACAGATTCTTGCGGAAGCGCGAGAGCGTGGAGCCAGTAAGCATCGCGCAACAGTTTCGCACGGAATTTCTTTTGCAGTGGCTGCCTTTGCTTCTGACAATGGAAGGGAGGCGGTTGCAGTAAGCTCAATTTCGCATGCAGAAGCGCAACTGTTCACCGACACTGCTGTGCGGTCATTTTTGAGACCGCCCGACGAGGATGGGGGAAGAACCTCGAACAGAAGGTCGAGTACATGCTGTCGATCGAGATCCTTCGGGCCGCGGAAGGCGCGGTCCTCAGGACGGCGCGCCAATTTCAATTCGATCCCAAGTGAACCATAAGAGAGTGTTACGAGAGATACAGGCTAGCGCGCGAGATCTTCGGCGAATACCACGTAGGAAGTGTTCCAGGCTTCCGTGGGAATGGCGCCCCGGGATTGGGAGGTTACTACTACTCGAAAGGAATCCGAACGTGACGCTAAGGTGGCGAGCATCGAGTCGGAAGAAACCCCACCCTCGGGCTGCACCAACGCCAAGTGGCGCAGAATTTCCAAAATATTTTCCGACGCGGGCAGCAACGGCACGCTCACCGAACCGCTGCGAAATTCCAGCAGCGCTTCGCGTTCGCTGAAATTCCAGGCGATGGCGGCGCAGAGAGAAACGGCGCGCTCAAAGATTTCCTTATCTTTCGCGGAGGACCTGAATGCCGCGGGATTACACGCATCGAAAACCAGTAGGACACGGCAATCGTCGTCGCGGGAAAACTCGCGGACCATCAAGGAACCGGAGCGTGCGGAAGCCTTCCAATGCACATGGCGCGCACTATCGTTGGGCATGTAATCGCGCAAGGCGTAGAGGTCCTCACCGTGGCCCTTTGCGAGGCTCGCCATCGCGCCCTGAATTCCGGGCAGGATCTCGAGAAATTCCGGGCCGGCTTCCACGGATGGATAGACCAGCGCCTCGGCCGCCAGGTCGAGCCGCCGCGCCTTTTGCAGAAAGCCGAACGGAAAGCGCGTGACGATGCGAAAGGTTTCCTGGCGATACACGCCGCGATTTTGAAACAGCAATGGCACAGACTGAGTGCCAGATTGCTGCCGCGGTAAATAGGGAAAGTACACGGGCGTTTCGAGTAGTGCAGCAGACGCGGCGCCTTTTGGTTTGACGGCTTCTACGCGCAAAGAAAAGGAAGGCAGCGTGAGTTTTTCGTTTTTTAGTTCCAGGTTGGCGCGAACCGTTTGCCCGGCGAAGATGCGTTCGGGCAACTCCAATCGCATTTCCACACCAGCGAGCGTGATGGAAGAAAGAATCCCGGACATCAGAATGCTGGCGATCAGGCAGGCAAGAATCAGGAACAGCAGGTTGTTGCCGGTGTTGATCGCGGCCATGGAGACCAGAACGATGCCGAGGATGTACATCCAGCCTTCGCGGGTAATTTTGTACTCCATGCGATAGCCGATCCAGCGAAGCGGGGTGCGCTTAGCAAGGACCGGAACAAGCGTGACGCCCACCCAAGCCGCGACCAGCAAGGCGGTGAGCGCGGAGGCACTGGCCAGGAAAAGATTTCCGAGTTGCGCGGCGGCGCCGGAATATAACGCCAGGACCAGTGCAATGCTGAGAGCCACCATCGATAGCAGAAACGCGCGGACGCCGGGGCGGTCCGCCTTGGCCCAGAGTCCAGAAAGTGCGGGTCTAATGGTGGCCATTGGAAACTCTGTCGGTCGCGCTTACACCGGAACGCGGACGGAATCGATAATTTCGCGGAGAACGTTTTCGGTGGTCTCGGATTTTTTCTGGAACGAGGCATGGCGAGCGCTGGGCACCACGCGATGCGAAAACACGGAGACGGCAAGCTGCTTGAAATCGTCGGGCAGGCAAAAGTCGCGTCCATCGAGGAAGGCGCGAGCCTGCGCGGCGCGCTGCAGCATCAGAGTGCCGCGGGGGCTGACGCCCAGTGCGAGTTGATCTGACTTGCGCGTGCGATTGACGATTTCCAGCGCATAGTCGTGCAAGCTGCTATCGACTTTCACGTGCGCAACGGTTTCCTGCATAGCCATTACGTCGGCAATGTCGGCGATGGGCTCCAGTGTCGCAACGGGGTCGTCTGTCGTGCGGCTGCGAAGAATCTCGCGCTCTGTTTCGTGCGATGGATAGCCCATTTTCACGCGCATGAGGAAACGGTCCAACTGCGATTCAGGCAGCGGGTACGTGCCGTGATGTTCCACTGGGTTTTGCGTGGCGATTACCAGAAACGGCTGGGGCAACTGCAAAGTGCGCCCGTCGACCGTGACTTGCGCTTCGTTCATGGCTTCCAGGAGCGCGGATTGCGTGCGCGGGGTGGTGCGGTTGATTTCGTCGGCCAGCACGACGTTGGCGAAAATAGGTCCGTGACGAAATTCAAATTCGCGCGATTCGGGATTGTAGACACTGACGCCCAGAACGTCGGAAGGTAGCAGGTCCGATGTGAATTGAATGCGTTGAAAGCTGCAATGAAACGACTTGGCCAGCGCTTGGGCGAGCGTGGTTTTCCCCACGCCGGGAACGTCTTCGATCAAGAGATGTCCCTTTGCCAGCAAGGTGATCAGCGCAAGCTGAATGACATCTTCCTTGCCGAAGATGGCGCGTGCGATGGAGCGTTGGAGTTGAGAGACCACGTGAGAGGTGGCAGTCGGCATCGGTTGAAAACCCGGAATCTTCCTGTTTAAATAGATGAACGCGGTTGCACTTGCGTTTCTTATTTGTGCAAGGCGTATTCCCGGCGGCACCGGGTCACCCGTTATTCGACGGGCGATTAGCTCAGCGGTTAGAGCGCTCGCCTCACACGCGAGAGGTCAAAGGTTCAAATCCTTTATCGCCCACCACTCCTTGAATTCTCCCATCTTAACCTTTTGTTCCGCAGTAATCGCTGGTCGTTTGTGTTGAATTTGCTATTTGGTCGATGGATCGGCCGGCCCAATCTTGCCGAGCGCTGAGCGATCCGAGGGTCGGGACGCCAGCGCTCTTGTATAGTGGCCGGATGCAGACCATTCTTCGCACCATTGAGTTTTTGTGTCTGAGCCTTTGGCTGGGTGCGGACGCGTTCTTGAGTTTTGTTGTGGCGCCAGGCACGTTTGCGGTGCTGGCCGACCGGGATGCAGCGGGGTTGGTAGTGGGCTACTCGCTGTCGCGCATGCACGCCGGCGGAATGATTTTAGGGGTTCTGTTTTTGGTGATGCGATCATTGCGGACGCGGGGCTTTGGAAGCCTAGTGGCGCCGGCTGCGCTGTGCGTAGCGCTGATGATCGTGCTGACGGCGGCTTCGCAGTTCACCGTCAGCCATCGCATGGCGGTGTTACGCCGCGACATGGTCTCCGTGCAGAACACTCCGGAGACCGACGCGCGGCGGGTAGAATTCAACAAATTGCATCAGGCATCGGTCATGTACGAAGGCGCGGTCCTGCTATTGGGATTCGCGGCGATGTTTTTATTGGTTAGAGAAACCGCCGGTCCTCGTTAGGTTGCGAACGGCGTATTGCTCATGATTGGGCCCTGCGACGTTTGGATTTCTCCTTATTGGGTCCTGATTTCTTGCGGCGGGGTTTGCGGGGGCGGATTTTGTTGGTGACTTTGTAGCCGGCGCGCTCGAAGGCCCGCCACATGTACCAACTGGCGACGGTGCGATAGGGGCGCCAGCGTTCGCCAAATTTCAGAAGTTCCTGGGGCTTGGGCATGTGTTTTTTGCCGTAGGCTATCGACCAACCTTTTTTCACGCCTAAATCGTGAATGGGCAACACATCCGGGCGCCCCAAACGAAAAATCAAAAACATTTCCACCGTCCACGCACCGATGCCGCGGACCGAAACGAGGCGTTCGACGAGTTCTTCGTCGGAAAGCTTCAGTGCTTCGTCATGAGTGGGCACGATGTCTTGGAGCGCTTTTTGCGCGAGATCCTTCATCGCCAGGACTTTTGCACGGGAAAGGCCGGCTTTGCGCAATTTACGCGCGGGAATTTTCAGCATGGCTTGCGGGGTTGGAGGGCGGCCGTTTTCGCCAAGCGCCGCGATGCGCGCAAATATCGTGGCGGCGGCTTTGCCGGAAATGGACTGGTAGGTGATGGATTCGAGCAGGACTTCATAGGGAGATTGCGCGTCGGCGACGTCAATCGCGAAGGGAATCAACTCGGCGATCAGAGCTTTGAGTTGTTCATCGCGTTCGGAAAGGTGCCGCACCGCTTCCGCCAGATCAAAACTAAGGTTTGTAGGCGGCGTGTTGATGGTCATGGTCTGGCTAGAGTAAAGCATTTGCACACGGCTGTGTAGCGGGCGCCTTCTGCTTGCCCTGACAACGGAAGGGAGCCGGGCGCTTTGCGGTAAAAGAAGACTTCCCAGGGAAAACGCGACCATCGCGGGTGTGCTAAAATTTCGGGTTTATGCAGACAGGAATTATTGGACTACCGCAGGTCGGAAAAACCACGCTGTTCCGAATCCTCACAAAAGCGCAACTTGATGCGAAGACCGCGCAAACCACGCATGTTGGTGTGGCGAAAGTCCCAGAGCCGCGCCTGGTGGAACTGGCGAAGCTGTACGATCCCAAGAAGATCACCTACGCGACCGTGCAGTATGTCGACCTTGCCGGTGTGCAGAAGGAACGCATGCGCGAGAGTCTCGCCTCGCTGCGCGATGTGGACACCATTGCCCACGTGATCCGTGCGTTCGATGATCCCAGCGTGCCGCACTCCGAGGGCACCATCGATCCGCTGCGTGACGCGTTGAATCTGGACTTGGAACTGATCTTGTCCGATCACGACCAGGTGACGCGCCGATTGGAACGCGTGGAAAAAGACTTGAAGAAAAAACGCGATCCGCTGCTGGAACTGGAAAAAACGGTACTGGAAAAGTGTAAAGCACATCTCGAAGCGGAAAAGCCTCTGCGCGAACTCGAACTGACGCCCGAAGAACGCAAGCCGATCGGCGGCTTCCTGTTTCTGTCCGCGCGCCCGGTTCTGTACGTGCTGAACGTCGGCGATGACGAAGCCGCGCAACTGGACTCTGCTGTGGAACGCCACAAACTGACTTCGCTGCAAGGCCGGCTGAACTCAGCAGTTGTTGCGGTGTGTGGACGCCTCGAGGCTGAACTCGCGGAGATGGACGAAAAAGAAGCGGCGGAATTGCTCGCGTCCTACGGCCTGAAAGAGCCCGGCTTGAACCGTTTGATTCGCGCAACCTACGATCTGATGGGCCTCATTTCCTTTTTCACAGCGGGCGAACCGGAAGTACGCGCCTGGACCATTCGTAAAGGCTCCAACGCGGTGAAAGCCGCCGGTGCGATTCACAGCGACATCGAAAAGGGCTTCATTCGCGCGGAAGTAGTGAAGTGCGCGGATTTGCTGGCCGCAGGCAGCCTCGCCGCCGCCAAAGAAAAGGCGCAAGTTCGCCTCGAAGGGAAAGAATACATCGTGCAGGAAGGGGATGTTATCCTCTTCCGCCACAGCGGCTGAGAAGGTTCTAAGTTATTAGTTCTAAGTCCAAAAGGGGTCGATTTTGGGACTTGAGGATACTTCAGCCGCAAACTAAGAGCTACCAGCCGAAAGACTTTCTTGAGCCATGACCTCCCATTCCGTATTGCGCTGGCGGCGATGCTGGGGTTGTTGGCCGCCGCGGGCAATTTGCTGGGTGGATATTTTGTGGTGCGGCGAGACTGGCCGAGAAAATATCTGAACTATTTTATTGCCCTGGGCGCGGGATACATGTTGTCGGTTGCGTTTGTGGAAGTGATCCCGGAATCGATCAAGCTCGGCGGCGAAAACGCGCTGCTTTACGTGCTCATCGGTTTTTTCCTGGTGCATCTTTTCGAACACACCATCGCGCCGCACTTTCATTTCGGCGAAGAGACGCACGTCGAGGAAATGCATGACCACCACGCGCGCAATACCGTGCTGCTGGGCATGACTATCCACACCTTTTTCGACGGTGTGGCGATCGCGGCGGGCTTCCTGATTTCCACCTGGCTTGGCGCGGTGATCTTCGTCGCGGTCTTCCTCCACAAACTGCCCGAGGGCTTTACGATCGCTTCCGTCGTCCTGGCCAGTGGGCAAGGCAAGCGCAACGCGGTCCGAGCAGCCGGCCTCCTGGGGGCGGCCACCTTGGCAGGTGTATTGCTCACCAGCCAGTTTCAGGGACAACTAAAATACGCCCTGCCGTTATCTGGGGGAGTGACGGTCTATGTGGCGGCTACGGACTTGCTGCCGGAGGTGAACAAGGAGCCGGGATGGAGGATGGCGCTGCTCGTATTCGTCGGTGTTGCTAGTTTGCTGATTCTAAAGGCCTTCTTCCACGGTTAGACGGTTCCGGTGGGAACGAACCGGTGGGAACCTGCCTCTGGTTCAGGGTGCGGTTCATGGTCCCTGTTGGTAAACCGAACTCCTGTCGCGTATCTGCAACTTTTAGAGAACAAACG
>Ga0210409_10002794_pt1 | contig 20248 bp, 18 predicted proteins | sample IncBWH17MmetaG_FD_161649 | JGI IMG/M metagenome (GOLD analysis project Ga0210409, IMG submission 161649) | Forest soil microbial communities from Barre Woods Harvard Forest LTER site, Petersham, Massachusetts, United States - Inc-BW-H-17-M | ecosystem: Environmental > Terrestrial > Soil >...
CGAAACCCCGAGTATGCGAATTGTCTTCCACAAAGTCGCGCGGGAATTCATTTTCAAATCTCCTCTGTCCCCTAAGGGAACGCGTAGCCGGGAATGGCCAGAGGTTGCCGCCCAAGTGAATGGGCGTCGGCGCCGGACTAATCTATGGGTCGGCGCAGCATTATGTGGGTCAGGGGAAGAGCTTGTTGTTTACGAGGCGGGAGGTGCGCGGGGCGCGGTTTGCGAAAAGACATGGTCCGTAACCAGCCTTGTGTCTTGCGGCAACGGTAAGGAAGCGACCGGCTTTAGCAATATCCCGGACGGCGCGGCGACCAACTGCGCCGGTGTTTGGTGGCCCAGATGGCAATACGGACAATGCGCGTCGTCGCTCGGACCCTGGTGATTCCAATCGCTGACCACTCCCGTGGCGAAAACCAGAAGCACAAGGAGCGTAAGCGAAACGCCGACGAAGCGAATTGTCTTCTGCGAGGTCATTCTGGTGAATCTGAACTGGAATACAGAAACCCCTGTCATGGTAACCTGCTGTTAAGTCCAGGTAAAGAGCTGTCTAGGATACGGTCTCAAACGGTAACGGCTGTGCTGGACCGCCTGCTTGTCTTCTTACACTTGCAGCACGTCCCCCGGCTTGGCGACCATTTCGTAAAGCACCGGGTTGACGAAAAATCCGAGGAACAGCCGCGAGATCAGCCCCGCGACTATGACGATGGCGAACGGCTTCTGCGTGTCCGAGCCGATCCCTGTCGAGAGCGCCGCCGGCAAGAGGCCCAGGCAGGCGACCAGCGCCGTCATCATGATCGGCCGCAGGCGCAGCAGCGCCGCTTCACGTGTCGCCGTGCGAATATCAAGATTTTCCAGGCGCAGTTTGTTGATATAGGAGACTAGGATCACCGCCGTTTCCACCGATACGCCCATCAAGGCCAGCAGACCCAGCACGGAGCTGACGCTGAACGGCGTGTGCGTGAGTTTCAGCGCGATCAACGCTCCCACCGGCTCCGTCATCACCACGCCGATCATCACGGTTACCGGGAATTTGAAATTGCCGTAGAGCGCGAAAAGGATCATGAAGATCAGCAAAATGGCGAGCGGCCCAATCACGGCGAACTGTTCCCGCGCCGCGACGTACTCGCTGTACTCGCCGCCCCAGTCGAGTGTGTAACCCCGCGGCAGAGCAACCGACTGGCGTACCGCCTGCTGCGCGTCGCTCACTGCGCGCGCCAGGTCGCGCCCCTCGATGCTGAATTGCACGCCGATGTAGCGCGAATTATTTTCGCGGTAAATGAACGAAGCGCCGTTTCCCTGATGGATGTTGGCAAGCTCGGAAATCGGCACTTGCTGGCCGGACGGCGTAGGCACGAGCAGATTGCCGATCTCTCGCGTGCTGGAGCGGTATTGCGGCTTCATGCGCACGACCAGGTCAAACAGCCTCTCCCCCTGAATCACCTGCGTGGCCGCCTGGCCTCCCACGCCGGCCTGGATTACGCCCTCGACGTCGGACACGTTGATGCCGTAGCGGGCGATTTTTTCGCGATCCACATCAATCTGCACGCTGGGCTGTCCCAGCTCACGGACCACGGTCAGCTCGGTGAAACCCGAAATTTGCGAAAGAATGCGCTTGATTTCGACCGCCTTGTCTTCCAGAACTTGTAAATCTTGCCCGTAGATTTTCACCGCGAGGGCGCTCTTGAGGCCCGTAAGGGCCTCGTCCACAGCATCCTCGGCCGGTTGTGTGTAGTTGAAAATCACGCCGGGATAGGCATCGAGTTTCTTTTGCAGGTCTTCGGTGAGTTCCGCCTTGTTGCGGATCGCGCCTTGCTGCCACACTTTGTCCTTGTACGGTCTCAAGCCGACGTAGAATTCGCAATTGAAAAACCCGGTGGGATCGGTGCCATCATCAGGCCGGCCCAGCTCCGATCCGACTTCCGTTACCTGCGGATAAGACATCAGAATATTGCGGATTTGCGGAGCGAACTTCGCCGCTTCCTCGAAGGAAATCGTGTACGGCAATGTGGCGCGCACCCACAACGCTCCTTCGTCCAGGTGCGGCATGAATTCGCCGCCAATAAATGGGACCAACAGAAGAGTGGCAGCGAAAATGAGCGTCGCGACAATCATGGTGGTTTTCGGATGGTCCAAACACCAGTCGAGTTCTCCTGCGTAAACGCCTTTCACCCATTCGTACGGCCGGTTCACAATCTCCTTTACGCCATTCTTGAACCAGTACGAGGCGAGCACGGGCACCAGCGTGAGCGTGAAGATGAGCGATCCCAGCAGAGCGTATGACATCGTCTCCGCCATCGGAACGAACAGTTTCCCCGAGGGGCCGGTAAGTGCGTATATGGGAAGGTATCCGGCGAGAATGACCGCGACGGAATAAAAAATCGGCCGGTCCACATCGCGCGCCGCTGCCGTGATGACTTCCCTCAATTTGTAATCTTGTCCGTGGCGCTCGGTGAGTTCCCGGTAGATGTTTTCCATCATCACCACGGTGCCGTCGATAATGATCCCGAAATCGATGGCGCCAATCGAGAGCAGGTTGGCAGGCACGCCCCGACCGTGCAATAGGATGAAGGCGAAAAGCAAACTAAGCGGGATGGTCAGCGCCACAATAATGGCCGCGCGAAAGCTGACCAGGAAAAATATAAGTACGATCAAGACGAGCGTCATACCTAGCAGCAAGTTGTGCTCGACCGTGTCAATCGTGAGCCGCACCAGGTCGCTGCGATCGTAGAACGGATGCACCTTCACGTCGGACGGCAGGATGCTATTGTTCAGTTCCTCTGTTTTTTTCTCGACGCCGGCAAGCACGTTTTGCGTCTGCTCGCCGCGCAGCATGAGGATCACGCCCTCGACCGAATCATCGTTCTTCTGGAAGCCGAATTCTCCCAGGCGCGGCGCGTTTCCGATGGTTACCTCGCCCACGTCGCGAATTCGCACGGGGACGCCGTTGTTGCTGCCGACAACGATGTTTCCAATGTCCTCGGTCTTGGTCACCAGTCCCAAACCGCGCACGTAGAAAAACTGCGAGCCCTGCGAATAAAAGCCGCCGCCCGCGTTCGCGTTGTTGGCCGCCAGCGCGGACAGAATTTGAGGCATGGGAATGTGGTAGTTGTAAATCTTCGCCGGATCGAGCAGCACCTGGTATTGCATAACCGTGCCGCCAAAGCCGGAATCGTCCGCTACCCCCGGCACCGATTTGTAGGCCCGCTCGACCACCCAGTCCTCAATCGTTTTCAATTGCTGCGGGCTGCGGTCCGGACTCTCGATGACATAGCGATACACAAGCCCCGAGGGGCTAAACAGCGGCGACAGGCTCGGCGCCACGCCGGAAGGCAATTGCACGTCGGACAGCCGCTGAAACACCACTTGGCGCGCCAGGTAATCGTCGGTGCTCTCCTGAAACGTCATGATCACGTCGGAAAGCCCGTAGAGTGAAATCGACCGCATGATTTGCATATGCGGCACGCCGTTCATTTCGACTTCGATCGGCAGCGTCACCAACCGCTCGATTTCTTCGGCCGCGTGACCGGGCCACTGCGTGATGACCTCCACCATCGGAGGCGAAAGATCGGGGTAGGCGTCCACCGGCATGCGCTGAAAGGAAAGCGCGCCCGCCACGACGACGAGGAGCACCAGCATCAGGACCAGAAATCGCTGGCGGAGAGCGAATTGAACGAAATGATGAATCATGATTTATGCGCCCTCGGCTCAGCGTTGCAACGAGTTCTGAAATTGCAAAAACAGGCTGCCGTCACCGACGATCTTGTCGCCGGCCTGCAGCCCCGTCACAATTTGCGTTTTTCCGCCCTGCGTTTCGCCGAGCGTAACCATGCGCCGCGCGAACTGGTTGCTGCCGGTCTGCAGGTACACGTACGGCATGTTTTCGGAGTCGCGCAGGACCGCCGCGTCGGGCACGGCGAGCGCGTTGGGTATCATTCCGGCGTGCACTTCTGCAGTCACGTACATGTCCTTTTTCAGCCGCTCGCCGGGATTGGAGGCCGCGATGCGCGCCTGCAGGGTTCGCGTGGTCGGATCGAGCGCGGGCGCAACGTACTGAATTTTGCCGCGCACCACGCCGGGATAGGTTTCGTTGTCGATTGTTACATCTTCTCCAACATGGACGTAGGCGATATCGTTTTGGTAAATATTCACCAGCACCCATACGCTGTTCATGTCCGAAAGCGTGAAGCACTGCGTTCCGCCTGCCTGGAGCAATTGCCCCGGAGAGCAAAGGCGTTCCACCACTTCTCCCGCCAGGGGCGCCAGGAGCGGCAATTCCGCGGAAGAAGGGGCCGTCACGATGCTTTCCGGGTTCGTGATCCCCAGAACGCGAATAGCCTGTTCGCTGGATTGCAGGTCCGCCTCCGCCTGCGTGCGGTTGGATTCGGCCTGCTCGAGATCGGCCTGCGAGATGGCCTGGTGCGCGAAGAGATCCTGCGCGCGCTTGTAAAACCGCTCCGCAAGTTGGGAGGCGTCGCGGGCCTTGACGTAGGCCGAGCGCAACAGGGAGTAGTCGGGGCTGGCCACGTACAGCAGCGGCTGGCCCTTGGCCACGTGCTCGCCCGGAGTGACCACGATGCGGCTCACCGGCCCGCCCACCTGCGTGATCACCGGTGTCGTCAAGTAGCTGTTGTAGGCCACCGCTCCCGAGAGGCGCAGTGTGCGCTCAATCGGCGCCTGCGCGACCGTGTAAATCTGGATGTGGGACATTTGATCGGCCGGCAAGGAAAACAGTTCCGCTTTGCTAGCCGCGCTTTCCGCGGTTGAGAAAGACGTCATTTTGCTGGCGTTTTCGTTCGCGCCTCCGCAACCAACGAGCGCAATCATGGTGGCTAGCGCGCCGCAGAAAAACGCGGAACGCCGCGCGCTCGCCCCGTCGAGCGGCCGGCATCGGATTACTTCTTTGCAGTTCATCTTCATGGCAAACTCCTGGTTCCCACCGCCTGGCGCAGTTGCTCGAGCGAGGTCATATAGTTTGCGAGCGCCTGCCGGTAGGCGTATTCCGTGGCGCGATAGCTCCGCTCGGCATCCAGAAAATCGAGCAGGCTGGCGGAACCATGCTGGTAGGCGTACTGGCTGATGTCCCGCGAATCTTCGGCCTGTTTCAGATAGCCGGATTGATACAGCTCCACGATTTGATCATCGGCGCGGAGCCCTTCATACGAGTTGGTGACGTCCGTGAGCGCAATCGAGGCTTGCTCGCTCGAAAGCTCTTGCGACTGCGTGATGGCATATTGCGTGCGCGCGATTTCGCCCTGGTTGCGGTCGAAGATCGGCATTTGGATGTTAAAGAAGAGCGAGCCCGTGTTGACGCCGCCGAGGTGGTTGTAAGTGAACGTCACTCCCAGGTCTTTCTTGCCGTTGGCCTTCGCCAGCGTGAACTGGCTTTGCGCCGCCGTCACGCCCAATTGCGCGGCGCGCACGTCCGGGCGCTGCCGGAGCGCCATTGCTTTCAGGTCGTCTTCGCCAAGCTTCACCTGCTTGTATTCGAGGTCTCCGACGACTTCATAGGATTCGGGTACCGACTCATAGCCAAGCAACTGCCGCAGGCTGGCCAGCGCCTGAACGCGGGCCAACTTGGCTGCCGAGACATCCATCTGGAATTGCAACATTTGAATCTTGATTTTCAACAGGTCGCCGCCGCTCATCGAGCCGGCGTTGAAGGACGCCTGGCTGATGTCCACCGTCTGCTGGAAACTCGCCAGGTCCTTCTCGGCCAAATCCAATTGTGATTGCGCGAGCAGCGCCGAAATAAATTGCAACGCGACGTTGAACGTCAGCGTCCGCTCGTTGTCGGAAACCTGTGCCGTCGTCACCGCGGTCTGGTCCTTGGCCGCCCCCAGGCGATGCTGGCGTTTCTTGCCGCGTTCGATCAGGTAGGAGAGGCCGAGGTCATAAACCGCCGTCTGGTTAATGTAGTCTGCGCTAAATGCACTGGGCGAGAAGAAGGGCATGTACTGCTCATCGACGAGCGCCACTGGATTGGGCCGCAGATTGGCCGTGATTTCCTGGGCCTGATTCTGCAGGATGGTGGTGCGCGCCGCCTGCAAGGAATGATTGTGTTTGAGCGCCAGGTCAATCGCATCGTCGAGCGTGACGCGCGCCGGCGGATTCTGCGGGGCTGCCGGCGCGGCAGCCTGTCCGGCGGCGCGCATTGGAGCGAGCAACCCCAAAGCTCCGAGGGCAATGAGAGGCCACATTGTTCGGGCCCTAGAATTCATTTGCATGGTTTCTCTCCCGCAAGGACCGGTCGAAGCTCTCGATTCGGCAATCCGGCAAATTTAAGAGCCGAAAGATCTCAAGAGTCCCGAGTTAGTTGAACTTAAAGACGAATAGCGCTTGGAGGAATAAGCGCTTGACGAGCAGATTAGGCGGAGGGAGGTGCGCGCGGTGAGGTCTGCGAAAATACAGGGCCCGAGGCCAAAACCGCGTCCTGCGGAAGCGGCAACGAAGCGACCGGCTTCAGCAGGGATACTGATGGTGCGACGACCAACTGCGCCGGGGTCTGGTGACCCAGGTGGCAGTACGGGCAACGCGCGTCGTCATTCGCCCCCTGGTGATTCCAATCGCTGACCACACCCGTGGCAAACACCAGCAGCACGAGCAGCGTTAGCAATACGCCGAGAATTCGAAGCGAGTTTCGCACAGTATCTTTGGCCGACCTTGGCCTGGTCGTGAGCCTACTGAATACTAACTCTCTGTAAGACGTACGTAAAGCGTTGCCCGTTGCCCTGGCCCGAAAAGTAACCTCTGGCCTCTGGCGATAGGTCTGAGCTATCAGTTTTGCAACACCTTCAAGTAAGCCAGGCCCCGACCGGGTCAGACCTTGGACTTCAGCCTGTCGGTTCTCGGGTTTCCGCTCACATGCAAACGCGAGTGGCAGAAGTCCCCGCTCAGCGGCTGCAAATGTTTGCATGTCATGGCCTTAAGGCGGTCTGATCCGCCATATCTTGAGGTGCGGCTTGGCGTACTCGTAAGCTTTCATCCAAATTTCTAGCCCCTCTTGACCCGGGCGGCTTCGTTTGAGATGCGCTCCTGGCGTATAATCCCGCGGGGGCCATTCCGCTTGCTTGAGATCGCTCATTTGCATGAGAGGGCGGATGTAGCTATTTCATTCGAATCTTCGGCAGAGTTGCCTGCTCCGCGGTTCGCATTGGAAAAGGCGGGAACGCTCAGGGAGTTCTCCTCCAGCCTGATCGCGCTCATTCGGGGCCCATCGCCGCCCGAGGAATTCGCCAGCGACGCATACTTTCGCGATTGCTGGATCGACGAGAGATTTCCGAGGTTTGCTTTCGCTTTCGCGATCTTGTTGCAAACGCTCCTGGTCCTGTTTCCCCCTCCTATCTGGAATATCTCCGCGGCGCGCGCGGTTTCCGCGTCGCCCCGGACGGAGATCGCCTGGTACGGTCCCGTGAAGGATTTTCCTGCGATCCTTCCGCCAATTCACGCGCCGCGAGCGGCCACTCGAAAGGCGGAATCGAAGCCGCGGGCGCCGCGTGGCGCCGATGCCATTCATCCGCGGCAAACCATACTCTCCGAGCCGCTGCATCCGACGCATCCCCGCCAGACGCTGATCCAGCCCAAAGCGCCGCAGGAACCGCCCAAATTTTTGCCGGCTCTTTCCAACATAGTGCAACTAGCGGGTCTGCAACCGGAGCGGCCGAAACTGCAGCTCACCGCGAAGGAACTGGGGTCCTTGCGGCCGAAGACGCCCGCATCCCTCGCGGCCTCAAACGCCGCCGCGCCGGAAATTTCGGCGCCGGAAAAGCAGGCCGGCGCGATCAATATTGCTTCGTCCCGGCAGGCTCCGGCAAAGCCGCTGCTGCCAGTGAATCCAATGTCCGCGCCGCGCGCCGCCGCGCAAAAAACGGAAACGAACGCCGCCGCTCCGGACGTCGGCGGGCGCGCCGGCGATAGCGAAACTCTAATCGCGCTTTCGGCCACACCCGCGCCGGTGGCTCCTCCCGCAATCCCGGCCGGAAATCTTGCCGCGCGCGTTTCGATTTCTCCGGACGGGCCTAAGCCCGGGAGTTCCGGCGGCGCTGCTACAGGCAGCGACGCAAAGGGAGACGCCACAGGTGGCGGAGGAGGCCGCGGGCCTGAGGGTATCTTCATCAGCGGCGGGGACAGCGCGAACAGCAGTCCAAGTTCGGGTCTCGGCATCGGCCCAGCAGCGCGGTCTGCGGGAAATGCGTTGCCTTCGCGGCCCGTTCCGCGCCCAAGGATTGCGCCCGAAGGCTCGAAATCGTTAGCCGCGGATGCGGAAGGGGCCGCTTCGTCCGCTACGAAATTGGGATTGGCTCCTCAGGAAGTGCTGGGCTCAAAACGCGTTTACACCTTGCACGTGAATATGCCGAACATGACCAGCGTGTCGGGCAGCTGGGTCCTGAATTTTGCGGAATTGAATGAGGCCCACGCCGGAGGCTACGCAGGACCCGACGTGCCGGAGCTCGCGGGACTGGCGCCCCTGAAAAAGGTGGATCCGAAATATCCGCCGGAGCTTCGCACCCTGCACGTGGACGGAGACGTAGTGCTCTACGCCATCATCCGCAAGGACGGCAGCGTGGACAGCATCCAGCTCGTCCACAGCGTCGATCCGCGCCTGGACGCGAACGCCATGGAAGCGCTCGCGCAATGGAAATTTCGTCCCGCAGAGAAACACGGCGAGCCCGTTGATCTCGAAGCCGTCGTGCACATTCCATTCCGTTCGCGCGGCCCTGCGTTTTAAATCTAAGTAGCGCGGGCGTCCCGCCGGCGATTTTTCTGAAATTTCGCGCGGGACAAAACCGCCGGCAAGATGCCAGCGCCACGATTCATCGCGCCCCGTCCATCTCGCTGCACAATTGCCGCGCTTTTTTGAGGGAAATGCGAATTAGAAATGCTCGCGCAGGGCGCGGAAGCTGGTCAGGATGAGAAGCCGGCCGGCCCCGCTGCGCACTTCCTCGTGCTCCAGAGCCCACGTTGCCTGATGAGGAATGAACACGGCGTTCAGCCCCGCCTCCAGCGCGGGATTGATATCGCTGCGAGGACTGTTGCCAATCATCCATCCGTGAGATTTAACGACGTGATGCCGGTTCACGAGCAGGCGGTAGGTGGCCGCATCCTTTTCGGGGACAATCTCAATCGCGTCGAAATGAATCTGCAATCCCGATCGCTCGACCTTGGCCGCTTGCTCGGCCGCCTCGCCCTTGGTGAACAGTATCAGGCGGTGCCGCCCGGCAAGATAGTCGAGCGTCTCGAGCACGCCGTCCAGCACGTTCGGTGGCGTGCGCTCCAGCTCTTCGACGCGATGATGGATATTTTCCACGGTCGAGCGCTCGGCCTGGTGCCCGGCGAGCTTCATATAGGTTTCTTCGAGCGACCGCCCGAAGCTGCGGACACCGTAGCCATGCTGGCGGATGTTGCGGCGCTCGGTTTCGTTCAGGATGTGGCGGGCGTACTCGCGCGGATAGCCGAAGGGTTCGAGCAGCGTGAGAAATTCCTCGATGGTCTGCTCGAAGTAAACATTGTTCTCCCAGAGCGTGTCGTCGGCGTCGATCAGAAGGGTTTCTCGGGGCATGATTTGGGGCGAGCCTGAACGACTCCTCGTTCGCTCCGGCGCGGTTGCTGCGCGCGGCGCGTTTTTGCGGGCTAGGCTTTCTTGGGCTCGCTGGCCGCAAGCCTTTCCAGAATTTCCTGCGCCACCTTTTGCGTCCCGCCGTAGTGGGTCAGGTAGCTCTGAAATTCCCGGTTCATTTCGAGCGCCTCGTTGGCATCGAGCGGCGTTCTCAGTATCATGTCGCGCAAACGCACGGGGTGCGGGAGCACGGCGTCTTCCTTGAGTTCGTCGAGCGCCGATTTAACGTCATAGAGTTCCATCGTTCCTCCTGGTTGTTTTCCTCAAGGACAATTCTACTGCGAAACCGGTGACAAGCAAAAGAATGGCTGAAAAATGGTGGGGTCGTAATTTCGAGAGGCAGGTTTTAGTAGCTCAGGCACTCTTGCCTGTGCGGAGTTTGCGATTATCGCTAACTTGGAATCCTGCGGGCGGGGCCTACAAAACCGCACAGGCAAGACTGCCTGTGCTACTAAGCGGCCGAGGGCAAAAACTCGTAGCGGTCGATGCGCGCGGCAACCCCGCGGCTGCCGTTGTGAGCCTCGACGCGCACAATTTCCGCGAAGCATCGAATGTGCACGTCGCCGGCCATGGTGATTTCACGGGGCAATGTGAGGATGAATTCGATGGGCGATCCCGGCGCGAAGTCCGCTTCAATCAAAAAATATAGACCGCGGAAGCTGACGTCCCGCGTTTGTCCTCGCCGTTCGCCGCCGCCCGGCTCCGTGGAACGAACCGTTAATGGCAGCGTCATCGTAAATCGCCGCGATGCACGGCGTTCTTTCGATTCATGCATGAGTCCCCCGGAAGAGGGCGCTCCAGGTTCTGGACACCGTAGCATCGCTCAATAAAAATCGCAACGGGAAAGGCAACGCGCCCCTAAAAATTTCCCCCTGTCGGGCGGCGGGCGCGATTTGTTGTACGGCTACGGTGTGTGATTACATGGATTCCCTATGCCCCCGCAACTTCATCGAACCTTGATGCTTCCCGGCCCCGCGGGGCGCCTGGAAGCGATCCTGTGGGCCACCCCGGACAAGAATGAAAGCGAGCGGCCGCCGCTGGCCGCTGTCGTCTGTCACCCGCATCCCCTGTTTGGCGGGACCATGCATAACAAAGTGATTTACCAGACTGCGAAAACGATTCACCGGTTTGCACTGCCCGTCGTGCGGTTTAACTTTCGCGGGGCGGGCTTGAGCGAAGGCGTGCACGACAAAGGCGACGGCGAGGAGCGCGACGTTTTGGCGGTCATCGATTTCCTCGCGGCGGAATACCCCGGTGTGCCCTTGCTCCTCGCGGGCTTCAGTTTTGGTTCCTGGGTCGGCTTGCGCGCCGGGTGCGGCGATCCGCGCGTGATGGAGTTTCTGGGTCTCGGTTTGCCGGTCGGCGATCTGGACAGCCGCAGCTTCTCGTATCTCGACGCCTGCGATAAACCGAAGCTTTTGGTGTCCGGCGAATTCGACCGCTTCGGCCCGCCGACGAAGCTGCGCACGATGGTCGAGCAGTTTCCTCCGCGCGTCCGGGAAAATACAAAAGTGGTCATTGTCGCCGGCGGAGACCACTTCTTCGCGGGGCATCTGCCCGAACTGGACCGCGCGATTGCGGGATGGCTCGTGGAACGACACCCGGGGCTTGCCACCCGGGAAACGTGATGCCGGCAACGTCATGCGATAATCAAATGCATATTGGACGGCCTGAGTGGCACATGCTTCAGCTTGTGGGGGTGGCCCTTGCAAGGACCAAACCCCACAAGCTGAAGCATGCGCCACTTAAATCTCAGAAAAAAATGAAGCGCTTCCGCTTGCGGTATTGCACCGGCTTGGCGTCGGGGTCGGCCGCCTCGGGTTCGTAGGGCAGGCTGCGGCCCTCGAATGCGGCGAGGGGATTTTCGCGGAACAGGGCTTTGGCGACTTCTTCGCCGCGGCGTTCGGCCACGGCGTCGAATGCGGCGCGAAGCTGCAGGGTTCGTCCCGTCAAGTTGTGCGCGTCGCTGGCGATGAAGTGGACGCGATCCTCGTCCAGCCATTGCTCGGCGCGTTTCTGCGCGGCGCTTCCAAATCGCCCGAGGATGGATTGCGCGGTGATCTGCACGTAACTGCCCTGGTGCAGCCAGCGATACATCCGCTCGGGCTTGGTGCGCAGCATGGCGTTCCGCTCGGGATGCGTGATGATGGGCGACAATCCGATAAGATGCAGGCGGTGCATGGTGTCGTCCATGGAAGACGGGATGGAATAATCCGCGAATTCCACAAGCAGGTAGGTCTTCTGGTTGATGGTGTACTTCTGCGGATTTTTCTCGAGGTCCTGCAGGTTGTCGTAGCTCAAATGAAAATCGCAGCCCGTCGCCAGTATCAAGCGGTCGCCGACGGCTGCCTGCAGCTCGTCACGGCGCTGGCGGATCAATTCCGGGTCAAATTTGTAGTGCGAATTCGCGTGCGGTGTGCCCACGACATGCGTAATTCCATCCGCAATGGCCATTTCCGCCATCTTTATGGAGGTTTCCAGCGTGTCCGCGCCATCGTCCAGGCCGGGAAGGATGTGACAATGGATGTCGACCATGTCCACTCTGCTTGCAGTGAAGATACCTGAATGGGGGGGCGCGGACAACCCCTGGCGTTGTGGCTGGTGACGCGTGAGTGGTGACTGGTGAAAATCGCCCCCTCATAAGGCGTCGGGGCCACTGGTGATACCTGGCCTGATATAATCTGGGCCGCGCAAGCGCAGGGGCTTAAGTGGCGTAGGCTTCAGCCTGTGTGGGTTCGTCCTTGCAAGGACTAAAATCCACAGGCTGAAGCCTGTGCCACGGTCACATGGCTACCTTTTTCATCGAACAATTCGGGTGCCGGGCGACGCAGGCCGATGCGGCTGCGATCGAGCGGCAACTCGTCGAGCGCGGGTATGCAGCTTCCGCGGACGCGTGTTCCGCCGATGTCATCGTGGTCAATACGTGTACGGTTACTGCCGCGGCGGACCTGCAGGCGCGCCAGTCCATTCGCGCGATTCACCGGGAAAACCCCGCGGCGCGCGTCATCGTGACGGGCTGCTATGCGCAGCGCGCTCCGGAAGAACTTGCCGCGCTCGAAGGCGTTTCCTGGGTTGTCGGAAATTCCCACAAGCCGGAAATCCCGCGCCTCATTCAGGAGATGGGGCAGGAAAAGGGGCAGGAAATGGCGCGCGATTCGTCTGCCGCCGCGCGCCAGGGATTCGTGCCCCTTTCCATGATCGCGAGCGGCGCGCTTTCGCTCGAGCGCGGTCCGGCTAAAATTTTGACCGGCGACATTCTGGAGCAACGCGAATTGCTTGTCGCGCCCGTCGAAGGCGGCGAGGCCGGCCACACGCGCCCGGTGCTGAAAATTCAGGACGGGTGCAACAAGCGGTGCTCCTATTGCGTGATCCCGCAGGTGCGCGGGCGCAGCCGCAGCCTTGTACCCGGGAGCGTGATTGAGGAAATCCGCAAGCTGTGCACGGGCGGCGCGCGGGAAGTGGTGCTTAGCGGAATCGATCTGGGCAATTACGGGCGCGATCTCGCGCCACGCACAGAGCTCGGAGAATTGTTGCGGCGCATCCTGGAGGAAACTTCCGTCGAGCGTCTGCGCGTCAGTTCCGTCGAACCGATGGACATCACCGAGGACCTGATCGGAATTTTTGCAGCGAGCGAGCGAATGGCGCGGCACTTTCACATGCCATTGCAATCCGGCTCCGACCGGATTCTGGCGGCCATGCATCGCTGGTATCGCGCCGCGCATTACGCGCGCCGTGCGGAACTCGCGCGCGACTGGCTCCCCGACGCGGCTATTGGCGCGGACGTGATCGCGGGCTTCCCCGGCGAGACGGAAGAAGACCATCAGGCAACGCTCTCGCTCATCGAGCGGCTGCCGCTCACCTACCTGCATGTGTTTTCGTTTTCTCCGCGCCCGGGAACGCCGGCGGCGAAGCTGCAAAATCAAGTTCCCGAACAAGTGATCGCGCGCCGCGCGCGCCATCTGCGCGCCCTCGGCGAAAAAAAGAAAACCGCATTTCAAACGGCGCAAACGGGACGCCCAATGCGCGTCCTCACGCTGAACCGCAGCGGCCAGGACGCTTCCGGGCCATGGACCCGCGCACTCTCCAGCAATTACCTGGACGTGCGCGTTTCCGGCGAGTGGCCGGCCAATCAGTTTCTGGATGTGCGAATTACGGGAGTAACAGAAGGCCATCTGACGGGCCGATCATCATAAACTTGAAAGCGGCAATATCAAAATCTTTCAACACAGAGGGCACACAGAAAGCCCTCCGATTTCCACTCTTCCGGGAAGATGGCATTTCTGATTCCCTGCCTCCTTGCTTCTCTGCCTCTTTGCCTCAGCTTCCCCGCGCCTTCGCGGCCGTTTCAGGAGATTTCACGATTCGAATATGACTTGCGCGATGGCGGTGTTGCCGTCATGCGTGATGGTGACGGCGATATTTTTTACCCCCAGGCTGTCGGCGATCGCCCGCGTCGCGCCTGACAATTTCAGCGTGGGCTTGCCGCTCGGCTCGCGCACGACTTCGATGTCCAGCCAGCGCACGCCGCGCGCCCAGCCGGTTCCGAGGGCCTTCATCGCAGCTTCTTTCGCTGCGAAACGTCCCGCGAAACGTTCGGCGCGGTTGCGGTGCTTTTCGCAGTAGCTGATTTCCGACGCCGTGAACAGGCGCTCGAGGAATGCGCGGCCGCGCCGGGCGATGGCCGCCTCGATGCGATCGACCTCCGTGATGTCCACGCCTAAACCGACGATCATTTGCACTCCTGCACCGCGAGGCGAGGCCAGTGGCACAGGCTTCAGCCTGTGGAGGTTTGTCCTCGCAAGGACCGAAACCCACAAGTTGAAGCATGTGCCACCATCTCTTCTAAATTATACAGCGTCTGCTTGAGGCAGACAGAGGCGGACGCGTTACGCTAAAGTGGTGAGTAGGACACACGGCAAAAATGGCGCGCGCGACGAAAACTCGATCTTCAAAACGCGGTCCCAGGAAGCGCGAAGACCGCGCAGCGCCGCGCAATGGCAGCCCCGCTTGGACGATTCGCCGGGCGCGCGGCGTGCAGGTGGCGGAGTCACGCGCGCTAGGAAAGCTCGGCTGGCTCGTGCACGGCTTCAGCACGCGGCCCGGCGGCGCGAGCGTGCTGGACGGAAAGGCCGCCCTGAATCTGGGCTTCACGGAGTGGGATGAGCGCGAACGCGTCGCGGCCAATCGCGAAAAATTGACGGCGGCGCTTGACGCCCGCGAAATGCCGCTCGTCACGCTGCGCCAATTCCACTCCGACGTGATTCACGTTGCTGCCGCGCCGTGCGCCGAGGCTCCGAAAGCGGACGCGCTGATTACCGGCACTCGAGGTCTGCTGCTGGGTGTGCAGACTGCCGACTGCGTGCCCATTCTTCTTGCAGATACACGGCGACGCGTGGTTGCGGCTGTTCACGCCGGCTGGCGCGGAACGCTTGCGCGCATCGCGGTGAAAACTCTTGGGCGAATGACCATGGAATTCGGCACGCGCGCGCGCGACGTGTTCGCTGCGCTCGGGCCGGCGATTGGCCGCTGCTACGAAGTCGGCCCCGAAGTCGCGCAAGCTTTCGCGGCGCAATTTCCGCCCGCAGCGGACTGGTTTGACGGGCCGTTCGAGCAATTGGCGCATGGCGAGGAGCCGCTCTGGCTGCCATGGCTGACGATGATGCCCCCCGGGCACGTGCTTCCGCCACCGCGCGTGCAGCTCGATCTGCGCGCCTCGAATCGCTGGCAATTGATCGATGCCGGCGTGCCGGAAAAACAAATCGCCGTGAGCGACCTGTGCACCGCGTGCCGCACGGATCTGCTGTTCAGCTATCGCCGCGAAGGCGCGAAGACAGGCCGGCTGATGGCAGTGATTGGAATCAAGTAGAACAGGCTTCAGCCTGTTTGCTTGTTGATTTTGAATTTCGGTCCAACAAAACCAAGCAGGCCAAAGCGTATTCTACTGCAACGCCACAAACGGGCTCGGCGTTTCCATCAGCGCGAGTTGTCCGCAAGCGGCGAAGACATCTTGCCCGCGCGAATAGCGCACGAATGCAGGCACGCCCTTGTCCACGAGGATGCGCTGAAACTCCTCGATGTTCTCTGCCGGGGGCGCGCGGTAAGGCAAATTTCCGGGATTCCAAGGGATCAGATTCACTTTGGCGCGGATATGCGCGATGAGGCGCACGACGCGGCGCGCATCTTCGGGCGCATCATTCACGCCGCCGAGCAGCACATATTCAAACGTGAAATATTCCCGCGGCCGCAGCGGATACCGCCGGCAGGCGTCGAGGAGCACATCCAACGGATACTTGCGGTTGATGGGCATGAGCGCGTTGCGCTGCACGTCGCTCGATGCGTTCAGCGAAATGGCCAGGCTGGGACGAATCTTTTCCTGCCCAAGCCGCTCGATGCCGGGAACGATGCCGCTGGTTGAGAGCGTGACGTGGCGCGGTGCGAGCGCGACTCCCTTGGGATCGAGCAGGATGCGCACGGCAGCCATCGTCGCGTCGTAGTTGAGCAGCGGCTCGCCCTGGCCCATCAGCACGACGTTCGTCTGCGGCGCAAGTTGCTCGCGGTTTTCCTCGAGCGCGACGAGAACCTGCCCCACGATTTCCCCCGCCGTGAGATTGCGGATTAGCCCCAACTGCGCCGTGAGACAAAAATGGCAGTCGACCGCGCACCCCGCCTGCGTCGAAATGCAAATCGTCTGGCGGCCTTGGCGCGGCATGAAAACGGCTTCAATCTGCGCGGGCTTCACGTTTTCATCGCCGGCCGGCCCGCCGATCGAGAAGAGATACCGGATGGAGCCATCCGCGGAAGGAAACCTGCGCACAATGCGCGGGGGCGTGATGCGCCCGCCTGCGGCGGAGGCGAGACGCTCGCGAAGAGCGGCTGGCAAGTTCGTCATCGCCGACAATTCAAAACGCCGCTCTGCGTACAGCGCGTGATAGAGCTGCGCGCCGCGAAAAGGCCGCTCGCCGAGAGACGCCGCGAACTCGCGCAATTCCTCCGCTGATTTTCCGAGTAATTCGACAGGCAAGCGCCATCTCCTCGAAGCCGTAGTTTCATGGTAACATGGAGACGCGCGAGCAATCGAAGTCCGCTCATTCACTCGGCCATTTGAGTGCTTTTTCCTCCTGCGTGGGTCGCTTGGCGCCGCCTTGGCCCTGAGAATGAATGCTATACAGCGTTTGCTCGATAATTCATAATGAACAAGCGCGGTAATATTATCCAGTAATGCGCTGCGTATTGTTGGCTGATGTAAGAGATAGATTCAGTTTGCGTTGAAGCCTCAGGCATTGGACGCGCCGTGACAGATGGCAAGACGATAAAACCGAGAAGCACGCGAGTACACCTCACTATTCCTGTATTCATCTACGGCAACAATACCTCCAATAAGCCCTTCAAAGAAATCACTCAGACCGTGGAGGTCAATGCCAACGGCTGCCTCGTTGAACTGGCGACGCACGTCATTAAAGACCAGCAGCTTCTCCTGACGAACATGAAGAGCAATGAAGAAATTGCCTGCCTCGTGGTGACTCAGGGAAATATTGTGAATGGAAAAGCTCAAGTGGGACTTCGCTTCGCGCAGTCCGCGCCGCGTTTCTGGGGACTCGCATTTCCCCCCGAAGATTGGGATCCCGCCGAACGTAAGCGCCCGATGCCTTCCAAGCGGTAAGGATTGCCTCGGGTTTAGACCCGTCCTAACATTGCCTTACCCTTGCCCAGTGTGGCCTTCCCCGATGAAATGAAACACATCCGGCATCGAGTCGCGTTCGCAGCCGCACGTGTGCCACAATAGAACCATGAATCAGCCGGTGCGAGACATCCAACAAGCGGAACTGCCGAACGGCGTCGTGATTGTCACGGAGAAGATGCCGCACGTGCGCTCGGTTTCCGTGGGGATTTGGCTGGCCACGGGTTCGCGCGCGGAATCGTCCGAGCGGAACGGCATCGCCCATTTCATCGAGCACATGGTGTTCAAGGGCACGCGCAAGCGCACGGCCGAGGAAATCGCGCAGTCGGTGGATTCGGTCGGCGGAATGCTCGACGCGTTCACGGCCAAGGAGATGACTTGCTTCAACGCGAAAGTGCTCGACGAGCACCTCCCCGTCGCCGTGGACGTCCTTTCCGATCTCGTCCTGCGCCCGCGCTTTGACGCGGAAGACATCACCAAGGAAAAGCAGGTGGTCCTCGAGGAAATCAAGATGGAAGAGGACAACCCCGAATACCTGATCCATGAATTGTTCACGCAAAATTTCTGGCGCGGGCATCCTCTGGGAATGCCGATCCTGGGCACGCCGGAGACAGTCGCGGAATTTTCACGTGACGCTGTGTCGGAATGTTTCGGAGAGTGGTATGCCCCGAACCGCGTCGTAGTCACCGCGGCTGGAAATTTGGACCATGCGCGGCTCGTGGATCTGGTCGCGCAGGAATTCGGCGGCGCGGCGCGCTCCTCCATCGTGTCCATGCCCACGCCTCCCGACACGCACGCTTGCGTCGAGCAGCGCGACAAAAAAGAACTCGAGCAGGTTCACATCGTGCTGGGCGTGCCGTCGTACCCGCTGGCCCACGAACGCCGCTACGCGGCGTCTCTCTTGAACGTGATTCTCGGCGGCGGGATGTCCTCGCGGCTGTTTCAGAATATTCGCGAGCGGCAGGGACTGGCTTACGCGATTGAAAGCGACCTCTCGCCTTACACCGATTCGGGCGTGCTTTCCGTTTACGCCGGAACTTCCCGGGAATCCGCGGTGCAATTGATTCGTTCGGTGTGCGACGAATTCCGCGCCGTCCGCAAGGACGGAGTCAGCGCTGAAGAACTGCGCCGCTCGAAAGATCATCTCAAGGGTTCGATGATGCTCTCGCTCGAGTCCACGAGCGCCCGCATGTCCAACCTCGCGCGCCAGGCCATGTACCTGCACCGGTTTATTTCGCTCGACGAAATGCTGGCGTCGATCGAAGCGGTGACGCGCGAGGAAGTGCACGCCATCGCGCGCGATTTCTTCGAGCCGGACCGCATTACCCTCACCGTGCTCGGCAGCTTGAATGGCTTTCGGGCCACGCGCGATCTGCTGGCATGACGCTTTTCGCGCCGCAATGGCCGCTTTCTCTTTTTTCCGGGTCACTCACAACAGGGAAAGGAGCCGGCTTTCAACCCCATGAGTTCGGTGGCGGATACGCATGTGGAATCACGAATCGCGGAAAATAGCGGCGGCGTGGAACTCTCCGTCGTGATGCCCTGCTTGAACGAAGCCGCTACCGTCGGCGTCTGCGTCAAAAAAGCGATCGACGCCCTGGAACGGCACGCCATCCGCGGCGAAGTGATCGTCGCCGACAACGGCAGCACTGACGGCTCGCAACAAATTGCCCGGGACTTCGGCGCGCGCGTGCTCCCTGTGGAGCGGCGCGGCTACGGCAGCGCCCTGCAAAGCGGGATCGCTGCGGCGCGCGGCCGTTTTGTCCTGATGGGCGATGCCGACGACACCTACGATTTCTCGCAACTGGACGAATTTGTCGGGAAACTGCGCGAAGGCTACGACCTGGTGATGGGCAACCGCTTCCAGGGAAAGATCCTTCCCGGCGCGATGCCGCCGTTGCACCGCTATCTTGGAAATCCGGTTCTGACGGGGTTGGGACGCCTGTTCTTCAAAAGCCACGTGGGGGATTTTCATTGCGGGCTCCGCGCGTTTCGCAAAGATGTGATCGAGCAGCTCGGCCTGCGCACACTGGGAATGGAATTCGCCAGCGAAATGGTGGTGAAGGCCGCGGCGTTCGGATTGCGCGTCACGGAAATTCCCACCACGCTTGCTCCCGACCGCAGGGACCGCCCCCCGCACCTGCGCACGTGGAGCGATGGCTGGCGGCATCTGCGTTTTCTTTTGTTGTACAGTCCGCGCTGGCTGTTCCTTTATCCCGGAATTGCCCTGTTCGCTCTGGGAATCGCGCTAGACGCGGCGCTCCTGCCAGGTCCCATTAGGATCGGGAACATCGTGTTTGACGTTCACACGATGTTGTTCGCCGCGATGGCCATTCTGATTGGTTTTCAATCCGTGGTGTTCGCGACGTTCACCAAGATTTTTGCGATCTCCGAGGGCCTGCTGCCGGAAGACGCTCGCCTCACGCGGATGTTCAAGTACATCACCCTCGAGGTCGGCCTCGTCGCGGGAACTTTGCTGATCCTGGCCGGAGCCGGAGCATGGGTGCTGGGCCTGGAATACTGGCGCATCCGCCAGTTCGGCCCGCTCGATCCGGAAAAAACGCTGCGCATCGTGATCCCGGGAGTGGTGTGTTTCACGCTGGGGTTCCAGGTCGTTCTCTCCAGTTTCTTTCTTAGCGTCCTCGGGATGTCCCGCCGATGAATGATGCGGAGGATCTTTTCGATCAGTACGCCGCCGCGTACGAACAGGCGTTGTCCAGTGCTATCGCGCCATCCGGGGAAAGCCGCGAATATTTTGCCGAGGGCCGGGTGGTTTGGCTCCAGCGCTGCTTGGAAGAAAGCGAGCAGCAAGCCGGCTCGATCTTGGACTTCGGCTGCGGGGACGGTGCGACGACCCCTCTGCTTCTCCATGAATTGAAAGCAAGATCCGCGGTCGGCGTGGATGTGTCCGCCAAGTCTCTCGAGATTGCGCGAAAGCGCCACGCCGGCGAGAGAAT
>Ga0210409_10002797_pt1 | contig 20240 bp, 19 predicted proteins | sample IncBWH17MmetaG_FD_161649 | JGI IMG/M metagenome (GOLD analysis project Ga0210409, IMG submission 161649) | Forest soil microbial communities from Barre Woods Harvard Forest LTER site, Petersham, Massachusetts, United States - Inc-BW-H-17-M | ecosystem: Environmental > Terrestrial > Soil >...
GTTTTGAATCCGTCCACGACGGAAGGATTGCTACCATACCGGGTTGTGATATGCTTCTTACCACTTCGATGGTCAGGAGGCATTTGCCATGAAAAAGGCGTTACTGTTTTTTGCGGTTTCCATGCTGATTAGCTTGCCGGTTTTGGCTGCGCTCAAAGTGGGCGATAAGGCTCCCGATTTCTCGGCTCGCGGGTCGCTGGGAGGAAAAGAATTCGATTTTTCTCTGCAAGAGGCGCTGAAGAAAGGGCCGGTGGTGGTTTATTTCTTCCCTTCCGCTTACACCAAGGGCTGCGATCTGGAAGCGCATACATTTTCAACGGAGAAAGACAAATTCGACGCCGCCGGCGCCAGTATTATTGGCGTATCGGCTGACAGCATCGCGCGACTCAACCGCTTCGCGGCCGACCCGGAATTTTGCGCCGGAAAGTTTCCGGTAGCCTCCGATGCGGACAAGAAAATCGCCACCTCCTACAATCTGGCCACGAACGCCGTAAAGGCCGGCCAGTTGGATGTGAAGGGTGACGCAATTGACCATGACTTTATCGAGCGCGTAACTTTCGTCATCGGCAAAGATCACAAGATCGTCGCGGCGTTTTCATCCAAGGACGACGGCATTTCGCCCGATCAGCATGTCGCGAAAGCGTTGGCGATCGTGCAGCAGCTCGGGTCCAAGTAGCCGCGCTTCGGACCACCGAACAGTGACGTGGTGTTGTAGCGCCGGCGTCTCGCCGGCTTTCTTCCGGCTTCGATACAACGTAGAAAAGCCGGCGAGACGCCGGCGCTACGAAAACCCGCGTACCCTCGCAAATTTGAAAATGTCTTTGTGAGCGCAATCGCGCGCTATTCCCAATCGAGGCCGGCGCCGTGCATGTGCTCGGAGCTCTCCTATGCGCATTTCAGTCGTTTGCCGGCTAAAAAACTTTCCCCAGGCGTTAGCTCATATTCTGATTCCGGAACCAAAATTCGCGCCGGCAGCCTGTGTATTGCTTGACTCCCCTGCCTGTTGAAGATCATTCCCCCTTCGGTCCGCGGCCCTTCAGCGGGCAAATGCGGGGGAAACATGGTAAAACAATAAGGCAAAACTTCCGATATATCCGGTTAGATACGGCTGTTGAGCGAGCCGGACCGGCATCTTACTTTCTACGATTGGGACGGAACAAATCATGGCCATCGCGACTATTAATCCCGCAACGGGACAAACGATCAAGAAATTTGAGGCGCTCACGGATTCGCAGGTCGACGAGAAGATCCAGCGGGCTGCCGAATCATTTCCGAAGTTTCGCAAATTATCATTCGCAGATCGCGGACGAATGATGATGCGCGCAGCCGAAATACTCGAGAGCGAAAAAGATTCCCTCGCCCATCTCATGACGCTCGAAATGGGAAAGACGCTTCGTTCCGCCGTGGACGAAGCGGTCAAATGCGCCTGGGTGTGCCGTTACTATGCCGAACACGCGGAACGCTTTCTTGCCGATGAAGTGGTCGAGACGCCGGCGAGCCGCAGTTTCGTTCGCTACCAGCCCATGGGCGTGGTCCTGGTGATCATGCCTTGGAATTATCCGTTCTGGCAGGCGTTCCGTTTTATCGCGCCAGGACTCATGGCGGGCAACGTAGGCCTGCTGAAGCACGCATCGAACGTGCCGCAATGCGCGATGAAAATAGAAGAGCTCTTACTCAGGGCGGGCGTCCCCGAAGGAGTATTCCAGACTCTTCTAGTCGGAGCCGGGAGCGTGGACAGAATTCTGGACGATCCGCGCATCGCCGCGGCCACATTGACGGGGAGCGAAGGAGCAGGAGTAAAAGTTGGGACCGGCGCGGCGCAGAGAATCAAGAAAGTCGTGCTCGAGCTGGGCGGCAGCGATCCCTTTATCGTAATGCCCAGCGCGAACTTGGAAGACGCCGTCACGGTGGGCATCAAGGCTCGTGTGGCCAATAACGGGCAATCCTGCATAGCCGCCAAGCGCTTCATCGTTCACGAACAAATCGCGGACAGCTTTCAGCGCGCGTTCGTTGCGAAAATGGAAAGCCTAAAAGTCGGCGACCCGTTCGATGAAAAAACCGACGTGGGACCCTTGGCGAATGCCGAAGCGGTAACTTCTCTCGACGCCGATGTCCGCAGTTCCATCAATGCCGGCGCGAAAGTTCTGACCGGGGGCAAGCCGGCCGACCGCCCCGGAAGTTTCTATCTCCCCACCGTCTTGACCGATATTCCCAAAGATTCTCCGGCCTATAGGGAAGAGTTGTTCGGTCCGGTGGCCTCTATTTTCCGAGTCAAGAACCTGGATGAAGCAATTCGCGTCGCCAATGACAGCCGGTTCGGACTCGGAGCCAGCGCCTGGACCAACGACAAGAGCGAGCAGGATCGATTCATCAACGAACTCGAAGCCGGCATGGTCTTCATCAATCAAATGGTTTTTTCCGACCCGAGGGTGCCCTTCGGCGGGGTAAAGCGTTCAGGGGTGGGCCGCGAACTGAGCACGTACGGGATTCGCGAATTCACGAATGTGAAAACAGTTTGGGTGAAGTGAGGCAAAAGGCGGTTGGGAGTGGAGGAAAAATCGCCCTTGCCTAAAAGCATGTCTATTGGTATGGTGGTATGACCATATGACCTATTTTTAAGTCTTTCTTTTTGAATGAAGCAGAAGCGGTATATTCGTGAACTTGCTGCAGAGGCCCCGTCTTGTACAAAGTTATTCAAACTTCGCGTCTTTACGAACAAATTGTACAGCAAATTGAGGATTCGATTCTCAAGGGCGATTTGAGCGAAGGCAGCCAGCTGCCTGCCGAGCGCGATCTTGCAAAGCAATTTGGCGTCAGTAGAACTGCCGTGCGCGAAGCCATCAAGGCGCTGCAAGAAAAGGGGCTGGTCGATGCGTTTCCGGGACGTGGAACGTTTGTCACCAAGGGAACGTCCAACTCGATGCGCCGTTATCTGGACCGCCTTATCAAGAGCGGCGAACCGGACGGTTGGGCCCACGTTGTAGAAATGCGGGAAATTCTGGAGCCGGAGATCGCAGCTTTGGCTGCGGTCCGCGCTACGGATCAGGATCTCGCGACGATGCGCGAGGCTGTTGAGGTTATGGACAGCGCGAGTCGGGATTCCGTCGCCTATATCGAGGCGGATCTCGATTTTCACCTGGCGCTGGCCGAGGCCGCGGCGAACCCAATCGTCCTATCGTTAATCGATTCCATCGTTGGTTTGCTGCGCGAACAGCGCTTGCGAATTTTCCGGGTCGGCGGCGGCCCGGAACGCGGGCAGTATCACCACAGGCGCATTCTCGAAGCCATCCAGCATCACGATGCGCCGGGCGCGCGCGCCGCCATGCAGGCCCATCTTTCACAAGTGCGGGAAGATTCACGAAATACAGCAGCTGTTGAACAGCCGGGCGCCTAAGGGCGATTTTGAGTCAGGAGACTTCAGCGAATGGCGAATCTTGGTTTTGTGGGACTCGGAGTAATGGGCGGCAATATGGTCGCCCGGCTGCTCGATAAGGGACACAAGGTCACGGGCTACAACCGCACGCGCTCCAAGGCGCAGTGGCTGATCGATCGCGGGATGAAGTGGGGGGATTCTCCACGGGCAGTCAGCGCCTCGGCGGATTTTACGTTCGCGATGGTCACCAATGCCTCCGCGATCCACTCGATCACGGAAGGACCGGATGGAATCCTGGCGGGACTTGGCGCCGGCAAAATCCTGATCGACATGAGCACGGTGAGCCCCGCCGTCAGCCGTGCGCTTGCGGCCAAGGTTCGAGAGAAGGGCGCTGACATGATCGACTCGCCCGTTTCCGGCAGCGTGATAACTCTGCAAGAGGGAAAGTTGTCCGTAATGGTTGGCGGCCGCCGCGAAACGTTTGAGCGGGCCAAGCCATTTCTTCAGGACGTCGGTCCCAAGGTTACATATGTCGGCGACAACGGCCTTGCGCTGGCGATGAAAATTGCGACGAACCTGAGCCTAGCCGTGCAGATGCTGGCATTCTGCGAGGGTGTTTTGCTCGCCGAAAAAAGCGGGATCTCGCGCGAAACAGCAGTGGAAGTGCTGACGCATAGCGCCATCGCTTCGCCAATGGTTCAATACCGAGGCCCTTTTGTGCTAAAACAGCCGGACGAAGCCTGGTTCGATGTGAACATGATGCAGAAGGACATGATGTTAGCGCTCGAGATGGGACGGCAACTCGACGTTCCTCTGCCCACGACGGCCGTGACCAACGAATTTCTGACTGCGGCGCGAGGCATGGGCCTGGTGAAGAAGGATTTCGCGGTGATATTCGAGGTGCTAGCTCGAATGTCGGGGATAGGCAAATGAAAACGGCAGGCAAGCAAGCGGTGGCGAACGCGGGAAAAGGCAGCGAAAAGTGGCTGCGCATGTATCGCGGCATGCAAATGATCCGCCTCTTCGAGGAGCAAGTGAATCAGTTGTACACGCGCGCGGTGATGCCGGGCCTGGCGCATCTGTACATCGGCGAGGAAGCGGTTGCCGTGGGAATTTGCGAGGCGCTGCATCGCGACGACTACATCACCAGCACGCATCGCGGGCACGGTCATTGCCTGGCTAAGGGCGCGTCGCCCGACCGGATGTTCGCCGAACTCTTAGGGAAAGAAGCGGGGTATTGCCGGGGGAAGGGCGGATCAATGCACATCGCCGATCCGGCCAGCGGAAATTTGGGCGCGAACGCGATCGTCGGCGGAAGCGCGGGGATCGCCACGGGCGCGGCGTTTTCGGCCAAGTATCGCGGCACCAAGCAAGTGGCCGTATGTTTTTTTGGGGAGGGTGCGCTCGGCCAGGGACTGCTCTACGAAGTGATGAACCTCGCGCGCCTTTGGAATGTGCCGGTGATTTACGTTTGCGAAAATAATATGTACAACGAGTACACGCATTTTTCCGAGACGACGGCGGGCGAGATCCTGGCGCGGCCGGCGGCGTTTGGGATACCGGCGGAAAGCGTGGACGGGCAGGATATCCGCGCGGTGCACGAGGCGGCCAGCCGCATGGTCGAGCAGGCGCGCGCGGGAAAGGGCCCCTCGTTTCTTTTGTGCAACACCTACAGATATCACGGCCATCACGTCGGCGACGTCAGCCGTGATTACTACCGGGCCAAGCAGGAAGAACAGCAATGGAGAGCCGAGCGTGATCCGATCAAGATTTTGAGCAAGAGGCTCATCAGCGAAAAACTCGCGACGCAACCGCAGCTCGAAGAAATCGAGGCGCAAGCGAAAACTGAAATCGACGCGGCGGTCGCGTTCGCATTGCAGGCCCCGTATCCGGGAACGGATCAGGTGGGGGAGGACGTGTATGCCTGAAGTCGCCGTACGCGAATTGACCATGGCGGAAGCGGTGAGGGAAGCGCTGTCCGAAGAAATGCGCCGCGACCCGAGCGTGTTCATCATGGGGGAAGACGTCGCCGAAGCGGGCACCCCGTTCAAGGTCCTGTCCGGAATGGTGGAAGAGTTCGGGAAAGCGCGCGTGATCGACACTCCGATTTCAGAACCCGGGTTCACCGGCATCGGCGTGGGCGCGGCGATGACCGGGCTGCGTCCGGTCGTGGACATCATGTTCGGCGATTTTCTCACGCTGGTGATGGACCAATTGGTGAACCAAGCAGCGAAGGTGCACTATATGTCGGGAGGCGCGTGGAAAGTGCCGATGGTGTTGCGGACTACGCTCGGGGCGTCGCGCCGCTCGGCCGCGCAACACTCGCAATCTCTCCAGGCGTGGCTCAGCCATGTTCCCGGACTGAAAGTGGTTTTGCCCTCGACGCCGTATGATGCCAAGGGATTGCTGAAGACGGCTATTCGCGACGATAATCCCGTTATCTTTTTTGAAGATAAAATGATGTTCCGGCTCAAGGGGCCCGTGCCAGTGGAGGACTACACGATTCCTTTTGGCGTGGCCGACATCAAGCGCGAGGGAGAGGACATCACCATCGTGGCCACCAGCAGCATGGTGCAAGTGGCCCTCGGTGCGGCCACGCTGCTCGAGGAAAACGGGATCAGCGCGGAAGTCGTGGATCCGCGGACCACTTGGCCACTCGATGAAAAAACATTGATCGAATCGGCAAAGAAAACTTCGCGGGCGATTGTAATCGACGAAGGCTACGAGAAATACGGTGTGACAGCGGAGATTGCTTCGGTGATCGCGGCAGGCGCGTTCTACGATCTGGACGCTCCGGTGAAACGCATCGGCGCGATGCACGTGCCCATTCCGTTTTCTCCGCCGCTCGAAGATGCTACGATTCCCACGGAGAATTCCGTCTTCGAAGCGGCCCGGGCGATGTGCAAGCGGTCGTAGATAGGTTTCAAAGTTTGCATGGCGCTCGCCAAGAGTTTGTAGGGCACGGCTTCAGCCGTGCCGTAAGCTGGCCGGGATCAAGGCGGCTTTAGCCGCTGGCTGGTTGAAAATCAAACGGTTTTCCAGGCTCCTAAGCCGGCGAGCGTTTTGCGTAGAAAGCCAAGAAAACGACAGGTCATTGAGAACCAGTGAGGCATCATAATTTCGGAAGAGCCAGCGGCTAAAGCCGAAAAGATACTGCGTACTTTCCGGCACGGCTGAAGCCGTGCCTTACAAAGATTTTTCGGCTTGTACACAGGCTCTAAAGCTTGTCCTAAATAAAGGCAGGGGGTGCACCATGGCATTACCTACACACGGCACGATGGCAGTGGATTGGGAAGAGCGCGTGGATTTTGACCGCTTGCGGCGCGAGCGGCTGGCGCGGGCGAAAGCGCTTCTGGCCAAATCCTCGATGGGCGCGCTGCTGTGCTTTGACATGAACAATGTGCGCTACATCACCTCGACGCACATCGGCACGTGGGCGCAGGACAAGAACAGCCGCTTCACCCTGCTGCCGCAGAACGACGAGCCGCTCATGTGGGATTTCGGTTCGGCGGCGAAGCATCACCGGTTGCACTGCTCGTGGCTCGGGGAGCGTTCGCAGGCGGGAATTCCGCTTTTGCGCGGCGCCATGTCTCCCGAAATGGGGCGCGCGGAAGACGTCGCCAAAAAAATCCGCAGAGAGCTGGAAAAGCGCGGCCTGCACAAGGAACCGCTGGGAGTTGACATCATCGAGCCGCCGATTCTGTTTGCGCTGCAGCGCGAGGGGATCACGGTGGTCGACGGGCAGCAAGTCATGTCCGACGCGCGCGTGATCAAGACGCAGGATGAGATCACGCTGCTGAACATGTCGGCGATGATGGTGGACGCCGCGTACCACGACCTGTATTGCGCGATGAAGCCCGGCCTGCGCGAGAACGAAGCCGTCGGACTGGTCAGTAAAGTTCTTTACGATCTGGGCTCCGAATATGTCGAAGCGGTGAACGCGATTTCTGGCGAGCGCTGCAACCCGCATCCGCACGTGTTCTCGGATCGCGTGCTGCGGCCGGGAGACCCGGTGTATTACGATATCCTGCATTCCTACATGGGTTACCGCACGTGCTACTACCGGTGCTTCTCGATCGGTTACGCGTCGCGCGTGATGGTGGACGCCTACAAGCGCTGCCGCGATTATCTCGACGCCGCGATTTCGCTGATTCGTCCCGGGCGCACGACCGCGGAAATTGCGGCCGTGTGGCCCAAGGCGCAAGAGTTTGGCTTCCCGGACGAGGAAGCGGCATTCGCTCTGCAATTCGGCCACGGGATTGGCCTGGCGATCTGGGAAAAGCCGGTAATCAGCCGGCTGGTATCGCTCGAGCATTCGCACGAGATCAAGCCGGGAATGGTGTTCGCCCTCGAGACGTTCTGGCCGGCCAGCGACGGGTGGAGCGCCGCGCGCATCGAGGAAGAAATCGTCGTCACCCCAACCGGGCACGAGGTCATCACGCGTTTCCCGGCGGAAAAACTTCTCGTTGCCGGCGCGCCTTACGTGACCGTCGACGGGCCGCTCGAAACCACGCGCGAGCACGATGCTCCGCCCGATCAGCACATCCTGGACATGGTCGAAGCCAGCGCCAGGACTGAAGGATTGAAAGTTTCCAAGTAGCCGCGTCTCGCGCCATTCAAAAAACATCATGGCTCATAGCATCGTTATGCCCGCGCTAGAGATGGCCCAAGAAACCGGCAAACTCTTGTCCTGGCGAAAAAAGGAAGGCGACGCCATCGCCAAAGGCGAGCCGCTTCTTGACATCGAAACCGACAAGGCCGTCGTGGAAATCGAATCGCCGGCCGAAGGAATCCTCGCGGGCGTCAAGGCGCAGGCGGGCGACGTCATACCTGTGGGCCAGACGATTGCCTGGATCGTGAACCCCGGTGAGAAGCCTCCGGCAGAAGCAGCTTCCTCTTCTGCCTCGGGCCGGCGGATGGACACCAAGGCTATTCCTGCTGCTGCGGCCACAGGGAATACTTCCGCCGCGCCAGCCGTTGCACCTGCGTCGAGCGCCAGGATTTCACCGAAAGCGCGGCGACTGGCGCGGGAGCATGGGGTGGACCTCGCTCGCGTGCGCGGGAGTGGGGGCGAAGGGGAAATTCTGGCGGAAGACATTTTGGCTTTCGTGGCGGCGGTTGGCTCTCCGGCGGCAGCAGCGGCGCCAGCACGATCGGAAAACCCGCAGGCTGAAGCCTACGACACTCAAACCCTTACCCAAGTGGCTCGGTTGATGGCTGAGCGGACTACGCAAAGTTGGACTTCCGCGCCGCATTTCTTTGTGACTCGCGATATTGACGCTGGCGCGCTCCTGTCCGCGCGCGAAAAATTCGGGCCGGCCATCGAGAAAGAGCGTGGCGCGCGGCTGAGCCATACCGACTTGCTTGTCGCAGCGGTGGCGCACGCTCTGGAAAAACATCCGCTCGTGAATGCCAGCTGGACGGGAGATGGAATCCGCCTACATCCGGAAATCAATGTTGGCGTCGCCATGGCGGTCGAGGGTGGGGTTGTGGTGGCGGCGATCCCCGGCGCAAATACGAAGAAGCTCGGCGAAATCGCCAAGATGCGCAGCGACCTCACCGAGCGCGCACGCGCCGGAAAATTGCGGCCCGCGGACATCACCGGCGCAACCTTCACGATCAGCAATCTTGGGATGTACCAGGTGGACGCGTTTACCGCGATCATCGTCGCCCCACAAGCCGCGATCCTTGCCGTGGGGCGGATCGCCGATCGCGTCGTGCCCGTTGACGGAAAACCGGGAATTCGCCCCATGTTGGCGCTCACGCTCTCCTGCGATCACCGCGTCTTCGATGGAGCTCGCGCGGCTCTGTTCCTGAACGACCTCGCCGCTGCCATTGTTGAACCGGAAAAGCTCCTCTAGTGATAGACTCCCAGAACCCGGGCAGACCTAATACCTGAAGTCCATTCGTTTGAGGCGCAATCCGGCCTCCGAGGGGCGCTCGACTCAAGGAGAATCAAAGATGAGCGATACGATTTCAACAAACGCGACCCAGATCCGCCCAGGATCTTCTCGGTCCCCCAGAAAGAAACCGTTCTACATGACGCTCTGGGGCCAAGTGCTCATCGGGGTCGCGCTGGCAATTATCTATGGATACATCAAGCCGGCGTCGGCGGTAAAAATGAAGCCGCTGGGCGACGGGTTTATCCGCCTGATCACCATGGTCATCACCCTGATCATTTTTTGCACGGTGGTTTCGGGCATCGCCGGGATGCAGAACTTGAAAAAGGTCGGACGGATCGGGGGCAAAGCGCTGCTATATTTTGAAATTGTGTCCACCCTGGCGCTTTTTTCGGGGATGCTCGTGGGGAACATGACGCATCCCGGTTCCGGCTTCAACGTGAATCCCGCGACGCTCGATGTCAAGGCCGTGGCGGATTACGCTGGCGCCGCCAGGCAGCAAAATGTGACGGAATTCCTGATGAACATCATCCCCACAACCATGGTTGACGCCTTCGCCCGGGGAAACATCCTGCAGGTGCTTTTGGTCGCAATTCTGTTCGGCTTCGCGCTTTCGTTGATTGGGGAAAAGGGGAAGCCCGTCGTCGTGTTCTTCGATTCGTTGACCCAGGCGGTATTCAGTATTGTCAACATGCTGATGTGGCTCGCCCCCATCGGCGCTTTCGGCGCGATGGCCTTTACCGTGGGCCGCTACGGCATCGCGTCGCTGGGCCCACTGGCAAAACTAATCGCGATATTTTACGTGACCTGCCTTGTGTTCGTCCTGGGGGTCATGGGCCTGATCGCATGGGCGTCCGGTTTCAGCATCATCCAATTCCTCATTTTCATTAAAGAGGAAATTGTCATTGTCTTGGCCACCAGCTCCTCTGATCCAGCCCTGCCCACGCTGATGGAAAAAATGGAAAAGCTGGGCTGCTCGAAATCGCTGGTCGGACTGGTTGTGCCGACTGGATACACCTTCAACACCGACGGCAGCAGCCTTTACATGACCATGGCGGCGCTATTCGTGGCCCAGGCCACGAACATCCACTTATCGGTCGGGCAGCAACTGACGATTTTCGCCGTGGCCGTGCTCACATCCAAGGGAGCCAGTGGCGTGACCGGAGCGGCTTTCATCGCCCTCGTCGCCACGCTGATGGTGATTCCCGACGTTCCCGTGGCGGGCATGGCGCTGCTCATCGGCATCGACCGCTTCATGAGCATGGCGCGCGCGACGGTCAATATGATCGGCAACGGTGTCGCCACGCTGGTGGTGGCGCGCTGGGAGCATGAACTGGACAAGGATTCGCTGCGGAAAAATCTGGCACAGAGCTATACCCCTGCTCTGTCGGAATAGAAGTATGGCTTGGCGCGGGGGTTTCGCCGGCGTATTCCGCAGCATGATCAAACGGAAATCCACAGACTGAAGTCTGCGCTAATTGATCTTCGCTAGCGCGGCCCGGTAGAAGGAAAGATCGTAGTACTTCTCAGCAACCGGCGCGGCGCCAATTCCCCCAGCCTCGATCTCCGCGCGCAACTGCAAAGTCTTCTTAAACCCTTCCGCGTCAAACGCAGCATCCTTCGCGTATCCGCCCTTCTGCACCATGGCGGCGTACCAGTCGCCCGCGGTCGCCTCATTCAAGTTCGACTCCTTCATCACCAAGTCGACCACGAGCTGTCGGTTGGAAGGCGCCATGAGCAAGCGCTGCCCTTCGATGTAGGCCGCCAAATACCGCACCAACAGATCGGAGTTGCTGCGCGCCCACGCACGCAAAGCAAACGTGCCGCGATCGAGGTCCCACCCCAGCAGCTTGCGCATGGAGCCGAGGCTGACCATCCCACCCTGCTTGGCAAGAATCGAGAACGGGGGATTCATGACTGCCGCGGTGTATTCCTGGTGCTCGCGCATGGCCTGCAAACGGAAAGGCGTCGAGCCGACAGGCTTCAGCTGATATTCCTTTCCCGAATGCATTCCGTTATTGAGGAGAACTTTTTTGAGTTCCAGCGCGTATGCCGTGTTGGTGGCGTCGACCAGAAGCGTGCGCCCGCGCAAATCCGCGATGGATTTGGTCCCCGGCTGCGCGATGATCTCGTTCTCGGAACTTTCCGCTCCCATCACGATAACTACATCGACTCCCGCGGAATCCACCATGGCGACGTCGTTATCCACCGCCAGAAACGCGACATCTCCTATTCCGCTAGCCAGGTCGTTACGCAAAGACTCCGAGCTCGGGCGAACCAAAAATTCCGCCTCGATCCCGTACTTCGCCAGAACGCCGCGCGATTCCGCGATCATCACTGGAAGCGGCCGCGCCAGGCAGAGTACCCGAATCTTTTGCGGCGCCGCCTGCTGAGCACAAGAAGAATTGCAGATCGCCAACAATGCAATCGCCGCCATGATACAAGGCCGCGCCAATCTGAGAATTCGCTGAGAATGCAAATTCGGAGCGGCTTTAAGTAGCACAGGCACTCTTGCCTGTGCGGTTTTTGCCACCCCATTTGGCCGCACATCGCAATCATCCGCAACAAACCCCGCACAGGCAAGAGTGCCTGTGCTACTCATCTGTTTCTGAACTCCGTTGGAATCGGGAAGTCCCGAATATCCTGGACAGATCCATCGTGACCACGGACTTACACTCATGATTTACGTTTCTCCCAGCCATTCGCAGAAGATTCCGGATTTCTGGTGCCCGGGGCGGGAGTCGAACCCGCACGCCCCGAAGGGCAAGGGATTTTAAGTCCCCCGCGTATGCCATTCCGCCACCCGGGCATCTATCTAAAAATACAGTACTTCTATTGCACGTAGCTCTTACTAACCAAGCCGGCAGTGCCGGATTTAGTGCCGGAATTAACTCGCTCCGTATCCGCCGATTGTAGGTCGCCATTGAACTTGTCTTGCATCCGCTGTACGGCCTCCATCTGGTAGTCTGGGGCAAGGTGTGCGTACCGCATTACCATTGCAAGGGTCCGGTCCCGGAGCAATTCTGCCACGGTTCGAATGTCAGCGCCACACATCACAAGGCGCGAGGCAAATGTGTGTCGGAGACACTGCCACGAGAAATCCGCGATCCCCGCCACCTTCAGAGACGCTTCGAACCGAGCGCGCGGGCCCGCCGAACCGCCGCATACTACTCCGGTATTTGCGGTTCGAGTGTACAACTCGTTCAAAGCCGAGAGCGCTGCGGCGTTCAAAGGCACATGGCTTGTGCGCCCGCCCTTGTCTATCGGAACCGTCAAAACCCGGTGCTTCCAATCCAGGTGTTCCCACAGCGCCCCGTATTGCTCGGACACCCGCAGCCCGGTGTGAAGTGCAAGCTCGAACTCAGCGAGCTGCTGTGAATCCAATTCACAATCGCCTGCACGCGTCCCCATCCCGGCGCGGTATTGCCGAACATTTCGCAGTCAATGATCGAAAGACGGTCCATCTTGCGGTAGCGGCTATTCATCAAGTACGTGAGCTGGCCGATCGGCAGCTCTTTACCGAGTATTGGCGCGCTTGATACTTCACCGAGTCTGTTTCAGCAGAATCCTGAATGAGCGTGGAGTTCCAGAGGCGGAGCTTGCCTTGGGAAGCCAGAAACGGAGTTCAGCGGAATGTTGAATTCTATGTCGTAACCTAGGCGTATCAGCATCGTCTGCAAGTGCGACCATTAATTTGGGCAAAATTGGAAAAGGGCTTTAATACATCCCGCCCCCTTGGCCTGCGCTCACTGCAGCCATTTTTTCCTCGTCCTTATACTCCGCAATCAGAGCTTCGGTGGTCAGCATTAGTGCGGCGATGGATGCGGCATTCTGAAGAGCAAGCCGAGTGACCTTGGCCGGGTCAATGACTCCAGACTTGAGCATATCACCGTACTCGCCGGTCTCCGCGTTAAAGCCAAAGTTTTCGTCTTTCGATTGGCGCACGCGCCCTACAACGATTGCGCCTTCGAATCCGGCGTTGAGTGCAATCTGCCGGAGGGGCTCTTCGAGGGCGCGCTTCACGATGTTCACTCCAATGGCTTCGTCCTCCTCGAGCTTTAACCGCTCCAGCGCGGGAATGCAGCGCAGAAGCGCCACACCGCCGCCCGGGACGATGCCCTCCTCGACTGCGGCGTGAGTGGCGTGCATGGCGTCCTCGACGCGAGCCTTTTTCTCCTTCAGTTCGGTCTCGGTCGCCGCGCCCACCTTGATCACTGCCACGCCGCCCACCAGTTTGGCTAGGCGCTCCTGGATTTTTTCCCTGTCGTAGTCCGAGTCAGCTTCCTCGACCTGTGCGCGAAGATTCCGGATGCGAGCTTCGATTTCGCCGCTCTTGCCCGCGCCCTCGATAATCGTAGTGCTGTCCTTGTCCACGTTTATCTTTTTTGCATGGCCCAGATCTTCGATCGTAAGGTTTTCCAGCTTGATGCCGAGGTCCTCGGTGATGGCCTTGCCGCCGGTCAGAATCGCGATGTCTTCGAGCATAGCCTTGCGGCGGTCACCGAAGCCGGGGGCTTTTACGGCTACACATTTCAGCGTGCCCCGCAGTTTGTTCACGACCAATGTTGCCAGAGCCTCGCCTTCCACATCTTCGGCGACGATCAACAGGGGCTGCCCCAATTTGGCGACCATCTCGAGGACGGGAAGCAGATCCTTCATGGAGGAAAGTTTCTTCTCGCAGATGAGGATGTGAACGTCCTCTAACGCGCAGTGCATCCTTTCCGGGTCGGTCACAAAGTAGGGTGATAGATAACCGCGGTCGAACTGCATGCCTTCGACCACCTCAAGTGTTGTCTCCATCGTCTTCGATTCCTCGACGGTGATGACGCCGTCCTTGCCCACCTTTTGCATGGCTTCGGCGATGAGGTCGCCGACCTGCTTGTCCGTATTGGCGCTGATGGTGCCGATTTGCGCGATCATGTCGCCCTTGACTTCGCGGGAGATCTTCTTGATCTCTTCCACGGCGGCTTCCACGGCCTTCTCGATACCGCGCTTCAGCGACATCGGGCTTGCGCCCGCTGCAACTGTCCGCACTCCCTCGCGGAAGATCGCCTGGGCCAGCACGGTGGCAGTGGTGGTGCCGTCACCGGCCACATCGGAGGTCTGCGAGGCCACTTCGCGCACCATCTGGGCGCCCATGTTTTCTAGCGGATCCTGCAGCTCGATTTCTTTCGCCACGGTCACGCCATCTTTGGTGATGGTTGGCGCACCGAACTTCTTCTCGATGACCGCGTTGCGGCCCCGGGGACCCAGCGTGATTTTCACTGCGTCTGCCAGAATATTCACTCCTCGCAGAATTGCTTGTCGCGAATTTTCGCCCGTTACAATTTGCTTTGCCATTGAACTTCACCCTCCTGGGTGATTGTAACAATCGTTATTCTTCCGGGCCCCTGGGCTGGACGACGACTACTTCCTGCCGGATGCCGCTTTTGCAATTCCGCTGAGCTTTGCCAGAATATCTTCCTCGCGGAGGATCAGATACTCCTGACCCTCCAGGGTGATGTCGTTTCCGGTGTATTTGCCGAACAAAATCCGGTCGCCCGCCTTTACTTCGGGCGGGACGCGCTTCCCCTTCTCGATCTTGCCTGCCCCGACAGCGATCACTTCGCCCTCCTGGGGCTTTTCTTTCGCTGTATCGGGGATGATGATTCCGCCCTTGGCGGTCTCTTTTTCTTCGAGACGCCTGACCAGAACCCGATCGTGCAGTGGTGCGATTTGAACTGACATTTGCGAACCTCCGTGAAAATCGTCGTAAAGATTCCGGGAACAATCTCGTACCTTCATCCTGTCAGGCTCTAAGGACGAAGCGCCTTGATGTTTTTTTGCCGCTCCACTTCCAGATCAACGGCGGCCTGTTTTACGCGCGCGGCTTCCTTCTGCGGCGCCTCCTGCAGTTCCAGCGTTGCGGATTCAGCGATGGCGGCCGCGGCTTGCGCATTCAATCGTTTGGCAAACATGACCACCGCGAACGTGTCCGCCATGGAGGACCGGAAGAGGTTCAGGGAATATTGCTCGTCTTCCCAGCGAGCGATCACTTTTTCCGTTGCCCCGTAGGCTTCGTTCGTCGGGAAATTCAATTCGCCAGCCGGCCTGTTGGCAGTTCCGTACTTAGCGGAGATCATTCGTGTCATGTCTTCGTTGGTGAGTCCCTTTACAGCATCATTGTCGTACGTCACCAGCATTCTGTAGAGCTCGCCATTGTAAAAGGAGAAAAGAACTTTCTGGACGGGTTCCGTTGGGCGGGAAGGTTCAAAAGGCGGCGGCGGGTACCACGTGAGTTCTTGGATTAAAGCCGGCCTTTCGTGAATGACGATTACGCCGGCCGGCTTTTCCTCGGCTAGCTTTGAAACGCTCGTCACATTCATCCCGAACGAAAAGTTCCGGTACTTGGAAAGATCCTGTCCATAAATCAATGGAGCACAAAGCAGAATCAGGACCAACGCAATTGCTGTACGGCTTAACGTTTTCATCTGAGTTTCTCCATCACCAGCTTTTCAGGCGGCGACAAATCGCGCGTCTTTCCAGGGTTGAACAGTCTCGTCCCCGAGTAGATGCATGCTTTCCTGTATGTTCCGCAAATGGAAAGACACGCTCGTGTACGGGATCCCCAGGAAAGTCTTGGGCGCCACGCGCGTGATCTCGAAGGAATTGATTTTTTCGAGCCTCAGACTTGCCTGGATTCGCTTGATGGCTTTGCGCATCGTTTCCTCACCTGCACGGCCTGACACTGTGACTTTGTTTTCACCGGCGAAGTAGAAGAAATGCCACCCTGCGTTTTGGATCTTGCGATCCAAACCATACCCGTCAAGCCCTTTGACGGATCTCCAGCCAGGGGAATACGAATCACTCTCGCATCCGAATGCTTCCGGAAAAATCGTGGTGTCCCTGAATAACACTGTCCCTGTGTTGATCGTTTCGTGCAAATAGGCTCTCCTGGCAAATCACTGCGTTCGTTGGAGCAGGACCTCGTCGAAAAGAGTCCGAGGTCTCGCTCCAACATTGCCTTCGGAAAAACGCCCGGCGACAATCGCGACTACTTGTTTGACGCCTTCGCTGATTCGTTGTGCGGGGCGCTCTTCTGTAGCACGCGGACGAGGTGCTGACCGGATTCTGGAATGGAGGCTTTTTTGCCCAGCACGATTTCCTTGGCTGTGATCTTGCGGCCATAGACATCGGCGCTGGCGTCGTTATCGGGGCGCAGCGTGGAGCCTTCGAGGGAGATGCCGGCGAACAGACCTCGCGAGCGGGAGTAGCTCAGGATTTCCGCGCGCATGTAGGCATCGGTATCCGCGGAGGCGTCGCGGCCCTTAGGGCCGGCCGCGGCGGAAATATCGGCGCCGAGTTTAACTTTGCTGTCCAGGATGGAGGACGCGCCCCTCTCGTTCATGACCAGGAGCACGAGATCCGTCGCTTCGCCGCCGAGTTGAAATCCAACGCTGGCGCCTTCGAGGGCATACATCGCGGGAGCGCCCCAGGGGCCGTTGAAATGTTGCCCCGTCCGGCAAACCATTGCTCCTCGGCCGTAGCTTCCGCCGATTACGAATGCAGCCTTCAGAACGGACGGGAAAACAACAATGCATTCCGCTTTTTCGAGCAGTTCTTGCGGAATGTTGTCGGGTACATCCATCACTTCCTGCAAAACGGTCCCGGAATTTTCCAAACGTTCTTGTTCCTTGTTCGCTGCGAACGCCGAGCTGGCAACAAACAATATGCAGACACCAAGAGTTAAATTACGAAACATGAGATCCTCCACTATCTTCTTGCTAGTTGATGAACTTCGATTGGTACTAAACTTTTCCTGAAGCGTTATGGATCATGGATTCGGCTGGGCAACAGGCACTTCGGAACCATTTCTCAAGCGACTTGGGTCGACCGCGTTACGCCTTTTGTTTCGCGCCGATGACGAGCAAAGCAGCCGCGCCCAATAGAGCCACTCCGCCGACGATCGGTGGAAGAGGGACTCGCTCGGTATCGTCTCTTGTGGCGTGAATCGGGCCCACATCGAAAACTTTTTCCCGGCGCGTATAGCTGAACCCCTGGTAGACGAGGGCAAGAATCCCCAGAACCGCAAGCAAAATTCCCAACACCGTGAAGGATTTCATTTGTTCGTCTCCCCAATCAAGCGATTGAACTTCGGCCCTGGATGACGAGTAACTTCACCCGCAGCGATCCTAGACGATGCGAACTTTCCCGTCTGTTCACTTGTGCACAGTTCCGTCTCTTCTGTGAGATTCGGTCCCAGCTCAAGGCTTTGCGTAAGCAGTGATCAGACGGCGGGAAAACGCGATCACGTTCCGCGACGCTGGTCTGGCCCAGATTGCCAACTGCACGCTTGCGGACCAGATAAGGAGTCCGCCCAGCCCTACCAAAGCCAAGAAAAAGAAGGCCACACTAAATATCGTCAGGGCAGCCATAAGTTCGCGGACATAGTAGGAGTACAGACCAAGCCCCACGAAGGTCACGATCAGTCCACACGTGTAGTCCCTAATTTTAATCTCTCGCAATGAGTCCCCTTGTTTTGCTCGACTTGTGTTTGAGACGGTGCCTAATCGTGCGGAGCGCCCGATCCCAGGCCCCGTCTGTGGCGCTCCGGACGAGGCCTCATCCCCCCTCATGCCGCATTCCGTGCCGGTGGAATGCCTTGCCTAGTCGTGGTCCGGGTGAGAGTGGCGCCAATTCCAGTAATGGTTCTGTTCTCTCCTGCTGGATTTCGAGAACTCGTGATCTTTCTTGTGATTGTTGCTCAGGTATAGGCCCCAGGATCTGTTCTCATGATCATCCCAGTTGTGGTAGTCCTTGTGGCGGGAATCATAGACTCGCACTTGAACGCCGTCGTCATTCGGTCCCGGGGCGGCCATGATTGCCAGCGGTGCCGCAAGGGCAGCAGCCAGTAAGAGCGAACTGATGTAACGATATGTAAAGCGCATGTGAAAATCCTCCGTGAGAAATCTGCGATTTCAGTGTTGGAACGGCGAGAAGCGAAGGTGAACTTCTGAATTTTGCCTTCGGCAATAGTCCTTGTCTTCCCTATCTATCCGTTTGTAGGAGCATCATGAGGGTACGGAACGCGGGTGTCTGTGCTCTTTTGCACGTATTCCGAATAATGTGCTTTTTCATGCGAGGAGGTGCGGAACGAAGAAAGGCGCCAGGCTTGTGCCCCACGCCGATATCGGAGGGAACCTGCGCTGCGGAGGAGCCTCCTGGCCGGTAGCGCTTCAGTCAGGGGACAAGTTGCACCTGCAACCTGTCCCCTGTTTGAACGAAATCTCATACGCTGAAGTTAGACGAATACGCCAGAAACTGGTTCCGGTTCTCAGGTGTCTGGCACTGTCGCGATCCCCAATTTACGGACGAAGGGGCAGCGGCAAGATTTCCATCGCGGCCGGACCGGCCCCAACGGTATTTCCGATCACCTCTCCGGATACGATGAGTTCGACGCGGCGATTCTGCTGCCGCCCCGCCGCCGTATCGTTGGAAGCGACTGGTTGCGTTTTGCCAAACCCGTGCGCCGACATGGACGCCGCCGGAATACCTTCCGTCGCCAGGTAGTCTCGCACCGAACCGGCACGGTTTTCTGAGAGTTGCTGATTGTAAGCGTCGCCGCCTACGCTATCGGTGTTGCCCTCGATAGATAGCGCCAGCGTGGGGTAGGCAAGGACGATACCGGAGATCTTGGCCAACTTCTCGCGCGCGGCCGGGCGAAGCGTGAATTTGGCCGAATCGAAAAGGACGTCCGACATGTTGACGACGAGGCCTCGAGCAGTGTCTCGCGTCTCCAGGATGGCGTTGAATTGCACCAGCAGGCGGGCACGAAGTTCTTCACGGTCGCGCACGGCTTGCTGAAGCTGTTGATCTGAGTTCGCGGCGGCGAGGCGGCTTCTTGCCGATTCGGTCTCCGCGTCTCTTTGGTGTTGTTGGGCATCCGAGGTCGCTTGAATTGCATCAGCAGCGGCAAGGCGGTTCCTTGCCGATTCCGACTCGGCGTCTTTTTGGTGTTGTTGGGCATCCGCAGTGGCTTGATTTGCGTCAGCAGCGGAGGCGCGATTCCGGTCGGAATCCGCCTGGGCATCCAGTTTCTGTTGCTGCGCGGCGGCGTTGTCCCGTTCGGCTTGCGCTTGGCCGGCTGCGGCGTTGCGAGCTGAATCCTGGGCATCGCGAGTCCTGCCTTCGGCGTTCTCGCGCGCGCGATTGGCATCGGCGGTCTCTGCTTCCGCGCTGCGCTTTCCAGCGTTGGCTGAAGCTATGCGATTGGCATCCGCGGTGCGGCCTTCTTCCGCGCGGAGCTCATCGATGCGTTTCACGGAGATCTCGCGGGCATCTTCCGCCGTCTGCACAACGAGGCGTGAAGTGGAACTAAGCCTCTTCTTGTCGACGCTACGGCGAATGGCCATGTCGTCCGCCTGCTTCATCTGGCCGGCAGCGTTGGCATAGCTGGAAGTCGCATAGCTCTCGGCTCCAGCGGACTGGGCAATGCGCAGAGCATTGCGCGCCTCGAAAAACTCGATCGGCAACTTGGAATTCAAAATCACGGGGTCAAACTTATACCCTGTGGGAATGTAACCGCCGCGATCGACCAGTTCATATTTTGCATCCACTACTTCGGCGGTGCCGACGGTGTCCGGGCGAATCGCATTTTCCATTACGACTACGTTGCTGGGACGCCGGACCGCATAATAAGGTTCCGCAGTCACGATCATGGCGAAGGCTTGAAGGTCCGTCGTGACGTCAAGCTTGCTTCGATCGTTGCCGCCGATCAGAACTTCACCGAGGTTCACGGGACGCCCTTCGGGTGAAATCGCCCACAGGACGTAGGTCAGATATTCGCCTCCGAATGTCGTGGGTTTCTGCATATTCCAGAACTCAACCTTGATTTCCATGGCTCCGCGATGGCTGTCCACCTTGGCTTCGCCCTTGGCGCCGGCCATCAGATCGGTACCTTCGAAATCAATCTTGGTGGAGCCGCTGCG
>Ga0210409_10002799_pt1 | contig 20233 bp, 14 predicted proteins | sample IncBWH17MmetaG_FD_161649 | JGI IMG/M metagenome (GOLD analysis project Ga0210409, IMG submission 161649) | Forest soil microbial communities from Barre Woods Harvard Forest LTER site, Petersham, Massachusetts, United States - Inc-BW-H-17-M | ecosystem: Environmental > Terrestrial > Soil >...
AGGACGGTCTTGAAAGTGCCGATCAGAATTGCGACCAGCAGACTGCCGACGAACAAATAAGTGGGAATCATGAAGACGATTCCCGCCTCGCGAACTCCGCGCAGATTCACGACGGTGATGACCACCAGGATGCCAAGGCAAATTAATACCTATGCGGCTGGAGACTCGGCGCCGCGGATACCAGCGCGCCGACTCCAGCGGAGATACCCACGGCCACGACGAGGATATAGTCAATCATCAGGGCTGCGGCGGCCAGCAGGCCCGGATACGTTCCTAGATTTTCCGACGCGACGGTGTATGAACCGCCGCCGCCGGGATACGCCGCGATTGTTTGCCGGTAGGAGAAATAAACAATTGTCAGAAGCACGATGATGCTGATGCTTACGGGGACGATATGCGCGATCCCGGCTGCGCCCAGCGGAATGAGCAGCGTCAGCGCAGCCTCCGGCCCGTATGCCGCCGAGCTGAGAGCGTCCAGGCCGAAGATGGGGATTCCAGCGGAAGTTCCGATTTGTTCGGCGCGCTCGTCCGAAGTGGCGAGCGCTTTTCCGAGCACAATATCCAGTACGGACATTTCCCCTCCGAGATTCGACAAAATGCGGGCCTAGGGTAATTCGGAAGGTGATGAATTGGAATGGGAAAGCGCTGTCGCTCGCGGGACACCAAGTCTTTATACCCCTGTAATATCGGGCCTCGCGCGAATGCGGGAAACCCGCCAGGCCGGCGCGGAGGGTTTGCACGTTGACTTGCGGCAGGCCGCGGCCTAGCATGGCGCGCACGGGAGGGACGCTTGGACTCGCCCAGCAGTCCGAGAGTGCGCCGCATACTGTCGAGCGTGGTGATACTGGCGGCGATCTTCGCGCTGTCGGTGATGGGCTTGCGGCCGCCGGGCCCCAAACCGGCGGACGCGCCAGCTACGGAATTTTCGGCGGCGCGCGCTCTCGCAACACTCGACCGCGTGCTTAAGGACGACAAGCCGCATCCCGTCGGAAGCCCGGCGGACGAAGCGGTGCGCGGTCGCATCGCGGATGAGCTGGCCCGGCTCGGTTACCAACCCGAAATCCAGACCGCCTTCGCCTGCGATCAGTTCGAAGTTTGCGCCACCGTGAACAATGTGGTCGCGGTGCTCGCAGGCTCCGAAACAAATGCAGCCTCAGGCGATATGGTCCTGCTTGCGGCGCACTACGATTCGGTTCCCGCCGGCCCGGGGGACTCCGACGACGGAACCGGCATGGCCACCGTCCTTGAGATCGCTCGTGCGCTGAAGGCGCTTCCGGCGCCGCGGCATTCCATCATCCTGCTGATTGATGAAGGCGAGGAAGCCGGGCTCTTGGGTGCACACGCGTTCGTGGATTCCAACCCGCTGGCGAAAAGTGTGCGCGCAGCCGTGAATCTCGACGCCCGCGGCACGTCCGGCCCCAGCTTGATGTTCGAGACCGGCAGCGCGAACGACTGGGCGGTCCGGCTCTACGCGCAGCATGCGACCCATCCCGCGACGACTTCAATCGCCTACACTCTCTACAAGCAGCTTCCGAACGACACGGACTTCACGGTCTTCAAAGCAGCGGGTTATCAAGGACTTAATTTCGCGTACATCGGCGGGGTGGTGCATTACCACACGCCGCTGGACAATTCCGCCAACGTGACCCTGGCAAGTCTGCAGCACCACGGCGAGAACGCGATGCCGTCAATCATCGCGCTGGCGAATTCCGACGTCGCGAATCCGCCGCAACGCGAAGCCGTTTTCTTCGATTTGTTCGGACGCTGGCTCATTCACTGGGAGGTGCGGCGATCAATCGAGGTGGCGCTCGTCGCGGTGATCCTGTTGCTCGCGCAAATCGGCTGGATGATTCGAAACGACCGGCTGACGCTGCGGGAATTGCTGTGGGGGATGATCGGTTGGCTGGTAACCATGGTCGTGACGGGCCTGCTCGCATTTATCATCGAGCGACTCGTTCACATTGCGGGTGGCGCGCCCGTCAACTGGGTCGCCTATCCGCTGGCGATTGAGATTGCGTTCTGGTCGCTGGCCGTCGCAGTGGTTACCACGCATGCCATCCTCTTCGCGCGCCGCGCCGGATTTTGGGGCTTATGGGCCGGGGGTTGGATATGGTGGGCGCTTTTGTCTGTCTTAATTTCATGGCAGATGCCGGGGCTGAGTTACTTTTTCCTCGTGCCTGTAGCCGTTGCGGCGCTTGCAGGACTGGCGGCAACGCTGGGTCGCAGCGAATCGGCGGTCGGCGTCGCCTTCGCGTCCATTCTGCCGCTAGCGGCCGTCGGAATCGTGGGATTTGCACCGGTGCTGCTTCTTTACAGCGCACTCGGCAATCGCGGCCTGGTGGTTGTTTCCATTTTGGTAGGTCTGATGTGCACACCGCTGGCCCCGCTGTGTGACGATCTACGCGGATTGCCCGGTTTGCGCAGTCTGGCAATTCCCTGGATTCCCATTCTGGTGACGGCGCTCGCGCTATTCGGCGCGGTGGTTGTGCCGGCATACTCAGCCAAGGCTCCCGAGCGCGTGAACATCGATTTTTCTCAGGATGCCGACACAGGGAACGCCCAGTGGATTGTTCGTCCCGACTCCGGCAGGTTGCCGGAGCCGATACGCCTGGCGGCCACGTTCCGCAGCACCGATCGCGGAGCCTTTCCATGGTCCACCCGGCCGACATTCGCGGCCGACGCTCCTCATCTCGACCTGGCTCCTCCCACTTTCACGATTCTGGAATCGTCGCAAGAGGACGGCCGGCGGAGCTATCGCGCTCTGCTGCGGTCCGAGCGTGGCGCCCCCTCTGCCGCAATATTCTTTCCGCCCGACTCCGGAGTGGATTCCGTTCGCATGGGAGGGCTGCCGCTGCCGCCCGAGACGCCGAGGTATCGCAGTTATTACAACGGCTGGTCGGCGTATGCCTGCCCGGCGATGCCCGCGGGCGGTGTGGAGTTCAGTTTTTCGGTGCCCACGGGAAAGACCGTCGAAGTTTGGGCGCTCGATCAAAGTTACGGCTTGCCGCCCGATGGCGCGTTCCTGGCGAACTCGAGACCGCTTACTGCGACTCCTTCGCAGGATGGCGACACCGCGATCGTCAGGCGCCGAATACAACTCTTGCCATAGTCAACACTCCAGCGCCGCAAGGCTCGTCAGCCGCCTCGCCACGACGCCGATCAGCCGGCGCACACTCCACCAGTAATTCGATATGATGTTTTCTGCCACAGGAGCGTGCGAGTTTGAATGAGGCGCAGAAACTGCCGGTCGTTTCGTGGTGGAGGACCCCGCTGCGCTGGTGGGGTCAGCACTTCGCGCAGCGCCAGGAGCGCGTGCTGCTGGCATTGAGCATTTTGATCGGCGCGCTGACGGGCTTGGCCGTCGTGGCCTTCATTCTGTTGACCGAACGGCTGGGGATGCGCCTGTATCCGGCAGGCAGCGCGGCGTGGCGCCGTGTGTTGATTCCCATCGCGGGCTCGCTCGGCATGGGCTATCTGCTATTCCGCTTTTTCCCCGACGCGCGCGGCAGCGGAGTGCCGCAGACGAAGGCAGCGCTTTATGCGCGCGGCGGCGTCATCACGCTGCGCACCATCGTCGGCAAGTTTTTTTGCACTGCCGCCACGCTCGCCAGCGGCATTCCGCTGGGGCGCGAGGGGCCTTCCGTACAAGTGGGCGCAGGGATTGCCTCGGTTCTCGGGCGCCGGCTGGGATTGCGCCCGGAAAATGTGAAGGCGCTTATCCCGGTGGGAGCGGCGGCCGCAATCGCTGCGGCGTTCAATACGCCCCTCGCGGCTGTGATGTTTGCGCTCGAAGAAATCGTCGGAGATCTCAACGCGCCGGTGCTGGGTTCGGTGGTCCTGGCGTCGGCAACCTCCTGGCTCGTCCTGCGAGTGTTGCTGGGCAACAACCCGTTATTTCAGGTGCCGCAATACCAGTTGGTTCATCCAGGCGAGTTTGCGGTTTATGCGGTGCTCGGAGTGGTAGGCGGCTTTGTCTCCGTGGCGTTCACCAAATCTCTGCTGGGAATGCGCGAACGATTTCGGATGTTCCCTCGATGGACGCGATGGTTCCAGCCGGTGGCGGGCGGCGTAGTTGCCGGACTCATCGGATGGCGCATTCCGCAAGTCCTTGGTGTGGGCTACGGGTATGTCGGCGATGCTCTGAACAACAATATGGCGTTCAAGCTTATGGCCCTGTTGGTTGTCTTCAAGCTGATTGCCGTGGTTACAAGCTATGCCTCGGGCAACGCCGGCGGAATCTTCGGCCCCAGCTTGTTCATCGGGGCAATGTTCGGAGGAACGCTCGGAAGCGTGGTGCACCATTTGTGGCCGGCCTATACTGCAGCGCCAGGAGCATATGCCCTGGTCGGCATGGGCACGCTCTTCGCTGGCATATTGCGCGCGCCGATGACTTCCGTCCTGATGATTTTCGAGACGACGCACGATTACGCGGTCATCGTGCCGCTGATGATTTCCAACATGGTGAGCCTTTTCATTTCTTCGCGGCTGCAGCCGATGCCCATCTACGAAGCACTGGCGATTCAGGACGGCATTCACTTGCCGAGCGAACAAACGCGCCGGCGTTATGACCAGCGCCAGGTGGCTCAGGTGATGCGAGCCGCAACGGAAGTATTGCACGCAAAGACGACGGTGAAAGAAGTGTCGGAGAAAAAACGTAGCAGCCCGTTTCACGCGTGGCCCGTGACGGATGGAGAAGGCGTGCAGGGTATCGTCAGTCAGGCGCAGATTGACAAAGCTATGGCCAACGGAGAAGGGAACAAAACGCTGGAGGATTTGATTGATTCACGCGGATTCCCGCACGTGCACGCGGACCATCCGCTTTACGTGGCTCTGGAGCGCATGGGCATGGCGAAACTGGATGTATTGCCGGTCGTGAGCCGGGCGGATATTCATGAACTGCTTGGAATTGTGGTGCTGCCCGATGTGCTCAACGCATTTGGAGTCGAGGGCCCTGATTCAGTCGACCCCGGCTCTTAAGTGAAATCGGAATCCCTCGCAGGAAATCAGTTTTCGACAATTGCCGGCCCGGCTCGAATCGAACCGTGAAGCAGAGCGCGAAATGGGGCGTTTGCCGCCAGCCGACCCCTCGGATACAATTGTCGTTTTGCATTTGGCACATAGATGATCCAGATACGCCTCCACAACACGCTGACGAACGGCTTGCAGCCGCTCGATCCGGTTCATCCGGGCGAAGTGCGCATCTATACGTGCGGCCCCACGGTTTACGCCTCCGCGCATATCGGAAATTTCCGCACGTTCATGTTTCAGGATGTACTGCGCCGATTCCTGCTTTCGCAGGGCCTGCGCGTGATGCAGGTAATGAACGTCACCGACGTGGACGACCGCATCATCCAGTCCGCCGCGGCTGCCGGAATCGGCATTCGCGAATACACCGACAAATATATCCAGGCTTTCCTCGAGGATATTGACGCGCTGCATATCCAGATGCCCGAGGAGCTGGTCCGCGCGACCGATCATATCGAAGACATGGTTGCACTGATCGAGAAGCTGCAGGAAAAAGGCTTTACCTACAACAGCGAAGGCTCGATCTATTTCCGTATTTCGAAGTTTCCCGCTTACGGAAAACTCTCCAGGATTGACGTGGCCGGCATGCAGGCCGGGGCGCGCGTGGATGTGGATCAGTACGAGAAGGATGACGCGCGCGATTTTGCGCTGTGGAAGGCTCCAAAGCCGGGCGAGCATTTCTGGGAAACGCGGATCGGGCCGGGACGTCCCGGGTGGCACATCGAGTGTTCCGCCATGGCCATGAAATACCTCGGCGAGACACTCGATATTCATACGGGCGGCGTGGACCTGGCGTTTCCGCACCACGAAAATGAAATCGCCCAAAGCGAAGCGGCCACGGGAAAGCAATTCGTGCGCACCTGGCTGCACGCGGAACACCTGATTATTGAGGGGCAGAAAATGTCGAAATCGCTCGGCAACTTCTACACGCTGCGCGATCTTTTCGCCCGCGGCCACAAGCCTTCGACGATCCGCTATCTGCTGCTATCGGTGCCCTACCGGCGCCAGCTGAATTTCACGGAGGAAGGTTTGGTGCAGGCGCGGAATTCGACCGAGCGGTTGCGGAATTTCGTGACGCGCCTGAAGACGCAACAATTCCCTCCGGGCTCGAACTCGGAAACGGAAACGCGCATCGCCAAGGCGGAAAGCGATTTCGACGCGGGCCTGGCGGATGACATCAATACAGCGATCGCGCTCGCGGCGGTATTCGATCTGGTTCGCGACATCAACACGGCGATGGATCGCGGCACATTCCTGCAGCAGGACGCGCCGCGCGCCGTGGCTGCCATGGAAAAATTCGATGCCGTTCTGGCGCTGCTCGTGGACGATGACGACGACAAGCTCGCCAAGCTGGGATTCTCTCCCCAGAGGCCGCGCGTGCCGGCGGCGGAAGTGGACGCGCTGATCGAGGAGCGCCAGGCCGCCAAGAAGCGGCGCGACTTCAAACGCGCCGATGAGATCCGGCAGAAACTCGCGGATTCTGGTATTCTATTGGAAGATGCGAAGGACGGAAGCGTCCGGTGGAAATACAAATGAACCTCTCCTCAAAACACGCGCACTTGCTCCACAGCCAGCCTTCTCTGGATCGGCCGAACCTCTTCGGCGCAGCCTAATTTCCATTCCTCTACGGATGTGCCCGGCACGCAGCGGCGGAAACCGTCTCGCGCGCACGGGACCAGTCTAATTCCGGAGGAACACATGCAAGTCGCCGAGATGAAACGGAAACTACCGCACCTCGTAACCAGCCTGCCCGGCCCGAAAGCAAAGGAAATTGTCGAGCGCGATCACAACGTGGTCTCGCCGTCCTACACGCGCGATTACCCTCTTGTCGCCAAGACGGGCCGCGGCGCCATGGTTGAGGACGTGGACGGAAATACGTTCCTCGATTTCGCCGCGGGTATCGCCGTCGTCGCGACAGGACATTGCCATCCGAAAGTGGTCGCTGCCATCCAGGCGCAGGCGGCCGAGCTGATCCACATGTCTTGTACGGATTTCTATTACGAAGGCACCGTGGTGCTGGCCGAAAAGCTCTCTTCGATCGCACCGGGCAAGAGTGCCAAGCGCGTCTATTTTGGAAATTCGGGCACCGAGGCCCTCGAAGCGGCGATGAAGCTTGCTCGGTACCACACCAAGCGCGACATGTTCATCGCCTTCCACGGCTGCTTTCACGGGCGCACCCTCGGAGCGCTATCGCTGACCGCGAGCAAGGCCGTCCAGCGAAAGGGCTTCGGCCCGTTGCTCGGCGGAGTGTTCCACGCGCCCTATCCGAACACCTACCGCGGTGCTTATGGAGTCCGCCCGGAAAGTGCCGCGGCCGATGCCTTGGCTTATATTGAAAACGAGCTTTTCAAGAAACTCTGCGATCCCGAGGAAGTCGCGGCAGTCTTCGTCGAGCCGATTCAAGGCGAGGGCGGATACATCGCGGCCCCTGCGGAATTCCTGCAGGGACTCGAGCGGCTCTGCCGCAAGCACGGCATCCTGCTCGTGGCCGACGAGGTGCAGTCGGGAATGGGGCGCACGGGCAAATGGTGGGCTGTGGACCACGCCGGAATAGAGCCGGACATTATTTGCACCGCGAAGGGAATCGCCTCGGGAATGCCGCTCTGCGCCATGATCGCGAAGGCGGAGGTCATGGATTGGAAGCCGGGAGCGCACGCTTCTACCTTCGGCGGCAACCCGGTCGCCATCGCGGCTTCGCTTGCGACCATTGGCGTGCTCGAACAAAATGCCATTGCCAACGCGGCCCGCATGAGCGAATTTATTTTCCGGCAAACGAGCGAATGGCGCGAGCGGCACAAGAGCGTCGGCGATATTCGCGGGAAGGGATTGATGATTGGCATTGAATTCGTGCGCGACCAGAAAACCAAGGAAAAAGCTCCGGACCTGCGCAACCGCGTCATGGACGCGGCGTTCCACAAGGGGCTGCTGGTGCTCGGCGCGGGGGAAAACTCGCTGCGGCTCGCTCCGCCGCTGGTGATTGACGAAGAACAAGCCGATTTCGCGCTGCGCACGCTCGATGAGTGCATCAGCGAAGCGGAGAGGTTGCTCTAGCCTCCGCCGGGCGCGTGGATTGGGTTCACCCGCGAGAACGATCGCCGCATTTGGTTGGCGGGAATTTGCATGTTGGCTCGTTTGATGTTCGCCATCGTGGACTTCGCAGCCCGCAAGGGTCTGGCCGAAGCGAAGCTCGCAGACTCGCCGGACTTCTCCGCCAAGCAGCGGGCGCGCCGCACCGGCGTTCGCGGTGAAACCTACGCCTACTGGTATCTCCGCCGCCGCGGCTACCTGCTCGTCGCGCGCAATTACACCTCGCCGGGAATCAAAGGCGAGCTCGACATGGTCGGCTACGACGGACCTGTGCTCGCATTCGTCGAGGTGAAGACGCGCGCGGTCGCCGACCGGAACCAGCCGTCGCCGGAAGAAGCGGTGAACGCAGACAAGCGACGCTACATCGGCCGGATGGCGAGGCAATTTCTTCGTACGCGGCGCGCGGAATCGACGCCGTACCGCTTCGACGTGCTGGCCATCGAAACGCGCGCCGGTAAGCGTCCCCAAGTGCGCCTCCATAAGGGCGCGTTCACCCCCGAACTCTCCTAACGAACGCCGTCCCTCTAGTGCGCGCCGTCCGTAGTAGAATGGCTCACAGGATTACTCGCTTGTTCCCGCAGGGGACCTCATGGAATTGAGGAGGAGATTTGCCCGAGCTTCGTAGGGACCCCATCACTGGCCGCTGGGTCATCATTTCCTCCGACCGGCTCAGGCGCCCAACGGACTTTGTGCGCGAGAGCGTGCAAATCAAGAATGTCGGGGTCTGTCCCTTCTGCGCGGGGAACGAAGGTAAGACACCGCCGGAGGTTCTTGCGTATGGGCGCAACGGCAGCGGGAAGGACACGCCCGGATGGTCGCTGCGCGTGGTGCCCAATAAATTCCCGGCGCTGGGCATCGAAGGCGGGCTCGATCGCGAAGGCGAAGGCATGTTCGACCGGATGAACGGCGTCGGCGCACACGAAGTGATCGTCGAAACGCCCGACCACCAACTCACCCTCGCATCCATGCCGGAGAAAGCCGTCGAGGAAGCGCTGTGGGCGTATCGCGACCGGATGCTCGATCTTAAGAACGACCGCCGTTTTCGCTACATCCTGCTTTTCAAGAACCACGGCGAGCCTGCCGGCGCGTCGCTCGAACACACGCACTCGCAGCTCATCGCACTGCCGATCGTACCCAAGCGCGTGCGCGAGGAAGTGGACAGCTCCAAGCGCTACTACGATGAAAAAGAGCGCTGCATTTTCTGCGACATGATCCGCCAGGAAATCGAAACCGAATCGCGCGTGATTCTAAACGACGACCATTTCATCGCTCTCGCCCCATACGCGCCGCGATTCCCGTTCGAGACCTGGATCCTGCCGCGGCAGCACAGCTCGGCGTTCGAAAACATGCCGACGCCCTACTACGGCGCGCTGGCGAAAGTTCTGCGCAACTTCCTGGGACGGCTCGACGCCGCGCTGGCGTTCCCGTCATACAACTACGTGGTGCACACGTCGCCCATCGGCGAGGAAATCAACGACCATTACCACTGGCACATCGAGATGATGCCAAAGCTGACCAAAGTGGCGGGATTCGAGTGGGGCACCGGCTTCTACATCAATCCCACGCCGCCCGAAGAAGCGGCGCGCTTTCTGCGTGAAGCGACACCCCGGTAAGAAACTCTCGCTAAGATTGTTTCAGCTTTTTCCGCGCGGAAACGAACAAGGAAATCGCCAGCAGTACAAACAGTGCGAGGCCGAACCACTGCGCGTTGTGCAGGTTCGGAATGTGCTTGTCTCCCCACGCGCTGAATAGATCGGCGCGCCACGGCAGGTTGAGCGCGCGAATGAGCCAGTGCGGCACGTGCTCGCTCAACTCCTGATCCTGGAGCAAGTTGATCACGATGGCGAGCAAACCAAAAACACCACCGGCCGCAATCAACCCACTCGAGTAGAGCGAGCCGGGACTGACTTCGCTTTCCGCGCCTTCCTTCTTCTCGACGCCGCGTTCGGCGAGCCAGCGCACCAGCCCCCCCGCGAACATCGCCATCGTCGTGCCGATTGAAATGTACGATCCTACAGCGAAGGGGAGCGAGCGCACGCCTAGAATCTCGATGGCGATCACCAGGAACACTCCCAGAAAAACAAGACGCCACGGCAGCCGCCGGTTCAGGATACCGCTGATCACTGTGGCCATCAGCCGGGCTTGCGGCGCCGCCGCTTTGGCGCTGCCGATTCCCTGCTCCCACTGAACCTCGATTTGCTTCGTCCCTGGATCGTACAAATACTTTCCATCGGGGATTTCGCTTGAACCGATCGCATTCACCAGCACGTAGGTTTTGCCATCGTGCACGTAGTTGTCCTGCTGGTCTTCGACGCCTGTCGGCAGATGATTGATGTCCAGAGCGATCTGCATGGGCTTGTACTGCGCGAGGCCGACGTTCATCAGGATCAGCGTGCCGCCGATGGCAAACGACGAAACGAGCACGCCGATCACCAGCGCGATCTGCTGCTTGGCCGGCGTCGCGCCCACCAGATAGCCCGTCTTCAGATCCTGCGACGTAGCGCCGGCGATTGCCGCGGCGATGCACACCACGCCCCCGATCGTCAGCGCCAGCACGGCGTAGGAATTCGCAGTCCAGTGCACCACCAGAAACACAGCGCAGGTGGCCATCAGCGTCGCAATGGTCATGCCGCTGATCGGATTCGATGAATTGCCGATCAGCCCGCTGATTCGCGACGCCACCGTCACGAACAGAAACCCGAAAACGATGATGAACAGCGCCGCCATCAGATCCGCAAACGCCCCGCTCTGCGCACCGGGAATCGGCTTGAACTTCAGCAGCGCCCAGACCATGGCCATGATCACGATCGAACCTACGATCACCACTCGCATCGAAAGGTCGCGCTCGGTGCGGCTCGCCGCGGGCATCTCCGCGTGCTGCGCGCGCACGTCCTTGAGCCCCGCCGTCAGCGCCGCGAAGATCGTCGGCATTGTTTTTATCAGCGTAATCAGTCCGGATGCCGCCACCGCTCCCGCCCCCATCGGGCGAATGTACGTGCCCCAGAGCTGGTCGGGGCTCATCTGCGGAATTGGAATCGTGCTCGGATAGAGCGCCACGCCCGGCGCGAGCGAGCCAAAGAACCGGATCGCCGGCATCATCACCAGCCAGGAAATCACGCCGCCCGCAAAAAGCGTGCCCGCCACGCGCGGCCCGATGATGTAACCCACGCCGAGATATTCGGAGGTGATCGTGCAACGCATGGACGCGCCAGGCAGCCATTTCGGCTGGTAGTCCGGCTGGCCCGGCCATAGCCCCAGCGTATTCATGCAGAACGTGTAAACGCCGCCGAGGCCCAGCCCCCAAAAAACGCGTCCGGCAAACGATCCGCCGCGCTCGCCGGCCACCAGCACATCGGCGCACGCCGTGCCCTCGGGAAACGTCAGATTGCCGTGTTCCTTGACGATCAGCTGCCGCCGCAACGGAATCATGAACAGTACGCCGAGCGTTCCGCCAAGCAGCGCCAGGAAAAAAATGCGCCAATATTCCGTGTTGAGCGAGTAACCGAGGAAAATGAGCGCGGGCATCGTAAAGATCACGCCCGCGGCCGCGGATTCTCCCGCTGAACCGGTCGTCTGCACGATGTTGTTCTCGAGAATTGTGGAACGGCCGAAGGCGCGCAGGATGCTGATGGACAAAACGGCGATGGGTATCGACGCCGAAACGGTGAGGCCGGCGCGCAGGCCCACGTAGACCGAAACAGCGCCGAATAGGATTCCGAACAGCGCGCCCAGCACGATCGCGCGCAGGCTGAATTCGCGGAGGTTCTCGCCCGCTTGCACAAACGGGCGAAACTCGCCCGGCGGTGCCGTCGAGCTCCAGAGCTTCGTAGCCACGCAGTACCTCCCCGGTCATCTTGCCGCGCGCGATTCGGGTCGTAAGCCGAATTCGCCGATGTCGAGCGGGCAAGGTAGCATCAGAAGTACATCCAGGCAAGGTGCTTGAGAAACCGGTGAGTACCGCGAATCAGTAGATGGAGTGGAAACGCGGGCATCCCCCGCTTTTCACAGAATGAACACGCGACTCTCGCTTCACGATTTTCCGCTGAGGCGCTCGCGGACGCGATCGCTGAGAACTTTGCCGTCCACATTTTTTCCCTCGAGGCGAGCCTTGGCGGCCTTGACCACCGCGCCCATCTGCTTCAGTGAGTCGGCGCCCGATTCCGCGATGGCTGCCTCGACGGCGCGGTGAATTTCGGCGTCATTGGGTGCGGCAGGCAGATACTCCTCGATGATGGCGATTTCTTTGGCTTCCTTTTCGGCCAGATCCTTGCGTCCGCCCTTCGTGAATTGATCGATGGATTCGCGGCGTTGCTTGACGAGCGTCTGAAGCACTTGAAGCGATTCCATGTCGTCGAGCGCGTGGATTTTCTCGACTTCCTTGTACTTCAGCGCGCTTTTGACCATGCGGAGGACGCTCAGCCGCAGCTCGTTCTTCTCCCTCATCGCGGCGGTCAAATCTTTTTCGATGCGTTCGAGATAACTCATTCCTGCGCTTCCTCCGGCGGAAAATCATAGCACACGCGTTGCGAGCGGCGCGCCCATTTGACACAGGCGTGCACGACCGATAATCTTGTGCCCCATGAAAATTATCATTGCGGACAAGATCAGCGACCGCGGCATCGCGCTCCTTCGTGAAACAGGATGGGAAGTCGTCTTGCCGGCGGCCGCCGCTCTGCCGAGCGAACTCGCGAACGCAGACGCGCTGGTGATTCGCAGCGCGACCAAGGCGACGGCAGCGTTGCTGGAGAAAGCTCCGAAGTTGCGCGTGATCGGCCGGGCGGGCGTGGGCGTGGACAACGTGGATGTGGAGGCGGCCACCAAGCGCGGTGTGCTGGTGATGAACACTCCTGGCGGAAACGCCGTGAGCGTCGCCGAACACACCATCGCGCTGATGCTGGGCCTGGCGCGCGCCGTGCCGCAGGCGAACGCCTCGATTCAGGCCGGCCGCTGGGAAAAATCCGCGTTTTCAGGCACGGAAATGCGCGGCAAAACGCTCGGCTTGGTGGGGTTGGGCCGGGTAGGCACAGAGGTCGCGCGGCGGGCTCGAGGGCTCGAAATGAAAGTCGTCGCCTACGATCCTTTCGTGACGCCCGCGGCCGCCCGCGAAGTGGAGGTAGAGCTGCTCCCGCTCGATGAAGTGCTGCGGCAGTCGGACGTGGTTTCGCTGCACACGTCGCTGAGCGGTTCAACCGAGAAGATGATTGACGCTGCGGCCATCGCGAAAATGAAGAAAGGCGCGCGGCTGATCAACTGCGCGCGCGGAGAGTTGATTGACGAGTCCGCGCTCGCCGAGGCCCTGAAGTCGGGGCAACTCGCCGGAGCCGCTGTGGACACTTTCGCGAGCGAGCCGCCGAAGAATTCTCCGCTGGTCGGCCTGCCGAATTTGATCGCCACGCCGCACATCGCCGGCTCCACGGCGGAGGCGCAGGAAGAAGTGGGAACGGCGATCGCGCTGCAGGTGCGCGACTATCTCGCCGAAGGAATCATCCGCAACGCCGTCAACATGCCGGCGCTTTCGCCCGATCAGTATCAGCGCCTAAAACCCTATCTGGAGCTGGGCGAGCGGCTGGGCGCATTCGTCGCGCAGGCCGCGCCGTCGCGGAGTTTCACCAGCATCCGCATACGGTATGCGGGGGAGCCGGCGGAACTGGGCTCGCACATGATTCGCAGCGCGGTGTTGATCGGTGTCTTGAATGCGGTGCACGACGAGAGCGTAAATCTCGTCAACGCGTCCGCGGAGGCTGCGTCGCGCGGCCTGCAAGTGGAAGAGAAAACCCGTCGCCGCGAGCGTGGCTTTCCCAACACGATTGAAGTCGGCGTGCAGGATGGCGGTCACGAGTTCGCTCTGGAAGGAACAGTTGGGCAGGACGGATCGCCGCGAACCGTGTCCCTCGACGGCATGAGCCTCGAAGCGCCGCTCGAAGGCACCATGCTGCTCTCGCGCAACGTGGACGTTCCGGGCGTGATCGGCCGAATGGGAACGGAACTTGGCAAACTCGGAGTGAATATCGGGACGTTTGCACTGGGCCGGCGCACCGCAGGCGGAGGCGGCGAGGCCTTGGCACTTGTGGGCCTCGACGGAAACGTGGACGCATCGATCGTGCAGCACATTCGCGCGCTGCCGTCGGTCACCGACGTGCGCCTGGTGCGTCTCCCCGCCGCGCAGCAGGCTACCGCAGCGCCTCGCTAAGCGACACTTCGCGGAACGTCGCGCTCGTTTGTTACCAGCGAACGAGAACAAGACCTAAATTTGTCCCCGCCCTCCGTCCACATCAATTTCGATACCCGTTATGAACGACGCATCCGAGGACGCCAGAAACGCGACGGCTCCGGCCACTTCTTCCGGTGCTCCAATGCGTTTCATGGGGACCGTGGCAAGTAGCCTCGCATTGATTGCATCCAAAGCGTCCTCGGATATTCCCGATCGGCTGATGATCGGAGTGGCGATGGGGCCGGGCGCCACGGCATTCACGCGGATATTGCGGCCTACCAGTTCCGCGGCCATGGAACGCGTAAACGAGCGCATCGCCGCCTTTGTTCCGGCGTACACCGTGCCGTTCGCGATGCCTTCGTGGCTGACAACACTGGTGTTGAGAATAACCGAAGCGCCGTCGTTCAAATGCGGCAGGGCTTTCTGGATGGTGAAATAAGCGCCCTTGGCGTTGATGTCGAACATGTTGTCGTAGACCTGCTCCGTCGTTGCCTCGAGCGGCACGAATTGCCCGATTCCCGCGTTGGCGAACAACACATCGATCTTTCCGAATTTCTGCGTGACTGCGGCGAAAAACTTATCGATCTCGGGAAGTTTAGAGACGTCCGATTGAACCGCCAGTACGTCTTTCCCGAGCTGCGCCACAGCCTCGTCGAGCGTTTTCTGGCTGCGCCCGGAAATCGCCACGCGCGCGCCTTCGTCGTGAAGCCTCTTCGCCGCGGCCAACCCGATTCCGCTGTTTCCACCAGTGACCACCGCTACTTTGCCTTCGAGTCTTTTCATTTCCGCCTCCGCCCCAGCGGGCGTCGAATTTTGCGCCGGCTGATCGCGCCAGTGCAAGTCTTGCAGTCCATGATTGGATGAGAGGGTCAGCGCACGGATGCAGTTCGTTTTGGCGGCAGCCGGGCTGGGACGCGAATGCCGAACAGAGGTGACTCGGCTCGTCCGTCGCGGCGGACTCGCTCGGGACGCGAATCCTCATCGTGCCCGCGCTTTGCAGGAAGATGCGCGAGCGGCTACAATGGAATTGCACGCATCTAAAATTGAGAACGGCCTCTAGGAAGCATCGAATCCAGGACATATGAACGTCGAAAAGGTCATAGACAACGTCGTAGCGCGCTTCATTGGGACGAAGCACGAACGCGACGTCAAACGGATCCAGCCTCTCGTTGACGCGATCAATGAGCTGGAACCGGAGATGAAGCAGCTCTCCGACGAACAGCTGGGAGCGCGCACGCTTAGGTTAAAGGCCGAGGTGCAGGAGCGCCTCGAGGGCGTGGAATCGGACGATCCGGACTATAAGCGCAAGCTTCAGGAGGCCATTGAGCCGGCCATCGTGCCCGCTTTTGCCGCGGCGCGCGAGGCCGGCCGCCGCACTCTGAGCATGCGTCATTTCGACGTGCAGCTGATCGGCGGAATCGTTCTGCATCAGGGCAAAATCGCCGAAATGAAGACGGGCGAAGGAAAAACGCTCGTCGCCACACTGGGCGCCTATCTGAATTCGCTGACCGGCAAGGGCGTGCACATTGTGACCGTGAACGATTACCTGGCCCGACGCGACGCCGAATGGATGGGCCCCATCTTCAAGATGCTCGGGCTGACCGTCGGCGTGATCGTGCACGATTTGGACGACGTGCAGCGCCGCGCCGCTTACGCCGCGGACATCACCTACGGCACGAACAACGAATTCGGGTTCGATTACCTGCGTGACAACATGAAGTACGACTTACGGGATTGCGTTCAGCGCGGCCACCAGTTCGCGATTGTGGACGAAGTAGACTCAATCCTGATTGACGAAGCGCGCACGCCGCTGATTATTTCCGGGCCTGCCGAGGAGTCCACCGACAAGTACTACCGCATTGACAAGATCATTCCCAAACTGATCCGCGACATTGACTACACGCTCGACGAAAAATTGCGCACCGCGACGCCGACGGAAGAAGGCGTAGCGAAGTGCGAGCGGCTGCTGAATCTCGGCAACCTCTACGATCCGGCGAATATGGAGATCAATCACCACGTCTATCAGGCGCTGCGCGCGCACACCCTGTTTGAGAAGGATGTCGATTACGTCGTGAAAGACGGCGAAGTGGTGATCGTAGATGAATTCACCGGGCGGCAGATGCCCGGCCGGCGGTGGTCGGACGGCTTGCATCAGGCCATTGAAGCCAAAGAAGGCGTGAAAATCGAGCGCGAAAATCAGACTCTCGCCACCATCACTTTCCAGAACTACTTCCGGATGTACAAGAAACTCTCCGGCATGACCGGAACGGCCGAAACGGAAGCGCCGGAATTTGACAAAATCTACAAGCTGGAAGTGGTGGCCATTCCGACCAACAAGACGCTGATCCGAATCGAAAATCCGGATGTGGTTTACCGTACCGAAAATGAAAAGTTCGAAGCGGCGGTCAACGGCATCATTCAAGAGGACGGCACAAAGGCCGGCGGCATCCGCCAATACCACGAAAGCGGCCAGCCGGTGCTCGTCGGCAGCATCTCGATCGAAAAATCGGAGAAGATTGCCGAGCTGCTGAAGCGGCACGGCATTCCTCACCAGGTCTTGAACGCCAAACAGCACGAACGCGAAGCAAAGGTGATCGCGCAGGCCGGGCGCAAAGGCGCTGTGACCGTCTCCACCAACATGGCCGGACGCGGAACCGACATCCTGCTGGGTGGCAACCCCGAAGCCATGACGCGCGATCACTGCCTGAAGGAAAAACTGGCCATGCCGTACTTGCCTGCCGGAGCCGTAATCGGCGCGCCGCCGGGAACGGAAACTCCGGGGCAGGCCGACGCTACCGCGGGCGGCGCCTCAGGAAATGGTTCGGGGAACGCGGCGATGGTGCTGTTCCAACAGGAAGGCAAGATTTTTCAGGTGCCTCTCGATCAGTGGAAACCGCTCTACGACCAATTTGCAGCGCAGTGCAAGGCGGAGCACGACGAAGTGGTGGCCATGGGCGGCCTTCATATCCTCGGCACGGAACGCCACGAGGCGCGGCGCATTGATAATCAGCTCCGCGGACGCGCGGGCCGTCAGGGCGATCCCGGCTCATCGCGATTTTTTCTATCCCTCGAGGACGACCTGCTGCGAATTTTCGGCGGAGAGCGCATGCAGGCCATCATGTACCGGCTGGGAATGACCGAGGGCGTGCCCATCGAATCGCGGCTGATCAGCAAGCGGATCGAAAATGCGCAGAAGGCCGTCGAGGCGCAGAACTTCGAGGCCCGTAAACATCTCCTCGAATACGACGATGTGATGAACAAGCAGCGGGAAACGATCTACTCGCTCCGCCGCTCGTTTCTGGAAGGCCGCGACCAGAAGGAATTCGTCATAGATAAGGCCGAGATGATCGCCGATGAGCTTGTCGCCACCTACTGCCCGCGCGAACAACATCCCGATCAGTGGAACGTCACGCAGTTCACCAACGAGATTTTCAATCAATTCGGCATTGACCTGAAGACCGCGGGCGTGGATCCGGCCGCGCTCGGCCACGATGAGCTGGCGGTGGTGCTGCTGGACAAAATCAAGGAGCGCTACGAAGAAAAGGAAAGGCTTTTCGGCCCTCCGACGATGCGCTGGCTCGAACGGCACGTGCTGCTCGATATCGTGGACGCCCAGTGGAAGGACCACCTGCTCACGCTCGATCACCTCAAGGAAGGCATCGGCTTGCGCGGCTACGGGCAGAAAGATCCGCTGGTCGAATTCAAGAAGGACGCGTTCAATCTGTTCGAGGAACTGATGGACCGGATTGACAACGAGTCGGTCCGGTTTTTGTTTCTTGTTCGCCCCGCCGAAGGAACCCAGGGTGCAGCGGCGGCGCCATTTCCGACGCGTCCGAGCCCAGCAGGACCTCCAACCTCCGAATCGGCAACTCCCGCTTCCGCCATCGCCAGGCAGATCGAGCAGCGCCAGCGCCGCCAGCAGCAGAATCTGCAGTTTCAGACCGGGCCCGCGCAGGCCGAGGCGCCGAAGCCGGTCCGCGCAGGCATCAAGGTGGGCCGGAATGATCCTTGCCCGTGCGGTTCAGGCAAGAAGTATAAGAAGTGCCACGGAGCCGCAGCATAGATTCCCACAATGGGATTCTCAACCTGAGTTTCATTTTCTTGCGGCCATTCATACACTCCCTATCCCATTTATTAACAGCGGCTTGCATGGTTTAGTGACCGAACACAGGGGAAGTAATATGTGCTTGGCGCGTACCTCCCGTAATGGTACAAAGTAGGTCGCGGGGTGTACGGATGTGCTAAGCTAGCGCGATCGCACGGGGTGGCTGGCTTCACATTCCTCTCGCACCATAATCTGGCGCGAGAAATCAAACACAGGAGAAATAAATGAACAGATTGGCATTGTTGTGCGGGGCTCTGTTGATTTTCGCGGGAGCTGCCTCGGCGCAGGATTTTCCGAAGTTCGAAGCATTTGGCGGCTACTCGTACCTGCACGTCAGCGATAACGGTGTCGGAATTAACTTCAACGGTGGCAGCGGTTCCTTGGCATATAACTTTACCCCCATGCTCGGAGTCGTGGCTGATTTTGGCGGTTACCACGGGAACCAGGGCTTCGTCGGCGGAAACACGACCATTAACGTGGTCTCGTACCTTTTCGGTCCCAAGGTTGCGCTTCGGCACGGTAAATTCACGCCGTTCGCGCAGGCTCTGTTCGGTGGAGCGCATGGGTCATTTAACGAGACTGGTGGATGCGACGCGCGGGTACGCGGTCAAGGCACGACTTGCAATGTGAGCACGTCCGACAACAGTTTCTCCTTGGCAGTTGGCGGCGGTTTGGATTGGAACGCCACAACTCACATCGGCATCCGTCTGATTCAGGCCGAATACCTGATGACGCAATTCCTTAACAGCACACAAAACAACGCACGCATTTCCACGGGTGTCACAATCCGCTGGTAGTACCTGCAACCAGCAAGCGGTGTTTTTGGAGGCCGGCGGTTTTCCGCCGGCCTTTTCTTATTGGGCTTGCGGATTTTGATTAGTTCACGCCGGCGTGCCGCTACCTCTCACTCTGTCAGCAGACATTGGCGTCCTGATAGCTCAATCGAAGAGCACAAAGCGTCGAAAAAATATGCGCTTGGCGCTGAGTTCCCATAATGGTACAAACCAAGCTGGGGCATCCAAATGCGCTAACCTCGCGTCATAACGCGCCGTGGCTAGCGCCAGATCTATCTCGCAACTTAGTCGGGCCCGAACAATGGAACCGAGGAGAAACATATGAACAAATTCGGATTAATGTGCGTGGCCTTTTTGATTTTCGCGGGGGTCGCGTCGGCCCAGGACAATCCAAGGTGGGAAGCGTTCGCAGGATACTCGTACTTGCACGTCAACCCGGGTGCAGGCGAATCGAGCGAGAACTTCAACGGCGGCAGCGGCTCCTTGGCGTTCAATTTTACGCCCATGTTTGCTGTCGTGGGTGATTTCGGCGGTTATCACTTCAACGGGCCGGCCGCGGCCGGATCCTTGGACGTCGCCCTCGTCACTTACCTTTTCGGTCCCAAGGTTACACTACATCATGGCAAGCTGGCGCCGTTCGCGCAATCTCTGTTCGGCGGAGTGCATGGAGGGTTTACCCAGACTGTTTGCGGCGACGCAAGGGTGCGCAGTCAACAAGGCGGGGGGTGCGAGTCGGGGAGCACCGACGCGAACACTTTCTCCCTGGCAATCGGCGGCGGACTGGATTGGAACGCTAGGACTCACCTCGGCATCCGTTTGATCCAGGCCGAATACGTTATGACGCGCTTCTTTACCTTCACGCAGAACAACGCCCGCATCTCCACGGGAGTCACATTCCGCTGGTAACGCCTGGGAACTAGTAAACGTCCTTTTCAGGGCCGGTTCTCGTCTGCCGGCCTGCCTTTTTTTTTGAAGCCCAGAATATCTTCTAATTGCCGATCGCAAACATGT
>Ga0210409_10002800_pt1 | contig 20230 bp, 19 predicted proteins | sample IncBWH17MmetaG_FD_161649 | JGI IMG/M metagenome (GOLD analysis project Ga0210409, IMG submission 161649) | Forest soil microbial communities from Barre Woods Harvard Forest LTER site, Petersham, Massachusetts, United States - Inc-BW-H-17-M | ecosystem: Environmental > Terrestrial > Soil >...
TGTGATTCCATCAGTAAGATAATCGGTCTTCGGATCGTTGGTCAGATTCAGGAACGGCAAGACGGCGATCGAATTGATCTGGGAAGGATTGGGCTTGCCAAGCAAGCGCTCTCGCCAGCCACCCACGTTCAACACGAACAAAAGCAACGCGGCGGCAACAGCCGTGACCGATGCGATGGACCGCCAGTATCGCCGGATCAACTTTGGGGACGTCAGCTCAACTGAAGGGACAATGCGGGAGGAATCGGTGTCACGCTTCAGCCGCTGCAGATCTGCCCGCAGGTCCGAAGCGGTCTGATAGCGCACCTTGCGATCTTTTTCCAACGCCTTGCTGATGATGTTCTCCAGGTGCATGGGAACGGCGGGGTTCAGACGCGCCGCAGAGATGGGCGTGCGGTTCAGTATGGCCTCGAACACGATGCCGGAAGTAGTCCCGGGGAAGGCCTGCTTGCCGGTCACCATTTCATAGAGCACGACGCCTAAAGAGAACAAATCCGTGCGTGCATCGAGCTCTTCGCCGCGAACCTGTTCGGGAGACATGTAGGATACTGTGCCTAATACCATGCCCGTGTTTGTCAAATGCTCGTCGTCGGCACTGGTTGTCGGCAGATCGGTGCTTGTCGTCAACAGGCTGGGGCGTGTCGTCGGCTCTGTCGAGCTCCTGCGTTCGGGAAGCAGCTTAGCGAGGCCGAAATCCAAAATCTTGACCTGGCTGCGGTCCGTGACGAATATATTTGCCGGTTTGACGTCGCGGTGCAAAATTCCTTTCGCGTGCGCAGCATCGAGTGCGTCTGCGATCTCAAAGCCCCACTCGGGGACGTTTTGTAAGTCGATCGGCCCGCCAGACATAAGATGCTTGAGCGTTTTGCCTTCGAGATATTCCATCACGATGAAACTGGTGCCTTCGTGATCGTCGACGTCATAGATTGTGCAGATATGAGGATGGTTCAACGCCGAAGCAGCCCTCGCTTCGCGTTGAAAGCGTCCTACTGCCTGGTGGTCCTTGGATAGTTCCTCGGGTAGGAATTTTAAGGCGACGCTACGGCCCAGTTTGATGTCTTCGGCTCTGTAGACGACTCCCATGCCGCCGCCGCCCAACTTCCCCAGAATGTGGTAATGGGAAACGATTTGACCGATCATCAGAGGAAAGCCTTCTTTAGCCAGCTATCTTAGGCTGCCGCTGGAAGCAAGTCAATGCATGGGGTCGGGCGTGCCAAACCTCTTTTAAAATGTTCTCCATTCCTGCTTTGGCACTTAGCTGTTCTTGTATTATTTTGTTTCGGGCTACCGGCGCCCACTTGCGAATGGCTATGAGACGGCGCTGAGCGGTGAAATCGACAAGAAGCTCAACAGGCTCGGGCGGTCACAGCGGATGCGCAAAGGGCAACCGCTGCCGCCCCAGGTGGATGTTAAGGTTTCCAGATCCCGAGGGCAGCGAATCCCCTACTCCTTGTCCCAGGTGGCAAGCTACCTTCTTATGTTGGGATATGGCGCTCAGGCTCTCCCTTGCCATTTCGCGAAGAAAAATGACGCGCGCCATGCGCCACGTTGCGAAGGGTTCTGCGCGTTCCAGCGCCGGCAGCCCTCGTTGAGGCAGACTTTCGCCCTGGGACAAGAATGGGCGATCCAAGGGACCTGGAATGTGATTTTGCAAAAGGGACTCATCTAATCCATGTGAAATCTGCAGGTTGCCCCTCCCAGCATGTGCGCGAATGACTCGCTCATAGTGAAGGCGGTGCGAAGGTCCAGTCGGAGCGCGGGCTGAGGCAAATGTCGGCTAAGAGGAAAATTGAGCCACAGTCGTATTGAATGACCGCGTAGCTAATTCATCCAGAGGGCGCTTGCGCAGTTCTTTATTAAGGACTTCGATGCCAACCGGGCCGTGGTATCCCGCCTTCGACACTTGATCGAGAAAACCCCGAATATCGAACTCGCCTTCGCCGCAGAGCCTTCTGTGATTGATCGTGTCTTCGTGCAGACTCCAGGGGGCGGTGAATGTGCCGTCGTTGATTTCGACGCCGAAGAAATACTCCAATGGGAAGCGGGAGATTTCCTCGTAAGGGATGCCCATCTTTACGATGTGCCAGAGGTCGAAGATGATGCCGCCGTTTTTCTCGCCGGCGCCCTTCAGCATTGCCAGTGTGTCCGGAAGGGTGTCGATCATGGCGAACGGCATTAGTTCATAGACAATTTTAGTGCCGTAGGCGGCAGCGTCTCTGCAAAGCGCGGCGAAGGAGTCGATCACCTGGGGCATGGGAGTGTCCGTACGGAAGAAGTCGCCAACTTTAATGTGCCTCGCGCCCAGGGCCTCCGCGGCCGTCAACAGGTCTTGTTTTATCAGATCCGACTGCTTCTTTCTTTCTCCGGTGAGAAACCAATCTCCCAAAAACTCGAGCTCGATGTGTTTCATGCCGTTGTCGTCGAGGATGCGTTTGATTTCCGCCAGGGGACGGCGCTTGAGCGTGTGGAGCAAATCGGCATGCCAGATGCCAATGCCGCGAAAACCGGCCTTGGCACATGCCTCGACGCGATCCTTGAAATCGAAGACGCTATACTCGTGATCGGTGTGTGGTTCGGCGCCACCCGCCAGCGTCCAATACGAAGCGATCACTTCGACGTTGTTCTTCATGATGGGTGCTCTGCTTTGCCCGCCACTCAGGCCTTTCCCTGCTTTAGCTCCACGGTAAGCAAGTGTACTTCTGAAGTGCCTACATTTTCGATGGAATGGGGCGGCAGCGATCCCACCCATTCAACGCTTGGCGTTTTTGGAGGCGCCCCGGCCTGGCGCGAATCGAATAGGACTCGGCCCTCGCCGTCGCGGCGGATGAAATCGCTTGTGCTGCGTACGTAGATGACGCTTGGCCAGCGATGGGTATGCACGGGAACAAATTCAACCGGGCGGATGATCACTTCGAGGTAGCGCACAAGATCGTTTTCAAATAAATTCCTGTGGAAGGCGGGAGCGGCAATCACGGCGTCCAATTCTTCCGGCCAAGGCCACGGTTGCCGTACGCCGGATTGTGTCCCCATGCCCGCGCCCCCTTCCGGCGCTCAAATGACGATGGCATCCTCGGGCACTTTACACGAATTCGAGAGGACAAGAAGCAAAAACTGTTGGTCTGCCCGGGGCAATCTTTCCCGTCCGCGAGGCGTCCGAATACGCTGCGTGCCTGCCGCTGGCGTATTTAATAGGCCTAAGAAGCGCAGTGTACTCGGAATTCGTGTTATTGTTTTCCGCAATTCGAATTCCCGCGCAAAATCATTCTCCGCCTACGAGGAGAACCGATGGACGAGCTCGTTACCCTGAACCGGCGAGAGCTGCTGAAAACCACAACGGGACTGCTGACTGGATGGGTGGTCGCGGGAAGCCCCCTGGCCCTGATCGCACCGGGGCGCGCCTGGGCCGTGGATCTGACGACCCTTACCAGTTCCGAGGGCGCCGCGCTGGTGAGCATGGCGCGCACAATTGCGCCGCACGATAACCTGGATGATGCTGCGTATGCACTCGTCGTTCAAGCCGTGGACAACGATACCGCCAAGGACGCAAATACGCACAAGATGATTAGAGAAGGCGTCGCAGAACTCGGGACGGGTTTCGCCTCGAGCCCGGAGAACGAGAGGGTCGAAGCATTAATGAAGATTGAGCCCTCTGCGTTTTTCCAAACGATCCGCCTGAAGACGCTGCAGGTCCTTTACTCCAGCCCAATCGCTTACGCCTATTTTGGCTATGAGGGCGAAGCATTCTCCAAAGGCGGATATTTGTTTCGCGGGTTCAACGACTTGCGCTGGTTGCCGGAAGTTCCGGCCGCGGACAGTGGTCCACTGCCGGATGGCGCGTAAGCAGAAGGGAGGATAGGCATGCCCCGCATTGAATTCCAGGACGAGAGCGCCGTGGTAATCATCGGATCTGGCGCCGGGGGCGGCACGCTGGCGCACGAACTGACGACACGAGGAATCAAGGTAGTCGTGCTGGAAGCCGGTAGGCGGCAGTCAACAGCGAGCTTCTCCCAGGTACCCGGGGCGGCTTTTCTCCAACTTACGTGGCTCGATGCGCGCACCCAGAGCGGCGATTGGGGCGTGGCAAAGAATTTTCCCACGCTTCCTGTGTGGCATTGCAAGACGGTTGGCGGAACGACGGTGCACTGGACGGCAGCCACGCCACGTTTTGAACCCTGGGAATTGCGAGCGCGAAGCACTTATGGCAGAATCCCCGGCACTTCGCTGATTGACTGGCCAATTCCCTACGACGAACTCAAGGCCTATTACCTGCTGGCGGAGCGCCGGCTGGGAGTAACGCGCCGCAACGGAGTTCCAGGCTTGCCCGCCTCCAACAATTTTAAGGTGATGTACGCCGGCGCGAAAAAGCTGGGCTATCAGCGTGTGCATACGGGCCACATGGCGATCAATTCGCGTCCCTATGACGGGCGGGCTAGTTGCATCCAGCAAGGCTTCTGCGTGCAAGGGTGCAAAATGGGCGCGAAGTGGAGCACTCTGTACACGGAAATCCCGCGCGCCGAGGCCACCGGGAATCTGGATCTGCGGATCGAATGCACGGCCACGCGAATCGAGCATGGGGCCAACGGGCGCGTCAATGCCGTCGTCTACCGTGACGCCGAGGGCCGCGAGCAGAGGCAGAAGGCGCGCGTGGTGTGCGTGGCGGGTAACGGCATCGAGACGCCGCGGCTCCTCTTGCTTTCGGAATCCTCGAAATTCCCGCAGGGGCTGGCCAACTCGTCGGGGCAGGTGGGGAGGAACTACTGCCACCAGATTATCGGATTTGTCTGGGGAATCTTCGACAAACCGGTATCTTCCTGGCGCGGCGCGACGCTAGCGGGAGTGGTCGAAGATGAAGTAAGAAACGATCCGAGCCGCGGATTCGTGGGCGGCTATCGAATGGAGCTGTGCACGCTCGATCTGCCAACTTTTCCGCTCGTGGGCCTGCCGTATGGGTGGGGGCGCGATTTCGCGTCCATCCTCGAGAATTATCGAAATATGGCGGGAATGCTTATCAATGGCGAGGACATGCCGCGCGCGGAGAACCGAATTACGCTGAATCACGACGTCAAGGACTCCTTCGGTTTGCCGGTCGCGAATGTCCACGTCGACGAACATCCAAACGATCAGGCGATGCGCAAGCACGCCCAGACGCAGATGTCCCGGATGTACGAAGCGGTTGGCGCCAAGCGAGTGGTGCTCGGTCCGGTTCCGCCTGCGACGCACAATACTTGCAGCGCCCGCATGAGCGCTGACCCGCGCGAAGGCGTCGCCAACGACTGGGGACAGACGCACGATATCAAGAATCTTTTTATTTCCGACGGCAGCGCCTTGTCCACGGCAGGCTCGGCCAATCCCACTCTGACGATTGTGGCCCTGGCGCTGCGACAAGCGGAATACATCAGCCGGGAGATGAAGGCGAATAGAGTTTGAGTTTTCCCGAGGGTAGAATTTGCTCGCGCTCAACTTGCTGAGGCCGCGCTCCGCGGAGACACAGCTAGCAGTTGCTCGGCGAGTTCTTCCGGCCGGTCCAGCATCACGTCATGGCCGCACTCGATGGTGATGGTCTTCCAACCCTTCGCTTTCGCCTTTTCATAGAATTGAGGAAATGGCGAGGGAGACCAACCGCTCGCCAGGATGTAAGTGATGTCTATGATCTGGTTGAGGGCTCCGGTCAGATGCATGGGCTGCTCAAAACAGGCCAACGATTGCATGGTGCCTTGGCGGTTCACCCAATCGCGGTCCCTGGGATTGATGTTAAATTCTTCTGCGGAAATCGGCGGCAGTTTCCAGCCGTCGCCCACTTCTTTTGCCAGCGCGAGGCGCTTGCTCCTCACTTCCGGCGGAATCGTGTCGTTCAAGCATTGGCCATTCTCCAGAACGAATGCATCGAGATAAATCAGCGCGCCAATTCGATCCGGAACTCGGTCGGCCACGCCACTCACCACGCAGCCGCCGTAGGAATGGCCGCACAAGATTACGTCCGAAAGTTCCTCCCAGCGGATCAGATTCGCGACGTCGGTGATGTGCGTGTCGAGGTTCACGCTTGGCGAAGACAGGTGGCTCCGGTCAGCCACCCCGGTAAGGGTCGGCGTGAAAACTTCGTGGCCTCGCGCCTGAAGTAACCGGCGAACTCGTTTCCAAATCCAACTGCCGCGCCAGGCGCCGTGAACCAGAACGTACGTGGACACGATTAACCCCCTTAGTCGAGAACTCTTCTTGAGAGTCAGGCTCCTCTACTCATGGAGTTGAGGACGCATTTCACCGCTTCGATGATCTTTTCCTCGTTGGGCAATACGTAATTCTCGAGCGGCTCGCTATAAGGAATCGACGTATCGAGTGCCGTAACCATCTTGACCGGCGCCTTCAAGTGCTGAAAGCCCCGCTCGGCAACCTCGCCGGCAATGATCGCGCCCACGGAAGCATGGCGCGTCGCCTGATCCACGACCACCAACCGCCCGGTCTTCTTCACCGAGTTGACAATGGTCTCGATGTCCAGTGGCTCGATCGTGCGCGGGTCAACCACTTCCACGCTGATTCCCTTTTCAGCCAACGCCTCTGCCGCGGCAAGCGACTTCGATACCATCCACCCGGTTGCCACCACGGTGACGTCGCTGCCCGCGCGCTTTACATCCGCCACGCCGAACGGAATTACGTAATCGCCGTCCGGTACTGGCCCCTTATTCAGCATTTGCATATAATGATGGAGATAGATAACCGGATTGTCATCACGGATCGCCGCAGCCATGAGTCCCTTGGCGTCTGCGGGGCAAGACGGCATCGCCACTTTCAAGCCCGGAACGCCCATCATGGTGTGATAGATACAATTGGAGTGCTGCCCGGCCCAACCCGCGGCAAAGCCGTAACCGGCCTTAAAAACGACCGGCACTTTCACCTGCCCGCCGGACATGTAGCGCAGGCGCGGCGCCTCATTAAGCACCTGGCCCATGGCGACGAGCATAAATTCGCTCATCCACAACTCGACGACCGGGCGCAAGCCCGTCATCGCCGCGCCTATGGCGATTCCCAACTCGGCGGTCTCCGAAATCGGCGTAATGCGGACGCGATTCTTGCCGAACATACGGACCATGGGATCGCGATCCGTCATTCCCAGATTCTGACCGTAGAAGATGACGTCGGAATCGCGCTTCATCTCTTCGGTGATTGCGGTGGCCATCGCTTCGGCGTACATCATTTCACGCGGCATGAGCGCTCCCTCTTCTATGCGAAAACATACTTCGTGGCTTCTTCGGGCGCCGGGAAGGGACTCGCAAGGGCAAACTGCACAGCTTCTTCCAATTCTGTGCGAATGGAGTCTTCAATGCGCTTTGCGTCCGGCTCGGACAAAATTCCCCGGCTCCTCAATTTCTTGCGAAACATTTGGATCGGATCTTTCGCCCTCGCAGCGGCGTACTCCTTCTTCTTGCCGTAAGTTTCGATCGCTTCGTGTTTCGGAAACTGCGTAGGCACCGGAGGGATGGTGATGGCATTGCCATGGGCGCTGAAACGATAGAATTTCGATTCGATCAAACTCGGCCCCTGGCCGGCTCTGGCGCGCTTTACTGCTTTGCCGACGGCTTCATAGACTTTGAGCACGTCGGTTCCTTCGACGGTGACGCCCGGCATGCTGAAGGCCTCGGCCTTCTGGGATAGCCTGTCGCCCGCCACGCTGTTAGCATCCTCGAGACTGATGTGGGTGTAGGCCTGGTACTCGTTGTTCTCAAGGATATAAACGATCGGCAGTTTCCAGACCGCGGCCATATTCAGAGATTCGAAAAAAACTCCCTGTTTGCTGGCGCCGTCGCCGAAGAAGCAGTAAATCACTTGTCCGGTCTTTTTTACCTGCGCCGTCAATGCAGCGCCGGTGGCGTGCGCGATGGCCTGCCCGATAATGCCCGAGGTTCCCGGAAAGTGGTGCGCCGGGTCAGCAAGATGCATCGAGCCGCCAAACCCTTGGCACAGGCCGTCTTTACGGCCATAGATCTCCGCCATCATTTTTTTAACGGAGGTCCCCAGAACGATCGGATAGCCATGGCAGCGGTAACTGGGCATGGCCAGATCATTCTCCTGACGGGTGGCCAGTGCTCCAACGATGGAACCCTCGGCGCCGTCCGCGAGATGCGTGTGGCCGCGGATCACACCGGGATGCTCGACGAATGTCCGCTTGACGCGCTCTTCGAACTCGCGGATGCGTAACATCTGCGTATACATCCAGATCACCCGTTCTTTCCCAAGCTTTCCCGTCGGTTTCTTTGGCACCGCTGCCTCCTTACGAATTCAGAACTTTGGCGCAGCATCTCCCGGCTCGCCGATATGGCAGAGCATTTCTCCCACCGGAACTTCTGAATCTTCCTTGGCAACAATATCCAGCAATACGCCCTCCACAGGCGAGTCGAGTTCGTAGTTCACCTTGTCGGTTTGCAGTTCAACGATCGCTTCCCCAAGCCGCACTTTCTGCCCCTTGCGCTTGAGCCACTTCACGACAATTACCTTGGTTGTTGGAATCCCTCCCGTTTTCGGAACTCTGAGCGTCGTTACGATGACAACCTCCATCTTTCGTGATCTTTCGACCCTGCGGTTTCGGCAATTTCGTAATCCGCGGTCTCGACGCCCGGAACGAGACTCATCACTTCCTGAATTTTGGCGCGGTCGCGGCCGGCTGCGATGAACGGGATATTGAACTCCCGCAGAAATTCCGCAGCGAGGCGTCCAGAAAATCCGTTTGCGCCATCTAAAATAACGGGCTTCTTGCCGCTCATTCTCACTCCGCGATGCTTCTGAGCTATGGACGGGGTTCCGGCGAGGAACAAAATATCCCCATTTGCCCCTCGACGCAAATGACGAATTCAGGATGAGGAATGGTGAGACGCGCGGGACGGCAAGCCATTCACGCTTGACACGAAATCATAATTCACAGATAAGGGATGCAAATCGAGCGCACTCATTGCGAATGCGCTTCCCGTTTTGAATGATCCAGGAAGCGCGCGCTAATTCATTCGGAAAGGTACGCCATTGATAAAGCCTCGCCAAAATGGCAGGTGGAGTCTCTTGCCGAAGTTCTCCGCGCTTGGACTTACCGTCGTCATTTCTTCCTCTCTGAGCTGCGGAACTCAATCCAAAGGGTCGCCGCAAGCAATAAAAGAACAATCGGGAATCGTGAATGCTGCGGTGAACGGCGCAAGAATTATGGGCGCTGACAAAGAGCCGGGAAACTGGATGAGCCATGGGAGGACTTACAGCGAGGAGCGCTTCAGCCCATTGAAGCAGATCAACGATCAGAATGTGGCGAAGCTGGGACTGGCCTGGTCTTTCGATTTGGATACGCGCCGCGGTCAAGAGGCGACGCCGCTCGTCATTGACGGCGTCATGTATTTTACCTCGGCCTGGAGCAAGGTTTTCGCGCTAAGGGCGGCGACAGGAGAAAAGCTCTGGTCATTCGATCCGAAAGTGGACCCGGGATGGGCGGTCAACGCCTGCTGCGATGTAGTGAACCGCGGGGTCGCGGCATGGAACAGCAAAGTATTTGTGGGAACGCTGGACGGCAGGCTGATCGCTCTGGATGCCGGGTAGGGCAATAAGGTATGGGAGGCGCAAACCACGGATCCGAGCAAACGGTACACGATTACAGGAGCGCCCCGAGTGATCAAGGGAAAAGTAATGATTGGGAATGGCGGCGCGGAAATGGGAGTGCGCGGCTACGTCTCGGCTTACGACGCCGAAACCGGAAAACTAGTGTGGCGCTTCTTTACCGTGCCCGGTGATCCCTCCCAGCCATTTGAAAATCCGATCCTTGAGAAGGCAGCGAAGACCTGGACGGGCGAGTGGTGGAAGAACGGAGGAGGCGGCACGGTTTGGGACTCGATGGCCTACGATCCGCAATTGAATTTGTTATTCATCGGAACAGGAAACGGAGATCCGTGGCCGCGCAAAATCCGCGATCCCCGGAAAGAAGATAACCTGTTCACGTCTTCGATCGTGGCCCTCAATCTGGATACGGGCGAATACGTTTGGCACTATCAAGAGAACCCGGGGGATGAGTGGGACTACGATTCGGACGGGCAGATCATCCTTGCCGATCTGAATCTCAATGGCCGGCCCGCCGATGTTCTCCTGCACGCTCCAAAGAACGGCTTTTTCTATGTGTTGGATCGAGCGAACGGCAAGCTGCTTTCCGCGAAGCCTTTTACGCGCGTGACCTGGGCCACGGGCATCGACGCGCAAACCGGCCGTCCCATAGAATCTCCAAGCGCGCAATACGAAGCGGGCCGGGGTCCAGCCCTTGTCTCTCCGGGGCCCGGAGGAGCGCATACTTGGCAGTCCATGTCTTACGATCCGGAAACCGGGCTCGTCTATTTTCCGGTACTTGAGGACGCATTCCCTTACAAAACCGCTGGTCACTTCAGTCACAATTCCATCGCCTGGAACAACGGCATTGACCTCGTCGCAGCGGGCCTGCCGCAGGATCCAAAGATCAAGAAGCTCGCTCTTGAAAGTGTTCGAGGCCGTCTGATTGCTTGGGATCCGGCAATGCAGAGAGAAGTCTGGCGTGCAGAGCGGCCGGGCCCCTGGAATGGCGGAGCATTATCGACAGCCGGCAACCTGGTATTCGAAGGCACCGGGTATGGCCGTTTTGAGGCTCTCCGTGCGACGTCCGGAGAAAAACTTTGGTTCGCGCCGACGGAAAGTGGTGTAACTGCCGGCCCCATCGCCTACACCGTGAATGGCGAGGAGTACATCGCAGTTCTCGTTGGATGGGGCGGCGCGTTGCCTCTGGCCGCTGGAGAAATCGCGCTGCAATCCCCGCGGATTCCAAATACTCCGCGGATGCTGGCATTCAAGTTAGGCGGCAATGGGAGTCTGCCGCCGGTCCCAGAGGCACAGGCTAGGTCATTGACCCCGCCGCACGAATCCCCCAGTACGGCCGCGGTAAAAAAGGGCGAGGCGTTGTATCAAAGCTACTGTAGCGCCTGCCACGGGGATGTCGCTGTGAGCGGCGGTGTGTTGCCCGACCTTCGCTATTCGAAAATGCTCGCCCGCAACCAATGGCTCAGTATCGTAATCAACGGCGCGCTCAGCTCCGCGGGGATGGTTTCGTTCTCAAAGGAACTGACGCAAGATGACGCAGAAGCGATCCGGTCCTACGTGATTTTCCGCGCGAACCAAAGCCTTAAGGAAAGCAACGCCACGAAGAACTAAAAGTCGTGGGAAATTCTTCTCCCGCAACTTTTTTCAATGCACGGCGCGGCCCATTCCGGTCCAGTACGGAGCACGCAACAGCTTCCGATCGATTTTTCCCGCCGGGGTTTTGGGAATTTCGGCAACGAATTCGACTGTCTTGGGGGACTTCACGCCCCCAAGCTTAGCCCTGCAATGAGCGAGCACTGCGTCCTCTCTTAATGACTGTCCTCTGCGGAGCACAAGGATTGCCTTGACCGCCTCTCCCCACTTCTCATCCGGAACTCCGATGACAGCGCATTCAAAGACTTCCGGCAAAGACATGATCGAAGCTTCCACTTCCGCGGAAAAAACATTGAAGCCACCGGTAATGATCATGTCTTTCTTGCGGTCGACGATATAAAAGAAGCCATCCGCGTCTTGATAGCCTACGTCTCCCGTATGGTGCCACCCATATCTTCGAATCTCCGCAGTGGCCTCTGGAAGATTGTGGTAACCGGGGGTCACCAGCGACCCGCGCGCCACAATTTCTCCGGTCTGATTCGGCGGAAGCAGATGGCCTTCATCGTCCATAATCGCCAGGCGAACGCTGTATGTGGTTCTGCCACAGCTTTGCAGCCGCTCGGGATGGCGGCCCGTTGCCGCGGCAGCGACCGTCTTCTGGTCCAGCCAGGTCAGGAGCATAGGCGCCTCGGTTTGTCCATAGCATTGGCAAAGGCAGGGACCAAAAACCTCTACTCCCTGCCTCACACGGTCGGGCGAAACCGGCGAAGCGGCCAGAAGCAGAACGCGCAGGCTGGCATAATTGAAATCGCGAACGCGCGGATGATCGAGCAAGGCGTAAAACGCCGTTGGCGGAACAAAAAGATGAGTTACTCGGAATCGCTCGATGTTTTGTAGGACTTCCCCGGCATCGAACCGGGACATGACGACGTTCGTTGCCCCTAACGTAAACATTGCGAACGATACCACTCCCGCGGCATGCGAAAGCGGCGCGGTGCTCAGGCACACGGGGTCGATCCCGTCGCAATGCCAGTAGTGCCCTGCCAACTCCGTGAACATTGCCCAGGAAACGGTTGTTACTCGCACGCCCTTCGCCGGCCCCGTCGTGCCGCCCGTGGGAACAAGGCCGACCAGCCGATCAGGGTTCCCCAACGGGTCTCCCCAGTCCGCCTCCTCGAGCGGCTTGTTCCGAGACATGAATTGTTCCAGGGAGGGATGGTCTCCAACTGAAGCATCAATGCAGATCAGATTGCGCAGAGATGGCACAAGCTTCCGGATTTGTTCCACCTGCTCCAGGAAGCTGCTGTGATAGAAGAGCCAGCGAATCTCCGCATATTTCATGAACTCGATATTCGCATCGATTGCGTTCCGGTAATTGATGGGGACCCAGGCCCCACCTGCTCGCATGATGCCGAGCATACAGACGAGAACTCGCGCGTCATTCAACGAGTAGATCGCCGCGCGGTCCTCGGCATCCAGTCCCTTCGCATGCATGGCCGCTGCGAGCACCTGTGTCGCGTCGCGCAACTGGGAATAACTGTAGCGAATGTCCCCCTCCATGAGGGCCGTTCGTCCTGCGTACTCTTCCGCAGCTTTATCGAAATAATCGATCGCTCGCATCTGGTAGATTGGCCGGCTTTGTGAATCCCTTCACTGCGACCCTCCAGGCGGTTATCCCCAAACCTCGTTGGCGACTTCCACCACCAGCCGCAGCTTCGCCATTTGCTGCTCTTCCGTCAGGCGGTTGCCTTCAGTGGAGCTGGCAAATCCGCACTGGGGGCTAAGCGAGAGCTGGTTGAGATCAACATACTTGGCGGCCTCGTCGATACGGCGCTTCAGCAGGTCCTTGGATTCGAGTGAGGGGAGTTTGCTCGATACAAGACCCAGGACGACGGTCTTGCGCTTCGGTACGAACCGCAACGGCTCAAACGTACCGGCGCGCGCAGTTTCATATTCGAGGAAATACGAATCCACATTAATTTTGTTGAAGAGCACCTCGGCAATGGGGTCGTACCCGCCCTCTGTGAACCAGCCGCTTTGATTGTTGCCGCGGCAGAGATGCATGGCCAAGTGGAGAGCGGGCGGGCGGTTGGCAAACGCGCGGTTAATGACTTCGGGATAGAAATCATTGAGCAGATAGTGCGGATCGTCTCCGCGGGATTTCACCATGTTCTGAAACTTTTCGTTGCACAACGTGGCCATGGGCGGATCGTCGACCTGGAGGTACCGGCAACCGGCATCGTAGAGCGACTTCATTTCCTTCTGGTAGGCGTCAACGATGTCTGCCCAGAACAGGTCCATGTCCGGATAAGCGCTCTTGGGAATGGCGGCACTTCCGGAAGTGAAATGCAAAATGATCGGCGAGGGAACCGTCACTTTCGGCGTTCGTTTGGTGATGGATCGAAGAAAGCGGAAGTGATCTGCATATATCGGCGCGCGCCACCGCATGCGCGATACAACCTGGGCCCATGGAACGGGAATCTTGCGTCCCTCGTGGTCGACGAAGTAAGCCGCCGAGCTTTCCATCCGCACTTCCACTCCACCCAATCCCCGCACGAAGAAGTCCGTATAGAAGTCCTCGCGACGAAATTCACCGTCGGTGATCGACTGCAATCCGACCTGCTCTTGCTGGGCGACGACCCTGCGAATCGCCGCGTCCTCGACGCCTTGCAGTTCCTGAGCCGTGATTTTTCTCGCTGCGCGGTCCTGGCGGGCCTTCTTGAGCTCCGCAGGCCGCAACAGGCTGCCTACCTGGTCGGCTCGAAACGGGGGATCATGTGGGGCAACCGTCGGCACGATAAACCTCCCTTGTTACCTGGACTATTCTTTTTATGCACTGCCCTTGCGCAAACCCAACAACTCCATCGCGTTCTCTTTCAAGATCAGCGGTCGAATCTCGTCTCGGATGCCGATCTTCTCAAAATCTGACAGCCAACGGTCCGGTGTAATTAAGGGGTAATCGGAACCAAACAGAACTTTCTTCTTCAAAAGAGTGTTTGCATACTGCACCAGGGTCGGCGAGAAATATTTCGGCGACCAGCCGGAAAGATCGATATACACCTGCGGCTTATGCAGGCAGATGGAAATGGCTTCGTCCTGCCAGGGAAACGATGGGTGCGCCATGATGATGGGCATATCGGGAAAATCAACGGCGACATCATCGATGGGCATCGGATTCCCATACTTCAAATGAACGCCGCCGCCGCCGCGCATGCCCGATCCGATTCCGCTATGGCCTGTATGAAAGATTACCGGGAGCCGCGCTTCTGCGAACACCTCGTACAACGGATAAGCGATGGGGTCATTGGGGAAAAACTGCTGAATGGGTGGGTGCAGCTTGAGGCCGTGAATCTTGCCCGTGGCAAGAAGTCTGCGAGCTTCCTCAACACCCTGTTTGCCGCGATTCGGATTAACGCTGGCGAACGCAATCGCGATGTCCGAATTTTCGGCGGCGAATTCCGCCACACTCTCATTCGATACGGGCGGCCTGCCACTCAGAGTCTCATCCACTGCGAACACCACGCAAGCGATCTTGCGCGATCGGTAATAGTCAGCCAATGCGCGCTGGTCGTGCGACACGCCACTGTCCCCAAAATACTTCTTCGCGGCCCTATCCGCCGCGGATTCTTCGCCGCTATGCTCGATGTGCACGTGGACGTCGATGGCGGTAATCGAATCCACGTCAATGGTCCCCAAATTGCCCATGGTCCCCCTTCCCGCTCGTCTATCGCTCGAATATCACGGTCTTGTTCTTATACAACAAGATCCGGTTTTCGTTGTGCCAACGCACAGCGCGCGAACGGACAACTTCCTCGATGTCGCAGTCTGTGGCCACCAAGACCTCGAGCGCATCCCGGTGCGAGATTCGCTCAATGCCTTGCTCGATGATGGGTCCTTCATTGAGAACATCGGTCACGGAGTGTGCGTCCGCGGCGATCGCCTTGCATTGCATTCTTGATGGAGTGTATGTATACACTGTGTATGCATCATGTCAAGGCCGCCGCCTCCGCAGGCGACGGAGGATCCGCAGCAAGTTTCCCTAAGGCCTCTAGCAATTGCTTGCGGTCAGTGGAGTTGATAACATCCCGGATGACCGAGGGGCGTCCGCAATGGTGTGCCTACTGATATCCGCCGCGGTTTCGATGCTCGGCTCCTGCGCCCATGCGCTTCCGGTTGATGTGTATGCCCAGGCTTCGGCTGTGAATCGTGTGCAGAATTAGATTGCATACAAAATGGCTGCAAAGAACTCAAGAGTTATCGTAAAAATTCGCGAGATGATCCTGCAAGGCTGGCTTCCCCCCGGAGAACGAGTCAGGGAAGTCGAATTGGCAGGCAAGCTCGGAGTCTCCAGAACCCCTGTTCGAGAATCCTTGCCGACGCTTGCGCAAGAAGGGTTGCTTACCCAGCTGGACACCGGTGGTTTCGTTGTGCGTGCTTTCACGCCGCAGGAGATCATGGACGCAATTGACGTCAGGGGCGTCCTGGAAGGACTTGCGGCCCGAATGCTCGCGGAGCAAGGACCTCCGCGCCGGCTTTTACATTCCCTGCACGAGTCTCTCCGGGAAGGCGACGAGATTTTTGACAAGGGGCATCTGGTTCAATCGGACGAAGCCCGGTACGGCGAGATGAACAAGCAATTCCATTCCCTCATCGTCCAAGGAGCCGGGAGCAAGGTGGTTGCCGAAGCGATTGAGCGCAATGGGAGGATACCCTTCGCAGCCGCGCACGCCATTGCATTCGATCGAGTGGACCTTCCACGAATGTACGAGTCGCTGAAATACTATCACCGCCAGCATCATGCAATCGTTCAGGCCCTCGAGAACGGCGAGGGTGCCAGAGTGGCCGCGTTGATGTTCGAGCATGCCTCGGGAGCGAAGGAAAGCATCAATATGACGCGCACTTCGTCGCGATCGGGTGCGGCAAATGCAGAGGGACCGCCTTTCGGTCAAAGCAATGGAAACTTCCCGGAAAGCTGAACGTTCCTCGCGAAAAGCGTTTTTGTTCGCCGTTCACTCCGACTCATTCTACAAAACGCGCGATTCCGCGGGCTAGATTCCGGAGTTGGCGGCTCGGCGAGCCTCCGCGCCTTCTCCGCGCTCACTGCTCCAAATACTTCGATGGTCCCGCCACAGTGTGCGCGGGAAACTGCGCCGTTGACAATCGTTTATAGGATTGAAGACAATACGCTCGGTATTCAGTATACTGAACATAGCACCCATCTTGCATGAGATAGGGTACCGTCCCACAATCTGCGTTCTCAGATGGGACGACGGCGGCGGACGAGTTAGACCTGGGTGCTGCTGACATGATGGGTACGGCAACCACTTCCACGAGCATCGCCGGGACGCTGCGCGGCTATTCCATCGAGGTCAATCCGAACGAGCCTAAGGTCGTTGACGCAGCGCTCGCCCGTCTTCATCCGGGTACTGAAGTTTTCCTGACTTGGATTCCGGGCGCCAACCCAATGGATCTAATCGAGCCTGCGGCGAGGTTGCGGCGCGCAGGTCTGATACCGGTACCCCATGTTGGCGCGCGTCACATCCAGAGTGCCGCTCAGCTCGAACAGCTCGCGGCGCGTCTCGTGGGTGACGCGGGAGTCGACCGCGTTCTCGTCATAGGCGGTGATCGCGCCAAGCCCGCCGGGCCATTTGACTGCAGCCTGGCCGTGATGCAAACGGAAATCTTTCAGAAGTCGGGAATCGTCCGCATGGCCGTCGCTGGCTTCCCTGAAGGCAACCCCGGCATTTCCGAAATCGCTCTGAATGAGGCCCTCCAATCAAAACTATTGTTTGCGCGAAGCGCTGGGTTGGAGCTGTCGATTGTCACGCAATTCTGCTTTGAAGCAAAACCGATCGTGGAATGGCTGGGCCGAATTCGTGCCGGGGGTATCGACCTGCCCATAAGAATTGGCCTTGCGGGCCCGGCGGGACTCATTACGCTGGCGCGCTACGCCGTGCAGTGCGGAATCGGCAACTCTTTGCGCGTGTTGACCGAAAAACCTTTGTTCGCGAAACTTCTGGTGGAAAAGGGTCCGGAGCCCATCATTCGGGGTATTGCCGGTGCAGCAGAAGTGGGGAATGCGACACACTTGCCGTTCGACATCGCCGGCCTGCATTTCTTCGTCTTTGGCGGGTTCAATAAGACCGTCGAATGGATAAATGCGGCGCGCGGTCAGTAGTTCGGTCTTCGCCTAGGGCTGAGCCGTGCGCCAGCCTTTGGCATAAGTTTCTCGTACCACTTTGGAATATGGAACCGGGCTGACGACGGCCCGTATATCTGTTTGTTTGTGGCGTTCGACCGTCGTCTTCCGCGAACCGCCTCCTCCTTCGCCCCACACGATCTTGACCTCGGCGCCCTCCTCAATTTCCGGGTCCACCACGCCAAGCGACAGCATCGCTCGCTCATTGTAGCTGTAGCCGCTAAACATGGAAAAGCCGACCGTTTTTCCCGCGCTCAGTACTCGATCGTAAGAAGCAGAAGCATAATTCGATAGAGGTAAGTCAATATGTTTGTAGGGATCGCCAGGTTCAAACATGGATGCCAGCACCTTGCCTACATCCTCAGCGCTCCATGCGAATGTCACCTTTTTGCGCTGAGGTATCCCAGCCATTTTCTCGAGGGCCTCTCTTCCGATGAACTCGTGATCAAACTTGATGAAGGGCCCGTAACCTAGAGCGTAGGGCGACATATAATAGTCTTCTATATTACTGGAATCGAAGCTGCCTCCAAGCGAACCCGTGCCTTCATAACTCTCCGCCGGTAACCACTGCCGGTATGGCTTCATCTTCTCGCCGGTATAGACCGCGGGAAGAGGTGAAGGAATCCATCCTGACTCCAAGGTGTTTGTTGCGTAGGCTCTGGCGCCAACTTCATACAGCCCCAAGTCCTTTCCGGCATCAACGATGGCAGATCGAATTTCTTCTCGCTCCTCGTACGGCCCCCAAACTTCCAGCCCGGGTGCGCCGGCCATGCCATGCCGCAGCGCGCGAACTTTGCGCCCAGCGATGCTGATGACGCCCATGTGGAAGAATTTAATTTCTGGAAACGGTCCGCCGTTTAGCTTTTCAATGATCTGTGGAGCATTGGGGCCCTGAATCTGGTAGCGGTAACATGTGCGAACGACCGCTTTCCCCTTCGGGTTTGAGGGCGATCGATCGTCTTTCTCGCCGCTGACTTTGTAACCACCCGTTTCACCATGGAACTGGATCCAATTTGCAACCGGCGCACGCCCGACGAAAACCAGCCGGTTCTCTGCAAGATGAAAAAGAATGCCGTCGCCAATCACGTAGCCGTCATAGCTGCACGGCGAGAATTGTTTTGCGCGGTTGACGGGAAAATTCGCAAAGCTATTGGTGCCGAGAGCCGAAAACAATTTGAGCGCGTCGGGCCCTTCCACATAAACGTTCGCCATGTGATGAGACTGGTCGAATAGGACGGCAGTTTCCCGCCAGGCGCGCTGCTCGTCACGCCAATTCGAGTATTCCGCAGGCACAACCGGATACACGTAGGCTCCGATCTGCGAATTGCGCAACAGGGTCACCGGATTCCCAACAGTTTGAAGCAGGTCTTCTAAGCTCTTCTCTCTCATCGCGGCTCTCCTCATGGCGCGAACGCCTGACCCTGCGAACAAACTGCCTCGCGTGTTGTAAGGCGCGGATTGTGGTTCAGCATACGGAACGTATTGGGATTTTGCAATATCTCCGATAGGCAGAAACACGAATGTAACTGCATACTCTCGGTCGGCGGAAAGCGGTTTGATCAAGCGGATCACTTCGGGATTCGGCAGCGCTTCCTCATTTTTCTCTTCGGAAGTTCACCTCAAGCGTGCTTGGCTCGAGAATTTGAATTGTTGTTTCGCGAGCGGCTGAACCGGCGGTCGAGCGGCGCGCGGCTTTCCTGGTTGTTCAGATGGACGAATTTCTTGAGGAGGCGAAGAAAAATGCTTTGTTCTTTTTTGTTCAAGGCTCGAAGCAAGCGGCGGCTCAGCATGTATGCGTTTGGAAGAAGCCGCTTCGCAAGCGCTGCTCCCTCCGTCGTGAGCTGAAGCAGGCGATGGCGCTTGCTCTTCATCGCCATCATCCGCCTGACGAGACCGCGCTCTTCGAGCCGTACCGCCAGATCCGCAGCTGTGGAAGTATCGAGGGCGCACAGTCTAGCCAGTGTGACCTGGTCAATCCCGGGATGATCCTGAAGAACGCGTAAGACACAATACTGGATTGGCGTTACTCCGTTGCGCATGGTCGTGTGGAACATGGACACGGCGATCTGTTGAGCGCGGCGAATCAGGTGGCCTGGCTCATCATAGACGTCGATGGACAATCCATCGTCGCGTTTCGCGGCACGGTTCGAGGCAACTCTGACGCGGCGTTTCACTTTTTCTCCACGGGGCCGGTATCCTGAGAGAAGCTGTCCTTCCATTCCAAAGAGGAGCTTAGCACAGCCCTTGCGGCCACGAATTGCATCTATTAAGCTTCGGACATTGAGCACACTTAACGACCGGCGATCCGTACTTGAGGCGCCCTTGCGGCCAGTACGATTCTTCTCGCCCGACATTGAGCTGACCCGGCAGGCTGATGGCTCTCTCATCATGCGATCCGTCGAGCCGCTGGCGAGTTACGACGACCGGATCGGCGATTGGCTGGATCGATGGGCACGGGAAGCCCCGGACCGTGACTTCATCGTCGAGCAGGCGGCCAAAGGCGAGCGAAGGATTTGCTACGGCGAAGCTCGCGAGGCGGCGCTGGCACTGGCCGAGAATCTGCTCAATTACGGACTTGGTCCAGATCGGCCGCTCGCTATACTTGCCGCCAACGGGATAGACCATGCGCTGATCATGCTGGCGGCTCTGTACGTCGGTATCCCTGTCGCTCCGATCGCGCCTGCCTATGCGCTCCAGAGCGCCGACTTTGCCAAGCTTTCGCACAGTTTCCGTCTCCTTACTCCGGGCATGGTGGTCGTCGACGATGGCGTGCTGTATCAGCAGGCGATCGAGCAGGCCCTTGCGCCAGGTGTTCCCATTGCCGCTCTGCGCAATGCCTCGGGGTCATCGAATATGATT
>Ga0210409_10002801_pt1 | contig 20225 bp, 18 predicted proteins | sample IncBWH17MmetaG_FD_161649 | JGI IMG/M metagenome (GOLD analysis project Ga0210409, IMG submission 161649) | Forest soil microbial communities from Barre Woods Harvard Forest LTER site, Petersham, Massachusetts, United States - Inc-BW-H-17-M | ecosystem: Environmental > Terrestrial > Soil >...
CATTGAGCAAGGTGTGTTGGATGTTGCAGATTCAGATGCTGCGGTGTGCTGGGGACCAGGGCTGCGCTGGGGAGTCATGGGGCCCAATCTTCTGTTTCATTTGGGTGGCGGTCAAGGCGGGATTCAACACTTCATGGGTCAATTCACTGGCCCGTTAGCGACGTGGTGGAAAGATCTCGGAAAAATCACCGACTTTAGTCCCGAGGTCAAGCAAACCATCATCGATGGCGTGTTGAAGGAGGCCAACGGGCGCACGATTGACGAACTCGAACGAGAGCGCGACACGGTGTTACTGGAATTACTTGCCGCGCGAGCGAAGGGCCAAACGGCATCTCAGGGGGCGGAAGCCGCCGTCGCGAGTGGCTCAAAACAGGCCCGCGGCGCATGAACCGCAACGAGGGTTCCCGCACGCCCGATGTCTAAGTTCTTGGGGAATGTACGATGATCTATGCCCATTCACTTGGCCGCGCTGCTCGATACTATTCTGCGCGGACCGCCCTTGCTCCCGCGGGTGCCCGGTTGTCTTTTTTGGAGCTGGAAAATCGCGTTGAGGGCATAGCAGCCTCGCTCGGCGCGGACGGTTTCAAGGCTGGAGACCGTCTCGCCCTTCTTTTGCCTAACAGTCCGGAGTACATCGAGTTGGTGTATGCATGTAGCAGGCTCGGAGTCATAGCGGTTCCGCTAAACACTCGCCTCTCAGTGGCGGAGATTGATCGGGTGCTCGCCGATGCGACTCCACATGGGCTGGTCCGTCATTCCTCATTGCCAACTCCAACCGTACAAGTGTCCTGGCAGAGGGTACTCGATCAAGATCCTTTGGAGATTCGGAACGATCATCCTCCCAAGGTTTGCTATGAGCCGGAAGCAGTGCTGGCTCTCATTTACACGAGCGGCACGACTGGCCGGCCTAAGGGGGTGATGATAACTCACGCCAACATTCTGGCCGATGTTCACCATTTTAATTACTGGATGCGTTACGCGGAAGGCGCCGTCTACCTGCATGCGGCACCCCTCTTTCATATTGCTGACTTTCCCGCGATATTTGCCGCTCCAGCGTTCGGCGCGTATCAGCTCACGATTCCAAAGTTCAGCCCGCAAATCTTCTGTGAGGTAGTCGAACGTGAGCGCGTGAGCCACACCGTCTTGGTTCCGACGATGATCAATTTGCTAACGCAGTTTCCGGAAGTCAAGAAGTATGACTTGGGCAGCCTCGAGGTTCTCGCATATGGCGGATCTCCAATGGCTCCCGATCTAATCCGGCGTACGAGGCAGCTTCTGCCGCGTGTGAAACTTGTTCAGGTCTACGGACTGAGCGAGAGCGGGTTCCTCACAGGTCTGCAGGACCAGGACCACACGGACGACCGGCTCTTGTCCTGCGGTCGTCCTTGCCCCGGCATCGATCTGCAGGTCACAGACGATTCAGGGAAGCAAGTCGAACCCGGAAAGCCTGGCGAATTGGCGGCTCGCGGCGCAAACCTCATGCGAGAGTACTGGAACAATCCGGGTGAGACCGCGCTTGTGTTTCGAGATGGTTCCTTTCGCACCGGAGACATCGGATACCAGGATTCCGAGGGGTATTTCTACATTCTGGATCGCGCGAAAGACATGATTGTCACCGGAGGCGAGAATGTTTATTCCGGTGAAGTCGAAGCTGTAATTTACGCGCATCCGGCAGTTCGCGAAGCAGCGGTTTTCGGAATACCCGATCCCAAGTGGGGCGAGGTAGTGATGGCTTGCGTGGTGCTGAAGCCTGGATGCACTCTGACCGTCGATGACCTGATTGCCTTCTGCCGGAAGAGTCTGGCGAGCTTCAAGATCCCGCGGCGCGTCGAGTTTTCGGACACAGAGTTACCGAAAAGCGGTTCCGGCAAGATACTAAAGAGATTGCTGCGTGAGCAGTTCTGGATTCATCAAGAACGAGCTGTAAGTTGACGCAAGAAGGGAAGCTCTTTTCTGATTGATTAATCAAGAGCTGACCTTACTTGGCCGCGAGTCAGACCTAAATGAAATTGCTGGGAGGATAGACGAATGGAAGACAGCCGGGTTCTCGCCGCGATACTTACAGTAGCCCTGTATTCCACCTCACGCCGTGAAAATTCGAAGAAAACCAGCCCGGAACGCTGGCGAAACGTTTGGAGCGACTACAAACGGTTCTTGAAAAAATTGGAAGAACTGGATGAATCGATTGACGCCCGCGGAATCAATCCAGCTTGAGCTGTGCTTTCGAGTATTGTGAAAGTTGCTTCCACCGATTCTACGGTGCTGATTACAGGCGAAACTGGCACCGGAAAAGAACTGGTCGCCCGCGCCATACACAAGCGCTCCCCGCGCGCTGGCCATGCGTTCATCAGCGTGAATTGCGCATCGATCCCCGCTTCGCTGAGCTTCGCGCATCGACCCTAATGGGGGTTGTACTCTTTGATCTGCAAGATCCTCTGCTCATGAGGCAGGTGCACCCTCGCAACTAGTACATCTGCCTTCGAAGCAGATGCTCACGAGTCAGGTGCTCGCCGCCGTGGTCGCAGTCGAAGGAAGCGAGCTCTCAAAGAATTGAGAAATTTCTTGGACGGAGAAAAACTCAAGTTCCAGATACGTTCCAATTCGGCGCAATTTCTGCGCTTTTGGATTTTTGAGCCTGTCGATTTTTCAATAACTTACGTGTTTTCAATACCCCTGAATATTCCAACTCCCCCCGCCTCCACCACATCCGGCGAAGGACGTGGTGTCTCGTGCGAAGTCGAGGGGCACCAATTTGCGCAATGCTCTACTGCTACATCCTTGAGTGCGCCGACCACTCCCTCTACGTCGGTGTCACCGATGATCTGCAGCAGCGCGTGCAACACCACAACCAAGGCAAAGGCTCCACCTGGACCGCCGCGCGCCGGCCGGTGACCCTCGTCTGGACAGAGGAATTCCAAACACATTTTTCCCGCTGCTGTACCGCCTCGGCACACTAATTTCAATCCCACGGTCGATCAATTTCATTCCCAGACGGGAATCTGAATCCCCTCCGTCCTTCCCGCAAACTATTTAGGGCGCGGGAATTACTTGACTTTTGCACAGCGCACGAGTATCTAGGCGTCAATTTCGCTCACAGCACCGGGGGGTTCAATCGGGATCACAACAGTGAGCGGGCCAATCGGTAAATCCTTCCGCGGAGGTTTGGGTCAATGAAGACAGCAAGTCTGGTATTGGTGGCAATCGTAGTTGCCGCTGGATTGGTGACACCGGCGTTTGCGCAGCAGCCGGCGGATCACCCGGCGGCGCCACCGCTGGTTCAACTGCTGCAATCCAAGGGAATCATTTCTGCGGATGAAGCAGCGCAACTCTCACAGGCGGGCAGCGCCGAGGAGATGAACGAGCGGCTGGGGCAGTTGCTGGTGCAAAAGGGATTGATTACTCCAGAGGATTACAGCCGCACAGTAGCCGCGTCGGCGACTCCAACCACCATCAACGGAGCCACCGGCGGGAATTTTGTAAATGCCGTTGTGCGGGTTCCCACTCGATACCCATCCGTTCCAGGAGCCGCCGGCGCCGTCGGATATGCTGAGGCGGTGCCCAACGAAGGACCGGCGGTGATTCCGGCAGTGACTCCGGTGCGCGTCCTGCCCATTGATACACCCAAGCAGGGCGGACTGGTGCCGGACATCAGGCTCGGCAGCGGCGCGAACATGAAGCTCTATGGCTTCTTCAAAGCCAGCGCCATCGAGGATCGCGCTTCGAGCGGCGGGCCGACGCTGGGCAGCAACGATTTTGATTTGCCGTTGCTGCTGGCCGACACCGGACCGAACTCCGATCCGCAATTTCACATCAAGGCGCGCAGCTTCCGCGTCGGAAGCCAGTTCGAATGGGTGCCCAAAAATTCGGATTTGGTTGTCACCGGGAGACTGGAAACGGACTACGAAGGTGACTACACCAACGTCAACAACCGCAACGTCAGTTCGGCGCGGTCCAGTCAGCTCTCGCTGCGCCTCGCTTACGTGCGCATTGACGGGCACATGGGCAGCCTCCCGGTGTTCGCGGAGTTCGGGCAGGATTGGACTCTGCTCGCATCTTCGACCATGCCGGCGCTGTTTGAGACCACACAACTCGGCGCCTTCTTCGGCAACATCTACGAGCGCGCGCCGCAGTTCAAGATCGGTGCAAACTTTGGCCACGGCAGCTTCCACGTGGCGCCCGAATTCGCCATTCAGCTTCCCATCGCGGCGACGTCGGCTCTTACGGACGAGCAGCATGCCAGGTTTGGCGATCGGTCCGGCGCCGAAAGCAATCGCCCCGCTGTGGAGGGCCGGGTCGTCTTCCAGTTCCCACTGCACAGCAGTTGGAAGGCCGTGGCGCCGGCGCAGATCATCTTCAGCGGTCACCACGCAACGCTCACGGAGACGGTTCCAGCCGGCAACATTCCAGCAACACTCATTGCCGGTGCGACCACCTGTGCCACTCCTGACCCCGCCACCGGGAATTGCTCGATACGGAGCTTCTTCCCTCAGGGCCTGCAACTCGACACAGACCAAAACATCTGGACCGCAGAAATTCAACTGCCCACGCCGTTCGTCACGATTGCTGGCAAATTTCACCGTGGCGGCGACCTGCGATTCTTTTTCGGCGGCCAAACCAACGACATCTTTACCGACCTTGGTGGTGCAGCACAAATACCCATCGGACCTGGAGGCATAGCGGCACCGGTCACCAGCTTCGCAGGCCGGAACATTTCGTTCGGATGCGCGTTGGGCGCGGGTGTCGGAGCGGCCTTCAATTGTAATGGTTCTCCGATCGTGTCCTCCGTGCTTCAGCCAATCCGTGGACAGGGTGGATGGGGAGAGTTGAGCTTCCCGCTCTCGCGCATCTTCCACGCCGATCCGGAAGGCCACAATTCCGGGTGGATCCTGCACCTCTACGCCGGCACCGACCAGGCCGTGGCCCGAGATGTCATTCGGCCGGCGGGAACCGGCGGAACGGGTGGCAACAGCCTGTTGCGCACCGACTACGATTCAGGCTCGCTCACTTATCGGCTCAACAAGTGGGTCACGTTCGTGAATGAAGTGACCTGGTATGAAACCCGCACCGCGGACGGCAGAAAGAAGCTGTTTTCTGGCCGCGACGTGACCAACGCGCATGACTGGCGGAACGAGTTCGGAACTATCTTTACCTTTTAGCGAAACCGAACTATAACTGCGGCGCCTGCGGGGCTCCCGAAAGGGCGCTTCCGCAGGCTACCGCATACCGGTCGCTGTAAGTATGCAGACAGGGAGCTAGCTAGGGGACTCGCTCGGAGACAGGCAGCCGACAATCGAGGAGGGACACGCATGGGCACGCAAGCACAGGCACTTGGAGGGGCAGGGGGCCAGCGCGCATACAGCTTGCCGCTGGTGATTACAGCGTCCTCCGTGGGCACGATGATCGAATGGTACGACTTCTATATTTTTGGAAGCCTGGCGGCCGTGCTGTCATTGAAATTCTACCCGCCGGGGAACGACACGTTCGCGTACATCGCCTACCTGGCTACGTTTGCCGTCGGATTTCTGGTGCGTCCCTTCGGAGCAATTTTCTTCGGGCGCATCGGCGATTTGATTGGGCGAAAGTACGCCTTCCTGGTGACCCTGTCGGTGATGGGCCTGTCCACCGCATTGATTGGCTTCCTGCCCACTTTTAAGACGGCGGGATGGTTTGCGCCCATTGCGCTGATTGCCATTCGCGTGCTGCAAGGGTTGGCTCTAGGCGGCGAGTATGGCGGCGCGGCTGTTTACGTCGGTGAGCATTCACCGGACGGCAAGCGCGGCTTCTATACCAGCTTCATCCAGATTACCGCCACGCTGGGATTGTTCGTCTCACTGATCGTGATTTTGGTCACTCAGAATTCGATGACCAAAGACGAATTCCAGGCCTGGGGCTGGCGCATTCCCTTCCTGATTTCCATTATCCTGGTAGCCATCTCCCTGTACATCCGGTTGAAGCTGAAGGAATCTCCCATCTTCACTTCCATGAAGGCCGCAGGAAAGACGTCCATTCAGCCGCTCAAGGACGCATTCACCAAGTGGCCGAACTTGAAGCAAGTGCTGCTCTCGTTGTTTGGAGCGACGGCCGGCCAGGGCGTGGTGTGGTACACCGGCCAGTTCTACGCGCTGTTTTACATGCAAACAATTCTGAAGATCAATCCGAAGACCGCCAACATCGTCATGGCCTGGGCCTTGCTGGCCGGCATGCCTCTGTTTACGGTGTTCGGAGCACTCTCGGACAAAATCGGCCGTAAGAAGATCATGATGGCGGGCTGCTTGATCGCCGTGCTGGCCTACTTCCCAATCTACAAGGCCATGGAGCGGGCCGCCGGCAACAATATTGTCGGCATCCAGTCCACCACCAACAAGGTGACCGGCGCCATCAGCTTGACGGCCATGACACTCGATGCCGCTGGCAACAAGATCCCTGCGAAGGAAGCCAGCAATCCCGACAAATTCATGCTCGGACTGCTGATATTCATTCAGGTGATTTTCGTGTGCATGGTGTACGGACCGATTGCCGCGTTCCTGGTCGAATCGTTCCCTGCCAAAGTCCGCTACACATCGCTGTCGCTGCCCTATCACATCGGCAACGGTGTGTTCGGGGGCATGTTGCCGCTCATTGGGCTCTCGTTATGCGCGGGCACGGGCAACATTTATGCCGGGCTGTGGTACCCGATTATCGTCGCCAGCATCACGTTTGTTGTGGGCAGCCTGTTCCTGCGCGAGACTCACGGCGTGAAGATCTGGGACGAAGTGGGCGGCCAACCGGCGGCCAGCACCGCGGATTGACGGCGGTTGACCGCAGAGAGATGATTCTGGCGGACGGGCCTTCGGCGATTCACGCGGAATTGCGCTGAAGGCCTGCTCTGGATTGCGGCAGCCGGTTCTCGCTTTCCGGCGCTGCTGCCGCTTTCCGGATCGTTTGCAACCCACACGGTTACCCGCTCGAAGGAGTCGCGAAAGTGGCTGAGGCCAAGGATAAAAACCCCGGTACGGCAGCAAGTGAAGCGCATATTGCCGTGCATTGGAAGGAAGAGGAATATTTCCAGCCCTCGAAGAAATTCATCGAACAGGCCAACCTGAAAGATCCGCAACTCGTAGAGAAGTTCAGCGAGAAGAATTTCCCGAATTGTTTCGAACACTATGCCGACATGCTGACGTGGTCCCAGCGCTGGAATACGGTGCTGGATGCCAACGACCCACCGTTCTGGAAATGGTTCGTTGGCGGCAAGCTGAACGCCTGCTACAACTGCGTGGATCGGAACCTGGCCAAATATAAAAACAAGGCCGCCATTATATTCGTGCCCGAGCCGGAGCAGGAAGAGCCGGTGGTTATCACCTACCAGGAACTCTTTCACCGCGTGAACGAAGTGGCCGCGCTGCTGCGCGATTTCGCCGGATTGAAAAAGGGCGACCGCGTGACCATTCACATGCCCATGATCCCGCAATTGCCCATCACCATGCTGGCCTGCGCGCGCCTCGGCGTGGTCCATTCGGTGGTCTTCGGCGGATTCAGCGGCGAAGCCTGCGGCCAGCGCGCCGCCGATTCGGCCAGCCGCGTGTTGATTTACGCGGACAGCTACTATCGCAGCGGCAAGCTGATTGATCACAAGTTGGCAATTGAGATCGCTGTTGAGACGGCGAAAAAAGACGGGCAGAAGATCGAGAAGGTGCTCATCTGGCGCCGCAATCCGAACAAAGAGCCCAAAGAAATTCCGGAAGTGGAGTGGCGCGACTTCTATATTGATGACCTCCTGAAAGAATACCGCGGCAAAAAAGTTGAACCTGTGGCCATGGACGCCGAAGATCCGCTGTTTTTGATGTACACCAGCGGCTCCACCGGCAAGCCCAAAGGATGCCAGCATCGCACCGGCGGCTACATGGCCTATGTGACCGGTACCAGCAAGTATTACCAGGATATCCACCCAGAGGACGTGTACTGGTGCATGGCTGATATCGGCTGGATTACTGGGCACTCCTATATTGTGTATGGGCCGCTGGCGCTGGCGGCCACCAGCGTGATTTACGAAGGCGTGCCCAATTATCCGGACCCCGCGCGGCCGTGGAGAATCGTGGACCGCCTGGGCGTAAATATTTTCCACACCTCGCCGACAGCCATCCGCATGCTGCGCAAGACCGGCCCCGAAGCGGCCAAGAAATTCGATCTGCAGATCAAGCACATGACCACCGTCGGTGAACCGATTGAGCCGGACGTGTGGCGCTGGTATTACGACGTGATCGGCAAACGCGAAGCGGTGATTGTAGACACCTGGTGGCAGACGGAAACGGGCGGATTCCTGTGCAGCACCAAGCCCGCTCTGGATCCCATGAAACCGGGAAGTGCCGGGCCGGGTGTGCTGGGAATTTATCCTGTCATTTACGATGAGACCGGCGCGGAGCTGACCGCCGGAGCCGTCAAGGCCGGGAATATCTGTATCCGCAATCCGTGGCCGGGCGTGATGCAAACGATTTGGGGAGACCGCGAGCGCTTCGTGCGCCAGTACTACCAGAAGTACAACAAGAATCCGAAGAGCAAGGACTGGCGCGACTGGCCTTACTTTGCCGGCGACGGCGCGTTGCTGGCGAAAGACGGATACTTCCGCATTCTCGGCCGCGTGGACGACGTCATCAACGTGGCCGGCCACCGGTTGGGAACGAAAGAACTGGAGTCCGCGTGCCTGACCATCGAAGAAGTCGCGGAGGCCGCCGTCGTTCCGGTGGTGGATGAAATCAAGGGGCGCATGCCGGAAATTTACATTTCGCTGAAGCCCGGAGTGAAAGCCACACCAAAGGAAATGGCCGACAAGGTGACCCACACCATCGAGACGATGATTGGAAAAATTGCCCGGCCCAAAGCGGTCCACGTCGTCCCGGACATGCCCAAGACGCGCTCGGGAAAAATCATGCGCCGCGTCCTCGCCGCCGTTTCCAATAGTCTGGACGTGGGCGACATCACCACTCTCGCGAATCCCGACGTGGTCGAGCAGATTCGCGTTCAGGTCCAGGGTCAGACCCCCGCGCAAAAGAAGGAAGGCCTGGAGGACATCAAGACATTCGGCTCACAGGAGTAGTCGGGCTATCGTCAGGGCACGGCTTGAGCCGTGCCGAAAAGGCATTCGTCTTCAGGGGTTTCGACCCCTGAGGTAGGGGTGATCGACAGCGACGGTATTTGTGACCTAGCTTGAGCTCAGTTTCTTTATCACTTTCTAAGGAGGGGCGCTGCCATGGGAAAGAGGAAGCACGGAGGAATTTCACGCAGAGAATTTGTCAAGTTGACCGGCACGGGGGCGCTGGCCGCAGGCCTGGGCCCGGCGTTTCTGTTTCCCGAGCGCGCCCAGGCGCAGCAGAAGACGCTGAAGATCCTCCAGTGGAGCCACTTTGTCCCGGCCTACGACACGTGGTTCAACGGAACGTTCACCAAGGAATGGGGACAGAAGAACAACACCAACGTAGTGGTGGACAACATCAACCTGGTGGACTTGCCGGCGCGAGCTGCTTCGGAAGTCTCCGCCAAAAAAGGCCACGACCTGTTCATGTTCCTCTCGCCGCCGGCAGCGTACGAGAACTCGGTAATTGACATGGCCCACGTGTACCAGGAAGTGGAGAAGAAGCACGGAAAGAAAATCGACCTGGCGCATAAGTCCACTTTCAACCCGAAGACGAAAAAATATTTCGCCTTTTCCGATGCCTACACGCCCGATCCCGGCAATTGGCACAAGGATTGGTGGACGGAAGCGGGCTACCCGAACGGGCCGGACACTTATGACGACCTTCGTGCCGGCGCGAAGAAAATCCGCGACGCATCCGGGCATCCCTGCGGCATCGGACTTTCGCAGGAACTCGACACCAGCATGGCCATGCGCGCGCTGCTGTGGTCCTTCGGCGGCGCGGAGCAGGATGAAGCCGGCAACGTGACCATCAATTCAAAGAATACAATCGAGGCGCTGAAATACATGAAAGCTCTGTTCCAGGAATCGGAAACGCCGGAAGTTTTTACCTGGACCCCGCCATCAAACAATCAGGCAATGCTGGCGGGACGCGTCTCTTTCGTGATGAATGCGATTTCGATCACCCGGCAATCGGAGCGCGAGCATCTGCCGATCGACAGCAAAATCATGATTAGCCCGGCGTTGAAGGGCCCGGTGCGGCGAATTGCCGCGGAACACGTGATGAATTGCTACGTGATCTGGGATTTCGCGGAGAACAAGGAAGGCGCGCAGCAGTTCCTGGTTGACTATTTGGACCACTTCCACGAAGGGTTTGAGGCCGGGCAGTTCTACAATTTCCCCTGCTTCCCTTCCATGGTGCCGGATCTGAAGAAAGAAATTTCCAACGACTCGCGCGCCAACCCGCCGGACAAATATAAGGTCCTGGGCAACGTGCTCGAATGGGCCACGAATGTGGGCTATCCCGGCTACGCATCGGCGGCGATTGATGAATGTTTCAAGGCCTGGTTGATTCCCACGATGTTCGCGAAAGTTGCGCGCGGCGATTCCTCCCCGGAGGATGCCGTAAAAGTGGCTGAAGCGGAATACAAGCGCATCTTCGACAGATGGAAGTAGGGGGCCGGGTGAAAATGTCTTGGGGGCTCGATGGCGGTCGTTGAGATCAAGAATCTGACCAAGGTTTTCAAGGAAGGAACTCTCGGGGCCGTCAACAACGTAAACCTGGAAACAAAAGAGGGGGAATTCCTGGTACTGCTTGGCCCCTCCGGCTCGGGCAAGACCACGCTGTTGCGCATGATCGCCGGGCTGGAGAAGCCGACATCGGGCGAAATCCTGATCGGCGGCGGCGTGGTGAACCACCTGTCGCCGCGCGAACGCGGAATCGCCATGGTGTTCCAGAGCTACGCGCTCTATCCCCACCTGACGGTGTACGACAACATCACTTTCCCCTTGAAGGCGCAAAAAGTCCCGAAACATCTGCACAAAGAAAAGGTGGAATGGGCGACGGGACTGCTCGGCATCGGCAAACTGCTCAGCCGCAAACCGCGCGAACTTTCCGGCGGCGAGCGCCAGCGCGTGGCTCTGGCACGGGCCATTGTTCGCGAGCCGAGAGTATTTCTGCTCGACGAGCCTCTGTCGAACCTCGATGCCAAGCTGCGTGCCTCCGCGCGTGAAGAGCTTGAGCAGTTTCACAGCCGAATCAAGACCACGACAATTTACGTGACCCACGACCAAGTGGAAGCGATGGCCATGGGCGATCGCATCGTCGTGCTGCATCAAGGCGAGGTGTGCCAGATCGGCACGCCGCAAGAGGTCTACGACGATCCCGCGGATACCTTCGTCGCCACGTTTTTGGGTGCCCCGCCGACAAACCTGCTCGAATTCTCGGAAGTCATCGTTGGATTCCGGCCGGAGGTTTTCCTGCCTTCCGAAGTGATTCCCGGATCCGCGCAAGCGATATTCCGTTTCCGCGTGAACTACGTGGAATACCTGGGAGCGGAGCGGCTGCTCTACGGGACCATTGAGGGCGGGAACTTCGAGTCCAAAGAAAAAGAAATTATCTCGCGGCTTTCCTGGACCATGCCGTCGGGATATGAAGCGGGATCGGTGTACGATTTTGCGGCTGCAGACTTGGATTTGCGTTTCTTCGACCGCAAAACGGGAAAGCGCACCAACTCGAGGCCGCGTCCGTGGCAGTAGAAGACCGCAGAGTCGGGCTGTTTATGTTCCTGCCGGCGGTCACGTTTATCGTGCTGCTGATCGGACTTCCGCTGGCGCTGGCCATCATGTACGCATTCAGCGACGCGCGCATCGGCAGCACGTCGTTCCACTACGTGGGCCTCGAGAATTTCCGCAGTATTTTGCAAAGCCCCAGCTTTCGCGACGCGTTGCGGAATTCGGTGGTGTTCACGGTAGCCGCGCAGATCATCGTCATCGTCGCCTCCACCATCCTTTCGATCGCACTGGCCGCGCCGTTTCGCGGCCGCAGATTTGTGCGTTACCTCATCCTGCTGCCGTGGGTGGCGCCGATTTCGCTCGGCGCCATCGGTTGGAAGTGGATTCTCGATTCCATTTACAGCGTGATCACCTGGGTACTGGTGTGGGCGCACGTTTTCAAGCCCTACAGCGCGCCGATGTGGCTGGGCGAGCCGAAGCTGGCCATGGCTTCAGTGATATTGGTGCACTGCTGGCGGCTGATTCCGTTTTCGACGGTTATCATGCTGGCCGGCCGTTCCGCCATTCCCAAAGAAATTCCGGAAGCGGCGGCCATTGACGGCGCGGGATTCTGGCGCACGGAATTTCTGATTAACGTGCCGATGATGCTGCCGATCATCAACGTGGCTGTGCTGTTCGGCACCATCTTCACGTTTACAGACATGACCGTGGTGTACATCCTGACGGCCGGGGGCCCGTTTGATTCCACGCAAACGCTGCCGAACCTGGCGTTTTCGACGGGCATTCAAGGCAGCGACCTGGCGGCCGGCGCGGCGATTTCGCTGTTTCTGGTCCCTGTGCTGATCCTCATCGCCTACTTCATGCTGCGCGCGGCGCATCGCGCCGAGGTGACGTGATGCAGCGCGGCGAACTGCGGGAAATCCGCAACAAACTGGTGCAATACGCGGTGCTCGCGATTTTTGCCGTGCTGCTGGCGTTTCCCTTCTACTGGATGGTGATTGCTACCTTCAAACAGAACATTGATCTCTACAATGTGGAGAACAATCCGTTCAAGTTCAATTTGCCCCCCACGCTCGACCATCTGAAGCTGCTCTTCTTCGATACGCGGTACGTTCGCTGGCTGGGCAATACCGCCCTGGTGGGCGTGCTGGTGGTGATTATCACTCTGGCTTTCGCCTTGCCCGCCGCGTACGCGCTCGCGCGGCTCACAGGACGCTGGGGCCAGCGGCTGGGCATCGGGATTTTTCTGACCTACCTGATCCCTCCGACGCTGCTTTTTATTCCCCTATCTCGCGTGGTGGCGATATTGGGGCTGCAGGACACCATCTGGTCAGTGGTGTTGGTGGATCCCAGCTTCACAATTCCCTTCTCCATCTGGCTGCTGATGGGATTTTTCAAATCGATTCCCAAAGAGTTGGAAGACGCAGCGATGGTGGACGGCCTGACCCGTTTCGGCGCGTTCGTAAAACTGGTGGTGCCGATTTCGACTTCGGGAATTCTGACCGTGGTGATCTTCACCTTCACGCTGGTGACCCAGGAATTCGTCTATGCGCTGACGTTCATTTCACCGGAATCGCAGCAGATGGTGGGAGTGGGGATTCCGATTTTCCTGGTCCGCGGCGACGTCTATTTCTGGGGATCTCTGATGGCCGCCTGCCTGATCACCAGCCTGCCCATCGCGCTGCTCTACAATATGTTCCTCGACCGCTTCATCGCTGGCTTTACGGTCGGGGCTATCAAGTAGCCGCCCACGATAGCGCGCCGAATTCTCTCACTGCCGGACCACAACCGCCCGTCCGCGCGGCTGTGCGTCCGTCCCGGGAATGCGCATCAGAACGGCAACGAAACCACCCGAAACGTCGTCAAATAGGGTGAGATGGTACAACTTCCATTTCGTTTAGGCGCTTGCCTGCTCGCCTGCGCGACGATCGCTCTGCTTGCTTCCGGGGTACGGGCGCAAACCACGCCCGAAATCCACGCCAGGTTGCAGCTCGTGTCGGAGATGGCGACGGCTCCAGCGAGCGGCCCGGTATGGGTCGGCGTGCTGTTTCAACTCGACGAGGGCTGGCACATCTACTGGAAAAATCCCGGCGATTCGGGCGAGCCGCCGAAAATCGAGTGGCAGCTTCCGGCGGGATGGACTGCAGGCGCCATTCGCTGGCCGCGGCCGATCGTGCTGGGCAGAGGCTCGATCCGGGATTACGGGTATGAGGGCAAGGTGCTGCTAATGACTGCGCTTGAGCCGAAAAATCCGGTCACGGCCCCCGTGGAAATCGGCGCGGCGGTAAAATATCTGGTGTGCCGCGAGATTTGCATCCCGGAGAAGGCAAATTTGACGCTCTCCCTGCCTGGGAGCAATTCGTCAAACACTGCGGTGAGCCCGTGGAGCGGTCTGTTCAAGGAAACGCGGGCGCAACTGCCGAAACGCCTCCCGCCGGACTGGAAAGTGTCGGCAACCGATGGCGGAGGAAATTTCATCCTGACATTCGCCGGCGCGGCCAACGCCAAAGAGATGAAGTTTTTCCCGGTCGGGCCGGGGGTCATCGAAAATGCCGCGCCGCAGACATTCACCCCGGCAGAAAAGAATTCGAAGCTGACGCTGAAGAAGTCCGAGCAATTGCAGAAGCCGGTCTCGACGTTGAAAGGCGTTATCGTGCTCGATCAGGACCGCGCCTATGAAATTGCTGTGCCGGTAAAATCGTCGTAGGATTCCGTCAGGGCACGGCTTCAGCCGTGCCGAAAGGCGGGTTGCATTCAGGGGTTTCAACCCCTGAGGGACGCTGATCCGGTGGCCGAGGGATTTATTGAGAATGCCTAGCCACAAAAATCTTTGTAGGTCGCGGTTTTAACCGCGACGTAAGATTGCGAAACTATCTCGGGCTTTAGCCCCTGAAGTTCCTGGCCCGCGCGCACACGAGAACCTGGGGATGATTTGAGGTCAATCCGAAATTGATCCTGTAACAGATTTTAGGAGGCCAAAATGAAAAAGATGGCATGGGCAGTGCTGGCATTCGCAATCGTTGCGGCCGTCTCAACCGCTTGGGCCGCACGCGTCGGCGAGCACGCCCCCGATTTCACCGCAACCGACAGCAACGGCAAAACGCACAAGCTTTCCGAGTACGCCGGAAAATTCGTGGTCCTCGAATGGACCAACCGCGGCTGCCCCTACACCCTGAAGCACTACGACAGCGGCAACATGCAGCGCCTGCAAAAGGAATGGACCGCGCGCGGCGTCGTCTGGCTCACGGTAATTTCCTCGGCGCCTGGCAAGCAGGGCTACATGACCGCCACGGAAGAAAACGCCTATGTAAAGCAAATCAACGGCTCGCCCACGGCCGTGCTGCTCGATCCCACCGGCGCGCTCGGTCATCTATATGACGCCAAGACCACGCCGCACATGTTCATCATCAATCCGCAGGGCACGCTCATCTACAACGGCGCGATTGACGACCATGCCAGCACCGACGCGGCGGACATCCCCAACTCAAAAAACTACGTCTCGCTCGCCCTCGGCGAAGCGCTCGGAGGCAAGCCGGTCAGCGAGCCGACTTCCCGCCCCTACGGCTGCTCGGTCAAGTATCCGGAGTGAACCGGCTCGTTCCAGATTCCTCAAGAGCCGGGTCCTTGCGGATCCAATCGTGCGCCGACAGTCTCGAAACAAAACCAATCACGTGGTCAGGCAGCAGGCAAGAATTCGAAAAATCATCGCGCGCATGTCTTCTTCGGAGTAACCAGCCGGAACGTGCGACCGTCGTGCCAGCATTCGGTCACGGAGCAGGCCTTCGAACGCGCCCATCAGCGCCGATCGAAGTGCGTGCGGATGAATTTGGGGCGAGAGGTGTCCTTCTGTTGCCAGCGCTTGCACGATTTCGTCCAGCATTTTGACAAATTCCAGGTAGCCGGGCACGTAAACGATCAAATGCCCGTCTCCCCGCATCCGGCGTGCTTCCAGCAAAAAGATTGCGCGAAGCTCATGGTCTCTCTCGAAGAATGACAGCACCATATCAGCCACCAGTTTCAGTTTCTCGGCAGGGGAAGTTACTTTTTCAACGGCTAACCGGATCGCCGGATTGACCTGTTCCCAGGCGTTTTCGAATATGGCCTCGAGAACTCCCTGCTTGCCGGTGAAGTGCTTGATGAGCTGCGATTGGCTGGTGCCCGCCAGGCGGCAGATGTCCGCCGTGGTCGCCGTTTCATAGCCTTCCTTGGCGAACAGGGATTTCGCCGCCTCGCGAATGCGCTCGTGGCTCGACGCCAGGACGGTGGTGCGCCGCCCGCGGATGACATTTTTCATGACCTATTCCCCCTAGTCGTGCAACGACCCGCGCGCGTCAGCACGATACTACTGCCGCGGCCGCGGCGGGACAACTGAAATGCCTCCGGTAAAGACCCGAGTGGCTCCCAGGCGTTTGCCGCAGGCAGGAATGCAGGAAACCACGGATTGATTTGCTGCGGTAGTGGAGTAATCATCCGCCGCGCTTGTGAAACTACTATCAGAGGTAGTGGTGCTACTAGGAAGCGGGCGGCAGCCCCTTGCCCGCCCGCTTCCGCCCAAAAACAGCTCGACCAATCCTTCCGAGGAGGAACTCCCATGCACTTGCTCTGCTCCGGACGCGTTCTGCGATCCGGCGATCCCGCAACGGTGATTTTCAGGGGAAGCAACTGGAAGCCTCTGTCAGTTCTCGGCCTGCAAGTGTTCGTCGCGTTATTCGTCTTCGCCTTCGCCGCCCTCAGCGCCCAAGCGGGTGGAACAACGAACCCCAAGCACTTCTTCTGGGCCCCGGGTCAGGCCCCCAATGCCAACTCCGTGTCAAACGACCTGATTTATCACGGCGGCGACGCCGGGCCGGGCGCCATCGGCGTCGAAAAAACTCCGGCGATCTATTTGATTTTCTGGGGCCCCGATTGGGCCAACGGCTTCACCACCACCGATGCCAAGGGCGTTCAATATACCAGCCAACAGCTACAAGCCTACGTCACCTCATTCCTGAGCAATCTCGGCGGCACCCCTTGGGCTGCCATCCAAAAGGAGTACTGCCGCAATGTTCCCGCCGGAACCACCAGTTGCGTCGGCATTCCTGGCGCTGACTACATCACTGATCCGCAGAAGCAGCTCAAAGGCGTATGGACCGACACCACCCCGGTCCCCAGCACCATTGTCGCCTTGGGACTGGCGGAAAACCTGGCAGACGATCCGCTCGCGAACGAAGCCTTGCGCGCTTCGGCTCATTTCAATTACGACCCGCTGGCGACCTATATCATCCTTACGCCGCCGACCACCATTGCTACCGGACAGCCGGTGTACTGCGGTTACCATACGCAGACCGACAGCGTCGATGGCCTTGGCAATCCCTACCGCCTTCAATACGCCTTCATTCCTTTCCTCAACATGAACTGGCCCGGTCTGGGCACCAGCGGCTGCGGCATGAATTCCGTCAACGTGATCAGCGATAGTTTCGGCCACGGAGTTTTCGACGGCTACAGTATCGTGGTCGGCCACGAATACGCCGAAGCCGTCACCGATCCGGATAACTTCGCCACTGTGCAAGACGGCTGGAACGACGTCCAGGGCAGCGAGAACGGTGACAAGTGTGCCTGGACGGACCTCGCCAACGTTCCCATGAACAATCACACCTCCTTCGCCGTTCAGCCCCTCTGGAGCAACCGATCCTTTGACGCCAACGGCCAGGGCTGTGTGCGTTCGGCACCGACCAATCCGCACGCCATGCCTGCGGTGGGCATCACTCCGCCTGCTATCGACATTTGCATGACCAGCCCAGTTTGCCCGCCGGGAGTCGCAGCGGGGCAGCCCATGCCCGTGAACATGGCCTATTTCGGAGGCCATGTTCAGGTCAGTCCCAAGATTTATCTGGTGTTGTGGGGCTGGGGACAGTCGGGTGCATTTGATCATGCCACCGCGGGGAGGCCGGCAAGCGATCCGGATGGCGTCGCCGCGCTGATGACCAGGTTCATCGCCGCTATCGGCGGCACCACGTGGGGAAACGTCTCCGCGCAGTACTACCAATCCAATTACAACGGCAATTTCTCGAATGTTGGCAACCCCAAGCAGGAGCTGGCCGGTGTCTGGCAGGACAACGCCAACCCCATTCACGACAATTTGAGCCCCATCGAGCTTGCGCAAGAGGCTGCACGTGCCGTGCAGCACTTTCACGCCGCCGACCTTTTCAGTTCCAATTTCGTGATCGCCACCCCGCAGAAGTTCAACGACGCAGGCTTCAATCAAAACCAATACTGCGCCTGGCATGACTTCACCACGCCTGTCGCCTACCCTGGAGTCCTGCAAGGCATTCCATTCACCAATATGCCGTATACACTCAATGCTGGAGGAGGCTGCGGAAAAGACTTCGTCAACCCAGCGCCCACGGGTGATGTGGACGGCGTCACCATCGTTCTGGGTCATGAGATTGCCGAGACGCTCACCGATCCGGGCGCCGAGGAATCGGCCGGACAAGTGCAGAACGGCGCCTGGTTCGACTATCAGGGCTGGGAGATCGGCGACAAATGCGCTTGGGTCGGAGACGGCCTGCAAATCCCCGGCGCAGCATTCAACATGATTGGAAACGACGGGCGCGCCTACCCCGTTCAAACACTGTGGAGCAACAAGTCGTTGGACGGAGTGGGTTACTGCTCGCGCGGGTTCTGACTTCCCCCACGGCACGGGGGAGTCGCCAGGGACCCCTCCCTATTGGGCGGCTCCCCCTCCACTTGCGCAAGTTGAATTGCTCCTCGGGGTCAAAGGTGAATCGCAGCTATCGGTGGCTGCCGACGTTCGGGCTGCGTCGGAGAGACAACCCCGCTCGGCGTTTCGGCAGCCAGCGCAGCACCAATGCTTCGGCCGGCATGATAGCTCCTGCCAGCACGTTCGGCGGCTCAACCAGGAATTGACACCACCTCGCACAGAAATCTAGTGCCGGATCACCGCGCCGAGAAGATCCTGCAGCGTGTGGGCGATCATTCCCGGCCGCACGCTGCGGCGCCAGGTAGCCAGAATTCCGCTCAGCGTGCCCAGGAAGCTGATCTGGATTGCCTGGGATAGCCCCAGGTAGGAATGTGCCGCGGCGAACAGCACGGCCGCCAGCACGATGCCCGCAGGCGCGCTGTTCGCCACGGCAATCTTGATCGCGGCCGCGGTATTCGTGCCCATTCGCGCCAGGTAATGCGCCCCCGAACCTCCTGATGTGGAAATCCGGCTCATCGGGAGTTAGCCGCCTGGTCCAGCGATGAGCTCCGAATAGCCGACAATTGGGGAGTCACTGACGGTAAGCGCGTTTTTCGCTACTAATCCACTCGGAAGCCCCAATCAGAATCGCTTTGAGCGTCGCTCTGCTTTGATGGTTCGTACTGCGAGCGATCACACTAGAACTACCGGATGAAGAAGCTCACCTAAACCTCCGACAGAGCATCTCCTGTCTGATCCGATCAGCTACCATTTTCTGCTTGTCCCCGACGTCTGCCGGCTGGGCGAGTCTGCGGTTACTTCTTGAGCCCCAGCTTCTCCAAGGTCAGCGTTTCATCAGCGCGTCCCCAGCCACCATCGACCACTTCATCGATAAGCACCATCGAGTATGGACGCACGCTCTCACCAAAATAGCCCGCGAACATATCGGTAGTTTTGTGGATGATTTCTTCCTTTTGCTTCTCGTTGAGGAGACCTTGTGGGAACTTAAAATTTGCAAATGGCATTGTGATTCTCCTTTTGGTGTTTGTGCTAGGTATGTGTGGAACGGAAGCGTTCTGGTTGCAGAACGCTTCCGCTGCAGCTGTACTGCCGCCGATTCAGCTATGGCTTCAGTGCTTCACGAATTCCGACGCTGGCTTGACGAATCGATGCCTGCACCTCGGGCAATTGGTTGATTGCGTTTAAAAGCATGAAATCGTGGATCATGCCGTTGTAGCGAGTCACTGCAACGGGAAGACAGGCGTCCATGAGTCTGCGGCCGTAGGCTTCACCTTCATCGCGAAGGGGGTCATTCTCAGCCGTCACGACCAACGCTGGCGGCAAACCGGTGAGCTCGTCTTTGCTGGCCCGGGGCGGCGATCTTCAGGAGATCGGCAAGCCCTAAGTTGCGGAGCAGTTCGGTACGGACACGGTCGGCAACACCGTTGACGACTTCTGCGCCATCGTTTGCGGGATCGACGTGAACTCGGAACGGACGCTTGCCTAATGGCAGGTCCACAACGCGCACGATGGCTTCTGCGACTGCCGAGACGTCTGCGTCGGGAGGAGCGGTCCTCGCAAATCCATCCATGATTTCCTTCCCGAGCGTAGCATTCGGGCCGGTTTCATAGGCAGCGAGCGTCTTCTCATCTTCCGGCTTGCCCGCACGAACGAAGTGGTTCGTTCCCGAGGTGAACGCGCCCGGGACGATGATCGAGGTTTCGATGCCGAACCGCGCCAGCTCTCCGGCATAGCTGACCGCCAGGGAGTCCACGCCGGCCTTTGCGGCGAAGTAAGGCGCCAAGTACGGAGGAGTGCCGCCGCGCGTGCTGCTGCTGCCTACCCAAACGATAAGGCCCTCGCCTTGCTTCCGCCGCGTGGGCAACACGGCACGATTCACCCTTTGCGTGCTCAGAACGTTGACAT